>Ga0209420_1001559_pt1 | contig 10762 bp, 8 predicted proteins | sample BlaSpr_A8_OM1_O1_FD_187972 | JGI IMG/M metagenome (GOLD analysis project Ga0209420, IMG submission 187972) | Forest soil microbial communities from Thunder Bay, Ontario, Canada - Black Spruce, Ontario site 2_A8_OM1_O1 (SPAdes) (version 2) | ecosystem: Environmental > Terrestrial > Soil > Boreal...
GCGGCGCTCTGACTCGCGGACCAGAAGGACCTGGTCGATCTCCATGCCGTCTGTCAGCTCATTTACGAGCATGGACCTGACGGTAGACGTGGCTGCGGACGGGATCCGTCCAGGCCTTCACGGACGCCGTGGCTGGTGAGAGCCACGACGCCCGCGGAGACCTGGCATCGGGGGGGACGCCTCGATCTCTCCCCAAGCACCACCGGAGAGGATGGCGATGCTCAAGTCTTCCGCCGTCGGGCGAGCCATCCACGACCGACATGCGGTTTCGGGCGATGCCCAGTCAGGACACTAGTTCCACTTATGCGGCGTCATCTAGGGGCGTTTCCAACCCGCTGCGATGCCCACCATGCAGGAGCGCGAGCGGGTCAGCGAAACCGTGTTCGCATTCGGCAGACCGCCCCGTCGGCTCGCCGCCTCAGGCCCGTTCGTCGCGTCGGCCCATACACTCACAGGTCAATGGGAGAGCAACCCCTGCCGTGAGCGCTGCACCCGCTTCCCGCGTCCAGCGCGGCTCGCAGCCAGACCCCCACCGGATCGCCGGCGTGCTGCCCGCGCAGAGTCTGCGCGAGGCCATCGCCCGCGAATGGATCGTCGCAGGACCCTGGCGGATTCCCGCCGAATCCGTGCAGCCGGCAAGCGTCGACCTGCGCCTCGGCGAGCACGCCTGGGCGCTGCGCTGCAGCTTCTTGCCCGACAGCGACTCGACAGTCGAGCAGAAGATCGAGGATCTGGCCTTCCAGCGAATCGACCTGCGCGATGGCGCCACCCTGGAGCGCGACCGTCCCTATCTGGTCCCGCTGATCGAGGAGCTTCGCCTGCCCGACGACATCCGCGCCAAGGCCAACCCCAAGAGCTCCACCGGGCGCCTGGACGTATTCACGCGCGTGCTCACCGACCGCAGCCACCGCTTCGACGAGATCGGCGCCGGCTATCAGGGCAGGCTGTACCTGGAGGTGGTGCCGCGCACGTTCGCCATCCGCGTGCGCACCGGCCTGGCGCTCAACCAGGTCCGGCTGATGTCCGGCAATGCGCGCCTGGACGACGACGAGCTGCTCTCGCTGCACGACCAGTCCCCCCTGCTGTACATCGACTCCCAGCCGCTGCACGCATCCGAGCTGTCGCTCTCCGACGGGCTGTTCCTCAGCCTCGACGTGTCCGGCTCAGACGACAGCATCGTCGGTTACCGCGCCAAGAAGAACAGCCTTCCGATCGACCTCAACCGTGTGGGCGCTCTGAAATGGCGCGACTATTGGGAGGCGGTGCACCCCGAGAAGGGTCGACGGATCGTGCTCGAGCCAGAGGTCTTCTACCTGCTCCTGTCAGCCGAGGGCGTCAGCATCCCCCCCTCCTACGCAGCAGAGATGCTCGCCTACGACCCCACCGCCGGCGAGCTGCGCACGCACTACGCCGGCTTCTTCGACCCCGGCTTCGGCTACTCCGCCGATCCCAGCGCCCGCGGCAGTCGAGCAGCGCTCGAGGTCCGCGCGCGCGACGTGTCGTTCATGGTCGAGCACCGCCAGCCCGTCTGCAAGCTCGCCTTCGAGCGCATGGCCGAGCAGCCCGACGTGCTCTACGGCAAGGACATCGGCTCCAACTACCAGGGGCAGGTGACCATGCTCAGCAAGCACTTCGTCGAGCAGGGCGCCACTACGGCTCCAGCCGGTGCGGCCCCCGGTACAGGAACGTGACCTCGCGCACGTTGTCCTGGCCGAGCATCTGCATCAGCAGGCGCGTCAACCCGAAGCCGAAGCCGCCGTGCGGCGGCGCGCCGAAGCGAAAGAAGTCCAGGTAGTACTGGATCGGGCCCACGTCCACCTTCTTGTCCTGCGCCTGCGCCAGCAGCTGCTCGTAGCGGTGCTCGCGCTGGGCGCCCGTCGTCAGCTCGATGCCCCGCCACAGCAGGTCGAAGCTCTTGGTCAGCGTCGGTCGGTCGGCGTGGCGCATGTGGTAGAAGGGCCGCACCGTCGTCGGGTAGTCGGTCACGAACGCGAACTCGTGGCCATGCATCTCCTCGACGATCGCCGAAAGCGCCCGCTCGCTCGGCGGATCCAGGTCGTGCTCAGCGCCCGGCGCTTCGTGGCCGTGCTCGCGCAGCAGCTCCTTGGCCCGCTCCAAGGTCACACGCGGAAAAGGCACCTCCGGGACCACCAGCTCGGCGTCGAACGTCGCTTCGATCTGCTCGCCGTGCGTCTCCTTGACGGTCGCCAGCACGTGCGCCAGCCAGCGCTCCTCGAACGCCATAACGTCCTCGTGCGAGTCGATCCACGAGATCTCCACGTCCACGCTCGTGAACTCGGTGTCGTGGCGTGACGTGAACGACGGGTTCGCCCGGAACACCGGGCCGACCTCGAACACCTTGCCAAAGCCAGCCGCCATCGCCATCTGCTTGTAAAACTGCGGCGACTGGGCCAGGTAGGCCTCACGCTCGAAGTACTCCACCTTGAACAGCTCCGCGCCCGACTCGCTCGCCGAGCCCATGAACTTCGGCGTGTGCAGCTCGATGAACGCCTCTTTGCGCCAGAACTCGCGCATCGCGTGCTCTGCCGTCGTCTGCACCTCGAAGATCAGCCGCCTGTCCGGGCGGCGCAGGTCCAGGTAGCGCCAGTCGATCCGCTTGTCCAGCGCCGAGTCCGGCGCTATCGGCACCTCCGGCTCGGCCAGCGAGTCCACCTGCAGTTGCTCGAGCTTCAGCTCCAGGCCGCCCAGTTTCACGCGCTCGTCCGCCACCACCGTGCCCGTCATCGTCACCGCCGACTCCGCCGTCAACGCCGACACCGCCTCGTTGAGCTCGCTCGGCAGCTCCTCCTTGGGCACAACCACCTGGGCCAGGCCAGTTTCGTCGCGCACGATCACGAACTGCATCCGCTTCTGGTCGCGGATCGCATGCACCCAACCGCGCACCGTCACGCGCTCGCCCACCTTGTCGTGCAACTGCGCTATCAACGCCCGCGTCACGCCCGGGACCCTATCCGAGGCTGAGCCCAGGGGGCATGGCGCGAGCGGAGCCCGCGCCCGCGGTCGGTCCCGCGAGCCTTGCCTGGGCGGGGCGCTGGCGATCCGTCCCCCTCATCGGCTAGAAATTCAGCGTTCACCGCTAAAGCGATGTGAAAGCAATGCCGAGGCGACTGACGATGCCCGCCCGTCGGCTGTCGCTCGCTGGTAGCCTTCCCGCGCTCATGAGGCGTGCTGCGCTCGCGCTCACGGTGCTTGCAGCGCTGGGCTTGGGGGGCTCATCGCTGATCCCTGCCCGCGCATGGGCGTTCTCGCCCAACCCGTCTGAAAACATCACCCTCCGAGCGCTGCCCGCAGAATGCTCTGCGACACCGCTCGCCGCCGGTTGCGAGAACGCAGTCATCCAGGAACTGGACAGGGCGCGTGCGGCAATGGGCCTTGGGCCATACCTGCTCCCGGCGGGGTTCACCGCGCTGTCGGCCGACCGCCAGCTGCTGGTCCTTACAGACCTCGATCGCGTCGCCTACGGGCTGGCGCCCGTGCCCGGGCTCAACGCCGAACTGAGCTCCAGCGCCGCCGAAGGCGCCAGCGGCGACTACGACCCGCTGCCCGCCGGCGAACTGTCGCCGGGCGGCGCTGTGCAGGGGTTTGCGTCTAACTGGGCCGGTGGCTTTGCAAACGTCCTCGAGGCCTATTTCGAATGGATGTACGACGACGGCTATCCCAGCGCCAACCGCGATTGTGCCAGCGCCGGCGCACCCGGCTGCTGGGGACATCGCGAGAACGTGCTCACGTCCTTGTCCAAGGAATCGGGGGGGTCACTGTCGCTGGGCGCAGCCGCGGGCACAGACGGCGAAGGACAGGCCGGTTACACACTGCTGATCGCGCTTACCCCGCAGGCCAGCGACTACTACTACAGCTGGGCTGAAGCGCAGGCCGCCGGGGCCGGTCGCGAAGAAGTCCAGCCGAGCTTGCCGAGCGTAGAGCTGGAAACCCCGCAAACGCCGCTGCCCGCAGACGGAGGGCTCATCCCGGCGGGCTGCTCTGAACTGTGCCCCGACACGCTCGACAGCGAAGCGCCCGCGCGCCTGCCCGCAGCGTCCGACGGCGCTCACAGCGCTCAGATCGCAGCGTCGATCGCCGGCCAGCTCGTGCCCCCGCCGCAGGCCACCACGATCGCCGCGCTGCTGCGCCGCGGCTCATGCCCGATCCGCTTCAAGTCCCTCACCGCGGGCGTCGTCTCGATCCGCTGGTACGAGACGCCACGCGATGTCGGCGACGCAGCCGCCAGGCCGGCGCAGCGCTTGCTGCTCGCCGCCGGCCGAGTACGCTTTGCCGGCCCTCGCAGGCTCACCGTCGAGGTCGCGCTCACCCCGCTGGGACGGCGTGCGCTCGCACGCCGCGCGCCGCTGCAGCTGACCGCGCTCGGCACCTTCACGCCCGCCGGCTCTAAGCCGGTGTCCGCCGCGCGCAGCTTCACGCTCGCGCGTTGACGGTTCCTTAGGCGCGGCAAACCACGGACTTCTTCTCGGGTCCTACCACCGCGCCGAGTCGGCTTGGCCGCATGTTCGAGCCTGGGCGTCCACGTGACCGCATGCCGTGTAAGTCGCTCGCCAGCGCGGCCGATGCATTAGCGATCTCGATGAAAGGAAACGCCATGTTGACCGTCGCCCGTTCACGTAGGAGGCCGGGTTCGCGTGTTCTGACGGCCGGCATCGTCGCCGTCTGCCCCCTGTGGGCGCTGACCGGCAGCGCATTCGCGCAGAGGGCTGGCTCACTCACACGACCGCTCCTACGCACGCGCACGCACGCCCCCAAGCTGCCCCAAGCCACAGGGCCCGCGCCCGAAGCGTCCCCGACGCCGACGCCTCCCCTCGCGCCCGTCGGGCCAAGCGAAGGCGCCGGCGAAGCCGAAGGCCCCAACACGGGCGCAGCGGCCGCCGCGCAAGGCTGCAGCGGCGAACTGGTCTGTGGCGACGCACAGCAGCAGCCCAGCGCACGCACATCCGTCGTCGGATGGGGCAGAGACTCAAGCGGCGGCCTCGGCGCCGGCTACACGGGCAGCGCGCACGGTCCCGTCGCCACGCTCGTGCCCGCCGGAGCGCGCCAGGTGGTCGCCGCCGGCTCGAGCTACGCGCTGATGGAAGACGGCACCGTGTACGCCTGGGGCGACAACACCTTCGGCGAGCTCGGCAACGGCTCGCACCAGAGCTCATCGGTGCCGGTGAAAGTCAACGGCGTCAGCGGCGCCGTCGCCATCGCCGCCGGAGGCCTGCACGCGATGGCCCTGCTGAGCAACGGCACGGTCATGGCGTGGGGAGGCAACTCATACGGGCAGCTCGGCAACGGCACCGGCGGTGGCGGGCGCGAAGTCGGCGAAGCCAACCCCGTACTCGTGCCCGGCCTGAGCGGCGTGGTGGCGATCGCCGCCGGCGGTGCCGACGACGCGGCGCTGTTGAGCAACGGCACCGTCGAGGCCTGGGGCGAAAACAAATCAGGCCAGCTGGGCGACGGCACGACCCTCGAAAAAGACGTGCCCACGCCGGTCAAGGGCCTGGCTGGCGTGAAGGCCTTGGCGGTCGGCGGCGACCCGTCGATCGGCGGACACATGCTGGCGCTGCTTGACAACGGCACCGTGATGGCCGTCGGCGGCAACTTCGCGGGCCAGCTCGGCAACGACAGCACCGCCAAGGACAGCGTCACGCCCGTACCCGTCAAGGGCCTGTCGGGTGTCAGCGCCGTCTCCGCCGACCTCACCCACAGCATGGCGCTGCTTGAAAACGGCACGGTGATGACGTGGGGCGACGATCAGTTCGGCCAGCTCGGCGTGAACTCCGTGCGCGAACGCTGCAACCATGAACCCTGCAGCCGAATCCCCGTTACGGTGGGCCTGAGAGGCATCACCGCCATCTCCGCCGGCTTTCGCTTCAGCCTGGCGCTCAGCGCCGGCAAGGCGTTCGCGTGGGGCGCTGACGAACGTCGCCAGCTCGGCCAGCTCAGCGAAGGGCCCGCCGTCTCGCCGCTGCCGCTGCAGGTGGCCGAGATAAGCGAAGTGAGCGCGATCTCGGCCGGCAGCAACCACAGCCTGGCGCTGATCAGCCAAAGCGCTCCCGCGCCCACGCTGGAAGTCACGCCCGAAGCAGACGCGCTCAACGTCCACTGGCTCGCCGGCGAAGAACCCCAGACGTGGATAGTGCAGTGGCGCCCGGCTGGCGTGCACAACAAATGGAGCGAAACAGTTCTCCTGCCCGCCGCCGCGCGCAGCTACACCGTCACCGGCCTGAGCGTCCAGCCCTACGAAGTCCTCGTGCGCAACAAGAACTTCGGGTCCAAGACGATCACCGGCACGCCGCTCGGGAGCTAAAGCTGCACCTCGACCGCGAACTCGTCGTCGACCACCGGCTCCAGCAGCTCGATCGCGCCCGCCTGACGTAGGTCTCCGACACCCAACTCCAGCGCCGCCAGGCGCTCGGCCGTGTCGCGCACGATCACGCGACCGACCGGCGCGCGCATCGGCTGGCGCGCTTGCGACTTGGCCTTGCGCACCTCGCGCAGGACATCCGCGGTCACCTCCAGGGCCAGCTCCTCGCGGCCCTCGGTGTCGTCCTGCGCCGTGGCCAGCGCCAGCAGCACGTCCGCCTGCGGCCACTGCGCGCGGTGCACCGAGCCGTCCTGCCACCACGACCACACCTCCTCGCACACGAACGGCAAGAACGGCGCGAACAGTCGCTGGAAGACCGACAGCGAGATGCGCAACGCGCGGCTCACCGATACGCTGACGTGCGGGTCGGGGTCATAGCGACGGCCCTTGACCAGCTCCAGGTAGTAGTCGCAGTACCACCAGAACGAGCTCTCCGCGCGCTCCAGCGCACGCGCGTAGTCGTAGTCCTCGAAGCTGTCGGTCGCGTCGCTCACCACCCGCGCCAGCCGCGCGACCAGCGCGCGGTCGAGCGGATGGGCCAGCTGGCCGATCTCCGATCGGTCGCCCGCCTCGTCGCCGCCCGCCGGTGGGAGCGGCAGATCGGCCAGGGCGAACTTGGACGCGTTGAGCAGCTTGACCGCCAGGCGCCTCCCGTCCTTCATCTGCTTGGCGTCGAACGCCGTGTCCCTGCCCGGGCGGCCATTGGCCGACCAGTAGCGCGCCGCGTCCGCGCCGTGCTCTTCGAGCAGGTGCATGGGCGTGACCACGTTGCCCTTGGACTTGGACATCTTCTTGCGGTCCGGATCCAGGACCCAGCCGGAGATCGCGGCGTTTGCCCACGGAAGCGCGTCGTGGTCCAGGTGCGAGCGCAGGACCGTGGTGAACAGCCACGTCCTGATGATGTCGTGCGCCTGGGGACGCACGTCCATCGGGAACACCTTCGCGAACAGCTCCTCATCCTCGCCGGCCCCACCGGCGATCTGCGGCGTAAGCGAGGAGGTCGCCCACGTGTCCATCACGTCCGGGTCGCCCACGAAGCCCCCCGGCTGCCCACGCGCAGAAGGCTCGTATCCGTCGGGCACGTCGGTCGACGGGTCGACGGGCAGCCGGTCTGAGGCGGCGGCGATCGGCTGGTCATAGAGGATCGCGCCGCTGTGGTCAATCGGATACCAGATCGGAAACGGAACGCCAAAGAAGCGCTGGCGGCTGATGCACCAGTCGCCGTTGAGCCCGTTCACCCAATCCTCGAAGCGGGCGCGCATGTACGGCGGATGCCAGCGCAGCTGCCTGCCCCGCTCGATCAACGCCGCGCGGTGCTCGAGCGTGCGCACGAACCACTGGCGGCTGGTCACGATCTCCACCGGCCGGTCGCCCTTCTCGAAGAACTTCACCGCGCGGCTGACCTGCTGGGGCTCGCCGATCAGGTCGCCCGACGCGGCCAGCAGCTCGACCATCCGCCTGCGCGCCTGGTTGACGGTCTTGCCGGTCAGCTCGCCGTAGCTGGCACGCGCCCGCTCGAGGTCCTCGCTCTCCCAGCCGGGCGCCCCCCAGGGGACGTCCAGCAGCCGCCCGTCGAGGCCGAGCACCGCCCGCACTCCCAGCCCCAGCTCGCGCCACCAGGTCACGTCGGTCAGGTCGCCGAATGTGCACACCATCACCAGGCCCGTGCCCTTGTCGCGCTCGACCTGATGATGAGTCATGACCGGCACTCTCGTGCCGAAGAGTGGCGTCAGCACGTCGCTGCCCACCAGGTTGCGGTGGCGCTCATCCTCAGGGTGGGCCAACAACGCTACACACGCCGCGATCAGCTCCGGCCGGGTCGTCTCGATCAGCGCCTGCGGGTGGTCGGGGCTCCCATCACCGCCATCGCCGTCGCCGTCGCCGTCGCCTACCGGCGAAAAGCGCACCCGGTGCATCGCCCCGGGACGCTCGCGGTCCTCCAGCTCGGCCTGCGCGACGGCCGTCTGGAAGTCGACGTCCCACAGCGTGGGCGCCTCCAGCTGATAGGCCTGCCCGCGCGCCAGCAGCCCCAGGAACGAGCGCTGGGAGACGCGCTGGGCGAGCGGGCCGATGGTCGTGTAGGTCATCGACCAGTCCACCGACAGCCCCAGCGTGCGCCACAGCGCCTCGAAGGCCTGCTCGTCGCTCTCGGTCAGCGTCAGGCACAGCTGCACGAAGTTCGGGCGCGACACCGCCACCGGCTCCTTCTCGGAAGAGTCGACCGGCACCACGAAGTTGGGGTTGTACGGCACCGACGGGTCGCAGCGCACCCCGTAGTGATTCTGCACGCGCCGCTCGGTCGGCAGGCCGTTGTCGTCCCAGCCCATCGGGTAGAAGACCTCGCGGCCGCGCATGCGCTGGTAGCGCGCCACGGTGTCGGTGTGCGTGAACGAGAACACGTGACCGACGTGCAGCGAGCCGCTGACCGTCGGCGGCGGCGTGTCGATCGAGTAGATCTGCTCGCGCGAGGCCGAGCGATCGAAGCGGTAGGTGCCTTCGCGCTCCCATACCTCGCCCCACTTCGCCTCCAGGCCGTCCAGCGAGGGGCGCTCGGGCACGCGGGCCGACCGGGGCGGATCCGCGGCCGGCGCCGTGTCGTCCTCCGGTGGCTGTGACGGCGTCAAGCCGTTGATCGTATCCGGCACGAGGGGCCCCCGAGGGGGCGCCGCCGGACGCTCGGCTCCCTGTCGCCTCAGCTCATGTTGACGTAGCCGGTCGCTTCCGTCGGGCTGCGCACGTTGGCCGCAACCTTGTTTTCGTAGTTGCCCTCGATCGTCTGGATCTGCCCGTCGGGCAGCACGTCGCGAACGATCCCCACGTGTTCGTCGCCAAACACGATCAGGTCGCCCGGCGCAGGCACCACGCCCGGCCCGTTGGGGATCGCCCGGCCGGCGCTCTGCGCCCACGACCACACGTCCGAGACCGCGCCCGTGCCCTGGCCGCCTTCTCCCATCGGCTCGCCTGCCTGGCGGGCGACCCACGAGGCGAAGTACGCACACCACGGAGCGCCCGGGATCGCGCCCGCGGTCGCGCTGCGGTATTGAGCGATCGCAGGCGATTCGTTGGATCCGGGCGGCTGCTCGGTCTGGCCGAGCTGGCTTTCGGCGATCGCTACGATGCGCGCGCCCGGCGATTCACCGCCCGCGCCCTGGGCGGACGCCAGCGGGGACATCGCAGACGGCGACAGCGCGGACGCCGACAGGTCCGTCGAGCCCGGCATCGGATAGGACGCCAGGGCCGTCGTAGAGGCGGGCAGGCCCTGCGCCTGCGTGGCGGTCGAGCCTTCCTCGCTCGCCTGGGCCAAGGCCTGCGCAAAGGATTCCGGGCTGGCCGGGGCGCTCGCCGCGGGCGCTTGCGTCCCGCCCGTGGGCACGCCGCCCGCGCCCACCATCGCGGCGGGGTCGGCCAGCGCCTGCTTGATCGCCGACACACGCGCAAGCGTCGCTTCGATGGACATCGCACAGGTAATCGGCAGGGAGGAGCGGCCGTTGAGGGCGCGACCCATTTGACGCCCGCGGAGATGATGACTAAAATAGTGGTCATGTCTGAGACCTTGCCTCTCTCGTCCGTCAAGGCACATCTTTCTGAGCTGGTGGATCGCGTAGAGGACCAGCACGACCGTGTGGTGCTCACCCGGAACGGCAAGCCAGCCGCGGTGCTGATCAGCCACGATGACCTGGAGAGCCTCGAGGAAACCCTCTCGATCCTGTCCGACCCCGCGCTCATGGCGCAGATCCACGAGAGCGAGCACGCACTCGCGGACGGAGAGCAGGCCACCACACTCGCCGAACTGCGTACTGCGCTTCAGAACCGCCGCAACGCCGCAGCGTGAGCGAGGCGCCATGGGACGTGCGGGTGATGGCGCCCGCGCGTCGCCAGATCGACCGCTTGCCCATCTCGGTTGCCGCGGCAGTCATCGAGACCATCGACGCGATCGCATCCAACCCCCAACGCCTCGGTAAGCCTCTGCGCTTCGAGCTGGAGGGATGCCGGTCTGCGCGGCGCGGGCCATACCGGATCATCTATCGCATCGATGACACGACTCGCTCGGTGACGGTCCTGGCGGTCGCGCATCGCGCCGATGCCTACCGTCCACGCTGACAAGCGAGAGGGGCGGCCAAAGCCGCCCCTCTCGACCACCGTTCCCTCGATGAAGCGGCGGTATGTGGCCGCGCCGGTCCAAAGGACCGCCGAAGCGATATGACCCGCCTGACCTGGCACCCGCGTGAGCGGCCCCCTGTCAGGTGAGCTTCGCTGCAGCGGTGGCGTCCCTCTAGGCGCCACCGCTGAGGAAGTTCAGTGTGTCTACTGCAGCAGCTTCAAGACAGCCTGAGGTTCCGCGTTGGCCTGCGCCAGAACTGACACGCCGGCCTGCTCGAGAACCTG
>Ga0209420_1001560_pt1 | contig 10758 bp, 4 predicted proteins | sample BlaSpr_A8_OM1_O1_FD_187972 | JGI IMG/M metagenome (GOLD analysis project Ga0209420, IMG submission 187972) | Forest soil microbial communities from Thunder Bay, Ontario, Canada - Black Spruce, Ontario site 2_A8_OM1_O1 (SPAdes) (version 2) | ecosystem: Environmental > Terrestrial > Soil > Boreal...
CCCAACCTTCGTTTCCTGAAGGGTGGGGGCTTGCCTATTTGTCCGCCAGCTTGCGGCCAGCGTTTAGGTTGTCGAAGTTGAGGATCGTGTTCAACACCAGCGAATAGTTGCCGATCGTCTCGCCGCGATACATCGGATTCGTCGAGAACATCACCACATGCCCCTCGCCCTCTGGCGAATCCACCACCGCCGGATGATCGGCAATTTCGTTTCCGCCTTCGACCAATCCAGACACGAGCAGGTCGCGTGCATTGGAGTAGCGGAAGACCACGCGCGCGCGTTCCGCCGGCGGTATCAACCCCACGTTATTGCGAAGCTGTTCGTCGGTGACGGGCGCCGCTTCCCAGGGCTGCACTTCCGGCTCGGCCGTAATCTCTACGGGTTGCCGCCCGGGAGTGAAGTCCGGATCGCTCGCCGTGCCGCGCCCCGTCGGCCGCGCGCCAACCTCAGGACCCAACCGGCGTCCGCCGCCGCGCCGCCCGGCCACATTGCTGATGCCGAAAATGAGCCCGTTATTGCAGTACGCCGATAGCGTGTCGCCGTATCCGTACGCGATGGGGCTTGCACCATCCACGATCTGTGTCTTCACCACCGTGCCGATGATTTTCTCGCGCTGCCCCTGGGACACGGATACGCCATCTTCCATGCCAAACGTCGCGGCAAAGTTCGCCGTGTCCGCCACGGTCACGAGCACGCCACCCTTGCGCACGAATTCCTGCAAGTGCTCAAGGCCTTCCCACCCGAGACCCGGCCGCATATCGTCAGTCGAATCATTCGCCCCCAGATTCGGTGTTTCCGGCGTCTTTTTCCACGGTAACGGATTGCCCCAGTCGGTCGGCATGCCTTTGATAATCGATATAGGGTTGCCGAAGCCGCCCGTGGGCGGGAAGAGGATCACGTCGTACTTCGCGCGTAGATCAGCTTCATGCGACGCCGTCTGCGTGCTGATGTACTCGTAAGGAATTTGCAGGTTGTCGAGAGCCTCGCGCCACCATCCCTCGGTCTGCGTGGATTGCCAGGTGTGCAGCAGAGCCACGCGAGCGGCACGCACGGGATGCGTTTTCACGCTGGGCGCTGCATCGAGCGCGTATACCTCGATCCCCAGTTCCGCCGCGGCATGTTGCAAATCGTCTGCACTCGCATCATGAATCAGGAATGACCCGCGGCTGAAATCGTGGCCGCCGGCGGTAAAGGCTTCTTCCGCCGCGTCCACCGAAGCGCTCTTCAAGCGATAGCGCAACGTAGCCAGCGCGGGGTCGGCATTCGCGTTGACCGCGAAAATCGTTCCGGTGCCGTGCACCCCGCCCGGCGCCCGCACGTCCTTCATTGGCTGCATCGCGGCGTCCAGCACCTTGGGATCGGTCACGCGCACCACTTGCACGTTAAAGAGTTCGCCAAACGTCCAGCCCGTGTCATCGTACGGCGTCTTCTGTGGATCGTCGGGACTCCAGTACTGATAATCGAGCAGGGAATCGGCGATGCGGGAATAGGGCTGGTCCATGCGAATGATATAGCTTCCGGCGGGAAATTCTTTTGTGACGGTCGCCGCCGGCTGAGGCCGATTGCCGCGGCCTTCCTCATGACCATTCTGGCCGGCATTTTGTCCGCCGTCTTGGCCGGAGTTGGCGCCCTGCGCGCCACGGCCGCCGCGGGTCTTGGGAGCGGGCAGGGTGACGCTAAATGCCGCCGTCGCGCGCGAAATTTCCACGCGCTGCTTGAGCATCACGCGCAGCAGATCGGCCTGCGACCCAGCGCGCGGATCATCCGCCGGCAGCACGTAGGCCGCGGGACCTTCCTCGTGCGGCTTTTCGATGCTGCGCTTTGACTTGAGATAGAAATTCTTCAGGAAGAAGCGGCGATTATCCTCGAAATAATGAAGCGACGTTAGCAAGCCCGTCTCTTCGTAGTTATTATTATCGCGCTGCGACCACATCGTTTTCGGCAGAGGAGGATCCTGGCGGTACCACGTGCGGTCATATTCCGCGGGGCTTAGCGTGCGCTCGAGCGTATCCGCGCCGCCATTGCCGAACGTTTCGTAAAGACGGCTGATCCCATTGTGCATCGCCGCGATAAACATCAAATATCCCGGCGACCAGGTATCGAAATTGCCATGTGTGAAAACGCCGGGCATGCCGAACTTGGTCATGTCCGCCACGTTGCGCCACCCCAGCATTTCCCATTCATTCGTCAGGATCGGGTCGACCCACGCATTAAACGGCCCGTCTCCCGCGGTGTTGTCGTAGAGATACGGAACGGATTCGTGCAGATCGTGCAGCACCTGCGCTTTCCAATCCACAAAAGTGTTCAGCACATTCTCGGTGAGCTTGAGCGTTACGCCCATGGCGTCGCGATTGTTGTCGTGCGCCACATACTTGCCCCAGTAAACCAGGTTCGGATAATTCTGCCCGGGATGCGCCAGATGCCATTTGTAAATGTCCACCATGCGGTCGCGCCCATCCACCTCCACCACCGGCGTAATCAGCGTGATCACGCCATTGCGGATTTCCTGCACGTAGGGGCTTTCATCCACCGCGAGGCGATAGGCCAACTCCATCAGCGCGGTGGGCGCGCCCGTCTCCATGGAATGAATCGTCCCGGTGATGTAATAGATGGGCACCGAGGCTTGCACGAGCTTATCGGCTTCCGCGTCATCCAGTTTGATCGTGCGCGGATCGGCCAGCTTTGCCAGGCGCGCTTTATTTTCATCGAGGTGTTTCAGATTTTCTTCCGAAGAGACTGCGACGGCGATCATCTCGCGCCCTTCCTCCGTCTTTCCGATGGAGTAGACCTTCACGCGCGGGCTGGCCTTTTCCAGCATGCGCATGTAGCGATATACATCTTCGGCGTAGGGAAGAATGCCGGGCGCGCCGGCTACGTCACCAAGCACGGCCTCGGGCGTCGGCACCGTCTTCGACGCGGGCAGGTAGTTCACGAGCGGCGAAGTGAAATAGGGCTCGGTGGTGTACTGCTGGATTTTCTTCGTGTACGCGTCATCGATCGGCTGGGAGGCGCTGCGACCCGGCGGAGTATCGAGCGACTGCGCGATAGCCGGCGCCACCCGCAGCGACGAGCACAACCCAAATGCGAGCACGCACCATCCACACAATCTCACCGATAGCCTTCTCATGAAATGATTTCTCCCTGGTATGGCGAAGTAAAATCGCGGCGCAGTAAGCATTGCCCTACGCGAAGCGAACCAGTTCTCATATCACAAAGACGGCGTTCCTAACCCAGAATTTTGCGGACGAATGAGGCTTGCTACTTGCAGCGGCCTCGACCGCTTCAGTCTAGGCCCGCATTCCCATTGTGGCACTGCCTACCCCCACCCCGGGTTTTGATGTAAATACGGCAGGGATTGGACTTACGGCTTCGGATATGCGCAATCGGCAGAATCCAAAGCACTTAAAAATCGACAGTTTCGCGCATTCCTACAATGGTCACTGATAATACAGTGTTTACGGCAGCATAGTGTAGCGCGATGTGCAGTGAATGTGAGTTGATCTCTGCACAGATTACGAAGCAACCAAGCGCAGCGCCCTAGGTAATTGCGCATTGGAGGGAAAGGCGTTCTCCTGAAATCGCGAGCCTCATTCCGGCGTCAGGAACCCACGTTCACAATTTTTCCGATCCAGTTTGGTTCATTTGTCGCGGCACGAAGCAGGCAGTCCGCGCAATCGTCAAAGGAAAGCGGAACGAGTACCGCAACCCGTGCCAACGGACCCGCCGTATAGCGTCCCTTCGCCGGCTTATCTAGTAAGCCGACCGGGCGAACGATGACCCATTCCATGTCTATTTTCTGCGTCATCCGCTCGGCAACTGCCTTATCAATCACTGCCGCAGTGAATATCCGGCCCGATACGCGGACGGCAAAGCGATTGGGCCAGGACAGTTCGCGTCCATCGCTCAAGCCGATACCACTTTGCATTACGAATCGCCGGACGTTCGCACGTTTGCATTCGGTAAGAATGTTGGCTACACCGACTGACATGAGCGTTCCTGGCGAGAGATTCTTTTCTGGTCCGATGCAGCTAATGACGGCCTCCACGCCGTCAAGGGCTCCCGTCAGGCCGTCTGGAGAAAGGACATCTCCTCGGACGAGGGACAGCCGGTCGGCAGATGACAGTCGCTCCGGAGAGCGAGCGACGGCCGCAACGAAGTGTCCTTGGGCAAGCGCATGCTTTACCACCCTGCGTCCCGTCGCACCCGTCGCTCCGACAACCGCTATCTTCATATCCCCCCATTTGGCACCATCCCGACGAAGCGGTGATACTGGGCGTTATCGCTGATCGCCAACACGCGAGGGCCGGGCGGGCGTGGCGCTGGCTTCACGGAACACTTCGAGGAAGAACCAGAAGCACTCTCCGTTGAAACGTCCGGTCTCCCGCCGGAACAGAAACTGGCTGTCCCTTACGACGCTGTGTTAAGACTCCTGGCTGCGCCTATTCGCTGCGCAAGGCGATGACTGGGTCCACACTCACGGCACGGCGCGCGGGGATGTAGCACGCCAATAGCGTTACGCCGATCAGCAGGAAGGAAACCGCGGCAAGCGTTAGCGGGTCGGTGCCGCTCACGCCGAAAAGCATCGTCTTGATTAATTGCGCAAGCGCCAGCGCCGCCAGCACCCCACCGATCACCCCGATCAACGCGAGCTTCGCGCCCAACCCCAAAATCAGATAAAACACATCGCGCGGCTGCGCGCCCATGGCCATGCGAATGCCGATTTCCTTGTTGCGCTGCGCCACCGCGTAGCTGGTGACGCCATAGATGCCGATGGCCGCAAGCGCCATCGCCAAGGCCGCAAAAATTCCCAGCAAAATGGCGGAGAGCCGTTGCACGCCCACGGTCGCTGTCAGCCAGTCATCGAGGGACTGCACCTGCGTCATCGGCTGATCGGGATCGACATGGGCAACCGCGGCACGCACCGCGGAGACGAACTGCATGGGATTGCCCGACGTCTTCACAATCTCGAACATCGGAGGCCAGGGCTTCTGGGGCAGCGGAGTGTAAAGCTCGTCGTAGGGATCGATCCCCAATCCGCGATTGCGCGTATCCGCCACGACGCCGACAATTTCAGCTGCTGCGGGTTGGTGGGCGATTTGCACGTGGCGTCCGATGGGGTCTTCGTGCGGCCAGTAGCGCGTGGCAAGAGCCTGGCTAATGATGGCGACCGGCGCCGATTTTTCCGTGTCCGCTTCGGAAAAGGTCCTGCCTTTCAGCAGAGGAATTCCCAGAGTTTGAAAGTAATCCGGGCTGATCGAATTCCACATGGCCACCGGACGTTGCGCGCGCGGCAAATCCGCAGGCATGCCCTCCATCAGGTACGGGGCAAATAACGCGCCAAACGGAGGAAGCAACAGCGCGGTGCTCACCGAGCGAACTCCGGGGATGGCGGCAATGCGTTGGCGAACCTCGGCGTGAAAAGCCGTTTGCTGAAAAGGCTGCGCATATTTTGTGGTCGGCAGGGAGATACGAAGCGTGAGCACGTGATCGGACGTAAATCCCATCGGCACGTGCAGCAGGCGGTAAAAACTTTGCAATAAAAGGCCGGCCCCGGCGAGCAACACCACGGAGAACGCCAATTCCGCAATGATGATCGCGGCACCCGCCCGATTGTGGCGTGCGCTCGAGGACGACCCGCGGCTGGCTTCGTTCATCACCTCGGCCAAGTTAAGGCGCGAGGTTCGCCACGCCGGCAATATGCCAAATAACACGCCGGTGAGCACGCTGATCGCCAACGAAAAAATCAGCACGCGGCCATCCACGGCGACTTCAGAGGAACGCGGCACGATCGGCACCAGCGACGAAGTGGAAAGCACGCGCACACCCCAGGAAGCCAGAAGCGCGCCGACGGTCCCGCCAATCACGGCGAGCGTGATGCTCTCGGTCAGCAACTGCCGTATGAGGCGCGTCCTGCTCGCGCCCAGGGCCGCGCGCACGGCGATTTCCTTGCGGCGTCCTGCAGCGCGAGCGAGAAAGAGATTGGCCACATTGGCGCAGGCAATCAGCAACACGAATCCCACGGCACCCAGCAAAACCCACAGCGTGGTGCGCACATCGCCGAGCGCGGATTCCGTGAGCGACGTTAAATCCACCACATTCTCCGGGCTGGCGTCCGAATTCGATGGAAATGCTTGCTGGTAGCGGCGCGTCACCGCATCGAGGCTGGCTTTTGCCTGTGACAACGGAACGTCGGGCTTGAGCCGCGTGACGGCGTAGATGTAACCCGCGCCGCCTTGCACGCGTTCGGGCGGAAAGATGCTCGTCTCGTAGGGACGTGGGACCCAGACGTCTATATCCTGAAAGGGTACGTCAAGGTTGTTGCCCAGAACGCCGGCGACGGTGAAGTTGATGCCATTCAAAATGATGCCTTGTCCCACGATTTTCGGATCGCGGCCATACCGCCGCGCCCAGAATTCATGGCCCAGAATCACCACCGGCGCGGCGCCCGGCTGGTCTTCGCCCGGCAGAAACGCGCGTCCGAAAAGGGGCCGCACGCCCAACACGTCAAAAAACGACGCAGAAACACGCCCGGCCTGCAATTGTTCGGGCGCGCTGCCTCCGATCAGATCGAAAGAGTCGTTTGCAAACGCGGAAATGCCCGCGAGCGTGGAGTTCTGCTCCTGCATGGACCGGAACAAAATGTGGCCGAAGTAGATACCGTTGACGTTTTTCCTGGGGTCCGCCAGCGTCAGCACATACAGGTCGTCCGGTTTGTTGAAGTTCAGCGGACGCAGCAGCAGGGCATTCACCACGCTAAAGATCGCCGTGTTCGCGCCGATGCCAAAGGCCAAGGTGAGAATGGCCATCACGGCAAAACCAGGATTCTTGGCGAAAATGCGCGCGGCGTAACGCAGGTCCTGCAGGAAGGAAGTCATGAGCCCTCCTTATAAAACTGATGCTGCGAAGGCCTTCATCGGGGAACGCGGACAACGCCCCGGGGCCAGCACCCGCAACTCTAGGGAGACGCTGGGAGGACGCTCAATGTTACGGCCATTCCTTTGGGAAGCACTACTGCAGCTTCGCGTATTCGGCTCTGGCTTGCTGGAGGATGGGAATATCAGGGTCGGCGTCTTTCCACAGCGCAAAAAATCCCTCGTACGCCGCCCGGGCTTTCGCTACGTCGCCCGCCATTGCGTACGCCCGCGCCAAACCCACATGTGCCAGCGCCCCATTCGGCTGGTTGGCCACAATCCCGCGATGGTCGAGCACTCTCTGAAACTCGGCGGCCGCGTCGCTCGCCCGATGCGCTGCCAGATAAGCCCGGGCCCGAACGTACACCGGATAGACGCTCAAAAAACAGAACGCGGCCTGAATGGGCTCTCCCAATTCGTAAGGTCTGGCTGTTTCAAGTTCTTCGATGGCCTTCTTGGAATCGCCGCGGTTCAGCGCAATCTGGGCGCGAAGCGTGGGCAGATAGTTAAACTGCACGATCGTATCCTCGCCGTATTCCTTATTCAGTTCGTCCGCCACAGCTTGGCTTCGCGCCGTTTCTCCGGCGAACGCGAGCGCCAGCGCGCCTGCATCTCGTGTGTCCTTCCCGGTCGCAAGCTTTAGCGCCACCTCGGCTTGCTGCCGGGCTGCCGCCCGATTCCCGAAAAGTGCTTCGACGATCGCTGCGGAAGAGACGTACATCCCCGCTGTCTCCTTCTCTCCGAAACGGTGCGCGGACTCGACCGCTTTCCGCGAAAACTCTCTCGATCCCGCGAGCCGCCCGGAGTAGGAGTACGTCAAAGCCTGGCTCGCCAGCAACACATCCTCGACTCCTGGTTTGCCCGCTCCTTGTTCCGTTGACTGAGCCATTCCTGCCGCATCATTATTCAAAAACTGTAGCCAGTAATGCGCCAGCAGCATGAAATCAGAATCGCTGTTGATTCCGATGGTGCGCTGATACGCCGCATTGGCGTCATCGAGCCGGTTCAGGGCGCTATACCCATAAACCAGGTGCGAATAGGCGATGGGAAGTTGCGGGTACATGCTGATGGCTGCGTTTGCCTGCTCAATCGTCTCCTGGTATTGGCCAACGGTGAGATCGAGAAGCCCGGCGAGAGCATTCCGCGCCTCGACCGCTCGCGGATAGTCCTGAATCCACAAGTGGCACACCTCCCGCGCCTTGACCAAATCTCCGGGAATGAGCATGTCGTACGAAGCCGTGATGAAGTATTTCTCCCGCGCGCTAGCTCGTTCGCGCAGCTCGTATGCTTTTCGAGTGCTATCCACAGCGGCGCCTGTTTCCCCGACGTCTTGGTACATACGGCCCAACAAGCCATACGCCATCGCAAAATTCGGATCGAGCTCGGTCGCATGCTTCAAGAAGGGAATCGCCGCGGCCGACCCGCTCGCCCCATATAGCTCTTTATACGCGGCGGTGAATGCCTGCAGCGCCTCCAGCGAGGGCGTGGTGGCCTGCTCGAGCGGCAAATCGAACTTCTGTACGGTGCTGAGTGACTCGCCCAGCTTGTTGCGCATTTCGGCCGCAATTTTTCCCAATGCGTCGAGCACGTGGTTCTTGTCGGCGGCATCGGCTTCCGCGCTTGCCAGCGTTTGGCCGCTGCGGCAATCCACCGCTTTGAGCGTCAGGAGGTATTTGCCGACCTGCGCGATCGAACCTTCAAGCACCGCCGCGCTGCCCATTCGCTGGCAAAGCTCGCGAGCGACCGGAGGCGTCAGCTTCGCGTCGCCCTTCTGGCCCATCAACTGTAGCGTCTGACCGGCCTGCTCATCGGAGATGATGCTCAGAAACGGCGATTGCTCGAGTTGAACAGAAAGGCCCTGCCGCAAAGTGCCGTCAAACACGGAATCGCCGGTGGTATTCGAAAAATCCGCCAAAACGATCGTGTCTTTGTCCGTCAGTGCGTGCGCCTTGCGAGAGAAAAACAGCCAACCGCCCACGGCTAGTCCGATCACCACAATTGTTGCGCCAGCGACCGCCGCCCAACGAATGGATTGCCAGGCGGACTTCGACTCGACCTGCGCTGTCGCGGCAGCGGAACTGGCCGTATCCGAATCACGCTTGAGCCGTTGCAAATCGGTGCGGAGGTCCGCGGCACTCTGATAGCGCAGCTTCTTGTTTTTCTCGAGTGCCTTGTGGATGGCTTCTTCGAGCTTTGGCGGGACATCCGGATTCAGCCGCACGGGCGCCACGGGCTCGCGATTTAGAATCGCATCGGAAATCACGCCGGAGGTATCGCCTCGAAAGGGCAGCACACCCGTGGCCATTTCGTAGAGCACCACGGCAAACGAAAACAAGTCCGTGCGTGCATCCAATTCTTCGCCGCGTACCTGCTCTGGGGACATGTAGGGAATCGTGCCCATCGCCGTTCCCGGCCGCGTCAGTTGTTCAACTGCGGTCGCCGTGGGCATTGCCGACGCCCGCATCGCTGTGCCTGCCGGGGTCACCTTCGCGAGACCGAAGTCGAGGATTTTCGCGTGGCCGCGATCGGTGACGAATAGGTTTGCGGACTTGATGTCCCGGTGCACGATTCCGTGCGCGTGCGCGGCATCCAGCGCGTCGGCGATTTCGATTCCGAGCTCGATCGTTTGATCGAGCGGCAAAGGCTTACCGCCAACGCGATGTTTCAGCGTGGCGCCGTCCAGAAACTCCATGGCGATGAACGGCCGCCCGTCCTGCTCGCCGATTTCGTAAATGGTGCAGATATTAGGGTGATTGAGCGCCGAAGCCGCGCGCGCCTCGCGGCGGAATCGTTCCAAAGCTTGCGAATCTTGCGCGAATTCACCCGGCAGGAATTTCAGGGCTACGAAGCGGCCGAGTTCCAGGTCCTCAGCTTTGTAAACAACGCCCATCCCGCCATCGCCGAGCTTCGCCGTCACACGATAGTGCGAGATGGTTTTGCCGATCATGACAGCAGATCAAGGCGCCAGCTTGGCGTATTCGGCTTTGGCTTGCTTGAGGATGGGAATGTCGGGATCGGCATCTTTCCAGATGGCGAAGAAATCCTGATAAGCCTTGCGAGCCCCGGGCGTGTCCCCAGAGAGGACTCGTGCGCGCGCAAGGCCGAGGTACGCGAGCGGATACGTCACTTCTCCAAATAGGATCGCGCGATGATCCACAACTCTTTGGAATTCGGCGGCGGCTTCGGGCCCTTTCTTTTCGGCGAGAAAAGCTTCCCCGCGCAGGTACGCGCTCAAGAGACCATCCACCTCGCCATACTGGTAAGGGAGCAGCGACCGCAGTTCGTCAATGGCCTGCGCGGTATTGCCACGCGCCAGCGCGATCGCCGCACGGCCATCGGGGAGGACAATGCGTTGCAATATCGTAGCGTCGGGATTCCGTTGTGCGACCTGTTGATCGAGTGGCTCAGCCTTTGAGGGATTGCCCGCCAGTGCGAAATCCATCGCGGCGGCTGAGAGCGCCACATCCGAAGAGGAATATTCGACCGCTTTCTGCGCCTCTTGCTGCGCTAAAGTGGAATTTCCCGCGAGCGCATCGATGTGGCCCAAAGAAACCAAAAGGACCGCGGCTCGCTCCTTGTCATCGCTCCGCAGCGCGTCTCGGATGTGTTGGCCCGAGATCTCATGTGTTTTCGCCAGTTGGCCCGCGCTTGTGGCAATCTGCGCTTGCAAGTTCAGATAGGGCACGCGTGCGCCCGGTGCGTTCGCAATCCAGTCCAATTCTTTCTTCAGGCCCGCGGAGTCCCCCTGAATCCACGCGATATTCAAAAGAAGAGCGTGAAAGCTGCCGCTTTGGATGCCTTTGGCTTGCGCCTGCTCGATCAGCCCGCGCGCCTCGTCTAACCGGCC
>Ga0209420_1001561_pt1 | contig 10746 bp, 7 predicted proteins | sample BlaSpr_A8_OM1_O1_FD_187972 | JGI IMG/M metagenome (GOLD analysis project Ga0209420, IMG submission 187972) | Forest soil microbial communities from Thunder Bay, Ontario, Canada - Black Spruce, Ontario site 2_A8_OM1_O1 (SPAdes) (version 2) | ecosystem: Environmental > Terrestrial > Soil > Boreal...
AAATCGAGACGAAAAAGGGCAGATTCGGTTGCGATCTCGAAAATTCGTCCGCCCGACTGCTTCTGACCGTCAACACACGAAGCTGGACATCAGCCCGCGATTTTTTTTCAGGGCTAATTCAGGCCATTCGGCGGGAAATTGGCGGAAAATGGAGTCTCAGCAGGGTTCGCGCCGATCGGGAAAGTGTAGGAATTTAACCCTCTTTGTCTCCGTCTTCCCCCGGTTTTCCCTGCTCGGTATCGTTCCCAAGCTGGACGTCGCCGGTTCGACCCCGGTCGCCCGCTCCACTCGTTGCTGATGACAGTGTCGGTCGAGTTTTGCGGCGAGATCTCGGTTTTCGAGGATTGCCTGTCAATGGTACTGGCGCTTCGACCGTCTTTCTAATTCAATTTTGCGAAGGCCTTATGCACTCGGCGCACTGTGCTCGGGTAGTCCTCGTCGACCGCATTTGCCGCAAGAATGAGAACATCGGCGCCTTGCTCGTGATACGCGGCCAGCCGTTCGATACATCGCGAAGCCGGTCCGATCAGCGCTACCGCATCCGCGAGCTCGTTGGTAACCGCAGCCGCCATCGCATTGGAGTCGCGCCGTTTCGAGGCTTCCATGATGCGCCCGGCGGCATCGGCGAAGCCGCTGTTCGCCATGATGCGATTGTAGAAGGGCAGCCCGCCGTAGAATGCGAGTCCGCGCCGCGCCGCCTCATAGGCGGTTTTCAAATCATCGTGTAGGAAGAGCGGCACACCGCAGGTCATGGTCAGGCTGCTGGGCGCGCGTCCCTTCTCCTTCGCGACCTGGTTCGCGGCATCGATCGATTTGCGCATACGCTCCGGCGGGCACATGTACAGCATCAGCCCATCCGCAATCTCGCCCCCGAGCTTCGAAGTCTCGAGCGCCAGCGCCGCCAGATAGATCGGGATCGGATGACTAGGTTTGGGAAGCCTCGTCCCGAAGGTCGAGAGCTCGCCATTGAAAGCTTTGCGGATGATGTCCGTGTCGCGGCGCAAGCGCACGCGCGCATTGCCCATCTCGATGCCGCGCGCTTCGTGCGATGGCCGATGACTGACGCCCAGCCCTAAGATGAAGCGCCCTTGCGCCGCGTCCTGCACCATCTCGGCCGCAATCGCGCACAAAGTCGGTTCGCGCAGATAGATATTCACGATCCAGGTAGCGATATCGATCCGCTTGGTCGCGTTCGCCACCGCCAACGAGCACATCAGCGCGTCGTTGACCGCCTCGGGAATGTAAACGCCGCTGAAGCCGGCATCTTCGGTTTCGCGCGCGAGCTGAACGAACGCGGACAGTCCGGGCACCGTCGCGCGAAGAGTCATGCCGTAAGTTTTCATCGATACCTCCTCGATTCGCTAGTCGCGCAGGCCGAATGGGACTCCCCCGCTTCCTGTGGAAGACCGTCGTTGATCTCCACCCACGGCGCTTTCGAGCCGACCATGAAATGCGAGTGTTTGCGGCACCGCCAGCAATGGCAGTAGGTGATTGGACCGAGGAGTTCTCCGCGAATCTCGTAGCGGACGCGGCCGCAAGCGCACGACCCGTACAACATTCCCGCAGGATAGTCGAGATGTCCGTCTTGTACCATCCGGAGTTTGCGCTACAGACGCCAGCACACCATCGTCGCGATGCGACAGAACCGCCTGATGTGATACTGGAAGGGCCACCGATCGCTCTTCGCTGCGTTGATCCTGTGGCGTCGCGCGGGCAAGGATTGATGCGGCATGATCTCCGGTTCCGAAATTGCTAACGCGTTTCTACTCGTTTACGCGGGTTTGTTTCCGATCGTAAATCCGATTGGCGGCGCGGCCATTTTTCTCGGCCTGACGCGACACTGTAACGAACAGGAACGCAACGCGCTCGTGCTGGGCGTGACGATAAACAGCTTCTTCCTGTTGCTCGGGTCGCTGCTGATGGGATCGTATGTGCTCGAATTCTTCGGCATCACTTTGCCGATCGTGCGTATCGCCGGCGGAATCATTGTGTCGGCTACCGGATGGAGCCTGCTCCAGGCGAGCGATGATTTCACGGACGACCGAACCGGGCACGAGCCGAAGGTACCGACCGACGCCTTTTATCCGCTCACCATGCCGATCACGGTCGGCCCCGGATCGATTGCGGTGGCGATCACGATCGGCAGCCAGCGCCCGCGGGAGTTGCCCATGACCGAACTTGCGATTCTCAGCGGCGCGGTGCTCGCTGGTGTCATCGCGATCGCGGCGACGATATATATATGTTACCGATTCGCCGAAGGAACCGTCAGAGCGCTGGGCGAGTCGGGCACCAACGTGCTGGTGCGGCTGTCGGCCTTCATCCTGTTCTGCATCGGCATCGAAATCATCTGGAGCGGCTACAGCGCCATCGCGCACATCGCGAGTTAGCAGCTAGACTCGCGCGTGTCAGCTTCGGACGGATGGGCATTGGAGGAACGAGGATGTCACTTCACAAAAAACATGACTCCCGCAGGAAGGCGTCGGACGTCATTTATGCTTCCACTGATCTTTCGCTGTCGGTGCCAAAGAATAAGATTCCCCGCACCGAGAGTTCGCCGCGTACGGCTTATGGGCTAATTCACGACGAGCTGCTGCTCGATGGAAACTCGCGGCAAAACCTCGCGACCTTCTGCACCACCTGGATGGAACCCGAGGCGCTGGCCCTGATGGCCGAGTGCTTCGACAAGAACATGATCGACAAGGACGAGTATCCGCAGACCGCCGAGATCGAGGCGCGATGCGTTCATATCCTGGCCGATCTTTGGAATTCGCCCGACGGCGCAAATACGATCGGATGCTCCACCACCGGCTCGAGCGAAGCGGCGATGCTTGGTGGCCTCGCGGCGAAATGGCGCTGGAGAGCAAAGCGGCGGGCGCAGGGGAAGTCCACTGACCGGCCGAACCTCGTATGCGGGCCGGTGCAGGTCTGTTGGCACAAGTTCGGCCGCTACTTCGACGTCGAGGTCCGCGAGGTTCCGGTCGAGGGCGACCGGCTGCTGATGGGCCCAGAGCAGGCGATTGCACGATGCGACGAAAATACCATCATGGTCGTTCCCACTCTCGGCGTGACGACGTGCTGCCAGTACGAGCCGGTCGAGGCCATCGCACATGCACTGGACAAATTCGAGAAGAGCAGCGGGCACGACATTCCAATCCACGTCGATGCGGCCAGCGGCGGTTTTCTCGCGCCGTTTTGTGAGCCCGAGATAGCGTGGGATTTCCGGCTGCCGCGCGTGAAGTCGATCAACACCTCGGGACACAAGTTCGGGCTGGCGCCGCTTGGGGTGGGCTGGGTGGTATGGCGCGATCACGCGGATCTGCCGGACGATCTGATTTTTCACGTGAACTACCTGGGCGGCGACATGCCGACCTTCGCGCTGAATTTTTCGCGTCCGGCCGGTCAGATCGTCTGCCAGTACTACAATTTTCTGCGGCTGGGATTCGAAGGCTACCGGAAAATCCAGAACGTCTGTTACCACACCGCCCAGCACATCGCCGCCGAGATCGGCAAGATGGGGCCGTTCCAGGTTATCCACGACGCGCATGGCGGGCTGCCGGCGGTTTGCTGGAGGCTCAAGGAGGGCGCCGATCGCGGCTTCTCGCTTTACGATCTTTCCGATCGGCTGCGCGCGCGCGGATGGCAGGTGCCGGCCTACTCGATGCCGCCGGATCGCGAAGACCTGGTAGTGCAGCGAATCCTGGTCCGCCACGGCGTGAGCCGCGACCTGGGCGACCTCCTGCTGGAAGACATTCGCCGCTCGATCGCGCTGCTCCAAAAGCATCCCAGCTCGCACCCGCTCACCGAAAACGAGGCCGGCGGCTACAATCACAACTGAGGGGCTCAAGCGCGCCAGGCTAGAAGATCGTCGGCAAATCTGCGCATCAGGCGGGCGAGGTGCTGAAGGTCTTGCTTGCTCCAGCTAGCTAGCACGGTCGTGGCGATACGTTCACGCGCTGCGTCCAAGGCGTCCGTCATCGCGCGCCCATTGGCCGTGATCGTCGCTTCGTTCACCCGCTTGTCGCCTTTGGATGCGCGGCGGGCGATGAGCCTCAAGCTTTCGAGCTTCGCAACCTGGCGGCTGACGGTCGTGTAATCCCGCCCCACGCCGTCGGCTAGTTCGCCTACCCCGATCGGTCCCTTTCGCTCGATGCCGACCAACAGGGGGAACAGCGCCCGGTCCAGAACGATGCCGGCTTCCCGGATAAGCGTCGTGTCGCGCTGTGGCCGGTTCATCATCCCGATCAAGTCGATGAGGCTGCGGTGCAGTTGGCGAATCTCTTTGCTCATGAATTTAGAGGGCCTGCTTCTGATTGATTGGTTGCGCGACATTATGCGTATAATACACATAATTGAATCTCAGTGCAGGAGTTCACAAATGAAAAATCAGATCACGACCGAGGTTCTTATCGCTGGCGCCGGGGCCGCCGGACTGACGCTGGCGATCGATTTGGCCCGCCGCAACGTCAGCTTTCGCTTGATCGACAAATTGCCCAGCCCGTTCGCGGGCTCGCGCGGCAAAGGAATACAGCCACGCAGTCAGGAAGTGTTCGAGGATCTCGGCGTCATCGATCGGATCGTGGCCGTTGGCGGAACCTATCCGCCGCAGCGCGAGTATCGCGAGGACGGTTCTTATGAAGAATCGCCGGTGACCGAATTGCGCGAAGCCACACCGGACGAACCTTATCTCATCCCGCTGATGGTGCCGCAATTCCTGACCGAGGCCGTGTTGCGCGATCGCCTCGCGGAACTAGGGCATCGCCCGCATTTCGGCTGCGAGCTGACAGCTTTCGAGCAGGACGCCGAGTGCGTGACGGCCCAGGTCAAGAGCGCTGACGGCGAGGAGACCGAACGAGCCCGCTATCTCGTCGGCACCGACGGCGGCAAGAGCTACGTGCGGCACGCGCTCAACATCGAATTCCCCGGCAAGACCCTGGGCGTACGGGCGGTGGTCGCAGACGTTCGGCTGGAAGGCCTCGGCACCGACGCGTGGCATCGGTTCAACGAAGGCTCGATGGAAAAGCAGGTGTCATTCTGTCCGCTGCGCGGAACCGACATGTTCCAGGTGCAAGCGCCTATCCCGTTGCAGGGCGATATCGATTTGTCCCCCGAGGCGATGACGGCATGGGTGGCCGCGCGCACCGGCCGCAGGGACATAGTTATCCGCGAGGTCCTGTGGGGTTCCACCTATGACATCAACGCGCGCATGGCCGACAAATACCAGGTCGGCCGCGTCTTGATTGGAGGCGATGCCGCTCACATCCATCCGCCGACAGGCGGCCAGGGTCTCAATACCAGCCTCCAGGACTCCTACAATCTCGGCTGGAAGCTCGCGGCCGTCATCAAGGGCGCGCCGGCGAAACTGCTGGCGACATACGAAGAAGAACGGCGCCCGATCGCGGCGGAGATGCTCGGCCTCTCGACCAAACTGCTGCAAGCCGCCAAGGAGCGCGGCGGTAGGCGTCGCGGTCGCGAGACGCATCAGCTCGATCTCGGTTATCCCGAATCGACTCTGTCTCTCAACCAACCGGCGCGATCTCCGGAACGCGTGATGGCGGGCGATCGCGCCCCGGACGCTCCCATCAGAGGCGCGGCGGGCCAACCCACGCGGCTCTTCAAACTCTTCCAGGGTCCGCACTGGACTTTGATCGGCTACGAAGTCGAGCGCGAGGCGATCACGCCGCGCCGCGACTTGCACATCCACACGGTTGGCGTGCGCGGAGACATTGTCGACGAGAGCGGCTACGTTCGCGATGCCTACGGCGTCGCGGCGGGCGACTGGGTGCTGGTCCGGCCGGACGGCTATGTCGGAGCGATCGTGTCGTCGGGCGAGATAACTGATCTGCGTCGATATCTAAACGATGTCGGCGTCGCCGCGGTGTGAGTCGCTGTTTTCTTTGGCCGTCGTTCCAGTGATACTCGCGCATCGAAGTGCGAGGGTAGATGCGCTGCTCAAAATGCGGGACCAATAATCCTTCGACAAATAATTTCTGCGCGAAGTGCGGATCGGAAAGTCGACGACATCCAACTTCTGCGGTAAGTGCGGCGCATGGCTCGAGTCTGGAGTTCGCGTTCGTTTTAGGGTGTCGTAGCACTATGATAGCGGCAACTCGTTCAGTCTGATTCTCAGTCCTGATACCAATTCCAGGAGGAACTTTTCGCATGGAATCATTCGAGGATGTTATACGGGAGTTCTACGACGGAGAGGTGGGCGGAGAAGTTGTCTACTCCGAGCTTCTGAGCTCGGTGCAGACAGACGAAGAGCGCCTCAAATTCGGCACGCTGCTTCAGCTCGAGACCGAAACGAAGGCATGGCTGCGTGCGCCGATGGTTGCTCGCGGCTTGAGCATTGAAGAACAAGCTGCCGTTCGCGAAAAAAGTGCCGCGCAGATGGAGTCGTTCAAACTTCTTTCCTGGATGCAGAAGATGCAGGGTATGCGCGACTTCCTCGCTGCCAACGTCGTACCGCGCTATCAGAGTCACCTCGACGCCGCGCGGAAAAGAGGCAATGCGGACGAGGTGGCGATATGCCTTCACATGGTGGAACACGAGGAGGCTCAGCTCGAATTCAGCCGGCGCGAACTGGCAGGGGCAAGCTCGAAGGAATCGCTCGCGCCAGTGGTCAAGCATCTCAAGTATCCGATTTCGCGCTAACCAGTCGGCCGCATTTCATCGAAGATGCCGAGGTGCTGTAGTACACGGTGAGCGACTAGAATGCGCTGTGCCAAATGCGGTGCCGAGGGAATCTCAGGCAAGAAGTTCTGCGCCGAGTGCGGCAGCCCGCTATCGATCCGCTGTTCGAAGTGCGGCGCGGATAGCGCGTCCGGCTCGAAGTTTTGCGCTGACTGCGGCGCATCGCTGGAAACACCTGCCTCGCCTGAGAAATCGCATCATTCGCCGATTCGAGTAGCCGATACCCCTGCTTCTGAACATGTCGAGGGCGAGCGCAAGACGGTCACCGCGCTATTCGCGGACATCAAGGGCTCGACCGAGCTCGAGCAGGATCTCGATCCCGAGGAGGCCCGCGCAATTGTCGATCCGGCGCTGAAGTTGATGATCGAAGCGGTGCATCGCTACGACGGCTACGTCGTGCAGAGTACCGGCGACGGCATCTTCGCGCTGTTGGGCGCACCGATCGCGCACGAAGACCATCCGCAGCGCGCGCTCTACGCGGCGCTCAGGATGCAGGAAGAGCTGCGGCGGTATAGCGACAAGCTGCTCGAAGATGGCAGGGCGCCGCTCGAGATTCGAGTCGGCGTCAACACCGGCGAAGTTGTGGTGCGTTCGATTTCGACCAGCGGCGGACACGTCGAATATACCCCGATCGGGCACACGACGAATCTGGCCTCGCGGATGCAGACAGTCGCTTCCACCGGATCGATCGCCATCACCGAGGATACCCGTCGACTGGTGGAAGGATATTTCGCGCTCAAGGCGCGAGGACCGACCCGTATCAAAGGATTGAGCGAGCACGTCAACGTCTACGAGGTCACCGGTCTTGGGCCGTTGCGCACGCGTCTGCAACGTTCGGCCGGACGCGGACTGACACGGTTTGTCGGGCGTGAGCACGAGATGGAGGCGCTCAAACACGCCGGCGAACTGGCGCGGCAGGGACGCGGGCAGATCGCTGCTGCGATGGCGGAAGCAGGCACCGGCAAATCGCGCCTGTTTTTCGAGTTCAAAGCGATCTCCCTGTCGGACTGGATGGTGCTTGAGACGTTCTCGGTTTCGCACGGTAAGGCATCGGCGTACCTGCCGGTGATTGAGTTGCTCTGGAACTATTTCAAGTTCGCCTCCACAGACGACGACCGCACGCGGCGCGAGAAGGTAACCGGGCGCGTGCTCGCACTCGATCGAAGCCTGGAAGACACGTTGCCCTATCTGTTCAGCCTGCTCGCTATCGTCGATGGCGATGATCCGCTCGCGCAGATGGATGGGCAGATCAAGAAGCGGCGAACGTTGGAGGCGATCAAACGCATCCTACTGCGCGAGAGCCTCAATCATCCGCTGATGGTGATCTTCGAGGACCTCCACTGGATCGATGAGGAGACGCAGGCACTGCTGAATCTCCTCGCCGACTCGATCGGCACCGCCAAGCTGATGCTGCTGGTGAACTACCGACCCGAGTACACGCACAGTTGGGGCAACAAGACTTACTACACGCAACTGCGGCTCGATCCACTTGGTAAAGAAGGCGCTGAAGACATGCTGACCGCGCTCGTCGGCGACAGTGCTGAAGTGCGGCCTCTCAAGAGCATGATCATCGAGCGCACCGGCGGCAATCCCTTCTTCATGGAGGAGACCGTGCAGGTGCTCCTCGATGAGGGCGGGCTGGTGCGCGACGGTGCGACAGTCAAACTCACCAAGCCGCTAAGCGACCTCAAGATACCGCCAACCGTGCAATCGATCCTTGCCGCGCGTATCGATCGCTTGCCCTCGGATGAAAAGGATCTGCTACAGGCGCTGGCCGTGATCGGTAAAGAGTTCCAGCTGGGCCTAATCCGTGCGGTCACCGCGAAGTCCGACGACGCGCTCAACCGGATGCTTGGCGACCTGCAGCTCGCGGAGTTTATCTACGAGCAACCCGCGCTCGGCGACATCGAGTACAGTTTCAAGCACGCGCTGACCCAGGAGGTTGCCTACAACTCAGTCCTGATCGAACGCCGTAAGCTATTGCACGAACGCGCCGCAGAGGCGCTGGAGACCATGTTCGCCGCGCAGTTGGATGATCATCTGGAGGAGTTGGCGCATCACTACAGCCGTGGCGACAACCTCGAGAAAGCGGTTGAGTATTTGGGGCAGGCCGGCCAACAGGCGGCGCAGCGATCTGCCTATGCGGATGCGATTAACCGGCTTACTCTTGCGATAGATCTGCTGCAGAAGCTTCCCGACACTCCACAGCGGATTCAGCAAGAGTTGGTCCTCCAGTTGGCCCTTGGCCCGCCCGTGACGGTCGTCAAGGGCCGGACCGCACCGGAAGTCGAGCGAATCTATACTCGCGCGCAGCAGCTTTGCGAAGGACTGGGCGACACCCCGGAGCTCATTCCCACCTTGTTTGGCTTGTGGTCCCTATATTTCCTGCGCGCCGATTTGCAGCGGGCCCGTGAACTTTCACAACAGCTTTTGCGGCAGGCAGAAAGCTCGCAGGATCCGGCGCAACTTTTGTACGCACACCTCGCTGCGGGACACACCTCGTACGGCTTGGGCGAGTTCCTACGCTCTCGCGAACATGAAGAAATCGCGCTCTCTATCTACAACGCAGAGCGTCATCCGGCGTTGGGCTTTCAGTATCTCTATTCTCTGTGCGGCATATCGTGGACTTTGTGGCAGCTCGGCTATCCGGACCAAGCCTTGAAAAGGAGCAACGAGGCCCTGGCAATTGCTCAAACGCTATCTGATCCGCTGAGCCTGGCTCTTGCCCAGACTTTCGCCGGCGCTCTGCGTCAATATCGCCGAGAAGCGCGCGAGGCTCAAAGGCATGCGGAGACCACGATTGCCCTGTGTCTCGAGAATGGGTTGCCCAATTATTTCGACTATTCGACCATCCTGAGCGGTTGGGTGATGGTTCATCACGGAGACAACCAGGCGGGCACTGAACAGATTCGAAAAGGTCTGGCTGCGCTTCACGAGTCGGGCGCGGAATTCAGGAAGCCGTATTTTCTGTGCTTGCTCGCCGACGCCTGCTTGGGCGCCCATCACTACGACCAAGGCCTGATTGCGTTAGAGGAAGCGATAGCCGCCGCCGACAAAAACCATGACCATAGCCATGAGCCCGATATTCATCGACTCGAGGGTGAACTGCTACTGAGGCGAGATAGTTCCAATGCTTCGCAAGCGCAGACCTGCTTCGAACGGGCAATCGAGGTTGCGCGAAAGCAGAGCGCCAAGTCGCTGGAACTGCGCGCGACAATGAGCCTCGCGCAGTTGCTGCGCGACACGAATCGCCGCGACGAGGCGCGCACGATACTCACCGAAATCTACAACTGGTTCACCGAGGGCTTCGACACCGCCGACCTCAAAGATGCCAAGGCGCTGCTAGACGAGTTGAGCAGCTAGCCAAATGCTCTGCCCAAAATGCAATACCGACAACCCGGCAGACGCTTCATTCTGCGAGGAATGCTGAGCGAAGCTTGAGTTGATTTGCCCAGCCTGCAAAGGATCAGTGAGTCCTGGGGCGCGATTCTGCAAGAAATGCGGGACCGCCATCGGCTCCACGAAAGCCGATGCTCCCACGACCGCTTCGTCTAAATCGCAAATCAGGATAGCTGTCGACAGTGCTGCGTCCGAAGCACTCGAGGGAGAGCGCAAGACCGTCACCGCGCTGTTTGCTGATATCAAGGGATCCACTGAACTCGAACAGGACCTCGATCCCGAAGAGGCCCGCGCGATCATCGACCCTGCCCTCAAGCTGATGATCGACGCAGCCCGCCGCTACGACGGTTACATCGTGCAATCGACCGGTGACGGAATCTTCGCCCTGTTCGGCGCACCGGTCGCGCACGAGGATCATCCGCAGCGCGCGCTATACGCCGCGCTTCGCATGCAGGAGGAGCTGAAACGCTATTCGGCGCGATTACGCGAAGTGGGCAACCTGCCGATCGAAGCGCGCGTCGGTGTGAACACCGGCGAAGTGGTCGTGCGTTCGATCTCGACCGGCGGCGGACATACCGAGTACACACCGATTGGGCACACGACCAATCTCGCGTCGCGGATGCAGGCGCTCGCGCCGACCGGCTCGATCGCAATCAG
>Ga0209420_1001562_pt1 | contig 10743 bp, 11 predicted proteins | sample BlaSpr_A8_OM1_O1_FD_187972 | JGI IMG/M metagenome (GOLD analysis project Ga0209420, IMG submission 187972) | Forest soil microbial communities from Thunder Bay, Ontario, Canada - Black Spruce, Ontario site 2_A8_OM1_O1 (SPAdes) (version 2) | ecosystem: Environmental > Terrestrial > Soil > Boreal...
ATGAGCGGTGACGGCGTCTATCAACTGCTCGTAAGCTACCGTTCCGGCGATATGTGGGCGCCTCGAGTCGAGCAAGTCGAAGCCCTCAAGCTCGAAGCAGCCTATTTCGTCGACTGCATTGTGAACGACAAGAAGCCCTTCAATGACGGAGCCGCGGGGTTGCATGTCGTACGAGTGCTGGAAGCCGCCGATCAGTCGCTTCAGCAAAGAGGCAAAGTCATCCGGCTATGAACGAATTCGTTTGTATCGCACCGGATGTCAAGTTGGGGAAAAACGTCAAGCTCTCGAAATTCATCAATCTGTATGGATGCACGGTAGGCGACGATACAAAGATCGGCGCGTTTGTCGAGATTCAGAAGAACGCTACAGTGGGAAAACGGTGCAAGATTTCGAGCCACACATTTATCTGCGAAGGCGTGACAATCGAAGACGGCGCGTTCATCGGTCACAGTGTTACTTTTATTAACGATTCCTATCCGCGATCGACAGTTGAAAACGGCCAGCTCCAAACAGAAAAGGATTGGAAGGTCGAGAGTACACTTGTAAAAAAAGGCGCCTCGATCGGGTCCGGAACAACCATCCTCTCCAACGTTGTTATCGGCGAGAATGCCCTGGTCGGCGCCGGTAGTGTGGTGACAAAAGATGTTCCGGCGAACGCAATCGCAGCCGGAAATCCAGCCAAAGTTCTTCGTTATATCACTGACGAGCCAAGGACCGAATAATGCCGAACGATAGGAAAATCCCGTTTCTGGACTTAGTTGGCCTACATCAAGAACTCGAGAACGAACTGACCCCTGTGTTCCAGAAGGCTTTGCGAACTGCCGGGTTTGTGGGCGGCCCCATGGTGGAAGAATTTGAGCGCGAGTTTGCGCGGTTTTGTGACGCCGCCTATTGCGTCGGACTTGCAAGCGGGACGGACGCCGTTCGCTTTGCGCTGATGGCCGCCGGGATCTTGCCCGGAGACATCGTGCTTACGGTCCCACATACGTTCATCGCAACAACGGAGGCAATAAGTCAGGCAGGCGCGCGACCGGACTTTGTTGACATCGACGAGCGGACCTATTGCATGGATGCCGAGAAGCTCAAGGAATACATCGAGCGGGAGTGCTATGTAGATCGCGAGACGGGAAAGCCGTACCACCGCAAGTGGAGAATGCCCGTCACCGGTGTTGTCCCTGTGCATATCTACGGGCAAATGGCGGACATGGACCCAATTCTCGAGCTGGCACGCCGCTATCACCTAATTGTGATCGAGGACGCGTGCCAAGCTCACGGCGCAGAGTACTTTTCAAAGAAAGAAAACCGCTGGCGGAAGGCAGGTTCTCTAAGTCAGGCGGCTGCGTTTAGTTTCTATCCAGGCAAGAATCTGGGCGCCTGTGGCGAAGCAGGGGCCGTTACTACCAATAGCGAAGAGATGGCACGGAAGATGCGAACGCTGCGGGACCACGGCCAGGCGAAGAAGTATTACCACGACGTGGAGGGATACAATGGCCGGCTCGATTCCATTCAGGCTGGAATCTTGAGCGTCAAGTTGCGGCATCTCGCGGAATGGAACCGCGAACGTCAGGAAGCAGCGCGAAGGTACGACGAACTTTTTTCCACGGTTGAGGGCGTCATTGCTCCTGATCAGCCCGAGTGGTCTCGTTCGGTTTATCATCTATACGTCGTTCGCGTTCAAGACCGCCAAGGATTACAAAAGCACCTTGCTGAAGCGAAAATCGACACAGGTATCCATTATCCTGTCCCTCTTCATCTTCAGAAAGCCTATGAAGGCTTTGGATATAAACAAGGCGATTTTCCCGCCACCGAAAAGGCCGCTTCGGAAATCCTGTCGTTGCCGATGTATCCTGGAATCACGTCCGCTCAACAGCACGAAGTCGTCAAACAAGTGATTGATTTTGTGGCCTCCAGCGTCGGAGATGCCGGCGCGAAATTTTGTATCGGCTCATCCCGTTAAGTTAATTCAGGCACCAACCCGCAACTGTACTCAATGAATACTCGCTAGACTCGCGCTCCGCCCACTAAACTGAAATGACTTCAGCCGGATTTTTCATGCCTCGCATCGACCGTTGGGCTACGCTCTATGTATGTTTCCCGATGTCGCGCATTTTCCGTTTTGGGAATAGTTCGCAGGTGCCGATTTTGATGTATCACAGCGTTTCCGATAATCTTTTTGGGAAATCGCATCCCTACTATCAGATCAACACTTCGCCGCGAATTTTTGCGAAGCAGATGAAGTGGCTGCATGACGGTGGATATCACACTCTTAGCCTGCCAGAGCTGCGGGCTGCGCTTGAAAGCGGGAATATTCCGCCGCGAGCCGTAGTGATCACATTTGATGACGGCTATCGGGATTTCTATACGGATGCTTTTCCCTCACTTCGGAGGTATGGTTTCACTGCGACGGTCTTCCTTGCCACCAGCCGAATTCAGGACGCTCCTGTACGCATGGAAGGTGTTGATTACATGACCTGGCAGGAAGTTCGCGAACTTCACGCTGCGGGAATTGATTTCGGATCACACACTGTCAGCCACCCTGATCTTCGCTCGCTGGGCCCCGATGAGATTGATTATGAAGTAGGCTGTTCGAAGGCGACAATCGAAGATCATCTCGGCGCCTCTGTGAATTCATTTGCCTATCCATTTGCCTTTCCCGAAGAGGATCGTGATTTCATACGTTTTCTAGAGGACGTGTTAAAAACCCACGGTTTTGAGACCGGCGTTTCGACCGTGCTCGGCCGCCCCGAGTCCAAAGACAAGCGTTTCTTTCTGCCGCGGCTTCCAGTTAATTCTTGGGACGATTATCCTCTATTTCGCGCTAAACTTGAGGGCGGTTACGACTGGTTGCATTGGCCGCAGAGACTCTATAAGTTCGCGCACCACAATATTCCCCTTATGCAACGCTCGGGTTGGAGCGAGTCGGAAGAAACTAGGTGAAACCATCCTCTACAGAGCGTACGCCGACGAATGGATTGGCTGAGATGACACTCGCAAATTCGGGAACCGGCGAAGGCATGATCGCATTACCGAGATCGACAACCGAGCCGAATTCGACTGACCTCGCCCCCAAATACGTCATCGTTTCGCCTGTGAGGGATGAAGAAGAGAACATCGAAAGGGCCATTCAGTGCGTAATGCGACAATCGGTCCGGCCCACCGAGTGGATCATCGTTAATGATGGTTCTCGAGATCAAACTGGCCGGATTCTCGACGAGTACTCTGTTCGAGAGCCGTGGATCCGAGTGATTCATCGCCAGGATCGAGGCTACCGTAAATCCGGGACAGGTGTCATGGAGGCATTCCATGAGGGCTATGGCGCGCTCCGGACTCAAAAATGGGACTTCCTCGTCAAACTCGATGGTGACCTAAGCTTCGCCGAGGACTATTTCGCTCTTTGCTTCAAGCGTTTCCAACAAAATCCGAAACTCGGCCTGGGCGGCGGCACGATCCTCTCTCAGGGTGCCAATGGACTGACAGCGGAACGGTCTCATGATTTTCACGTCCGTGGTGCCACCAAGATTTATCGGCGAGAATGCTGGGACGCTATTGGTGGACTGATTCATCAGACGGGATGGGATACGTGGGATGAAGTGAAAGCGAATATGCTGGGGTGGGAGACGCTGTGTTTTGCGGACATTACCCTTGTCCAGCACCGCCATACGGGGGCTGCCGACGGCGCATGGAAGAATGCCGTAAAGAACGGCCGCGCAAACTACGTCTGTGGTTATCATCCGCTCTTCATGTTTCTGAAGTGCGCCAAGAGAATTTTCCAGCACACGTATTTCGTCTCGAGTTTCGGACTTATGACCGGCTATCTCAGCGGATACCTGTTCCGCGTCCCCCGCCTGGAAGATGACGGAGTAATTCAGTACCTGCGTAAGCAGCAAATGAAACGGCTCACCTTCTCCGGCGGCATCTGGAAGTAGCCTCGCAGAAACCTGGCGGATTTGATAAACCGATTTGCATGAATGATGGGTAAGGGTTTCGGCGGCGTTTATTTTTTGGCTGCAATTCGAACGAAGACTCCATGGTGGTTCAGACTCTCATGTCGGCGAAATTACACGAAAGCAAGAGCGACCTGAAGATCTTGATTGTCGGTCGAGGATCGGTCGGCAACCGACACATCCAGAACTTGCTACAGTTGGGGTGTGAACGATTGTCTGTTTGCCGCACTCGACGCGAGAGCGCGGAGATGAGTTCGAGTGGTCATGCGATTCACTCCTATTATGATTTGGAGGAAGCGCTTAGCCAGGAACCCGATGTCGTATTCGTCACTAATCCAACTGCCTTCCATGTGCCCGTCGCCTTAGCGGCGGCGCAGCGCGGCTGCAACCTGTTCGTCGAAAAACCCATTTCACATACTCTGGAAGGGTGTGAAAAGCTGTTGAATCTCGTAAAGCAGCGGGAGCTCACCGCGACGGTCGGCTACAACCTGCGGTTTCATCCCGTTTTGCAAACAGTCCGCGAGATCATTCTCTCAGGGCAGATTGGGAAGATTCTGAGCGTCCGAGCTTGGATAGGACAGTACCTGCCTGATTGGCACCCCGGCGAAGACTATCGTACCGGCTATATGGCACGTCCAGAATTGGGCGGTGGCGTGATTTTAACTTTGAGTCATGAGCTTGACTATCTTTATTGGTTATTTGGGGAAGTTTCGGACGTGACTGCCGTTTCCGCTCGGTCTGAGGGTCTTGAAATGTCCACCGAAAGCCTCGCGGAAATCACTTTGGGTTTTAAGAACGGCATGCTGGGCCAAGTGCATTTGGACTGTCTTCGGCGGACACCGGCGCGAGGCTGCGACATCATCGGAACTGATGGCACGATACGAGTTGACCTGCTGAAGTCAAAAATTAATGTTCATCTCCCCGGGATGTCAGAGCCGACAACGATTGAGCGGCCGCTCCGTGATCCGAACGCCATGTACATAGATGAAGTGACAGATTTCTTGGAGTGCGTCGTGACCAAGAGAGTTCCAAAGATCTCGCTTGAAGAGGGCATCGCCGTTCTCAAGATTGCGTTGGCGGCTCATCGCGCGGCACAAACGGGAGTCAAGCAATCTTGTCGATGACCCGTCCCTACACGATTGGGTTGATCTGTGCCCGGGGAGGATCCAAGGGGATAAGTCGAAAGAACCTCCGGCCTCTCGGCGGCAAGCCATTGCTGGGCTGGGCCATCGAAACGGCTCGAAGTTGCCCTTCCATCGACAAGGTAGTGCTTTCGACCGAGGACGACGAGATCGCAACAGTTGGCAAAAGCTTCGGCGCGGAAGTGCCCTTTGTTCGGCCCAGCGAGCTTGCGCGCGACGACTCCGCCGAATTGCTGGTGTGGCAGCACGCGATTCGCACGCTCGGATCGTTGGACAACAAAGTTCCCGAACTTCTTGTAATAATTCCCACTACATCGCCACTGCGCGCGGTTGAAGATGTTGAGGGATGCATCGAAAACCTGGTACAGAACCAGGCGGACCTCTGCATTACCGTACGAGAGGCGCAGCGGAATCCTTACTTCAATATGGTGAAGTTGAACGATGGTTGGGTGAGCATCGTCAACCCTCCGCCGGCTCCGATTTTCCGGCGGCAAGATGCGCCCCAAGTATTCGATATGACCACCGTGGCCTATGCGGTGCGCTGCGAGTACGTGCTTCGTATGCATCGTCTGCTGGAGGGGAAGGTTCGAGCCACCGTCGTTCCAGATGAGCGAGCTGTGGATATTGACACCGAGTTAGATTTGGCATTTGCGGAGTTTCTTCTAAAAAGGAGGCACAATTCCAATTAACAACATCTTTGATCTTTCCAATCGCGTCGCTGTAATTACGGGTGGTACCGGCGTACTCGGCTTGGTCTATGCGAACGCCCTCGCCGAAAACGGCGCTCATGTGGTACTCGCCGATGTGGACCAATCCCGCTGTGAGAGTTGCGCCAGCGAGATTTCTGCAGCCCACGGCAGGAAAGCCCTGGGTGTCAAGACCGACGTTTCTCTTCCGGGAGATGTGACTCATCTCGTTGAGCAGGTCATTTCCAATTTTGGACAGATCGACATTCTGATCAACAACGCAGCTGCTCAGCCACCCGGCATGTGGACCACTTTTGAAGATTACCCCCTTGATCTATGGAATCGCGTGATGGCCGTAAATCTCACTGGACAGTTTTTGATGGCGCAGGCGGTTGGCCGCGAAATGTTGAAACGCAAAAAAGGGAGCATCATCAATATCTCTTCGACCTACGGAGTGGTAGGCCCGGACTTCCGCATTTATGAAGGAACAAATTTTAATTGCCCTGTCGTGTACTCCGCTTCCAAGGCCGGCGTTCTCGGACTAACACGGTATTTGGCTACTTATTGGGGGATGAAAGGGATCCGCGTGAATTCGATTACGCCGGGTGGAGTTTTCCGAGGGCATAAGGACCCGTTTCTTACTCAGTACTCAGCTCGCGTACCGCTGGGGCGCATGGCTGATGAGATGGAGCTTCGCGGCGCGGTCATCTATCTTGCCTCTGACGGCTCGAGCTATGTTACCGGCCACAACCTAGTTGTCGACGGGGGCTGGACCACATGGTAATCGCGTCGACCGGCACGATTCGAATTGGTCCGAAAAACATCGGCTCGGGCGAGCCGGTGTTTTTCATCGCGGAGGCAGGGGTCAATCACAACGGCGACTTGCATCGTGCGAAGAAACTTGTGGACGCAGCGGCGGAAGCGGGTGCCGATGCCGTCAAGTTCCAGACGTTTCGCGCCGAAGAATTAGTAAGTGCTTCCGCTCCGAAGGCGCGATACCAGAAGGAGACTACGGGGACGGATGAGTCGCAACTGGAGATGATCAAACGCCTGGAGCTCTCGGCTGACGCTTTCCAAGAGTTGAGTAAACATTGCGAATCGCGAAAGATCCTGTTCCTCTCGAGCCCCTTCGATCCGCAGAGTGTCGACCTGCTTGAAAACTTGAACATTCTCGCGTACAAGGTTCCCTCGGGCGAAATCAACAACTGGCCGTTCCTCGAACATATCGCCTCAAAGCACAAACCGGTCATTCTCTCGACGGGCATGTGTTACCTCAGTGAGGTAGACGAAGCGATCCGAGTGCTCGAATCGGCGGGCTGCGCCGAACTCGCTCTTTTGCACTGCACCTCCAGCTACCCTGCCAGCGCCGCGAGTTCCAACCTTCGCGCCATGCAAACGTTGGCGACAGCGTTTCAGAAACCGGTTGGCTTGTCCGATCATACTCTCGGGCCCGAGATTCCTCTCGCGGCTGTAGCACTCGGCGGATGCATCATCGAGAAACACCTCACTCTCGATAAATCACTTCCTGGCCCAGATCATCAGGCCTCTATGGATCCAATCGAACTTCGTTCATTAATTCGCGCAATCCGCAACGTCGAATCGGCAATGGGGGACGGTATCAAGAGGCCCAATGCATCAGAGGAAGACGTGCGGAATGTGGCACGCCGGAGCATCCTCACTCGGCAGGTAATTCCGCAAGGCGTTCGTATTACGAGAGACATGCTCGTGTTCAAGCGGCCCGGAACCGGCATTCCCCCCTCGAAGCTTTCGACGGTAGTTGGTAGGAGAGCTGCCCGAGAGATTCCGGCAGACACCTTGATCCAAGTTGAGGATCTCTAGTGAAGCGCAGGATTGGCGTAGTCACGGTCGCGCGTTCCGACTACGGAATTTATTTGCCGATTCTTCGCAAAATTCAGCAAGATCCGGAGCTTGAGCTCGTTCTGATCGCGGGAGGGATGCATCTCTCGCCCGAATTCGGACTCACGGTGAACACACTGGAGGCTGACGGCTTCCATCCTGCGGCGAAAGTGGAGATGTTGCTTTCCTCTGATTCTCCAGAAGGCGTGGCAAAATCCTTAGGGGTAGGAGTGATTGGTTTCTCTCAAGCGTTTGCCCAACTGAAGCCAGACTTGCTGCTGCTCCTCGGAGATCGCTTTGAAATGATGGCGGCTGCAGTAGCCGCTCTGCCCTTCAAGATCCCGATGGCTCACATACACGGGGGAGAGTCAACCGAAGGCTTAATCGATGAAGCCATCCGGCATTCGATCACGAAAATGAGTCACATCCACTTTGCATCCACCGAAGGGCATGCAGCTCGGATCCGCCAGATGGGAGAGGAGCCTTGGCGAGTCACGGTGTCTGGAGCGCCAGGTTTGGACAATCTTCAAAAGATGGCTCTTCTTACTCCGGACACTCTTCAACGGCGGCACGGTTTTGATCTGTCGCAACCACCGCTTCTAGTGACGTACCATCCAGTCACGCTAGATTACGAGAACACGGAATACCAAGTGACAGAGTTGCTCGCCGCCTTGAAAGCCTGCGCCTTGCCTTTGATTTTCACTTTTCCCAATGCGGATACGTCCGGGCGCAAGATCATTGAAATGATCCAGTCGTTCATCAAAGGAAATTCACTCGCCCGCGTCGCGGTGAACTTGGGAACCGAAGTGTATTTCAGCCTTATGGCGCAGGCTGCTGCGATGGTAGGCAACTCTTCTTCTGGAATCGTGGAGGCAGCCTCCTTCAAACTTCCGGTCGTAAACATCGGAGACCGGCAGAGGGGCCGTTTTCATGCCGGTAACGTAATTGATTGTGGATACCCGCGGGCGCAAATCCTGGCGGCAATCCGAACGGCAGTTTCAAAAGAATTTCGGGAGACGCTTCGGGATCTCGTGAATCCCTACGGTGACGGGCGCGCGGCGGAACGGATCGTCGCCGGATTGAAAAGTATCTCGCTGGATAATCTTTTGCTGTTCAAGCGGTTCCACCAGATCAGTGAAGCATAGCTGCCGATGAAAATTCTTTTCGTTGGCGGAGTGGATTTTAGCCGGCATTGCCTTCCAGAGGTCGTGAAGCACGGCGGGAACGTGGTCGGGGTTATGACAGTTTCGCGGAACGACGCGAGCTTTAACTCCGATTACGTCGATCTCGGGGAAACGGCATCCGCTCTGGGCATTCCGGTATATTACATAAAGAAAATCCGGAGCCCGGAATCGGTGGAGTTGATCCGCTCGCTTTCGCCGGATGTGATTTTTGTTTTCGGATTCTCGCAGCTGATTTCCAAGGAGGTCCTCAGCATTCCGCGGCTCGGTTGCATCGGAACGCATCCAGCGCTCTTACCGAGGAATCGCGGACGCCATCCCCTCATCTGGGCGCTGGTCGAGGGACTGACCCGAAGCGGGTTGACTTTTTTCTACTTGGACGAAGGCGCCGACAGCGGCGACATTATCTGGCAGGAGCCATTCACCATCGGGTTGGAGGATGACGCATCGACGCTTTACGAGAAGATCCGCGTGTTGGCCAGTAAGGGCATCGCGGAGTTTTTGCCAAAGCTTATGAATAACACCGCACCACGAATTCCCCAGGATTCCAGTCAGGCCACGTACTGGCCGAAACGTAGCGCCAAAGATGGCGAGATTCATTGGGACCAGCCCAGCATGACAATTTACAACCTCATCCGGGCGCTGGCCCGCCCGTATCCCGGGAGTCACACGTTTCTCCAGGGAGAAAAAATTACCGTCTGGAAGGCGTTGCCTCCAGAGCTGCAATCCCATGATGCTCCCACTGTGGAGCGCCCGGGGATGGTGGTGGAAGCATCTCGCGGTCGCCTGCGCGTCCGCACGGGTGATGGCTATCTCACGATCCTGGAATACCGTCCGACGAATGGCAGTGAGATCGGGTCCGGCAGTCAATTTGGGCCGGAAACTTTAGCCGGTCTGCGTGGATGAGCTTGCCAGACTATTGCGAGAACACCACTTCAAGGCGGAGGCTATGAGCCAACGTATTCTCATTTTCAGCACACATCCGGACGACGAAACTCTCGGTTGTGGCGGCACGGTACTTAGGCATGCCAAGGACGGAGATCATCTGTACTGGCTGATTGTCACCGCCCCGCACGAGCCGCAATGGTCTGCGGAAATCCGCGAGCGCAAGGCCAAAGAGATCGAACGCGTGGCGGAAGCGTACGGCGTAAAGAAAACATTCAAATTGGGGTTCCCGACCGCCAAGCTCGAGACGGTACCACAGGGAGAACTTATCGATGCGATCCGGGAAGTGATCGCGGAAGTGAAACCAGAAATTGTTTATATGATTCACGGAGGCGACGTCCATACCGATCATCAAGTCGCATTCCGGGCGGCGATGTCAGTGATGAAACCTTTTTATATGCGCCGGTTTGGCATCCGACGCGTGCTTTCTTATGAAACAATTTCCTCCACCGACGCGGCGCCGCCGCAGATGAACGTAGCGTTTGTTGCTCACAGTTTCGTGGATATCACGCCATACCTGCAGAAAAAGCTCGAAATCATGAGCCTGTATGAAACGGAAACCCAACCCGATCTTATGCCACGCGGTGCGTCTGCCATCCGTGCGCTGGCGCGAACTCGGGGAGCTACCGTAAACGTAGAATATGCGGAAGCTTTCATGCTGGTTCGCGAAGTCATATAAGGTCATCCGCCAGGTGACTTAAAGCCTTGCAGGGGAAAGCAGAGAAGGCATTAAGTAGAAACCCTGGAGACATGTTTTTTATTTTCTACCCTCGAAATGAAGACAAAGCGGATCGCGATTTTGGGAGCGGGAGGACAGGCGCGAGAGGTTGCCTGGCTAATTCGCGACATAAACCGAGAGCGATCTTCGTATGACGTGCTCGGTTATATCGTCCCGGATCTCTCAAAACTGAATGAATACGACAGCCGGGAAGGACTGCTTGGTGACGATTCCTGGCTAGACACCAATCAGAGCAAAGTTGACTGCCTA
>Ga0209420_1001563_pt1 | contig 10739 bp, 9 predicted proteins | sample BlaSpr_A8_OM1_O1_FD_187972 | JGI IMG/M metagenome (GOLD analysis project Ga0209420, IMG submission 187972) | Forest soil microbial communities from Thunder Bay, Ontario, Canada - Black Spruce, Ontario site 2_A8_OM1_O1 (SPAdes) (version 2) | ecosystem: Environmental > Terrestrial > Soil > Boreal...
ATCGCGGCTCGATACGGCCATGCGCACGCACAAGTCAATAGCGCAGCCAACGCTCCCGCTCCCCACGCCCTCCATGCGCGCGGCCATCCGAGGCGAATCATCCACAGTGGGAACAGCAGAATTGGAAAGGATTTAAGCAGAACAGCCGCGGCCAGCAGTAGAGTTGATAGACCTCTCCGAAAGCGAAATCGCACCAGCACAAGCAGCGCTACGAAAGCCGCCACAAGGGCAGCCAAAGCCAGGGAGTCGCTATGCCCGCTTCCGGCAAACTCCACAATCACCAAAGGATTCCACGCATAAATCGCGACTTGGTAGGCTCTCCCCCCTTCCGCCCGCAGCCACATAGCCAGAAGGATCATGACCAGGACATCCGCCAATTCCATTGGAATTTTGAAGGCCACTGCGCCAGGGAGGTATCTGGCCGTTACCTTGAAAAGAATCTCAGCAAGCGGCGGGTAGATCGTGGGAATATTGGTCGCTGGCATTCGCATCTCATTGCTGTTGTTAGGATTGCGCAGGCCGGTGAATTGGGGATCGCTGGGCCGTACGAGGTAAGGGTTGGCACTCATCAGTTGCACACGCCCATCCCATCGATAGCGGTACAAGTCGTTCGAGAGTGTAGGGGCGAGCGGCCAGAGGGCCGCTCTAAACAGAATTCCGGCGGCGAGAATTAGCCACAGCGCGTGCCGGCTCTCGCGACTGTGTTCCAGCCCATACACAACAATGAAATAAATGATTCCTGCGGCCAGCCCTGCAAAAATCGTTTCCACCGCATATAATTCCAGGTCGCGCAATCGATGAAGCCACACGAACAATAGCTCCAGGCAGGCTGCGCCCGCTAAAATGGTTAGAACTTGTCTATTCCTTAAGATTTTTGGCACGCTGATGGCACGGTTTTAGGCAGCCCGCTTTTCAAATGACGCATTCGCTAAACTTTGCGGCCGTAAGCTTGTTGTACAACAACGCCCGCGCCGGTACGTCTCCGCTTTCCAACTATTGGCATCGGCTCACCGATCTGACCTTCGCCGGGCAATACCAGCTCAACAGTTTTGATCTCTTAATCATGATTCCGTATTTCATTGTGCTGCTGGTGCTCGCAGCCTACGGAATTCATCGCTACACGTTGGTCTACAACTTCTTCAAATACGCGGACCGCAAGCCCGAAATTCCCCCGCCGGTTGCGGAATGGCCGAAGGTTACCATACAGCTTCCGATCTTTAACGAGCGCTACGTCATCGAGAGGCTAGTCGATTGCGTTTCGCAATTTGACTATCCGCGCAGTCGAATGGAAATCCAGGTGCTCGACGATTCAACCGACGAAACTCAAGGGATCGCAGCGAATTGCGTCAGCCGTCACCAAGCGTTGGGCCTTCCGATTAGTTACATCCATCGTGATAACCGCGAGGGCTTCAAAGCTGGTGCCTTGCAGGAGGGAATGAAAACCGCTACAGGCGACTTCATAGCAATTTTTGACGCCGACTTCCTCCCTCCGGCCAGCTTTCTGAAATCGACCTTGCCTTACTTCCACACTCCCAAGCTCGCCATGGTGCAGACGCGTTGGAGCTACATCAATCGCAATTATTCGGCGCTCACTGAAGTCGAAGCCATCTTGCTCGATGGCCACTTCGTTATTGAGCATTCCGCGCGCTATCGCCGCGGCAATTTTTTCAATTTCAACGGAACAGCCGGCGTCTGGCGCCGCGAGGCCATCGAAGATGCTGGCGGCTGGCAGCATGACACTCTGACCGAGGACACTGACCTTTCGTACCGCGCCCAGCTGTGCGGGTGGCAATTCCTCTATTTGCCGCAGATCGAGTGCGCATCGGAATTGCCGGTGGAAATGAACGCCTTCAAGTCGCAGCAAGCCCGCTGGGCCAAGGGCTTGATGCAAACCGCTAAAAAGATCCTCCCGCGCGTCTTGCGCTCGAACGTTCCAGCTCATGTGAAAGCGGAAGCTATCTTTCATCTGACCGCTAACATCAGCTATCCCTTAATGATTTTTCTGTCGATTATTTTGCTGCCAGCGATGGTGGTGCGCTTCTATCAGGGCTGGTTCCAGGTGATAGTCATCGATTTGCCGTTGTTCATTGCCTCCACCTGTTCCATCTCCAGCTTCTATCTATGCTCTCAACGTGTGCTGTTTCCCAAGAATTGGAAGCGCGCGATTCTTTACATGCCGATGGTCATGGCCATAGGCATTGGGCTTTCCATTCGTAATGCGGTGGCCGTGTTGGAAGCGCTCTTCGGGATCCACTCAGAGTTTGTTCGCACGCCGAAATATCAGATCGAGGGGCGCCGACAGGGAACTTGGGCCAAGAACACATATCGCAAGAAGGCAGGCTGGATCCCTTTTGCGGAAGTAGCGCTTGGCATTTACTTCGCCGCGACCGTGATCTACGCGATCCAGAATGAAAATTATGCTACTGTCCCGTTCCTGCTGCTGTTTGTGTGGGGCTATTTGTATACGGGACTGATGTCTTTGGCGCAGGTTTACCTTGAGCGTCTTAGGTTCGGCGTTCAGGAGGCTGGGGAAGTGCGGCCGGCAGCAACAGGCGCTCCGGGTTTCTAACCGAACTATTTCTCATTCGTCGAAATAAGAGTGAATCGAATAGCTGGCGTGGAAGATGCCTGGCTTAGCCGTCTAGCATTCGAATCCGCGAGGTGAACATGTCAATTGCAAAACGTTGGATCACAGCAGTCAGCGCGCTTGTTGTTTTTGCCCTCGCGACTTCCGTATCCCTCGCGCGTTTCCGCCAACCCAATGCCGAGTACGCCGACCGCCGTGCAAAACTCGTTTCCCAAGTCGATGGTCCTATCGTGGTCTTCGGCTATACCGGACATGAAGACCTATCCGAATTCGCCGTTTTTTTTCAGGAAAAAAACTTCTACTACCTTACCGGCGACGATCAACCCGGGGGCGCCGTGCTGCTTATTCCTTCGCCGCCCGCTGGCAAAGCTCTCGAAGGACCGCGCGAAATTTTGTACCTACTACCGCGTGACTACAGAGCGGAGCATTGGGAAGGGCCGAAAATGGGCCCCGCTGATCCCGACGTAGCTGAGAAAACTGGCTTTCAGACCGCTCAGCCCTTCGCCGAACTTCACAGCAAGCTCATTCAGCTCGCCGGTGTTTTCCCGCGCTTCTACACTTTGCTGCCCACCGAAGAGGACACGGGCTATCCACATCTTCGCAACTGGACCGAGTGGATGAAGCGAACCCTCCCGGCCAGCCAAATCGCGGACCTAACTCCGATTCTCAATGCCCAACGCCAGGTGAAAACTGCCGGTGAGCTAGCCTTGATTCAAAAAGCCGTCGATGCTTCCGTTGACGCTCAACTCGACGCGATCAAAAACATGCGTCCTGGCCTTTATGAATACCAAGTGGCCGCGCGCATGAAAGAAGTTCATGAACTCGCCGGCTGCTCACGCGAAGCGTATGCGCCAATCGTCGGCGCGGGCTTCAACTCTACCGTGCTGCACTACAGCGCCCTCGACTCGCAGATCAAGGATGGTGACGTCGTGGTCATGGACGTTGCCGGGGAATATGGGAACTACGCTTCCGACATCACCCGCACCGTTCCCGCAAACGGCAAGTTCACGGCGCGCCAACGCGAAATTTACGAAATTGTTCTGGGTGCCCAGAACACCGCTATTGATGCAGTAGCGCCCGGAGCAGCAATCTATGGCGGATCAGTCGATTTGAACGCCATCGCGCGAAAATACATCGCCACTCACGGTAAAGACCTGCACGGCCAGCCGCTCGATCAGTATTACATTCACGGCTTGAGTCATCACGTCGGCCTGGATGTTCACGATCCGGGCAGCACTGCGCGAGCGCTTCAGCCCGGCATGGTCATTACCATTGAGCCGGGAATCTATATTCCCGAGGAGAATCTCGGCGTGCGAATCGAGGACGACATTCTTGTCACTCAGCAAGGTCACGAAATCCTGACCAAGCGTCTCCCTCGCACCGTCCCTGAAATCGAAGCTTTGATGGGCAAATAATACGGGCAATCGGATCGGAAAAGCCGGGGTCCTACCCCGTTCAGCCGTTCGTAGAACCAATTTTCACCATGATTTGACGGCCTTTGCCGACTCTGTTATGTTCCGCGTTGCCGAGGAATCAAACAGAACAATGAAAAGACCCACCACGAAGGCCCGCAGCTCTAAGAAATCGGCCTCCAAATCCTTAGAATCCAAAGGTTTACGAAAGGGCACCCCTTCCGCGGCACAGGTCCATGCGCTGGATCCGCTGGCCCAGCAACAGCTCAAATCCTATGATGAGGCCCTCACGCTCATTCAGGAGCAAAAGTTTCAGCGTGCCAAGCAGGTCCTCGAAAAAGTCATGGGCGGCCCCACGAAAGAATTGAAAGATAGGGCGGGAGTACATCTTCGCGCGGTGGAGCAGCGCCTCAGTAAAGTTCCCGCGCCGCCCTCAAAAACTGCTGAAGATCACTACACGCAGGGCGTCGCGATGATGAATCTGGGCCGGTGGGATGAAGCCAGAGAACATTTGGATCGCGCCTTAAAGGCCGCCCCCAAAGCCGATCATATTGTCTACGCGATGGCTGCTCTCGATTGCCTCACAGGAGAGGCGGAAACGGCCATGCAGCGCCTGAAACTCGCCATTCAGTTGCGGCCCGAGAATCGCTACCACGCGCGCAACGACGAAGATTTTGCTTTCCTGCAGGAAGATCCCCGCTTCACCGAGCTTCTCTATCCCGAGCGAGATAGTTCGTCCGGATAGTTTCCTGGTGGCCAAACCTAAAAATCATCGCGCGGAGGCCATGCGAGTCGTGGCCATGGGCGGAGGCACGGGCCTATCGACCATGCTTCGTGGTCTCAAGGAGCATGTCGCCCGCCGCAAGCGCGAGCGCGCTCGCTGGCCCATTGCCGATCTCGCCGCCGTAGTTACCGTCACCGACGATGGCGGCAGCTCCGGCCGGCTTCGCCGCGAGTATAGCGTTTTGCCTCCTGGCGATATTCGCAATTGCATGGTGGCGCTCTCCAAAGATGAAGCTGTCCTCAGCCAGCTGTTTCAATATCGCTTTGCCTCGGGGCGCGGGCTCCGCGGGCATAGTTTCGGCAATCTCTTCCTCACTGCGCTAACTCACGTCACAGGAAACTTCCCGGGAGCCGTGCAGCTCTCCGGACAAGTGCTGGCTATTCGGGGGAGAATTTTTCCATTGACCGCGGAGAACGTCACTCTTGAAGCTGAGTTGGAGAATGGGCAAATCGTCAGTGGCGAAACGAACATTTCTCATTCGAGTCGCCGCATTAAACGGCTGCGGCTGAAGCCCTCCGACGCGAAGCCCCTCCCGGAAGTGCTTGCGGCGCTCCGTGAAGCGGACCTGATCCTTATTGGTCCTGGCTCTCTTTACACCAGCCTGATTCCCAATCTGCTCCTGAAGCAAGTCAAAGAGACCCTTCTCCACGCTCGCGCTACTCGCGTTTATATTGCCAATCTAATGACCCAGCCTGGCGAAACCGACGGCTACTCGGTGGCTGACCACGTCCGAGCCATTTATGCCCACACGCGCAGGGGCTTGTTTGACTGGGCTGTGGTGAATCGAAAGCCAATTCCGCCTCGCGTTTTGCGCCGCTATCGAAGAAAGGGCGCTGAGCCAGTGGCTATAGCCGCGAACGAGCTCCGCAAAATGGGCCTCGGATGTGTCAGCGCGAATTTGCTCCAGCAAGGCGATATCATTCGCCACGATCAGAACCGCCTCACTCAGGTAATCCTCGACGAATTTGTAAAGCGCAAACGCCGCCGCTGAATCCAGCGGGACAAGACCTTTGCTCTCCTTGCCAATGGCAACTATCTCCCTGGCCTCGGTTGCACCTTGCCTTGTCCGCTCGCTATACTTGGCCCGTTTGCACTCCCAACATGCTTTTCCAGGATCGGGCACAATGGATAGTTAAGTCGAATCCCGCATCCGTCCTCATTTCGTCGTGTCTCCTTCGGAGGGTTTCATGTCCAGCAAGGTTCTAAATGAATTGAACGTGTACGAATGCGCGGAAGCTAGATTCGAAGCTGCCGCCGTCAAACTGGGCCTGGAGGACGGTCTTTACCGCTATTTGAAGTATCCCAACAAGGAAATCACCATTTACATCCCCGTCACCATGGATGACGGTCGTCTTGAAATGTTCACTGGCTACCGCGTGCAGCACTCCCTGGTGCGCGGGCCTGGCAAGGGCGGAATCCGTTATGCGCCCAACGTTACGCTTGATGAAGTGCGTGCCTTGGCCTCCTGGATGACCTGGAAATGCGCCGTGGTAAATATTCCTTTTGGTGGCGCCAAGGGCGGCGTCATTTGTGACCCCGAAAAAATGTCTATGCGCGAACTTGAGCGCATGACCCGCCGTTATACCGCCGAACTTTCGGAATACATTGGTCCGGAACGAGATGTTCCCGCGCCGGACCTTGGCACCAATGAAAGAGTCATGGCTTGGATCATGGATACGTACTCTATGCACATGCGTCACACCGTTACCGCAGTGGTCACTGGGAAGCCTCTCGATTTGGGCGGCTCGCGCGGCCGGCGTGAGGCCACTGGCCGCGGCGTTTTGATGGTCTGCGACCGCGCTATTGAAAAGCTCAACATGCGCCGCGAGACTTGCCGGGTCATCGTTCAGGGATTCGGCAATGTTGGCTCGATGGCCGCGAGTCTAATGAGTGAGGCGGGCTACAAAATTATCGGTTTAGCGGATATTCACGGTGCCCTTTTCAACGAAAAAGGCTTCGACGTGGCCGCGGTTATCGACTGGGTTCACGTCAAGCATAAGCCTCTGCCCGAATTTCCCGGCGGAGGCACGAAAATGACCAGCCAGGAATTGCTCTTCCAGCCCTGCGACATTCTAATTCCCGCTGCTGTTGAAAATCAGATCACCAGCAAAAATGCGCATCGCGTCCAAACCAAGATTCTTTGTGAAGGTGCGAACGGCCCCACCACTCCTCCCGCTGACGACATTCTTCGCGAAAAAGACGTCTTCATACTTCCAGATATCCTGGCCAATGCCGGCGGAGTTACAGTGAGCTACTTCGAGTGGGTGCAGGATCGCGGCGGATTCTTCTGGCGCGAAAGTGAAGTAAACGAACGCTTGAAGGACGTGATGGAACGAAGCTTCGACGAAATTGTACGCTATGCTGAATCCCACGGCGTTAACAACCGTATCGCCGCATACATGGTAGCCATCGACCGCGTCGCTTTCGCGCTCAAACTCCGCGGCCTTTACGCCTAGGATCAAACTCGCGCGAGTGCGAACTAACCCCCAAATAAAAATCGGCGACGAGCAAATTCGCTTCCGATTCGCTCGCCGCCGAAATTAGCAGCTCAAACTTCCTAAATTGTCGCCCGCCCCACGGGCTACCAATGGGCTTCAATTATTGATTACTAGCAGTGGCCCCTTGCACCACCGCGCTGCTCGTTTTCCCGCTAAATCGGATTTCCTTTACTTGATTTCCTTCCACGACTAGCGAGTTGTTTCCTGCTTTGGCTTGACCGTCCTGCCACTGAATCGTTGCTTGCGTGATGACTTTTCCGTCGCGCGACACCTTTAAATTCGTGCCGTCCGCAACGAACTGATAATCGCCCGGCTTTAATTCTTTACCGCCGAGCATCACCGTGTTGGATACGTAGATGCTCGCTTTCATACTACCCTTAGTGTCCTTCGCCAGGGATGTACTGGATATGAATGGTATGGAAAAAATGAGCACTGCGATGATGGCTGCCAAACGAGAAAACCGTTGCATCTGTCCTCCTTCGTCCTTTCGGACTTCTCACCACGTTTAGACGAATCGTTGAATCACAAGAAAGCAGTTCGAGTTTGTTCTCGCGCATAATTTATTTTTCATTCGCAAAATCGCGACTGTGCCGTTGCAGAACGACGTCTGAATCCGAACACCGCCATTCCCACAAACGCACAGGGTGAAAAAGTTCATCGTGCGCTGCTTGCTTTGCAAACGTGTCTACGCAGTGGTTCGCGAAAAGTTCGCGGCCAAAGCCTTAATTAATAAAAATTGGAGGGCTATCTGAGGGGCTGGTTTGACACCTTTTCGCCCCTAATGAATAATCGCGGTCATTATGATCGGCAGCATTCGAGGAAAATTGGTGGAACGTCGCCCCAATCAGGTAATTGTGGAGGCTGGTGGCGTAGGCTATTTGATCCAGATACCCCTATCTACTTTTTCTCATCTTGCGCCAATCGATTCTGAAGTAAGGCTCTTCACCCATACCCATCTGCGCGAAGACCAGATTGCTTTGTACGGATTTGGCAGTGGGCGCGAAAAACAGGCCTTCGAGCTCCTGATTTCTGTCTCCGGCATAGGCCCCAACCTGGCGATTAAGATTCTTTCGGGCATGGTCATAGATGAACTTTTGCCTGCCCTGCGCGAAGGCGACGTAGCCCGACTGGTGCAAATTCCGGGGATCGGCCGCAAAACAGCTGAGAGAATGATTGTCGAATTGAGAGAGAAGGCAGCCTTACTTCAGCCTGGTACCGTAGTTAAGGTCGGTGCGCGTTCTGCAGCCGAGACCGATGTCGCCTCGGCGCTCGCGAATCTCGGCTATGATTCTCGTGTCGTGGACCGCACCCTGGAACAACTGCGGAAGGGCAATAATGGCCAGGCAGACTTCAATGACTTATTGCGCGCCGCGCTGCAGCAGCTCGGCGCGGCGGCCATGCAAAAGAGCGCCAGAGCCGGTGAATAGCGCGGAGACGAATTGAGCTCGATCAGCAAATCGCAGAATATCATTGCTGAGTCGCATCGCCTCGTTTCGGGTCGCGCTCTGGATGAAGACGCGCGCCTGGAAGCAAGCGTCCGGCCCAAGCATCTCGCGGATTACATCGGGCAGTCGCGTGTGAAGGAGAATCTAGAAATTGCGGTGCAGGCGGCACGCTCCCGTGGCGAAGCACTGGATCACGTGCTGCTCTATGGGCCGCCGGGTTTGGGCAAGACGACCCTGGCACAAATCCTCGCTAACGAAATGGGTGTCGCTCTAAAGGTAAGTTCCGGTCCGTTATTGGAAAAGAAGGGCGATCTCACTGCGATCCTTACCTCAATGGAGCGCAACGATTTTCTTTTCGTGGATGAAATTCATCGTTTACTCCCCGCTTTGGAAGAGATTCTCTATCCCGCAATGGAGGATTTTCGAATCGATCTGGTGATCGGGCAAGGTCCTGGCGCGCGAATTCACCCTTACCAGCTGAACAAGTTCACCCTCGTAGGCGCGACCACTCGCGCAGGGCTGCTGATGGCTCCGCTGCGCTCGCGGTTCGGAATAGTCCACCGCTTAGATTTCTACAGCCCGGAGGATTTATTCCTGATCGTTCGGCGCTCAGCCAAGATTCTTGGTATTTCGATGGACGACGACGGCAATCATGAGATTGCCACCCGCAGCCGTGGTACTCCGCGCGTTGCAAATCGGCTTCTCCGCCGTGTGCGGGACTTCGCGCAGGTGCGAGCGCAGGGAACTATCACCCGCGAAGTAGCTCGCGAAGCGTTAACCATGTTGGGAATTGATGATCATGGCCTCGATGAAGTTGATCGCAATGTCTTGTTGACCATCATTAACAAATATTCCGGCGGGCCTGTGGGACTGAATACCGTGGCGGCGTCGCTTAGCGAAGAAGAAGATGCAATCGAAGAGATGTACGAGCCTTATCTGATGCAAATGGGCCTGTTGAACCGCACTCCCCGCGGCCGCGTGGCAACTGCCTTGGCTTACAAGTACTTCAATATCGAAGAGCCGCGCCGCCAATCGCACCTCTTCTGAAATCTCACCTGCAGCTGCACATCGAGCTGATTCTCCAATGAAAACCGCCTATCTTTCCATCGGTTCCAACCTTGGAAACCGCGAAGACAACATCGGCGACGCGATTGCTGCTCTAGCGAAGCGCGGGATTCGCGTTGTTAAGGAATCGTCGCTTTACGAGACCGAACCAGTCGGATTCCGCGATCAGGGCTGGTTTTTGAATTGTGCAGTTGAAGTGGAAACTACGCTGGGCCCTGCCGAATTGCTGGAGGCAATTTGGGGGATCGAGCAAAGCATGGGCCGGCATAGGACCGTCCCGATGGGCCCTCGCGTCATCGACATCGATATCGTTTTATACGACGATCAAATTGTCGAGAATGAAAATCTGTCCATCCCCCACCCGCGAATGCTGGCACGCAATTTCGTCTTAGTGCCCCTAGATGAAATTGCGCCTCACGTGCTGCACCCAATCGCGCAGAAAACGATTCACGAGCTCCTGGCTGATTCAAGGGATAGCAGTGAGGTGAGGCCTTGGCTCAAAGCGGATGAAGGGAATTAAAGAGAGCTAAAGGGAATTGAGCTATTCACCCTGGTTGGCTTTTTTCTTCCTCTTTAGCTTTTCTTCAGCTTCCTGGCGTTCGTACTCGGCAATTTCCTCTTCGCTCATCATGTAATCTTGGCGGGAGGCGAACATCGATCGTGTCCGTGCGCCTTTTTCGGGCCGTGCCGCTCTGGGATCTTGTATCAGTTGGGTCCGAACCGTGCGAATCGGTTTTGCAATGGCGCCTACTTCAATCAAAAGGTCGCTGACTTTCTCGAAGAAATCCTGCAGATGATACGGCCGAATGGCGTAGGGCAAGCGATAACGTTCCAGGTAACCCACGTTCTGGTGCGCTATCTCGACTGGCACCAGGAACAGCACGCCCAATCGTCGCAATGATTCGGTGTCTTCCTTTCTCGGCCCCGCTAGGCCACGCGACGTGCTCT
>Ga0209420_1001565_pt1 | contig 10727 bp, 7 predicted proteins | sample BlaSpr_A8_OM1_O1_FD_187972 | JGI IMG/M metagenome (GOLD analysis project Ga0209420, IMG submission 187972) | Forest soil microbial communities from Thunder Bay, Ontario, Canada - Black Spruce, Ontario site 2_A8_OM1_O1 (SPAdes) (version 2) | ecosystem: Environmental > Terrestrial > Soil > Boreal...
GAGGGGTTCAAGACGGCTACGCAAAAAATCACGGTTCTTCTCGGCCAAAATTCCACGCTGAACCTCGCCATGGTGCTGGGAGCTACGACGACTACAGTTGAAGTAAACGAGCAAGCCGGCCTTCTGCAAACGGAAAATGCGAACATTGCCACAACCTTTGATACCCGCACCGTCCAGAACATTCCCAACCCCGGCAACGACATCACCTATATTGCCCAGACTGCGCCGGGTGTTTCCATGAACACTTCGAGCGGCAACGGCTTTGGTAATTTCAGTGCCTTCGGCTTGCCAGGCACCTCCAATCTCTTCACCGTGAATGGCAATGACTACAACGATCCGTTCCTCAACCTGAACAACTCCGGCGCCAGCAACCTGCTTCTCGGCGGCAACGACGTTCAGGAAGTCGCGGTGGTCAGCAACGGCTACACCGGCCAGTACGGCCGCCAAGCAGGGGCACAAGTAGATTATTCCACGCGCTCGGGTACGAACGCGTTTCACGGCAGCGCTAACTACTACTACACAGGGAGCGACCTGAATGCGGAAGACTATTTCCTGAAGGCCAGCCAGCAACCCAAGCCGTTCCAAAACAACAACCAGTGGGCCGTTGATTTTGGGGGTCCCATCAAGAAAGGCAAGGCCTACTTCTTCGTGGATACCGAAGGACTGCGCTACGTCTTCGCCACTGCGAGCAACTCCTTCTTACCCACGCCCGCTTTTCAGAACTACGTTCTCTCGCAAATCCCGGCTACGGCAACGAGTTTTTATCAGCAGGCATTCGCCCTGTACAACGGTGCCAAGGGAGCGGCCAATGCGGTCCCGACTGCCAATACCTGCCCTGGTATCGGTGGTGCAACCGTGAATGCCTTGCCGGGCGGCTCCACGGACTGTCTGGGCGCAGTCACCCTCGCGGGCAGCAGTGGGAATCAGGAATGGCTGTTGATCGGGCGCCTAGACTATAGCTTCAACGACAACAACAAAATCTTCGGGCGCGTCAAATTCGATCGCGGCACACAACCTACCTATGCCGACCCGATCAATCCGGCATTTGATGCCGTCAGCCACCAGCCCCAGGATGAGGGCCAGCTGAACTACACGCACATTTTCAGCCCCACCGTAGCCAACAACTTCATCTTTTCCGACTTGTGGTATTCCGCGATCTTCCAGTCCGCCGATGTGAGCGCCGCAAACCAAGTGTTCCCGGAAATTCTTTGCTCTTCGAACACGAGCATGTCTTGTCTCGGTGCCGCTGGCGGGGAATTCCCCGTCGGCTTTTTCTTCCCCCAGGGGCGCAACGTCGAACAGTGGCAGTTCGTCGATGACCTTTCCATCGAACGGGGCCGTCACAACTTCAAACTGGGCGTCAACTTCCGCCGCGATGACGTCAGCGACCTGCGGGCTTCGGAACTGACCAATCCCGCGGCCGTTTCCACTTCTCTGGCGGGCTTTGCCACAGATACGGTTACCACCAGCACGACGCTAAACTTTGCTCAGTCATCCCCTCAGCCTCTGGCCATCTACAGCTTTGGCCTCTACTTCCAGGATGAGATCCGCATCAGCCCGAAATTCAAGCTGACCCTGGCACTCCGTGCGGATCGCAATTCCGGCGGCGTATGCCAATCCGATTGCGTTTCCATACCCGCTGTGCCTTTCCAGGAACTCTCGCATGATGCCGCCATACCTTTCAACCAAATGGTTACGGCGGGCCAAAGCAACATTCTTCGTGACGTGGAAAAGGTGGTATTTCAACCACGCGTCGGATTTGCCTGGAGCCCCTTCCATGAAGGGACGGTCATTCGCGGGGGCATCGGGCTTTTCAGCGACCTCTACCCGGGCACCCTTCTCGACAACTTTACAACGAACTTTCCGGAGGTCACGAGCTTCTCCATCCCAGGTGGTTCCGTGAATCCCGCGGAGACAGGCAGTGGCGTCAGTCTCGTGCAATCGTGCAACAGCGCGTTCCAAACCGCTTTCCATGGCGGTCAGACGCTGGCGCAGTACCAGGCAGCAGCTCCCGCCTGCGCCGCCGCCCTGCCTCCGCTCTACGACGTCACTGCCAGGACGCTCAACCCCAAGTTCGTGGAATGGAACCTTGAGGTTCAACATACCCTCGGCAAGAACACTCTGATTTCCCTGAATTACGTGGGAAACCACGGGTATGACATTCTGCTCACCAATCCCTACCTCAACGCGTTTTGCACCACGGCCGTTTGTGGCAGCGGGTTTACCGAAATCCCCGTGGGTGCAGCGCCGGATCCACGCGTCGCGGCGGTCCAGCAACTCACCAACGCCGGCTATTCGAACTATCACGGCCTGACGGCCTCGGTGCAGCAGAATCTGTGGCACGGCCTTACCGCGCGTTTCAACTACACCTACAGCCATGCGACGGATAATGTCTCCAACGGCGGCGTGCTGCCCTACAGCGAAACCAACAGCATCCTGAACCAAATCGATCCTGCCAACCCTAATGCCGCCTATGCATCCTCCGACTATGATCTACGCCACCAGCTCTCGGCCAACTACGTCTGGGATCTCCCAGTCAAGTTCTCCAGTCACCTGATGAATACCTTGCTGGGCGGATGGCAGGTTGCCGGTACATTCTTCTACCGGACCGGCTTTCCCTTCAGTATTGAGGACGGACAACAGGGCGTCGCCTTTGTGCCCAACAACCTCACGGCGAACGGCGCCAACCTCGCGAACGTACTGTACGCACCGGCTGCCGGGGTTCCCACCAACTTTGGCGCGTCGTGCGCGACCACAGCTTGCTTCAGCGCCAGCACGTTCGCGACTCCGACCGACTTCAATGCCTTCGCCCGCAATGCGTTCCGTGGACCGGGCTATTTCAACACCGACATGAATGTGAAGAAGTCATTTCCCCTGAATGAGCGCTTTAAGTTCACGCTTGGTGCCAACTTCTTTAATATTCTCAATCATCCCAATTTCGATAATCCGGTAAGCAACAACCTGTCCAGTTCCTTCGGCATGATCACGACCGCTGCGGTTTCCCCGACAACACCGTACGGATCATTTGCAGCGGCGGCCGAAGGGATGCGCATCGTGCAGGTCTTTGCCAAGATCAGCTTCTGACGCTCGTTCCAACCAACGATGGCGGAGGATATGTTATAGAATCGTTATATTACCACTCATGTTAATCAATGTATTGAGCGATAGAAATATGCTTCGACAATTCATAGCGGCAGCAATCCTCGGAATCCTGGAGACCGCTTCGGGAGCGATCGCCCAGGAGCGACCCTTCCAAGAAATCAGCGTGCAAGGAACAGGTTTCTTTACCAAGGATTCCAGCCGTAATGGGCTCAATCAGCATGCAACGGACACTGGCGGCGTTCTCGTAAGCTATCGCTATCACTTCAATTGGTGGCTGGCCGCTGACGCCAGCTACGGTTATTCCCGGAACACGCAACAGAATTTCACGTCCTCTGGACTGGTCAGTCTGCAAGCCACTGTGCATCAGGCTACCGGGGCCCTCGTTGTGACGGCGCCGCGCCGCATTTTCAGACTCGATCCCTACGTTCTCGCGGGTGCTGGCGCCCTCATCTTCGATCCTACAGGTAGCGGGGGAGGATTTGTTTCTGGCGCGCAAAGCCAGTGCAGGGCAGCGTTCGTGTATGGAGGAGGCGCTGACTACGAACTCACCAAGCACTTCATGCTTCGCGCCGAATACCGTGGCTTCGTATACGAACGGCCGGACTTTGGATTGGACGCATTGGACTCCGGCGCCACAACCCACACCGCCCAGCCCTCGGCCGGTATCGTCTTCCAGTTTTGAACCAGTTTATAGCACCCCATGCGGCGGAAATATCCAAGGGGCAGTGTGCGGATGCTCGAGAGCGGAAGCAATTCAACTACGAAAGGAAAGGCCCTTGCATGCCAGGAGAAGTGAAATTTTTGAGCTTCCCGCAAGCTCCATGCGGGCTCAAGCAGAAGATGCTTCTGCAAACCGCGCACCAAGTCACGAAGAAATCAGACTTCGCGCATATGAAATCTATCTCGAGCGGAACGGCCTACCAGGCGAGGAGCTTGATGATTGGCTCAGGGCAGAAAAGGAAGCGATCCAACTCCTTATCGACAAAAAGGCCCGCCCGTAAGAAATCCCGAAACAAGAGGAGAACAACAGTGAGCTACGCCGCCCGATTTCTGTTTGCGAATGTACCCCGACTTTCTCGCGCAATCCTTATAGTTCTCGCGGCTTTCTGTTTTGCAGGCACCACCGCAGCGCAAAACAGTGCGGTTAACGCCAGCGTCCCGAACGGAACAGCGAGCAACGATATGCTCCGGCTCACGCTACACGACGCCATCAACATGGCTCTGCGATACAACTTGGGGGCTATCGAAAGTGGAGAAAATGCCCAGACGGCGCGTGGTCAACGCCTTGTAGCGCTCAGCTATCTGCTGCCCCAGGTCAGCGCGGGCGTATCCGAAATCGGGGGCCAAACCAGCCTCGCAACGTTCGGCGTCAAAAGCTCGCCTTTTGTTCCGAATATTCTCGGACCGTACGCCTACAGTAAGGTGGATGCCAGCCTCAGCCAAACATTATTCAGCCTGGAATCCATCCAGCGCTTTCGCTCGGCGCGAACCGCCGAGCAGGTCGCGCAACTCAGCTACCAAGACATACTCGACGTGGTCACCTTGACGGTGGGCAATGCCTATCTGCAGGTGATCGAAACCAGTTCCCGTATCGAGGCGCAACAAGCACAGGTACGCAATGCCCTGGCGCTCTATGATCAAGCGCTCCAGGAGTTTCAGGCCGGCACCAATCCACGGATCGACGTGACGCGAACGGAGGTGCAACTCCATACCGAGGAGTACAACCTGAGCGTCGCGCGCAACAACTTCGCGATCGCTCAACTCACGCTGGCCCGCGCCATCGGATTGCCTCTGGGGCAGGCGTTCGAGCTTGCCGACCAACTTCCATACTCCGATATCGATGCCCCCACCGTCGAAGAAGCGCTGCGGACGGCCTATAAGTCGCGCAGTGACTTTCGCGCGGCCCTCGATTCTCAGAAAGCTGCGCAGCAAACACTCTCGGCCGCCAAAGGCGAGCGCTACCCGGTCGTAGCGATGAATGGCGATTACAGCGACCTCGGGACGACATTTGGTCACTCCCATGGAAACTTCGACTTCCAGGCAGGCGTCAGCGTTCCGCTATTTACCGGCGGTCGGATCAAGGGCGACATCACGCAGGCCGAAGCGGCGTTGCGGCAGCGGAAGGCCGAAGCAGAAAACGCTCGCGGTCAGCTTGACTACGACGTGCGCACCGCATTTCTTAATCTCAACGCGGCCAAAGAGCAGGTCGACGTGGCACAGAAAAATGCCGCCTTGGCCGATGAGAATCTTGCGCGCTCGAGGGATCGTTTCACCTCCGGCGTGACCGATAGCGTAGAAGTGGTGCAGTCCGAGCAGTCCCTGGCCAGCGCGAACGATCAGTACATTACCAGCGTATACGACCACAATCTCGCCAAGCTCTTCCTTGCGCGCGCCATCGGCGTCGCTCGCACCAGCTACAGCCAATATCTAGGAGGAAAGTAATGTCGAACAACAGCCAGCCGGCCGAAGGGCATTTTGCCGCGGTGATCGACGAACAGATGCCCGCGGCATCAGACCGCGAACTGTTACCCGCCGGTGCCGATACTGCAACCGGAAAACCCAGCGGCGTGCGCGGTGCGCTTCAGGAGCATTCCCGGAAGGCGATGCTAGGAATCATCGCCGCAGCCGGAGTTTTAGTCGGCGCTGGCTACTTTATTCGCAATGCATTTCTTTACGAAGGAACCGACGATGCGCAGGTAGAGGGCCACATCATGCCCTTAAGTGCAAGGATCAACGGGCAAGTGCTCGAAGTGCCGGTTATCGAGGGCCAGATCGTTCAGGCTGGTGACGTTCTTGTGACCATCGACTCCCAGGATTACAAGATCGCCGCCCATCAGGCCCAGGCAACGCTCGCCGACGCGCTGGCGAGCGCTTCGAGTTCACACTGGAACGTGCCAATTACTTCCGCCGCCGCCAACAGCAATTTGGATTCCGCAGACACAGCGGTCAGGAACGCAGAAGCAGGAGTTAGGGCCGCCGGACAGAGTCTCGAGGGTGCAAAAGCGGACCTGGTGCGAGCTGAAGCCAATGCCGCAAAGAGCGACTCCGACCTGGTGCGGTATGAAAGGCTCGTAGCAAAAGAAGATGTTTCGCGTCAGCAGTACGACCAAGCTGTCGCCACAGCCGCAGCAAATCGAGCGGCCGTCGAATCTGCCAAGGCCGCCGCGCAAGGTGCCGAACAGGCAGTCCGGCAGGCAGAAGGGAGACTCCTGCAGGCGAACGCCGATTTGCGGAGTGCGCAGACCGCGCCGCAACAGATTTTGCAGATGCGCGCCAAGGCCCTGGCAGCCGATGCGCAGGTGGACCAGCGCCGGGCCCAGATGGATCAGGCAGAACTCAACCTCGCCTATACGCTGATTCGGTCTCCAGTGACCGGAATTATCGGGAAAAAATCCGTCGAAGTGGGCCAGAACGTGGGCATCGGACAGGAATTATTGACTGTTGTACCCCTCGACGACATTTGGGTTACCGCCAATTTCAAGGAAACCCAGCTCGCACATATGCGCCCTGGCCAACCGGTCGAAATCGAGATCGACGCCTACGGTCGTGCCTGGAAAGGAAGCGTAACCAATCTAGGCGGCGGCACTGGGTCAGTGTTCAGCCTTCTACCGCCTGAAAATGCCACTGGAAACTACGTCAAGGTAGTGCAGCGAGTGCCGGTGCGCATCGATTTCGATCGCGTCCCGGGACAACCTTTCAACGCGGGAGGGCTATTGAAGCCGGGCCTCTCCGTAACACCCGATGTGAGGGTTCGATGAGTGCAGGCGGAACGGAAGCCAAAGCCGATCTCTGGCTGCCCAAAGGCAATCCGTGGATCATCGCGATAGCCGTCTCGCTGGCAGCATTTATGGAGGTCCTTGATACCAGTATCGCTAACGTGGCGTTGCCGCACATCGCTGGCAATCTGGGCGCCAGCAATGACGAGAGCACCTGGGTGCTGACGAGTTATCTCGTTTCCAACGCAATCGTTCTGCCCATCAGTGGATGGCTGGTCGCATGGCTCGGACGGAAGCGCTTTTTCTTGATGTGCATTGTGTTTTTCACAATCAGTTCCTTCCTGTGCGGGATCGCACCCAACCTGGGGTTTCTGCTGCTGTTTCGCGTGATGCAAGGTGCGTTCGGCGGAGGCTTGCAGCCCATGGCGCAGGCGATTTTGGGCGATACCTTTCCGCCCGAGAAGCGCGGTCTGGCCTTTGCGTTGTACGGAATCACGGCCATCTGCGCTCCAGCGATTGGTCCGACGCTGGGAGGCTGGATCACGGACAACTTCTCCTGGCGGTGGGTGTTTTACATCAACGTCCCGGTGGGAGCTCTGGCACTCGGATTGGTGTATCAGCTGGTTGAGGATCCCCCGTATCTAGCGCGCCTAAAGAAGCGCCTCGCAGGGTTCGACTTCATTGGATTTTCGCTGCTGACGCTTGGGGTGGGCGCGCTGCAAATCGTCCTCGACAAGGGGCAGGAAGACGACTGGTTCGGATCGCATTTCATTACCACCCTGGTTGTGATCGCCGCCGTCGGCCTGGTGTCCCTGGTGATTTGGGAATGGTTTCAGAAAGAGCCTGTCGTGGATGTCCGTTTGTTCAAGAACTTTAATTTCGCGACCAGCAGCCTGATGTTCTTGATGTTGGGCATGGCGCTATTCAGTTCCACTGTACTGATGCCGCAGCTCTTGCAGACTCTTATGGGATACACGGCGCAAAAGGCAGGAATGGTGCTTTCCGCGGGGGCCTTGGTAGTGCTGGGGGTGCTTCCGATGGTGGGCAAACTCACTTCGCGATTCCAAGCGCGTCACCTGATTGCCTTTGGCTGGATCACCCTGGCGGTGAGCATGTACGTGTCCTGCAAACAGATCGATCTACTCATGAGCTTCAGCTCCGCCACCTTATTACGTGTGTGGCAGTACATTCCCGTGGCCTTTCTATTCGTGCCCCTCACGCTTGCGGGATACGTTGGTCTGTCGCCAGAAAAAACCAATGCTGCGGCCGGCCTCATGAATTTCATGCGGAACATCGGTCAGAGCGTAGGTACCTCGGCGGTTACGACACTCATCGCTCGACGTAGCCAATATCATCAATCCGTGTTGGCCGAATACACCGGTTCCGCTCGCTTCCACGCAGCCATCACCGGTTTAGCGACGCGGCTTACCCAGGCGGGGCTAAGCGTGCACGCGGCGCAACGACAAGCACTGGCTCGCATGTACGGACTGGTGCAAGCGCAAGCCGCGGTGGTCTCCTACGTCGAGATGTATTGGCTGATTTCGATGACGTCGGTAATCATGTTTGTCTGTTCATTTCTGCTGAAAAGAAATGAGCCGGGAAAAGCCGGCAAAGTTTCGGTCCATTAGCATTCGACCGAGATGGGTCTCGGCATGACAGGCCCGTATTCTTCGCTCCCAATCGAATCCTCACCGTTCGGCCGCGAACCGAACGCTGCCAGCCCTGTCCCAAATCCTTGAACTTTAATAGCTGAGCTTCCCTGCTGGCTAAAATGCTCGACGAATTGGGCGTCAATACAAGTGCCCACCTTCAGAGAGCATTAACTCCAGTGAAGACGTTTGCCGAGGAGGCGAAGTGGTGGGAAGAGCATGTACTCTTAAACCATAAACCGTCATCCCGAAAACTCCAGTCATTATATTCTGAAGAAACATTTGATTCCTTCGTTTGGACAAATGTCGATCGCTGATATTAGCGAGAGAAACGTCCAGGAATGGATCACTGGTCTTCAGAAGGAGGGGACTCTGGCGCCTAAGACAATCCATAATATGTGGAAGATCCTCAAGCTTGTTATGGGGAAAGCTTCCCGTGAATGGAGAGTCCGGTTGCCCGAGGTTCCTGAAACAGAACAGCGTTACTTTACGCCAGAGGAAGTCGGCAAAATCATCGGTGCAGCAAAAGGCCAATATGTATCCTTCTTTGCGCTCCAGTTTGCTACTGGAATGCGATTTGGGGAAATCGCTGGTCTTCACGTCGATGATTTAGACTTCAAGGAGTCGGTGATTCATATTCGACGGAGCACTCACCCGTCCCAGGAAGTGACCCCGAAGAGCAAAGCCGGCCACCGCGAGGTAGACGTAGACCCCGAAGTCTTGAAGCTCGTCAAGGAACATATTGGCGATCGTCAGGTTGGAAGGGTCTTCGAGTCGAAGAATGGAACACCTCTGGTCTGCAACAACGTAAATCGACATGTTCTGAAGCCTATCTATAAAGAGGTTGGGATTCCGATCGGGACGACTCATGCATTCCGTCACGGCCGTGTATCCGTCCTTCAGCAGAACAGCGTTCCTGATGATTTGATTAAGCGTTGGGTTGGGCATACATCGCTCAAGACAACATCGAAATATAGTCATTTCACGAAGGAATTCAGGAAAGGAATTGCCTCATCGTTGGGGAAAGCAAGTTGATCCATGGTCCCAAGTGGTCCCAACTTGAGGCAGTACGAAGCCACTCGGCACGCGTACGCGCGCGGATTGTTCGAGCCACACCAGCGGCTCGACCGGTGTGTCGCCTATCTCGACGCTCACCTGATGGAGGTCCACAGGCTTGCGGGCGTGGCACGCATCGCCGGCGTCCATCCCATGTACTTAGCCAAACTGTTCCGTCGGCGGTTTGGCTGCTCGATGGGTGAGTACCTGCGGCGGAGGCGTGTCGCGTGGGCATGCGAACAGCTCGCTCGTAAGGGGGGAACCATTACGGACATCGCCCTTAACGCCGGATTCGCCGACCATGCGCACTTCACGCGAACCTTCGTGCGAGTGACCGGCTGCACGCCGCGATGGTATCGAGCCCAGGTCACGAATCGCTAAAAGCAGCGGGGGCCGCCGAGTGGGGTGCTGAGGCTTCCAGCGTTCAAGACCGTGCCGCCAAAGCCGCGGTACACTCCCTTCATGAAATGGTCTCTTTTCACCGCCGCTATTTTCGCGGCCATTGTTTCCGTGTCTGCGTTTCGGGTTTCCGCGCAAGCTCGATTGTCCATCGAAACTCTCTCGCTCCATCGCACGATCACAAGCGACATTGCGCCTGGCAGGCAGCAGTTGTTCTCGCTGCATCTGAATCCGGCAGACTATGTGGACGCCTCCGTCACCGAACAGGGGCGAATCGGGGTCGTGGTCTACTTGCCTGACAATTCTGTCCTGCGCACATTTCCCGCGGGTGATTCAGATGGCAAACAATCCTTGGCTTTCGCTGCGGAAGGCGGTGGCGATTACAAGCTCGAGCTCACCGCCGGCGACAAGCCCGCCCACTATGAGTTGCGCATCGACGCGATCACCGGACTCGATGAGCGGCTCAAACTTGAGCCGTGGAGCGATCCTAATCCGAGCCCACGGATTCAACGCCTCCGCAGTCAGATTGCCGCAGGTCAGACGAACACAGAGAGTTTCTGGAACCAGGTAACAGCGGAAAGCACTCCGCTCGTAGAGCCATATGCCTCAGACGGCAAATATCAACTGGTAACTTTTCTGTGGCGCGGCGTATACGACACGAGAAACGTCTTCGTTAGAGGTTCTTTTCTGGGAGTTGGCGGGCCGTCCGACTATTCGATGCATCGGATTCCTAATTCAGACGTGTGGTATTTGACCCTGAAGCTCCCTAGCGGCGCTAGATTTGTTTACCAACTGTCGCCGAACG
>Ga0209420_1001566_pt1 | contig 10726 bp, 4 predicted proteins | sample BlaSpr_A8_OM1_O1_FD_187972 | JGI IMG/M metagenome (GOLD analysis project Ga0209420, IMG submission 187972) | Forest soil microbial communities from Thunder Bay, Ontario, Canada - Black Spruce, Ontario site 2_A8_OM1_O1 (SPAdes) (version 2) | ecosystem: Environmental > Terrestrial > Soil > Boreal...
AGTTCCCAAAGAACGGGGTATGACGACCACCCTCTTCTTTGGTCAACACATACACCTGAGCCAAGAAATTGGTGTGAGGCGTGATCGAACCCGGCTTGGCCAGCACCTGACCCCGCTCCACGTCCTCTTTCTTGGTTCCCCGCAGCAACGCACCGATGTTGTCACCCGCCCGGCCCTCATCGAGGAGCTTGCGGAACATCTCCACCCCGGTGCAGACCGTCTTGGTCGTCGGACGGATCCCGACGATCTCGATCTCCTCGTTCACCTTCACCACACCACGCTCGACCCGGCCCGTGACCACCGTGCCTCGACCCGTGATCGAGAACACATCCTCGATCGGCATCAAGAACGGCCGGTCCACATCCCGGGTCGGCTCGGGGATATGGGTATCGACGGCCTCCATCAACTCCAAGATCTTCGCCGTCCACGCCTCGTCGCCCTCCAGCGCCTTCAACGCAGACACCCGCACCACCGGAATGTCATCACCCGGATACTCGTACTCGCTGAGCAGCTCCCGAACCTCGAGCTCCACCAGCTCCAAGATCTCCTCATCGTCGACCATGTCCGTCTTGTTCAACGCCACCACGATCGACGGCACCCCAACCTGACGAGCCAACAACACATGCTCACGAGTCTGCGGCATCGGCCCATCCGTCGCCGCGACCACCAAAATCGCGCCGTCCATCTGCGCCGCACCCGTAATCATGTTCTTGATGTAATCCGCATGCCCCGGACAATCCACATGCGCGTAATGCCGATTCACCGTCTCGTACTCAACATGAGAAATCGAGATCGTGATCCCCCGCTGCTTCTCCTCCGGAGCCTTATCGATCTCATCAAACGCAGTAAACGACGTATTCGGATTCTGCTCCGACAACACCTTCGTGATCGCCGCCGTCAACGTCGTCTTCCCATGATCAATATGACCAATCGTCCCAATATTCAAATGCGGCTTCGTCCGCTCAAACTTCGCCTTCGCCATGGAACTCGTGGTCCTTTCGTGACAGTCCGACCGTGGCGCTACTCGCCGCGCACCCGGGCAATGATCTCGGTGGCGATCGACTCCGATACCGGCTTGTAGGAGTCGAACTGCATCGTGTAGGTCGCGCGACCCTGGCTTACCGAGCGCAGCTTGGTGGCGTACCCGAACATGGTCGCCAGCGGCACCCGCGCCTCGATAACCTGAGCGCCGCCGCGACCTTCCATGTTCTGGATCTTGCCGCGACGCGAGTTCAAATCGCCGATAACGTCACCCATAAAATCTTGCGGGGTAACGACTTCGACTTCCATTACCGGCTCGAGCAGCAGCGGCGCCGCCTTCGAACAGCATTCCTTAAAAGCAATCGAGCCCGCGATCTTGAACGCGAGTTCCGATGAATCTACTTCGTGATACTTGCCGTCGAGTAGAGTCGCCTTGATATCCACCATCGGATAACCAGCCAAGACGCCATTCTCCATCGCCTCTTTGATCCCGTCCTCGATAGGCCGGATGAACTGACGTGGGATGGAGCCGCCCTTGGTGCCGTCCTCGAACTCGAATCCGATACCCTTTCCGAGCGGTTCGATTCTGAGCTCGACCACGCCGAACTGTCCGTGACCACCGGTCTGACGCACGAAACGGCCTTCCGCCTCGGCAGCCTTACGAATGGTCTCGCGATAGGCGACCTGAGGCTTGCCGACGTTCGCATCGACTTTGTATTCACGCAGCAGCCGATCGACGATAATTTCCAGATGCAACTCGCCCATTCCGGCGATCAGGGTCTGCGCGGTTTCCTTGTTCACGCTGACCCGGAATGAAGGGTCTTCCTTGGCCAGCTTCTGCAGCGATTCGCCGAGCTTTTCCTGGTCCGCTTTGGTCTTGGGCTCGATGGCAATTTGGATAACCGGATCCGGAAACTCGATCGATTCGAGAACGATCGGCGACCCGGAATCGCATAGTGTATCGCCAGTGGTGGTATCGCGCAGCCCTACCGCGCAGATATCGCCGGCATAGATCTCGGTCAGCTCTTCACGCTTGTTCGCATGCATCTTAAACAGACGCCCGATGCGTTCGCGCTTCTGCTTGGTCGAGTTCAGGACCGAGACTCCGGTCGCGAGAGTACCCGAATAAACCCGTAGGAACGTCACCGTTCCAAGATACGGGTCAGTCATGATTTTGAATGCTAGCGCGGCAAAGGGCGCATCATCGCGCGGCCATCGCTCTTCTTTCTTGTCACCGTCGGCGATACCGACGACCGGTGGCAGGTCTGCAGGCGACGGCAGGAAATCGACCACCGAATCGAGCATCGGCTGCACGCCCTTATTGCGGAACGCCGAGCCTATCACTACCGGCGTGATTTCCATCTTCAGGGTGCCGGTACGAACGGCTTTGCGGATCATATCGGGAGCAATCTGGGCGCTCTTGCCTTCGAGGTAGAGCTCCATGATTTTCTCGTCGTGATCGGCGAGCGCCTCGACCATCTTGTCGCGATACCCAGCGGCCTGCTCTTTCAAATCGGCCGGAATTTCTTCTTCGCGGAACTTGGCGCCGAGACGATCCTCGTCCCAGATCAGCGCCTTGTTTTCGATCAAGTCGATAATCCCACTGAACTTCTCTTCGGCGCCGATCGGAAGATGCAGCAGTACGGGATTCGCCTTGAGTTTCTCTTTGATCTCTTCGAGCACGCGCACGAAATCCGCGCCAACGCGATCCATCTTGTTAATGAACGCGACGCGGGGCACGCGATATTTGTCAGCCTGACGCCAGACCGTTTCCGATTGCGGCTCGACACCGCCGACCGCGCAGAACACTGCGACCGCGCCATCGAGGACGCGCAGACTCCGTTCGACTTCGATAGTGAAATCGACGTGACCCGGCGTATCGATGATGTTGATCCGGTGATCGCGCCAAAAACAGGTGGTGGCAGCCGAAGTTATCGTGATGCCGCGTTCCTGCTCCTGGACCATCCAGTCCATCGTCGCGGTACCCTCGTGCACTTCACCGATTTTGTAATTAATCCCGGTGTAGTAGAGGATGCGTTCGGTGGTCGTCGTTTTACCGGCATCGATATGGGCCATGATGCCGATATTGCGGACCCGTTCTATGGGTGTTTCTCGAGCCATTACTAATTCAACTAACTTCGCTTACCAGCGGTAATGCGCGAATGCTCTGTTGGCGTCGGCCATACGATGCGTGTCCTCGCGCTTTTTGACCGCACCGCCGCGATTTTGGGCCGCTTCCATGATCTCGGCCGCCAATCGCTCCTGCATCGATTTTTCTCCGCGTGCGCGCGCCGCCGTCACCAGCCATCGCATCGCGAGCGAGTTACGCCGAAGCGGCGGAACTTCCACCGGGACTTGGTAATTGGCGCCGCCGACTCGGCGCGACCGTACTTCCACCGCGGGACGGATATTTTCCAGCGCCTTCTTGAAAATCTCCAAGCCTTCTTCCTTGGTCCGCTGCGCGACTAAATCGATCGCGCCGTAAAGGATCTGCTCGGTAGTCGATTTCTTGCCGCGCTCCATCACGATATTTACAAACTTCGCGACCGTGCGGTCGTGAAACTTGGGGTCCGGGATGATCTCCCGGATACGGGCCTGACCTTTACGCGACATGATTTTCTACTTTGGCTTTTTGGAGCCGTACTTCGAACGGCCCTTGCGACGATCGTTCACGCCGATTGAATCGAGAGTGCCACGGATAACGTGGTAGCGAACGCCCGGGAGATCCTTGACCCGTCCGCCGCGAACCAGCACCACCGAATGTTCCTGCAGGTTGTGCCCCACGCCCGGTATATAAGTGGATACCTCGAAGCCATTGGAGAGCCGCACACGCGCCACCTTGCGCAAAGCGGAGTTGGGCTTCTTGGGCGTGGTGGTTTTCACTTGCGTACAAACACCGCGTTTCTGCGGGCACGCCTCCAGCTGAGGCGCCTTGCTCTTGAAGCGCTTCTTTTCCCTTGCTCCACGAATGAGCTGATTAATTGTCGGCACAGTTCTTATGCTTTTCCGATTGCCAAGCCGCTCCCTTGCGCCCCGGCGTTTTCCAACCTTTATTAATTAAACCTCCGCGCTATGCCTTCACAGCGTGAGGGTCCCGGATTCTCGTCAGGGGCGGGAAGCGGGTGTTCAAACAAACCCCCCAAGGAACAAGAGTCCCTTGGGGGAAATACAAGTATGTAAGCTACTTATTCCGTCCTGTCAATCTCCGGCCGGAACGCGCGCCTCTACCGAAGCGGTTTTCTCGATTTCTTCGGCTTCCGCAGGCGCCCCTTCGACGATTAGTTCCATCTCATGGTATCCCGCGAGACCGGTTCCAGCCGGTATCAGCCGGCCCATGATGACGTTTTCCTTAAGCCCGACCAGCCTGTCGATACGCCCGTTGATAGCAGCCTCGGTCAGCACTCGCGTGGTCTCCTGGAATGATGCCGCCGAGATGAAACTCTCGGTCGATAGCGAGGCCTTGGTGATACCGAGCAGCAACGGCTCCGCGATTGCGGGCTCGCCGCCGCGTCCGATGACCTTGCCGTTCTCCTCGTCGAAGCGCCATTTCTCGACGTGATCGCCGACCAGAAAATCACTGTCGCCGACTTCCTTGATGCGCACGCGGCGCAGCATCTGACGCACGATCACTTCGATGTGCTTGTCGTTGATGCGCACGCCCTGCAACCGGTAGATCTCCTGGATTTCATCGACCAGGTATTTCGCCAGCGCCTTTTCGCCGAGGATGGTCAGGATGTCATGTGGATTCGACGACCCTTCCATCAGCGGCTCGCCGGCCTTGATCAAATCGCCTTCGTGCACGCCGATATGCTTGCCTTTCGCGATCAGATACTCGCGCGGCTCGCCGACTTCCGGGGTAACCACAACTTTGCGTTTGCCCTTGGTGTCTTTGCCGAAGGAAACCTGTCCGTCGATTTCCGAGATGACGGCGAACTCCTTGGGCTTGCGCGCTTCGAATAGTTCCGCGACCCGAGGCAGACCACCGGTGATGTCTTTGGTCTTGGTGGTTTCGCGCGGAATCTTTGCGATTACGTCGCCGGGCGAGACTTCCGAATGTTCCGGCACGTTGATGTAGGCGCCGACCGGCAGGAAGTAACGCGCCATGTTTTCGCTCTTCGGCAACTTAAGGGTTTTGCCGTGCGCGTCCTTGATCGAGATACGCGGACGCACGTCGAGCTCGCGGAATTCAACGATAACGTTGGAGCGTGCTCCCGTGCGTTCGTCGACGCGCTCCTCCATCGTCTTGCCTTCGAGAATGTCGCCGTACTTAATCACGCCGCCGACCTCGGTGATGATCGGGGTGGTGTACGGATCCCATTCCGCGATCAACTCGGCGCCCTTCACTTTGTCGCCGTCGCCCTTGCGCAGTTTCGCGCCGTAAACCAGCGGATAGCGCTCACGTTCACGTTCGCGCACCACGCCGGTATCGGACTTGACCTCTTCGGCGATGGTGATTTCACCGTGACGCGTCATGACAACCAGGCTGCCATCGCGCGCTTTGACGGTGTTCACCCCGTGCAGTCGCAGGATGCCGTCGTTGCGGGCTTCCAAGGTAGTCTGCTCGGCGCGCCGGCTGGCGGTACCGCCGATATGGAAGGTGCGCATCGTGAGCTGGGTTCCCGGCTCTCCGATCGATTGCGCGGCAATAATTCCGATCGCCTCGCCAAGATTAACCGGATGGCCCCGCCCGAGGTCGCGTCCGTAGCATTTGACGCATACTCCGACGCGCGATTGACAGGTCAGCACCGAACGAATCTTGATCCGCTCGACGCCGCCTTCCTCGATCTTCTTGACCTTGTCCTCGTCAATGGTTTGGTTGGCGCGCACCAACACATCGTTGGTGAATGGATCGCGAATCTCATCGAGCGCGACGCGTCCCAACACCCGGTCGCCGAGGTTTTCGATGATCTCGCCGCCTTCGACCAGCGGCGTCATCTCGATACCGTCGAGCGTGCCGCAATCGTCCTCGGTGATAATCGAATCCTGCGCCACATCGACCAGCCGCCGCGTCAGGTAACCGGAGTTCGCGGTTTTAAGCGCCGTGTCGGCCAAGCCTTTGCGCGCGCCGTGAGTCGAGATGAAGTACTGCAGCACCGTGAGCCCTTCGCGGAAGTTCGCGGTGATCGGAGTTTCGATGATTTCGCCCGACGGCTTCGCCATCAGGCCGCGCAGTCCCGCGAGCTGACGAATCTGCTGTTCCGAGCCTCGCGCGCCGGAATCCGCCATGATGAAAATCGGATTGAACGACGGCCCGATAACTTCCTTGTTATTCTTGTCCTTGCCGAAAACCTGAGTCGAAAGCCCCTTGATAACGGCGCCGCCGATCTCGTCCTGCACCTCGGCCCAGATATCGACCACCTTGTTGTAGCGCTCGCCGTCGGTGATGACGCCGTTGTTGTACTGCTTCTGAATTTCCGCGACCTGCTTCTGCGCTTCTTCGAGCAGATGCGCCTTCTGAGTGGGAATCTTCATGTCCTTGATGGAGATGGAAATTCCGGCGCGAGTTGCGAACTCAAAGCCCATGTCCTTCATGCGATCGGCGAAAATGACGGTGACCTTGTTGCCGCATTTGCGATACACGAGGTCGATCAAATTCCCGAGTTCCTTCTTCTTCATGGTGCGGTTGATTTCCGCGAGCGGAATCTCGGGAGGAACGATCTCGTTGAGCAACATGCGTCCGACCGTGGTCTCGACCCGCTTGAATACGGGCGCGCCGTTTTCCGCCTCTGCCGCATGCTTCGCATGCTTGCCCTTGGCCGCTTTGTGAGGCTTGCCGTTATGCTTCTCGGCTTCCTCGGCTTTTTCGCGCGCCATGTCATCGATACCTGGAATTCCATCGACGCGAATCGCCGGCATCCGCACGTTGATCTTCGCGTGCAGATCGATCTCGCCATGGTCGTATGCGATTCGCACTTCATCGGGACTCGCGAAGAATTTGCCCTCGCCGCGCGCCATCGGACGCTCGCGCGTCATGTAGTAAAGCCCCAGCACCATGTCCTGCGTGGGCACGATGATCGGCTTGCCATGCGCAGGCGACAGGATGTTGTTGGTGGACATCATGAGGGCGCGCGATTCGACTTGCGCCTCGATCGATAGCGGCACGTGCACCGCCATCTGATCGCCGTCGAAGTCGGCGTTGTACGCGACGCATACCAGCGGATGAAGCTGGATAGCCTTGCCTTCGATCAGGACCGGCTCGAAGGCCTGGATTCCGAGGCGATGCAGCGTGGGCGCGCGGTTGAGCAGCACCGGATGCTCACGGATAACCTCATCGAGGATATCCCAAACATCCTTGCCTTCTTTCTCAACCATCTTCTTGGCGCTCTTGATGGTGGTGACGTAACCCTTTTCTTCGAGCTTGTTGTAAATGAAGGGTTTGAACAGCTCGAGCGCCATCTTCTTGGGCAGTCCGCACTGATGAAGCCGCAATTCCGGACCGACTACGATTACGGAGCGGCCCGAGTAATCGACGCGCTTGCCGAGCAGGTTTTGCCGGAAACGTCCCGACTTGCCCTTGAGCATGTCGGAGAGCGACTTGAGCGGACGCTTCGACGGACCGGTAATCGCGCGGCCGCGACGACCGTTGTCGAACAACGCATCGACCGCTTCCTGCAGCATCCGCTTTTCGTTGCGAATGATGATGTCGGGGGCGTTGAGCTCGATGAGCCGCTTCAACCGGTTGTTACGATTGATGACGCGCCGATAAAGATCGTTCAGATCGGACGTGGCGAAACGGCCGCCGTCGAGCGGAACCAGTGGACGCAGATCGGGCGGAATCACCGGCAGGATCGTCAGGATCATCCACTCCGGCTTGTTGCCTGATTCACGGAACGCATTGACGACCTTGAGCCGTTTCGCGGTCTTCTTGCGCCGAGCCTCGCTGGCCGTCGCCTTCATCTCGACCCGAAGGTCTTCCGAAAGCTTTTCCAACTCCAGTTGCGTGAGCAGCGTGCGAATCGCTTCTGCGCCCATCTCGGCCTTGAAGCCGTCGCCGAATTGTTCCTTGGCCTCGCGGAATTTGCGCTCGGTCAGAAGCTCGCGATAGACCAGCGTGGTCTCGCCCGCATCGACGACGACGTAACTCTCGAAATAAAGAATCTTTTCGAGTTCTTTAAGCGTCATGTCGAGCAAGGTGCCGATGCGCGACGGGAGCGAGCGCAGGAACCAGATGTGCGCGACCGGAGCGGCGAGATCGATATGGCCCATCCGTTCGCGGCGAACTTTCGACTGGATTACTTCGACGCCGCACTTCTCGCAGACCACGCCGCGATGACGCATCCGCTTATACTTGCCGCAGTTACATTCGTAGTCCTTGGTCGGACCGAAAATTTTGGCGCAAAAAAGTCCGTCACGCTCCGGCTTGAAGGTCCGGTAGTTGATGGTCTCGGGCTTTTTGACTTCGCCGTGCGACCACGACCGGATCATCTCGGGCGACGCGATCGAAATTCGGATCGCGTTGAACGCGATCGGATTCTTGGGCTTTTCGAATAGGCCGAAAAGATCTTCCATAGTTCTAAATACTCCTCGTCCCTTAGCTTCGCGGCGCCGTTTCCAGGAGCTCGACGTTGAGACACAGCGACTGGAGTTCCTTGACCATTACGTTAAACGACTCGGGCAACCCGGGCTCCAACGTGTTCTCGCCCTTGACGATTGCCTCGTACATCCTGGTTCTGCCTGCCACGTCGTCCGACTTCACCGTCAGCATTTCCTGCAGCGTGTAGGCCGCGCCGTATGCTTCCAGCGCCCACACTTCCATTTCTCCAAGCCGCTGACCGCCGAACTGCGCCTTGCCTCCGAGTGGCTGCTGCGTGACCAGGCTGTATGGGCCAGTCGAGCGCGCGTGAATCTTGTCTTCGACCAAGTGATGCAGCTTCATCATGTACATGACGCCGACTGTCACGGGCTGCTCGAAGGGATTCCCGTTGCGCCCGTCATGAAGTTGCGACTGTCCGCTGTCGGGCAATCCGGCACGCTCCATCATCTGGAAGATTTCCTCTTCGCGCGCGCCGTCGAATACCGGCGACGCGACGTGAATCCCGGCCAGCGCCTTGCTGGCGAGGCGGAACACGTCACCCTCGGGCAATTCATCGATAAAGTTGTGGCTCTCTTTGTCGGGATAAAATTCCTTCAAGCGTTTCTTCATTTGCGTCGGAGTCGTTCCGGCGCGCAGGTCCTGTTCGATACGGCGGCCGAGCTCGCGCGCGGCCCATCCGAGATGCGTCTCGAGAATCTGTCCGACGTTCATGCGCGACGGAACTCCGAGCGGATTGAGCACGATATCGACCGGCGTCCCGTCGGCCAGATACGGCATGTCTTCCTCGGGCAGAATCCGCGAGAGCACGCCCTTGTTTCCATGACGCCCCGCCATCTTGTCGCCGACTTGCAAGCGGCGCTTGATAGCGACGAACACCTTGATCATCTTGATCACGCCGGGGGCCAGCTCGTCGCCCGCTTTGAGGCGCTCCTGCTTGGTCCCGTAATGCGACTGGATCGCTTCGACGTTGGTCGTCATTGCGGCCAGCGCCTGCGTTGCCACCGCCTGCGCGCTTTCATCTTCCACTCGCAACTGACCCCATAACGTGGGCGACAGCTCTTCGAGTTGCGAGGCTTCCAGTTCGTCGCCTTTGTTGAGGATCACGTGGCGGTCGTCCGCGATGACGCGGCCCGCCAGCTTCTTGCCGACCAGCGAGCGCCGGAGCTTGCGCATGGTCTCGCTGCGCAGAATCCGAATTTCCTCGGCCTCATCGACCTTAAGCCGATCGGCCTCGCTGTTCTCGATTTCCTGAGTGCGATCGTCCTTGCTGACGCCGCGGCGCGAGAATACCCGCGCGTCGATAACAGTCCCTTCGATACCTGGCGGCACGCGCAGACTGGTGTCGCGGACTTCGCCGGCTTTCTCGCCGAAGATCGCGCGCAGCAGTTTTTCCTCGGGGCTCAGCTGAGTCTCGCCCTTGGGCGTGATCTTGCCAACCAGGATGTCTTGGGGTTTAACCTCCGCGCCGATTCTGATTATACCACTGGCGTCAAGGTCCTTCAGCGCTTCTTCGCCGACGTTGGGAATATCGCGGGTGATTTCTTCGGGTCCGAGCTTGGTATCGCGCGCGATGCATTCGAACTCTTCGATATGCACCGAGGTGAAGAGGTCTTCCTTGACCACTCGCTCGGAGATCAAGATGGAGTCTTCGAAGTTGTAGCCACCCCACGGCATGAAGGCGACCAGCACGTTACGGCCCAGCGCCAACTCACCGAGATCGGTCGAGGGACCGTCTGCGAGCACATCGCCGACATTGACGCGTTCGCCCTTCACCACCACCGGACGCTGATTGATACAGGTGCTCTGGTTGGAGCGCTGATACTTGATGAGATTGTAGATATCGACGCCGGCATCGCGTACGTCTTTATTCTGTTTGTCGGCGCGTACCACGATTCGTTTCGCATCGACGCTTTCCACCACCCCGTCGCGCTTGGCGATCACGGTAACGCCGGAATCGCGGCCGACAGTCATTTCGAGGCCGGTGCCGACCAGCGGCGCGTCGGTCTTGAGGAGCGGCACAGCTTGACGCTGCATGTTGGATCCCATCAGCGCGCGATTCGCGTCGTCATTCTCAAGAAATGGAATCAGTGACGCGGCCACCGAGACCAACTGGTTGGGCGACACGTCCATGTACTGAACATCTTCGGCGCGAGTGACGGTGAATTCGCCGCCGATACGGGCCGAGACCAGCTCGCCGGTGAAGCGGCCCTT
>Ga0209420_1001567_pt1 | contig 10724 bp, 7 predicted proteins | sample BlaSpr_A8_OM1_O1_FD_187972 | JGI IMG/M metagenome (GOLD analysis project Ga0209420, IMG submission 187972) | Forest soil microbial communities from Thunder Bay, Ontario, Canada - Black Spruce, Ontario site 2_A8_OM1_O1 (SPAdes) (version 2) | ecosystem: Environmental > Terrestrial > Soil > Boreal...
GTTCCCTCGTCGTTCCTTCGTCGCTCCTCGGTCCAGGCGCCGCCGGCGCCCTTCGGGTCGCTCACCGCAGCGCGCGCGCCCGGGTGAACTCCCAGGCGTCGGCGGCCATGTCACGCAGGTCCCGGCTCGCCTGCCAGCCCAGCTCGGTCTGGATCCGCTCGGAGGAGGCGACCAGCACGGCCGGGTCGCCGCCGCGGCGCGGCGCGATGTCGGTGCCGATCGCGATACCGGTGACCTCGGAGCACACGTCGACGACCTGGCGGACCGAGAAGCCGGTCCCGTTGCCGAGGTTGTAGACCCGGTGCTGGCCGGGCCGGGCCGCGGCCAGGGCCCGCAGGTGGGCGTCGGCCAGGTCGGTGACGTGGATGTAGTCGCGGATGCAGGTCCCGTCCGGGGTGGGGTAGTCGTCGCCGAAGACCTGCACGCGCTGCCCGGCGGCCGCCGCGGCCAGCACGGCGGGGATCAGGTGCGTCTCCGGGTCGTGCCGCTCGCCGAACCAGGTGCCGTCACCGGCCCGGTGCGCCCCGGCCACGTTGAAGTAGCGCAGGCTCATCGCGCCGAACCCGTGGAGCCGGGAGAACTCGGCCAGCGTGGTGTCGACGGCCAGCTTGGAGGCGCCGTAGGGGTTGGTCGGGCGGGTGGGGGCGGTCTCGGCGATGGGCGTGTGCTCCGGCTCGCCGTAGACGGCGGCGGTGGAGGAGAAGACGATGGTGCGCACGCCGATCTCGCGCATCGCCTCCAGCAGCGCCACGCTGCCGCCCAGGTTGGCGGACCAGTACTTGGCGGGCTCGGCGACCGACTCGCCGACCAGCGACTTGGCCGCGAAGTGCAGCACCCCGTCGATGCCGTCGGCCAGCACCTCGGCGGCGCAGTCGCGCAGCGTGCCCTTGACGAAGGTGGCCCCGGCCGGCACGGCGTCGGCGTGCCCGGTGGACAGGTCGTCCAGCACGGTGACGTCGTGCCCGGCCGCCACGAGCTGGGCGGCGACCACGCTGCCGATGTACCCGGCGCCGCCGGTGACGAGCACCCTCATGTAACAGCCCTCTCTCCCGGGGGGACGACCCCCCCTGTCCCCCCCGCATCCCGCAGTCGTTGCGCGGCCTGTTCAGGGACGATGTCGTTGATCCACACGCCCATCCCGGATTCCGTCCCGGCCAGGTACTTCAGCTTGCCGGCCGCGCGCCGGACCGACAGTACCTGAAGGTGGGCCCCGAAGGCGTCGCGTGCGGCGGAGTCCCGGACCGGCGCCTGGTGCCAGGCGGCGATGTACGGAACGGGCCGGCCGAACAGCCCGTCGAACCGCCGCAGCACGTCCAGGTACAGCGGCCCGAACGCCGCCCGCGCCGCCTCGCCCAGGGCGGGCAGGTCGGGCACCCGGACCGCGGGGAAGATGCGCACCTCGTACGGCCAGCGCGCCGCCTCGGGCACGAACGCCACCCAGTGCTCGTTGCGGGTCACGATGCGCGTGGCGGCGCGCAGTTCGGCGGCGACCAGATCGTCGAACAGGTTGCCGCCTGCGTAGCGCAGGGCCTGCGTCACCATCTGCTCGGTGCGCGGGGTGACGAAAGGGAAGGCGTAGATCTGCCCGTGCGGGTGGTGCAGCGTGACCCCGATCTCCTCGCCCCGGTTCTCGAAGCAGTACACCTGCCGGGTTTCCGGCAGCGCGCCGAGCGCTTCGGTCCGGTCGATCCAGGCCTCGAGCACGGTGCGCGCCCGCCGCGGGGTGAGCTGGGCGAAGGAGGCGTCGTGGTCGGAGGTGAAGCAGACCACCTCGCAGCGGCCGAGCGGCTCGCGCAGCGAGGGGAACCGGTTCTCGAACACCACCACGTCGTAGCTGGCGGCCGGGATCTCGGTCGGCCGTCCCGGCGCGGACGGGTCCAGCGGGCACTGGTCGGGCGGCGGCAGGAACGTGCGGTCCTGGCGGGCGGCGGCGATCACCACCCACTCCCCGGCCAGCGCATCCCAGCGGATGCCCTGCTCTGCTGACCCGGTGGGGGCTGACCCGGTGGGGGCCGACCCGGTGAGGGCCGACCCGGTAGGCCCCGGCGGGCCGGGCGGCTGCGGGGCCAGCGGCCTGCTGTCCGGGACCAGGGCACGATCCAGGCCGGGCGTTTCGTCGAAGTAGATGATCTCGCGCCCGTCGGCGAGCCGCCCGCTCGCCTTCCAGATTGCGTGTGTGCCCACGGGACCCATACGTTATCCGGTCTACACTGGCCAGACACATCGCGTGCCATGCGGCGGCAGGTTCAGGGGAAACAGCCTGCGTCGGCGGCCCGGAGGCGAGCGGCAGAAAAAATGAGCAGGCTGTTCCTGGACATCGTCACCGTCGTGGTCATCGTGTGCATCGGGGGGTTCTTCTCGGCCTCGGAGATGGCCCTGGTCTCGCTGCGCGAGGGGCAGATCCGCGCCCTGGCCAAGCGGGGCCGGCGCGGCCAGAAGGCGGCCCGGCTGGCCAGCGACCCGAACCGGTTCTTCTCCGCCGTGCAGATCGGCGTGACCCTGGCCACCCTGGTCTCCGGCGCCTACGGTGCCGCCACCCTGGCCGGGTTCGGAAAGTCCTGGCTGATCAGGGAGCACCTGTCGCCGGGCTGGGCGGCCACCTTGTCGTTCGTCGGGGTGACCATCTGCATCACCTTCGTCAGCCTGGTGCTCGGCGAGCTGGCGCCCAAGCGGATCGGGCTGCAGCGCGCGCCCCGGCTGTCCCTGCTGGCCGCGCCGCTGCTGGACCGGATCGCCACCTTGGCCCGCCCGGTCGTCTGGCTGCTGACCAGGTCCACCAACCTCATCGTGGCCATGCTGGGCGGCGACCCCCGGATCGGCCGCCAGGCCATGACCGAGCAGGAGCTGCGCGACCTGGTCACCGGCGCGCAGGCGCTCAGCCCGGACGAGCGGCACATCGTGGGCGAGGTCTTCGACGCCGGGAAGCGGCAGATCCGCGAGGTGCTGGTGCCCCGCACCGAGGTGCTCTTCCTGGACGCGGAGACCACGGTGGCCGAGGCCGCCGCCATCGCGGCCAGCGTCCCGCACTCGCGGCTGCCGGTCTACCAGGATAGCTACGACAACGTGGTCGGCTTCGTGCACATCAGGGACCTGCTCGGGCCCAGCGTGACCAACCGCACGGTGCCGGTGGCCCGGATCAGCAGGCCGGTGAAGTTCCTGCCGATCAGCAAGACCGTGCTGTCCTCGCTGTCGGAGATGCGGCGCGAGCGGGCCCACCTGGCCATCGTGGTCGACGACTACGGCGGCACGGCCGGCATCGTCACCCTGGAGGACCTGGTCGAGGAGCTGATCGGCGACATCAGGGACGAGTACGACACCGAGCAGGGCCAGGCCACCACCTCCCCCGGCGGCGCGGTGGAGGTGGACGGCCTGCTCAACCTGGACGAGTTCGCCGAGCAGACCGGCGTCGCCCTGCCCGAAGGCCCCTACGAGACCGCCGCCGGCTACGTGCTCGCCGCCCTCGGCGACCTGCCCTCGGTGGGTGCCAGCGTGCAGGTCGCGGGCCACACGATCACCGTGACCGAACTCGACGGCCGCCGCGTGGCCCGCCTCCGCGTCGCCCCCGACCCCGCGCCCCCGGCCGCCCCCGCGGCCCCGCCCGCCCCGCCAGCCCCGGGGACCCCGGCCGCCCCCGCGGCCCCGCCCGCCCAGGGGACCCCGCCCGCCCAGGGGACCCCGCCCGCCCAGGGGGTCCAAGGCGCCCCAGCCGTCCCGGCCAGTTCGGCGGTTTCCGCAGGTCAGGTGCGGCTAGACTCGGAGGTTCCCCAGGACGGCAGCTCTGGCTAACGAAAGGCGGCGGCCCGCGTGCCCAGCGGCTTCGATACCGTACTCGTCGTTGACTTCGGCGCGCAGTACGCGCAGCTGATCGCGCGGCGGGTGCGCGAGTGCCACGTCTACTCCGAGATTGTCCCGTCCAGCATGCCGGTCGAGCAGATGCTGGCCAGAGCGCCGAAGGCCATCATCTTGTCCGGCGGCCCGTCCTCGGTCTACGCCGAGGGCGCCCCGCCCGCGCCGGCCGGGCTGCTGGCCGCGGGCGTGCCCGTGCTGGGCATCTGCTACGGCTTCCAGCTGATGGTGGACGAGCTGGGCGGAACCGTGGCGCGCACCGGCACGGCCGAGTACGGCGCCACGACGCTGGACAACCTGGGCGGGCGGCTGCTGGCCGGGACGCCAGGTCAGCAGCGGGTCTGGATGTCGCACGGCGACACCTGCACCGCGCCGCCACCCGGTTTCACGGTGACCGCGCGCACGTCGGCCACCCCCGTCGCGGCGGTGGAGAACGCCAGGAGCCGCCTGTTCGGCGTCCAGTTCCACCCCGAGGTGCTGCACACCGAGCACGGGCAGCGGGTCCTGGCCCGGTTCCTGGACCTGGCCGGCTGCCGCCCGTCCTGGACCATGCTGAACATCGTCGAGGAGCAGGTCGAGGCGATCCGCGAGCAGGTCGGCGACGGCCGCGCGATCTGCGGGCTGTCCGGCGGCGTCGACTCGGCGGTCGCCGCCGCGCTGGTCCAGCGGGCCATCGGCGACCGGCTGACCTGCGTGTTCGTCGATCACGGCCTGCTGCGCCAGGGCGAGGCGGAGCAGGTCGAGCAGGACTTCGTGGCCGCCACCGGGGTCCGGCTCAAGGTGGCCAACGAGGCCGAAGCGTTCGTGTCCGCGCTGGCCGGGGTCAGCGACCCGGAGCAGAAGCGGAAGATCATCGGCCGCGAGTTCATCCGCGCCTTCGAGCGGGCCGCCCGGGAGATCACCGCCGAGGCGGGGGAGCACGGCGAGGCGGTCGAGTTCCTGGTCCAGGGCACGCTGTACCCGGACGTGGTCGAATCGGGCGGCGGCACCGGCACGGCCAACATCAAGTCCCACCACAACGTGGGCGGCCTGCCGGACGACCTGAAGTTCCGCCTGGTCGAACCGTTGCGCTCGCTGTTCAAGGACGAGGTGCGCCGGGTCGGGTCCGAGCTCGGCCTGCCGCAGGCCATCGTGCGCCGCCAGCCGTTCCCCGGCCCCGGCCTGGCCATCAGGATCGTCGGCGAGGTCACCGCCGAACGCCTCGCGGTGCTCCGCGAGGCCGATGCCATCGTGCGCGAGGAGATGTCGGCCGCCGGGCTGGACGAGGAGATCTGGCAGTGCCCGGTGGTGCTGCTGGCCGACGTGCGTTCCGTGGGGGTGCAAGGCGACGGTCGCAGCTACGGTCACCCGCTGGTGCTCCGCCCGGTGACCAGCGAGGACGCCATGACCGCCGACTGGGCCCGGCTGCCCGCCGACCTGCTGGCCCGGATCTCCACCCGGGTCACCAACGAGGTCCCCGAGGTCAACCGCGTCGTCCTCGACGTGACCAGCAAACCCCCCGCCACCATCGAATGGGAATAACCGCCGAGCGGGGATTAAAGGCCTTTTATGCCGAACGGTCCGTGGTGCCCGCTGCCACTCCCAGCCAAGCCGCCCGCCGCGTGGCGGATGCCACAGCTGGTCCCCAGCCTGCACGGATGCTGCGTAAAACCCGGGTTATAAATACCGTATTATACGGATATCGAAAGCAATGATATCCGGCAATGCGAAATCGCCTGGCGCTCATTCTGCTTATGCCTGCGGCTTTCCGGTATGCTGACCATCTCATATTTCTTTATGGCTAGGCTGCCCGGTTAGGTAGAAATTAATGCGGACGCTCGCTAGAGCCGCGACCAGCTCTCTGGTGGCGCTTTGCCTCGCGCTCGCGGTCGCGGTGGTCGCGGTGGCCGCCATCGGCATCCTGACCACCCGCTCGGCCGCCAGCCTGGGCAACACGCTGGCCGACGACGAGCTGACTACCTCGACCGTGACCGCCCAGCTGGCCAGGAGCATCGACGCCGCCTACGCAGCCGGCGAACAGGCCGCGCAGGCCGCCCAGCCCGCGCAGCGGTCCCGGCTGCTCGGCTCCCTCTACACCAGCCTGCTGCCCGCGGTGGACGCGCAGCTGTTCACGCTGGAACAGCTGCATGCCAGTGATCCGCCCGCCGAACACGCCGACGTCCAGCTGTTCATCAGCCAGTGGACCGCGCTCCGCGACCTGCTCAGCCCGCCAGACCTGACCGTCCAGCCGGCCCCGCCCCCCGCCCTGGCCGCCCAGCTGGCCGCGGACTACCAGCCGGTCAGCGCCCACCTGAACCGCCTGTTCAGCAAGGAACTCGACGACGCGCAGGCCGATCACGCGGCGGCCAAGTCGAGCGCGGCGAAGGGCACCGGTGTGCTCATCGGCGCCGCGGTCCTCGGCCTCGTGATCGGCCTGGGGTTCCTGCGGCTGGGGATCGGCCGCGTCCGCCGCGACCTGGCTCCCAGCCAGGACCAGGCGGAGTTCGCGGACACCCTGCAGATCGCCAGCGACGAGGACGAGGCGCAGCGGCTGCTGCAGAGTCACCTGGAGCGCACGCTGCCCGCCACCTCCGCGGTGGTGCTGAACCGGAACAACAGCGCGGACCGGCTGGAGGCGGTCACGCCGCTGCCGTCCGGCTCACCGCTGGCCGGCACCCTGCGCGGGGCCGAGCCGCGCTCGTGCCTGGCCGTCCGGTCGGGCCGGGCGCATCGTCAGGACGCGGGGCGGCCTGGCCTGCTGACCTGCTCGGTGTGCACCGCCGTGCCCGGCGCCTCGTCGTGCGTCCCGCTCACCGTCGGCGGCGAGGTGATCGGCTCCGTCCTGCTCAGCCGTCCCGCGCCCTATGCCGAGGCCGAGGAGCAGCGGATCCGCGAGTCGGTCGGCCAGGCGGCGCCCGTGCTGGCCAACCTCCGCAACCTGGCCGTGGCGGAGATCCGCGCCGCGACCGACGGCCTGACCGGGCTGCCGAACCAGCGCGCGGTCGCCGACGCACTGAAGCGGACGTTCGCCCAGGCCTCGACGGTCAAGGCGCCGCTCGCGCTGCTCCTGATCGATCTGGACCACTTCAAGCAGATCAACGACCAGCGCGGTCACCCGGTGGGTGACCAGGTCCTGGCCAGCGTGGGCGCGACGCTGCGCAGCGTGCTGCGGACCAGGGACTTCGCCGGCCGCAAGGGCGGTGAGGAGTTCGCCGTCCTGCTGCCCGACACCGAGATCGACGCGGCCCTCGAGATCGCCGAGCGGGTCCGCGTGGCGATCGCGGAGATCTCCCTGCCGGGCACCGACGTGTCGGTCACCGCCTCGATCGGCGTGGCCGGCTTCCCCGCGCACGCGAGCACCCTCGACCGGCTCGAGCGGCTGGCCGACGCGGCCCTGTACCTGGCCAAGCGGCAGGGCAGGAACCGCGTGGAGCTGGCCGAGCCGGCCACCGCCGACGCTGTGCCCGCCGAAACCCAGGCCGGCCTGCCCGGGCCGTCGGCCAACGGCGCCGGGCCCGCCGTCGCGCCCAGCGAGGTCCGCGCGTTAGCCGCCCTTACCGCAGGCTCCGCATGTCCCACAGGTCGGGGAAGATCGGGCTCCCCAGCGTCGTCTGCAGGTAGGAGGCCCCGGTCGAGCCGCCGGTGCCGCGGCGGCCGCCGATGGTCCGCTGCACCATCTTGATGTGGTGGTACCGCCACTCCTGCATGCCCTCGTCGAGGTCGACGAGCAGCTCGCATACCGCGGTGGCGTCGGTGTCGTCGTCGTAGACCTGCTTCAATACCTGCTGCACCGCGTCCGAGGCCTCGAGGGGCGCACTGACGTCGCGGTCCCGCACGGCCGCGGGCACGTCATAGCCCTGGCCGGCCAGGTAGCGCAGGAACGAGTCGAACAGCGACGGGCGGGACATCGCGGCCGTGATCCGGTCCCGTTCGGGGCTGCCGTCGGCGTACTGCGCCACCATCATCCGGTCCCGCCGCCCCAGCACCGCCTCCAGCTCGCGGAACTGCGCGGACTCGAAGCCGCTCGAGGTGCCGAGCATGTCACGGAACCGGGTGAACTGGGTGGGCGTCATGGTCTCCAGCACGTCGAGCTGGGCCACCACGATCTTCAGGATGGCCAGCGTCCGGCGCATGGTGCGCATGGCGTGCGTCGTCTCGCCCGCCTCCAGCTGCGCCTGCAGCCTGGCCAGCTCGTGCAGCAGCTGCTTGAACCACAGCTCGTAGATCTGGTGGATGACGATGAACAGCATCTCGTCGTGCTCGCCCGACCGGGGCTGCTGAGCGGCCAGCAGCTGGTCCAGCCGCAGGTAGCCGGCGTAGCTGACGCGTTCAGCCATGGGCTTCGTACTCCTTGCCTGCGATGAGGTCGCGGACCGCCACCGCGGCGTCCCAGACGTCGGTGAAACGCGTGGTGAGCGCGGGCACGCCGAACCGGAACCGCTCCGGCGTGCGGTAGTCGGTGATGACGCCCGCCGCGGCCAGCTGCTCGACGATCCGTTCGGCCTCCGGATGGCAGAAGCTGACGTGGCCGCCGCGCCGGCTGGCTTCCCTGGGCGTGGCGATGGTGCAGCCGAGCGGGACCAGCCACGCGTCGGCCAGCTCGATGAGATAGCCGGTCAGCGCGACGCTCTTGGCCCGCATCGCGGGCATTCCCGCGGTGAGCAGCAGCCGCGCGCCCTCCTCCACGGCCGCTGTGGCCAGGATCGGCGGCGTGCCGGTCATGAACTTGGTCATGCCAGGCGCCGGGTGGTACCTGGGCCCCATGGCGAACTGGTCACGCTGGGAGAACCAGCCCCAGATCGGCTGGCGCAGCACCTCGCGCAGCCGGGCCGAGACGTAGCCGAACGCGGGAGCGCCAGGACCGGCGTTCAGGTACTTGTAGGTGCAGCCGACGGCCAGGTCCACGTCGCAGTCGTCGAGCTCGACGGGCACCGCGCCGACCGAGTGGCACAGATCCCACAGCATGAGCGCCCCGGCCTGGTGGACGACGGCGGTGATGGCCGCCATGTCAGCCAGGGCACCGCTGCGGTAGGCCACGTGCGACAGGCTGACCAGCGCGGTGTCCTCGTCTACCGCGGCGCGGATCAGGCCGGGCTCCAGGCCCTCGTTGATGTCGGTGGGCAGCATGCGCAGTTCCAGGCCGCGCTGGGCCGCGATGCCCTCCATGACGTACCGGTCGCTGGGGAAGTTGTCGCGGTCGGTGATGATCACCTGCCGCCCGGGCCGGGCGTCCAGCGCCGCCGAGGCCAGCTTGTAGAGGTTCACGGTGGTGTTGTCGGTGACGATCACCTGCCCGGGCGCGGCGCCGACCAGCTCGGCCACCACGTCACCCGCCCGGGTCGGCAGGTCCACCCAGTGGTCCCAGGACCGGGCCAGGTCGGTGCCCCATTCCTGGCGGAGCATGGTCTCCATCCGCCGCAGGACGGGCCGCGAGAGCGGGCCGAGTGAGTTGCCGTTCAGGTAGATCAGCCCGGGGTCATCCAGCAGGAACTGCTCGCGGTACCCGCCCAGCGGGTCCGCCGCGTCCATTTCCGCCGCCCGCGCGCGGTCCAGCAGCACCTCGGACATACCGCACACCCTAATCGCCCGGCGGGACCGCCCCTGTCACGCCCCGCCGGGCCTCGTACCTGGGCCCGTCCTGCTCAGGTCCGCGACACCTCGCGGGCCGCGGCCGCGCGCGCCTGCGGGCGCAGCAGCGCCTCGGCCAGGGTCAGGACGGTCTCTTCCAGCGAGCCGAGGTGCGCCGTGACCTCGCTCTGCGCGGCGTCGACGATCTTGGTTACGGCCTCGCTGACCTCGGCCTGGCCGGGATGCGCGCGCAGCTCGTCGGCCAGCGGCTCCAGCTGGCCGGCCAGCCGCTCCTCCAGCCGGCCGCCGGCCGCGGTCACCTGCTCGCCGAGGGCCGCCAGCTTCCCGCTGACCTCGGTCAGGCCGCCGCCAGCGCTCTCCAGCCGCCCGTCCACGCTCTCGAGCCGGCCGTGCACGGTCTCCAGCTGCCCGTTCATGGTCTCGAGCCGGCCGTGCACGGTCCCCAGCTGCCCGTTCATGGTCTCGAGCCGGCCGTGCACGGTCCCCAGCTGCCCGTTCATGCCCTCGAGCCGGCCGTGCACGGTCCCCAGCTGCCCGTTCATGCCCTCGAGCCGGCCGTCCACGGTCTCCAGCCGCCCGTCCAGCGCCCCGAACTTGCCGTCGACCGCGCTGATCTTCCCGTCGACCGCGCCGAGCCTGCCGTCCACGGCGCTGAGCTTGCTCTCTACCGGGCCGAGCTTGCCGTGCAGGGCGCCGAGCTTGCCGTCCATCGAGGTGAGCCCCTTGTCGATGACGCTGACCCGGTCGTACTGGTCGTCCAGCCGCTCGTCCAGCCGCTCCATCTTGGTGTCCAGCGCCGCGACCCGGGCCTCGGCCGCCACGATCTTGCCGTCGGCCGAGGTGAGCTTGACGTCCAGCGCGCCGAGCTTGTCATCCACCGAGCCGAGCTTGTCGTCGGTGTCGGACAGCCGCTCGTCCAGCCGCTCGATCCGCCCGTGCACCACCTGGACCTGGCCGCCGAGCAGGTCGACCTGCTCGCTGACGCCCGCCACGTTCTCGGCCAGGCCCCGGGTCGCAGCCGCGGCGTTCTCCGCGGCGTGGGTGACCTGGCCCTTGACCGTGGACATCTCCTTGTCGAGTTCACCGGTACGCTGCATGAGCTCGGCCACGGACTTGTCCAGCCGGCTGAACCGGCCCGCCGCCGCCTCCATGCTCTGCTGCAGCTTGCCGATGCCCTGCTGCAGCCGGTTCATCCGCTCATCCTGGGCCCGCAGGGCGTCCATGGCCTGGCCGATGGTGTCGCAGACCGCCTGCAGCCGGGGCAGGGCCTGTTCCACGTTCTCCGCCACCACGCCCACGTCGGCCCAAAG
>Ga0209420_1001568_pt1 | contig 10724 bp, 9 predicted proteins | sample BlaSpr_A8_OM1_O1_FD_187972 | JGI IMG/M metagenome (GOLD analysis project Ga0209420, IMG submission 187972) | Forest soil microbial communities from Thunder Bay, Ontario, Canada - Black Spruce, Ontario site 2_A8_OM1_O1 (SPAdes) (version 2) | ecosystem: Environmental > Terrestrial > Soil > Boreal...
TCATCCAGTAAAGCGCCGCATCGGGATCGCTGCCACGCATACTTTTGATGAACGCAGAAATAACGTTGTAGTGCTCTTCACCGGCACGATCGTAGAGCAGCGCCTTATGCTGCGCGGCCTCGCTCACGTGCGCAGTCAGGATTTCGCTGCCGCCGGCGTGCTGCGCGAGTTCCGATGCGATCTCTAGCGTGTTGAGAGCCTTGCGCGCGTCGGCGGACGCAAGCCGAACCAATTCCGCGAGCGCGTCTTCGTGAAGCGTAAGCCCGAACTTGCCGAGACCGCGCTCGTGATCGCTAAGCGCGCGAGTAACGATCGATGCGACCGCAGCGTCGGACAGCGGATTCAGCACCAACACACGGGTGCGCGAAAGCAGCGGCGCGACAACCTCGAAAGAAGGATTCTCGGTAGTGGCGCCGATGAGGGTGACGAGGCCGCTTTCGACGTGCGGCAAGAAAGCGTCCTGCTGCGCGCGATTCCAGCGATGAATCTCATCGATAAAGACAACGGTGCGCCGTCCGGTGGCCTCAAGTTCGCGGCGCGCATCGGCGACTGCCTCGCGAAGATCGGCGACTCCCGCGCTGACAGCGCTTATCTGGATAAATTCGGCATCGATTTTTTTGGCGAGCAGCAACGCGATGGTGGTTTTTCCCGAGCCCGGCGGGCCCCATAAAATCACCGAGTGAAGCCGGCCCGCCGCCACCATCTCGGACAGCAGCTTGCCCGGACCGAGGAGATGCTCCTGGCCGACGACCTCCTCGAGGCTTGCGGGGCGAATGCGATCGGCGAGTGGTTGCGCAACCGGTTTCTTTTGCGGGAAGAGGCTCCCGGATGCGGCTTTACGCCTCATGTTCCGACGCTAGCATATGAGGTCCGCACGGCAAGCCGTCGTTCGCGACCCGCCATCGTCACATTGTAGGTAAACCCTCCAAGTGGAGCTCCGAGACTGCGTGCGATGCGGTTGCGCGAAAAGGTGGCGCTGTTCTAGGGTTTGGATGGGCTGGACAGGAGCCGGCACCACCCTATGATCGTTGGCATCGATATCGGCGGGTCTACCACTGACGCCGTAATCCTCGAAAATGGAAGCACTCGGGTAGTCACTATCGAGGCTAACGATCCGGTCGCCGCGGCCGCCGGAGCGTTGGGCAAAATCGTCGGCGACCTGGGACTCAACCTCAGTGAGATCGAATGCGTGGCTGCGACCGGCGCGGGTTCGCGGGCGCTTGGCGATCAGCTATTCGGACGCCCGGTGGTGAAGGTCAACGAATTCACCGCGATCGGCGTTGGGGGAACCACGCTGGCCGGCAAGGAACGCGCGCTGGTGGTTTCGCTCGGCACCGGCACTGCGATCGTGTCGGTGAACAAGGGCGATATTCGCCACGTCAGCGGCACCGGAGTCGGTGGCGGCACGTTGCTCGGCCTGGCAAAACATATGCTGGGCGTTTCCGGACTCGACACACTCGAGGCGATGGCGAGTCGCGGCGATCTGCATCGGGTGGATTTGAGCGTGCGCGATATCGCCGGCGGTCCGATCGGCGATTTGCCCCCCGGTACCACAGCGGCCAATTTCGGTAAGGTTGGTTCCGATGCGACGCCCGATGATAAGGCGCTCGCGATCATGAACATGATCGTCGAGGTTATCGGCGTGCTGAGTATCGCGAGTGCCCGCGCGTGCGATCAGGAAGATATCGTGCTGACGGGAAAGCTGACCCGAATTTTTCGCTTCATGCAAAAGACCCGGCGCCTCGAGTTTGTTTTCGGGCGCGGCTTGCTGATTCCGGAACACGCCGACTACGCGACTGCGATCGGCGCCGCGCGAACCGCTCTCAAGCTTCAGAATCGCTGTCTCTGAGCCGTTTCCAAACTCAAGCTCGCTGGCGTTAGAATGCGCGAACTTGCGCGCGCGATTTTTCTGCGCCCGAAACTTTTCATACGGACGATGAGAGGACGATGAGTTCAGAACTGCTCAAGGGTTTCCGGATGCTCGACCTGACTGACGAGAAGGGCGCGCTATGCGGCAAGATTCTCGCCGACCTGGGTGTCGAGATCATCAAGGTCGAACCGCCGGGCGGATGCTCAACGCGCCGCATTCCGCCGTTTCTCGAAGATGAAGCTGGCCCCGATCGGAGCCTGTATCACATCGCATACGGGGCCGGGAAAAAATCGGTCACCGCCAATCTCGAAACGGCGGATGGGCGCGCGATCGTCACCGAGCTCGCGAACAAATGCGATTTTCTTGTCGAATCGTTTAACCTTGGCTATCTCGATTCGATCGGCCTCGGCTACGACGCTCTCGCGGAATTGAATCCGCGTCTTATCTATACCTCAATAACTCCCTTCGGCGACAAGGGTCCGGGCAAGAATTACAAATGGGCGGATATTATTAGCTGGGCGGCCGGCGGCATGATGTACCTGATGGGCGAGGAGGGCAAGCCTCCTATCCAGATGAGTCTTCCGCAGGCCGGGCTTCACGCTGGAGGCGAGGCCGCGGTTGCCTCGTTGATCGCACATTATCCGCGTCAATCAGATGGTCTCGGTCAGCGGGTCGTCGTCAACATGCAGGCCTGCATCGTGTGGACGTTGATGAACGAGCAGGCGATGCCGATTTTGCACGGCGATCATCTGCGTCGCTCGGGCGTGTATTCGGGCTCGTTAGGGGTGCGGCGCAAAATGGTTTTTCAGTGCAAGGACGGTTACATCTCGAGTGTCATCGGCGTGGGTCCTACCACCAAGAACCTTATCGATTGGGTGATCGAAAAAGGTTTTGGCGTCGAATGGATGAAGACCATGGATTGGGGCACGTGGACGCCGGGACTCTTCATGCAGGCGACTCCAGAAGATCTCTCTCGCATCGCTGATATGGAGAATGGCATCGAGAAAATGTTCATGACGATGACCAAGGACGAGATCTATCGCGAGACGTTGAAGCGTCGCTTGCTGTTGGCGCCGGTGATGACCGAGGCCGATATCGCGCGCGATGTGCAACTGAAGGCGCGCGGGTTTTTCGTCAAAGTAGATCACACGGATACGGTGGGACGCATGCTGACGATGCCCGGTCCATTCGCGAAGCTGAGCGAGACTCCGATCACGATCGATCATCGTGCGCCGCGCATTGGTGAGCATAACGAAGAAATTTACTGCGGGCTGCTGGGGCACGGCCGCGAACAAATGAGCACCTTGCGCGCCATCGGCGCGATTTAAATCCGGGGGCAACAAGATGAGCCGCTACGCTTTCGAAGGAATTCACGTACTCGATTTTTCATGGGTCGGAGTCGGGCCGATCAGCACGAAGTACTTAGCCGACAACGGCGCCGAGGTGATCCGGGTTGAATCGGTTTCGCGCCTCGACGTGTTGCGGATCGCGCCGCCGTGGAAAGACGGACAGCCGGGGCCCAACAACAGCCAGTTCTTCGCCAGCTTCAACACGTCGAAAAAAGGCATCACCCTAGACCTCAGCAAACCCAAGGCGCGCGAGCTGATCCTCAGGCTGGTCCCGTGGGCGGATATAGTCTCGGAAAGTTTTACTCCCAAGGCGATGCGAAACTGGGGCCTCGATTTCGAGCATCTGCGCGCGATCAAATCTGACCTAATCATGTTTTCGACTTGCATGCAGGGGCAGACCGGTCCCAACGCGATGTATCCCGGGTTCGGACAGCTGGCGGCGGCGCTCTCCGGCTTCTATTACATTTCCGGTTATGGCGAGGGACAACCACCTGCCCCGCCTTACGGCGCGTACAGCGATTTCGTCGCACCCCGACTTCTCACCTCAGCCCTCATCGCGGCGCTCGACTACAAGCGGCGCACCGGCAAGGGCCAATACATCGATATGTCGCAGTACGAGGCGGCGCTGCACAATCTCTCGCCCGCAATAATCGATTATTTCGCTACCGGCAGGACACTCGGCCCGCGCGGCAACGAATCGCATCGATACGCTCCGCATGGCGCTTATCGATGCGCTGATGAAGGCAGCGAGGACCGCTGGATTGCGATCGCGGTGGCGAATGATCAGGAATGGAAATCGATGTGCCAAGTGTTCGGTGTCGCTGATGCTGACGGGCGATTTTCCACTCAGCTTTTGCGCATCGAGCATCGCGCGGAGCTCGATAAGTTCGTGGGCAACCTTACCCGCGGTCATCAGGCGAGCGAACTCACCGCGAAGCTGCAAGCCGCCGGTGTCGCCGCGTACCCCGTTCAAAACTGCGTCGATTTACATCAGGATGAAAATCTCGAAGCGTTCGATTTCTGGCACTGGCTTGAACACAAACAGATGGGGCCGTCGCCATATGAAGGACTGTCGCATCGCATGAGTAGAACGCCAGGGGAGCTTCGCAGCGCAGCGCCAGTGTTGGGTCAGCATAATGACGAAGTGTTCCGCGGCATGCTCGGCCTCACGCGCGAGGAAATCGAGCAGTTACAAAAAGAAAACGTGATATTCTAAGCCGCGCTGAAACGAATTGCCGATGATGCGAAAATCGCGGCATTTCACCAGCCTCGAACTTTGCAATACGAACTCCGAATCGCGCTGCGATACCTACGGGCGCGCCGCAAGGACGCTTTCATCTCGGTGACCACGCTGCTGAGCGCGGTCGGCGTTATGATCGGAGTGGCGGCGCTGATCATCACGCTTTCCGTGATGGGCGGATTCGAAGCGAATCTCAAACAGCGCGTTCTCGCGCTCAGCTTCCAGGTCGAGATCGTAAGCATCCAGGGATCGATCGGGAACTATCGCGAAATTCAGGAAAAGGCCGCGTCGGTGCCGCATGTGCGCGGTACCGATCCATTTATCATTGGGCAGGCGATGCTCAGTTCCGGGCGCGGACTAGGCGGAGTGGTGGTTCGCGGAATCGAGCCGGACAATCCGGTGATTGCCTCGCAGTGGTCGCGCTACATTGTGACGGGTAGTCTCGCCGACCTTCTCAAAGCCTACAATCCGCCAGCGCCCGGGCAACAGCCGCCGCAGGGCGGGCTCGCAATCGGAATGACGCTCGCGAGCAAATTGAAAGTGAAGCGTGGCGATACGGTTCGCGTCATCGCGCCGATACTTGGAGAAAACGGGCAATTGAGCGCGCGCAGTGCCGCTTTCGTGATCGGTGCAATTTTCGATTCGGGGATGACATTTCTCGATACGGACCTCGCGTTTATGGATCTGACTCGCGCGCAGAATTTTTTCGGCCGACCCAATGTGGTGGATGGAATCGACATCCACCTAACCTCACTGCAGGCGACAGATCAGGTTGCCTCGACAATGCGCGAAATTTTCCCGTCGCCGTTTCGGGTGCGCAGTTGGGTTCAATACAACCAGTCAGCATCGGCAGGATTCGCGATGCTCAAGCGGGTCTATGCGATGGTGCTGATGCTGCTAATCGGGGTCGCAGCATTCAACCTGATCGCGACCTTGATCATGGTGGTGATGGAAAAGCGCAAAGACGTCGCGGTGCTAATGGCGATGGGTGCAACGCCGAGCGAGATCCGCAAGGTCTTCGTCCTGAAAGGAATGATTGTTGGGGGCGCCGGAACCTTTGCCGGGCTCGCAATCGGCGCAATCGGATGCGTCGTGCTTGCGCACTATCACTTCATCCACATTTCGCGCGAGATTTATGGAATGTCGTCGCTTCCGGTCGCGGCGGATCCCCTCAGTTTTTTGTGGGTGGCGGTCGCCTCGATGGTGCTGTGTCTGCTGGCAACGCTGTATCCGGCGCGACAAGCATCGCGCGAATTACCAGTCGAAATTTTCCGCTCCTGAAGATCGAAGGAACGACCGCGCAAGCCGTGGCTTTCGGCCTCGAGCAGAATGACGACCGCTTTTTGGGCGACTAATCTTTTTCGGGCGCGAACTCGCCTTCGGGCTTGGGCGGGAGTTTGGGTCGTCTGACTACCAGCGTCTCATGCCCGCGCACTCGGATGGTACGGGCCGGTCCCGAGGACTGAGTATTCGAGCCGTTGCCGTTGTCGAGGCGTTTAGGTTTGGTCCCATTGCGTTGACGGCGCCAGTTGTCGAGTTCGTTGGAGAGCTTTTTCGCCAGCGAGTTATCGGCCTCGTCGCGGTTTTCGTGCTCGTCCCGAGCCCGGGCGTCGTTCGCGGTTTCGCGCGCTTCTTCCCGTGCGCCAAGTGTTTGCTTTGAACTCATATCATGTAGCCCCTCTCTTTGTTGGAAGCTGTTCGTTCTCCTTTTAGGCTAGGTGTTTTAATCCCACCAAACTCACTCTAAAGAATGTATTCTTGATAAAAATTGATGCGCTCCGCGCAACAGAAATTTTCAGACTTGATATTTTTGTGGATTTGATTTTGTCCGCTATGCGCCCAGACTTTGACTCGCTGCAGTGATGGCGGCTGGTAGTGCGGTTTTTGCGGAAGCTTCAGGCGGTGGTTAAGTGCGCCGGACTCTCGCGAGCCCGGCGCGCTGAATCAATTCTCTACCTTAACTGAACAGACTCTGCATCCGCAGAGCAAGGCCCATGTCGCCGGCAATCCGAAGCTTGCCACTCATGAAAGCGACCTGTCCGTTGAGTTTCCCCGACAGCATGTCCAAGTAATCCTGGGCCGTCATCGAAATGGTGATGCTCGGTGAAGGATTGGCGCCTTCTTTAACTTCGACGGTCTGATCCTTGATGGTGACCTGCCATTTTCCACCACCATCGCCGGAAAGGTCGAACTGGTAAACCGCGTTCAGCCCCTTGGCCGCATCTTTATTGAAGCGGCTGGGCATCAATTCAAATGCCTGTTTGGCGGACGTGGGTGCTACGGGTGCTGCATCAGCCATGGGATCAGAAACCTCCTGGTAGGAACGGCGAGTGCCGCGCTATGCGAGCCATATAAACGTTAGGTTCTTAGGTTGTCAATACCATCGACGAGAACCCTAGTCTATCACAATCCCGCGCGGTCAAGCCAACCGATCGTGTTCGATTCACTAGCTCAACCAACTCGAAAATCGCGGCGATAGTCCTTCTAATCCGCATCCAAGTGGGTTATTGGTTCGGCATCAAGAGTTAAAAATCGCGAGGACCGAAATGGACTTTGAAGTAAGCCCCAAGACTGCGGAATATCACAAAAAAGTCGACGACTTCATGAAGGAGTACGTCTTACCGAACGAAAAGAAAATCGATCATGAAGTCGAAACCCTGGGCGAAAAATTCAACGAATCGCCCACCATGAACGAGGTCCGCAAGAAGGCCAAATCTTCAGGTCTGTGGAATCTATTTCTTCCCGATAAGAAGCATGGGCCCGGGCTCAACAACTTCGAGTACGCGCCGCTGTGCGAGCTGATGGGGCGTAGTTTTTATGGCGCGCGTGCATTCAATTGCATGGCGCCCGACACCGGCAACATGGAAATCCTCGCCGAGTTCGGCACCGACGATCAAAAGAAACGATTTCTCCAGCCCAGCCTTGATGGAACCGTGCGCACCTGCTTCTCCATGACCGAGCCCGACACCCCCGGCTCCGATCCGACGCAACTCAAGACCCGTGCGGTCCGCGAAGGCGATAACTACGTCATCAACGGCCACAAGTGGTTCACCTCCAATGCGATCGGCGCGGCCTATGCGATCGTGATGGTGGTGACCGATCCCGATGCTGAGCCGCATCGGCGCGCGAGCCAGATAATCGTTCCCCTCGATACTCCCGGAATGAAGGTGGTGCGACCGGTGCCTGTCATGGGGCATACCGGGGGCGGCGGACACTGCGAGGTTCTGTATCGCGATTGCCGCGTGCCGATCACCAATCTCCTCGGCGAGGAGGGTGGCGGCTTCGGAATTTCACAGGCGCGCCTCGGTCCTGGCCGCATCCATCATTGCATGCGTACCATCGGCATCGCGGAGCGCGCGATCGAGCTGATGTGTCAGCGCGCCAACACGCGATGGACTCACGGCAGCTATCTCGCGGACAAGGCCAACATCCAGGAATGGATCGCCGACTCGCGCATCGAGATCGACTCGACGCGCCTGATGGTAATGAATGCCGCGTGGAAGATGGACAACCAGGGCAAGCGCGAGGCCCGCAACGAAATCGCGATGATCAAGGTGATGGCGGCCAACATGGTGATGCGGGTCCTCGATCGCGCGATCCAGCTTTACGGCGCTGCGGGCGTGAGCGACGACTTTCCGATCGCGCGCTTCTGGCGAGACAGCCGCGCGTTGCGCATCGCGGACGGTCCCGACGAAGTGCATCGGATGACGATCGCGCGCCGCGAGCTTCGCAAGTGGAAATGACCGCGTTGGCGTAGCCAAGCGGATCTATGTGAAGCGATCTCGCGCCGCAAACGGCGCAGGTGGAAATGAATTTGTCCTTATTCTGGTCCCCCTTCCCAGCAGGGGAAGGGCTTAGGGGTTAGGTCTCTTCAACGGCGGTTCGGAATACCGGGCCGCCGTTTCCATGGAAACTTTATGAAACACGATTACTGGGAAATTGTTCAGGCGATGCCCGCCGCCGAGATGACCTCGCTCATGCGTCGCTTCGAGGACATCGGTTTGTATGGCGTATGGTCGCCGCAACTGCATTTTCCACCATTTCCAACGCTCGCGGCAGTTGCGATGGCGAGTACCAAGCTCAAGATCGGTTCGGGGGTGGCGCTCGCGTTCACCCGCAGCCCGGTCGAAACGGCGCTCAATGCGCTCGACCTGGATAGAATCAGTGGCGGCAGAATGGTGCTGGGATTGGGCACCAGCGTCAGAACTTTCAATGAAGAGATTCATGGTGCCGTTTATGGCAAGCCGGTCGCCCATCTGCGCGAAGCTACCGAGCTGGTGCGTGCGATAATCGAAAAAGGCCATACCGGCAAGGTCGGACGCATCGACGGTACCTACTATAAGGCCGATTTGACCAGCTTCAATACCGCGCGCAAGCCGGTTCGCGATTCGATCCCGATCTGGCTGCCCGCGCTGTTCCAACACACGGTAAATCTGGCTGCCAAGATTGCGGACGGGATGCTGGGGCATCCGATATGGTCACTCGCGACGATGGCGGAAACCGGAAAGAAGCTCGGGGGCATCCTGCGCGAGGCCGGCCGCGAGCGCGCAAATTTTCACGTAAACCTCTGGAACTATGCCGCGGTTGCCAATGACCGCAAAACCGCCATCGATGACATGCGCGGCACGGTCGCCTTTTACGCCAGCATCAAGCAGTACGAAAAGTATTACGAGGCGCATGGCTTCGGCGCCCAGGCCCGGGCTGCGAGCGAGGCGGCCTCGCGCCGCGACAACCGCGCGATGGTCAGCGCTATACCCGATGAGATGGTAACGACCTTTGCCATCGCGGGAACTCCCGACGAGGCTCGCGAGCGGGTAAACCAGATTTGGCAGCACGCCGATTCGATGACGCTGTCGCCGCCGCAATACTTCGTTCCGGCCGAGCGGATGCCCGGCTACCGCGACGCCATCGCGAAAACTTTTTACAAATCGTAAACGGCCGCGAGAAACCGATCTGATGGCGGAATCAATACTTGTTCTGTCGTGCGAGGCGGTCGGCGTGGAAGTTCGCGTCGCCGAATAGCTCATTGCACACACGCACGCGTTTCATGAACAAGCCGATATCGAACTCGTCGGTCATGCCGATGCCACCGTGCATCTGCACTGCTTCCTGAACCGCACGCGTCGCACTGACGCCGGCTCGAGCCTTCGCGACCGATACGATTGTGCCCGCGCTATCGAATGATTCATCGAGAGTCTGCAGCGCTTTCAATACTGCCGAGCGGGTGACTTCCAACTCGCAGTAGAGATCCGCTGCGCGATGCTGCAGCGCCTGGAACTCACCGATGAGCTTGCCGAATTGCTTGCGCTCGCGAAGATACGTCGCGGTGCGACTGAAGGCTTCTTCGCTGGCGCCGACCATTTCCGATGCGATGGCGGCCCGTCCGACATTCAGCGTTCCTTCAAGGACGGCCCAGCCGGCATCGACCGCGCCAAGAACCGCGTCAGCGCCCACATTGACGTTGTCGAAAGAGAGCCGCGCCGCATTATGAGTATCGACCATCGGCGTCGCCTCAGCGCGGATCCCTTTGGTCTTGGCATCGAGGAGAAATAGCGTCAGCCCCTTTGTTTCGCCGGCACTGCCCGAGGTTCGCGCGACGACGATCAAAAGATCCGCCACGTGCCCATCGAGGACGAAGGTCTTCGCGCCATCGAGTGCGAATCCATTGTCGGCGCGCGTTGCCTTCAATGCGATTTTTTCGGAGCGATGCTTCGCGGCTTCGTCCACCGCCAGTGTCGCAATCAGGTTGCCGCTCGCAATGCGCGGGAGATATTCGCTCTTCTGTTTCTCGCTGCCGCCCTTGGCAATCGTAGTCGCCGCGATCACCGCCGTCGATAAAAATGGCGACGGCGTAAGCGTGCGGCCCAATTCCTCCATCACCACGCCGGCCTCGACGTGGCCGAGCCCAAGCCCGCCGTGGTCTTGAGGCACCAGGATGCCGGCCCACCCGAGATCGACGAACTCTTTCCAGAGCTCGCGCGAGAATCCGACCGGGTCGCGGCTGTCGCGAAGTTTGCGGAAGTGCGCGATGGGCGCGTTCTTGCCGAGGAAGCCGCGCGCGTGATCGCGCAGCATGTTCTGTTCGTCGTTGAGTACCAGCGCCATCGTGTGTCTTACGCTCCCGGCAATCCGAGGATGCGCTTGGCGATGATGTTGAGCTGGACCTCGCTGGTCCCGCCTTCGATCGAATTGGCTTTCGAGCGCAGCCACGCCCTCGCCGTGAAACCGTTGCGCGAGCGCTCGCCCTCCCACTCCAGCGCGTCCG
>Ga0209420_1001569_pt1 | contig 10718 bp, 11 predicted proteins | sample BlaSpr_A8_OM1_O1_FD_187972 | JGI IMG/M metagenome (GOLD analysis project Ga0209420, IMG submission 187972) | Forest soil microbial communities from Thunder Bay, Ontario, Canada - Black Spruce, Ontario site 2_A8_OM1_O1 (SPAdes) (version 2) | ecosystem: Environmental > Terrestrial > Soil > Boreal...
TACTAACCACTCATGCACGCGAACCCAAAGCGATTGCCGATCGAGGAACCTGCCCCGCTTCCCTCGTTGCAACCCGCGGCTTCCCGTCCTAAGCTAGGGCCAGCGATGCTTCGTTTTCTGCGCCTTCTGCGGCTGGCGGTGTGGCGTGCTTTCCAGCACGACGCCTTTTCCATTGCCAAAGCCAGCGCCTATTCCTCCATTCTTACTTTCTTTCCGGCGCTGCTGGTGGTGGGTTCGGTGCTCGCTACCTGGCGCAAGGGCGCGCCTTATATGCGCGAGATTACTTATGCGCTCTCCCGCATTCTTCCTGCCGGAACCACCACGGCAATGAATTTCCTGCGGGGCGCGGCGCAACGCCCCGTCGGACTGCTCGTTATCACGTCACTGTTGACCCTGTGGACCGCTTCTGGCGTTATGATCTCCTGGATGGAAGGCTTTCGCCGCTGTTACGAGCTGCCGAAAATCTGGGGATTGTTTCAGGAGCGGCTGATCTCATTCCTGCTCGTTATTTTCGCCCTTCTTCCAATGACCTTCGCTACTTTGCTGGTGGCCTTCGGCAGCAAAATCGAAACCGACATTCTTTTCTACACCGCGCGTGAATTCAGCCCGTACATCCTGCTGATGTGGACCGTGGTCCGCTGGGTGATCGCGACGCTCACCAGCATCGCAGTGATTGCGCTCATCTATCACAACGCGGTCCCGCGCACCCAACCCTGGCACAGCGTGGTCCCGGGCGCAACGCTGGCTACCGCCATGTGGTTCTCGACTACGCTGCTGTTCGGCTTTTATCTGAAGCACTACGCCGATTACAGCATTATTTACGGATCGCTCGGCGCCGCCATCGCGCTGCTGGTCTGGATGTATATGGTTTCTCTGGTGATTCTTGTCGGCGCGGAATTCAATGCCATGCTCTTCCCGCGAGCGATGCTGGGAAAAGAACTGATCGCCGTCAGTTCCTCCAAAGTGCAAACGCTCCGTGAAAAATAGACCGATTCAGAAAATTCGGCAATCTGCCGATCGTCCGCCCAATGTACTCAATACCGATGCTTCCATCTTTATTTGACCGAAATTTCAAATGCATACGTCATCGTTCGCTCCCCTTCGTGCAGCTTAGGAAGTCTCAAGCAATTACAATAGGTATTCCGATGAAAAAGATGCTGCTCCTCCTTCGATGAAGCCACGCCAGCCAGAACTCGCGATGCAAGATTCCCCCGGGATGGTTCCCTCATCCCTCATGCTCTCCGGTCCGCCCGGTCCACGCCGCGCGAAGATCATCTGCACCATCGGCCCAGCGTGCCACTCCGAAGCCGAGATGCGCGACCTGCTTCGTCTCGGCATGGACGTCGCACGGCTGAATTTTTCCCATGGCACGCACGAGGATCACGCCCGCAACATCGAGCGTTTGCGCCGCGCCGCCGAAAAAGAAGATCGCACGGTATGCATCCTGCAGGATTTGCAAGGCCCCAAGATCCGCACTGGACGCCTGGAGCGCCACGAACCCATCCTCCTGAAAAGCGGCACAAGCGTAATCATTACGCCGCGTGACATTACCGGCACGCCCAATCGCATTTCCACGACCTTCCCCGATCTGGCCCGCGAGGTTGCCCCCGGCGCGCGTATTCTTCTGCGCGACGGTCTGATCGAGTTGCGGGTGCGCACCGTACGCGGTAAGGATGTAGTCTGCGACGTTCTGAACGGCGGCATGCTGGGCGAGCACCAGGGCATTAATCTCCCCGGCACAGCGTTGTCCATCCCCGCCCTGACCGAAAAAGATCGCAAGGACCTCGAGTTCGGCCTCAAACACGGCGTGGACGCGGTTGCGCTTTCCTTCGTGCGCTCGGCCGCCGATGTAAACATGGTCAAGCAAATCGTCATCGGCCACGGTAGCGACACTCCTTTGATTGCTAAACTCGAAAAACCTCAGGCCATCGACCACCTCGAAGAAATCCTCGAAGCCTCCGATGGCGTGATGGTCGCCCGCGGCGATTTGGGCGTCGAGATGGCGCCGGAAAAAGTTCCCGTCATCCAAAAACATGTGATTCGCCGTGCCTCCGTGTGGCGCAAGCCGGTAATCACCGCCACGCAAATGCTCGAATCGATGGTCGAAAACCCGCGCCCCACGCGCGCCGAGGCCAGCGATGTAGCCAACGCCATCTTCGATGGAAGCGATTCAGTGATGCTTTCCGCGGAAACCGCGAGCGGCCGCTACCCCCGTGAGGCTGTCGCCATGATGTCGCGCATCGTGATTGAAGCCGAAAGCAACATGGGAGAGTTCACCCTGCCTCGCCGCCGCCGCGACCGGCACGGCCTTTCCGTCGCCGAAACTATTTGCGAATCGATCGCGCATGCCGCCGAAGATCTGCCCATGGGCGCAATCGCGGTTTTCACCGAGACCGGCAACACCGCGCGCATGATTTCCAAATACCGTCCGCAAGCCGCCATCTACGCTTTTACTCACAACACCACCGTAGCGCAGCGCACTAATCTCTACTGGGGCGCGCATCCCATGAAGTGCGGTCAAAGTCTATCGAGCGACAGCATGGTTGATGTGGCGGAGTATGAGTTATTGAGCCGCGGATTACTCAAAGCTGGAGACGTGCTGGGAGTGGTCGCAGGCACGCGCCAGGCTTCTGGTTCCACCAACTTCATGCGCCTCCATGTAGTCACCGCAGAAGAGGCAGGCGCGGTCACGCAATCTCCGAAGAAGGTTCGCTCTGGCAAGTCCAAACGCTGAGGCGGAAGGCCGTTCCTGGCGAGGCGTGTAGAATGATGCGGGTTCGATTCTCGGTTGCGTGAGCCGTGATGCTGCTTCTACTTTCGCCGGCACAATTGTCTCAACATCGCGCCCGCTGCTGCATCGTCATCTGCGTTCTTACTTTCCTCCTCGCCGGATGCGGAGGATCATCCTTGCAGAGTCCTTCTTTGCCGGGTCCATCTCCCGCTCCGCAGGCCCAACCAGTTTGTGCCACGCCTGCGGTCGGTAACCCCGAGGGCGGCGGAGGAACCTATCTTCAGATTCCGATCGATCCCGCAGTCTACGGCACCGCCGATGTCTCCAACTTCACCATCTTTGGCTTCAGCCAGGAGAGCACAAATCTCCCGGCCGATCCCCAAGTCCTCGAGATGCTTCCGAACATCGTCCCCCGCGCCTGGCAGCGCTGGGACATCTACGGAACCCAGGCCTCCGACTACAACTGGGGTTATCCGACCCAGGCTCAGGCCGACGGCATCACTTTTATCGGTGGAACAACCGCTACCGTTCTTTTTCAGGACGAGTTTCCCGTAGCGTCACAATTCGACTCGGTTGTCTCCTGCAACGCGCAAGGACAGCCCGTGCTTCACGCTCCGCTCAATTACTACCGCGGCAGCCTGGCGTCACCCACGTATAGCCAATACGTCATCGGCATCGCCGAGCTTCAGATCGATGGCGGCGTTAACGGAGTTTTTTTCGATGAAGTCGACGAAAGCTATGAAGGTTCAACCTATGGGAACGGCGACGAAGGTTTCGACGATGCCGATATCACCGACTTTGGCGGGTTCCTCTGCGCAAAGTATCCGAACCTCAGCGCGTCCGCCTGGCAATCGCAATTCGGAGTTACCTCCGCCGACCAGCTCAGCTGCTCGCTGTCTTCAGATCAGTGGGGACGTACCTTCAACTACCGCGGCTATCTATCCAGGAACGGCTGGCAGACGGATCCGCTGAATTCGGCGAATCCTCTCGCCGCACAGTGGGGAACAATCCTGGGAGGTCATCCCGAACCTGACAATGGCACCTTCACCGGAACTTATACAAGTCTGGTCTACTGGCAGAACATCGTTCTCACGCTGCGCAATTATGCCCGCCAGAAATATGGGAAGGAGATCTACGTCACTGCCAACGGCGTTTGGCCCTTCGTCGATTTTCAGATGAACGGTCTCTGGGATGGCAATCCCGACGGTCCCGGCGGCGCTTCCGTGGACTACTGCCCGCTTACCCCCGCTGGTGATCTCGATGGCGCCCAGTCGTTGCTGCAGGCTTTTCTGAGCATCAAGCAGCGCTCGGCGCGCATCGATGGCCGCATCGTTCCCGTGGCTGCGTTCATCGATTGGCCGACTGGAGTCATGACCCGCTATCTCTCTCTTCCTCCCCCAGAGCAGCAGGATTACTGGCGCATGTACGTCCCGGAAGCGTTTGCGGCTACCGTGTATCTCAACATGCACCTTCTCGATACCATTGGCGATCCTACCGCCACGCAGCTTGGCCTGATGCCGTTGTTCGAGCAGACCGCCGCGTTTTATGAAACGCCGGCCCACGCCGCTCTCTACCACAACACAACCGATCTCTCCGGCACAGTGACGGTATCGGTTCCAAACATCGCCGCCAATCTCACGCTTTTGAGCGACGGCCGTACCGTCGCGCATTTAATCAATCACAACTACTCTAAGGGATTTCAGGAACAGGACGGAGTGGCCGTCGCCTTTCCGCTCGTCAAGGCTCCGGCATCGGTCACACTGGTCTCGCCCGACTCTTCCGCGGACACAACGATTCCGTTTATATACAGCGGGGGACAAGTGCAGGTCACAATCCCTCAGCTTGTTTCCTATGCGGCTGTAGTCGCCGATTGAGAGCTCGAGACTTCTGGGCGTTGTCCCTTGGCTTCCAAGGCTATAATCGCGGAGTATGTCCAAGGAATTCCTATCCGTCGCGATCTGGGAGCCTGTACCCGGCATGGAGGCCGCTTCACTCGCGACCATTCGCGAACTGAACGCCATTGTCTCGAAAAACGGATACGGCCGCGATCTTCTTTACCGCGATGGCGATTCTCACTACGTACTGCTGCGCTACTGGAACTCCGAGCAGGCCCGCAGCGCTGCGCAGGAAGATCCCGAATTGCTTCGCTGCTGGGCAAGGCTGGGCAACGAGATTCAAATCGTTAAAGTTTATGAGAGGCTGGAAGAAGTAGGCGTGTGAGCTGCTACCTTAAATATGTGGGGACAGGCGCGCGGCTGTCCGGCAGAGCGAAGCGAGGCCGACTCAGCGAAAGAGGCCTGTTGAGAATTCGAAGAGCCAGCACTATCCATGTCCACCGATTCCAGCCCGCAAGTTTTCACCGACGTATCAGTGGACCCATTCGTTCGCGGCCTCCTGCATCGGCCGGGCAATCCCAACGGCAGCGGCCTGGTTCTGGCTCACGGCGCTGGATCGAACTGCCAAGCCCCTCTGCTGATTGGGTTGGCGCAAACTTTTTCCGACGCTGGCTTCGTTGTGCTGCGCATCGATCTGCCTTATCGTCAGGATCGGCCCTACGGTCCGCCGGGGCCAGGCGATGCCAAGCGCGATCGCGCCGGGTTGAAGAATGCCGTCGCCGCCGTCAAGAATCTGGGTCCCAGCCGCATCTTTCTCGGCGGCCACTCCTACGGCGGACGGCAAGCCAGCATGCTCTGCGCCGAGATGCCTGAAGATGCTACGCACGAAATCGCAGGGCTGCTGTTGCTTTCCTATCCTCTGCATCCTCCCCGGAAGCCCGACCAACTCCGCACGCAGCATTTTTTCCATCTGCATACGCCAGCGCTTTTTGTTCAAGGCACGCGCGATCCTTTCGCCTCGATCAAGGAAATCGAACAAGCCCTGAAGCTGATTCCCGCGAAGGCCAAACTTTTCCCCATCGAAGGCGCAGGTCACGATTTAGGATTCAAAGGCAAAGCGGGGCGGGAAGCGTTGTCAGAAGAATTACTGCCGGAGTTTGAGTCGTTTTTCGCAGGTTGAAAAAGCTAGATCCGTGGGTTATCCGTGCAGATCCGTGGCGAAAGAGCTTAGTTCACCCAGCCCGACTTCGACCCGCCATTCCCCTTGCGCGGATCGTCATCCGGCGGGACGTAGTTCCCGTGCTCGTCGAAATGGACGTCGCGGTCGTGCTTGCGCATGTAGACTTCAAACTTCTTCGAGGCCCGCCGCCGTTTCCAGCGGTAGTAGGAATTATTTAATCCGTACCACCACTCCGAAAGCGAGAACTTCCCCGACATTCCCCGAGCGGGCGAGAACTTTACGTACAAGTATCCAAACAACAGGCCGCCCAGATGGGCCATATAGGCAACCCCGCCTCGGTCGCCGATGGCAAATGCTACCGTCACGACGATAAGGATGAGCACAAAATACTTGGCCTTGATCAGAAAGGGAAACGGAATCATCATGATTTCGTTCTCGCCGAAAACCATGCCGAACGCCATAAGGATGGCAAAAACACCGCCAGAGGCGCCGTAGGTTACCGTTGCGGGAGTGCTCAGGATATGCGCGAATGCAAAAATGATCGTAGTCAGCGCAGCCCCGACTACGCCGGCGAAGAACAACTCCAGAAAGCGCCGCATGCCCCATGAGCTTTCGAAGCTTGCGCCGAACATCCAAATCCCAAGCATGTTTCCAAACCAATGCCAGAACGCGAAGTGAATAAAGGTGTAAGTGACAATCTGCCAGATCCAGAAATGGAAGATCGTCAGGCCGGGAACCAGCCCGAGATGCAACTCTACCCAATCCTTCACCGGCGGCGTGCCGCCGAAGGCCAACAGCAAGAGAAATATGGCCGTGTTGATGCCCAGCAGCCAGATCACCGCAGGGGTAAACGGCGGGAAGCTCAACGTCATCTCGCGACCGCGACTGCGCAAGGTTACACGCTCCTCTGAGCACACTCTCTTTTAGCAGTAGATACCCAAACTCAACGTTCGGGCAAGGGCACTACCGGCAAGCTGCGGTGCCCCTCGGCATCGACAGCTCTCACTGCAAAGATGACATTATCTTTAGAAAGTTTCAGAGTAGTGCGTAGGACGCTTCCCACTTTTTCCAGGTGCTCCCAATCCGGGCTGCTCGTCGCTCGCCACAAAATCTCGTACCCTGAAGCCAATCCTCCGGCTGAAGCTTCCCAGGTCAACGTTGAATCGTTCTCCAGATCTTTGGTCAGCAAGCGCACATTTACCGGAGGTCCCGGCGCCGAAGCCAGTGACGCCAGCGTCGCCGCATTCAGTCTCGCCACGCGCGCCACATAATCGAAGTCCACAAACTTGGGCAGATCGCCATATTCAATGCCGTTCTCGGTGCGCACGTTCTGATGTTGATGGTGAAAGTCTTCGCGAAACTCCGTGAAACGCACCGCAGTGAATCCCTGCTGATTGAACGAGTAGTGGTCGCCGCCGCGCAAATACCGGTCCAGCCGGAACACCAGCTCCGGTTTCACACCGGCGTCATAGGCGTGGCCCACATCGGCGATATAGCGCGCCAACTGCCGCGACTCAGAGTCATTCTCCCCGCCCAGCCCGCGAATTCGCCGGATATCCTGCTCCGTAGCTGCGGCGGGCAAGCCTTCGGAGAACACGCGCACCACGGAGTGATCCTGCTCCGCGCTCTTGTCTCCGCCCACGATGTCATTGTTCAGGACAGCCTCGATATTCCAGCCCTGCTCCTTTGCCATGGTTGCAAAATGCTTGCTGCCGTTCAGTCCCTGCTCTTCGCCCGCCACGGTCAGAAAAATAATCGTCGCCGGAAATTTCAGCTTGCTCAAAACCCGCGCGCATTCCAGGCTGACGGCTGTCCCACTGCCGTCGTCATTCGCGCCCGGAGCATCCCCTGCGCCATCTGAATTTTCGCTGTTGCGCGAATCGTAGTGCCCCGTCACCAGCACAATGCGTTTTGCATTCTCCGCGTCCGTGCCCTTCAAGACCGCATAAACATTGGTGATTTCGGTAGGCTGGGGAATCCGGTCAGCGGCCGGCTCGGTGAACTTGTCGGTCTTTACCTCCAGGCAGCCGCCGCACTCCCTGGCATAGCGCTCGAACTCTGACTTGATCCACTCCCGCGCCGCGCCAATCCCGCGTCCCGCCGCGATCGAAGCCGGGTCCTGCGCCGAGAGTGTTGACCTCGTTCCAAAGCTCACCAGCTTCTCAATATTCGCTCGAATGCGCTCCGCGGAAACCTGCCGCAGCGCAGCCGCGACGTGGCTATCGACAGCCATGGGCTCCGCCGCAGTAGTGGCTGGCTTGCTTTGCGCTTGCCCCGCTCCGCTGACGGCCAGTCCCAATCCGGCCCCCGCGATCCACAGTCTTTTCTTAAGAGGCGAAATCATGTAGGCTCCGGCATAAGAAATGTCAAGGGTCCGGCTGGTTTACGGCCGAATAATAAAGTTTGCCCTTTACAGCCCCGCCCCCTTGACCTTCGGCGGGGGAGAATCTAAATAATATCAAGAGTATCTATATTGGCATCGAAGATGGCATCGAATGCGATGCGGAGGAATCATGGTTCTTTGTCCTGAATGCGAAACCGATCTCGATGTGGAAGAAGAAGAAGTCGACGAAGGCGAGATCGTCTCTTGCCCCGAGTGCGGCACAGACTTCGAGGTAGTGACGACCAGTCCGCTGGAGTTGAAGGCGATCGAGGCCGGCTACGTGGAAGAGGAAGAAGAAGTGGAGACCGAAGACGGTGACGACTCCTAAGCTGCCGCACGCTCTTCTGCCCGCGCGCTTGTCTTCTCTCTGCCTGCTGCTGGTTTTCTTTTTCACTGCGGCCCCGCATATCTTGCCTGCGGCCCACGCATCGCCCGCGTCCCAGAAAGTGAAACCGAGCGATCCGTACGCCCTTATCTTCGGCACGGTCTGGGGTCCCGATAATCGCTCTGTGTATGGCATAACGGTTAAGATTCGCCGTCTGCCCGATAAGAAGGCAAAGTGGGAACTCTATTCCGATCATTCCGGCGAATTTGCCCAGCGCGTCCCTGCCGGCAAGGCTGACTACATTGTGTGGGCCGATCTTAAGGGCGTGAAAACTACCGACGGCCAACCCCTGCATCTGGCGGAAGAGGTCCCAGTCCACGTAGAGTATGACGAGCGGGTGGATATTGGCTTGCACCTGACCCGATAGAATAAGTCAGAAAGTTTGAGCCGAGGAGCCTGAGTGGATCAGATCGAGTACACGATATTGTGCAGGAAGAGAAATAAGACTCGCATCGCTGGCCCTACCGTCAGGAGCGCGGCCCTCATCGCCGGCGCGCTCCTGCTGGCGATCTCTGTGGCTCACGCTCTTCCCGACAACAAAGACAAACCCCAGGGCCGCCTTCTCTATGGCAAAGTCCTCGATCAGCAGGATAATCCCGTAGTCGGCGCGATCGTATATCTCACCAACACCCGCACCCACGCCGTGAAGACCTACATCGTCAGCCAGGAGGGCACGTACCGCTTCCCCGGCCTCTCCACGGTGGATTACGAGGTCTACGCTCAGTACAACGGCCACAAGAGCGATACCAAGTCGGTCAGCCAGTTCGATGATCGTCCCCAGGTCTACATTGATCTAAAGATTCAGGGACACTGAAAGGGGTTCTTCTATCTGTCGGTTTTCAGCAGGCTTTTCGCTAGAGAACAAAAAGAGAATATCCTCACAATTCCCAACTTTGCCTTGACACTTATTTACAATCCTTGCTTGGACGCTTCGCTCCCACCCCGGAGGATTTTTAATGCTTCATTTCTTTAGTAATAAGAGCCATGCAACTCTTTGCTGCTTTCCGGGTTCAATCATGTAAGGATGTTTTCGTTTGGGAGGAGACCGTGCGAATCATGAGTGTATTTCATAACAAAAATCGTCGCTTCTGGGCTGTGGGCACGCTGGCAGGATTGATCTTAGTGGCCATGTCGGCTTTCGCCCAACAGGGCGCCATGAGCCCTAATCAGGACGAAAAAGATGGGGTCAGCGCCGGCGGCAACTGGATGGAGTTTCAGTCGGAAGACAAGATGACCGGTGCGAAGAAGGTCCGGTTCGAGCTGCTGGCAAACAACTACCTCAAGGGAGATCCCGACTATAAGCCGCGAGTCGAACTCTCCTGCACCGATGGCAAATATAAATTTGCCGAATTTAATCCCGGCGCCGCGCTAGGCAAAGGCCGCTACCCCGGCTATCCTGCTTACGGATACGCACCTTATCCCTACATGTACGGGCCGTATCCCTACGGTTGGTACGCGCCGAAGGCGTGGGTTATGGTGCGCATTGACGGAAGCCATGACCACAAGGGCTGGAACCTGATGCGCGGCAATGTCCTTTCCATGGACAAGGGATCGGTTCGCGGCATGATCGGAGCCCAGGTGTTCAACGTGGAAGTCAGGACCAAATCTGGTTTCGAGATCGCCGAGTTCTCGCCCGAGGGTCTGAACCTGGACGAGGTGAAGCACACCTGCGATCTGACACATCACAAGCCTTAACGGAATGCGTCTGTTGCGCGCCCTTCGCGGGGCTGAGCCTTCGGCTCAGCCCTTTTTCTTTGGCCTTAAGGGCACGGTGCTTGCCCCGTCGGTTACTTGCGTGCCTGCTGGCTCTCCTGTTTCACTTGAGTCATCGTCTGCGAGCGAGGGTCAGAATATATGGATGGAGGCGTGATCCAAGGGGCGGCGCTGCTGCTGTTCGCAGTCGGAGTGCTGGTCTATACCGTCATCCTTTACAACGAACTGGTGCGCCTGCGCAATGACAACGATCGCGCATGGGCGAACATTGACGTGCTGCTCAAGCAGCGCCACGACGAGATCCCCAACCTGGTTGAGACTGTCAAGGGATACATGCAGCACGAGCAGCAGACGCTGCTGGCGGTGACGCAGGCGCGGGCAGCCTCAATGAATGCGGCCAGTATCGGTCAGAAAGCTACGGCTGACCTGATGATGACGGGCGCGCTGCGCGGGCTGTTTGCCGTCGCGGAAAACTATCCACAACTGAAGGC
>Ga0209420_1001570_pt1 | contig 10710 bp, 11 predicted proteins | sample BlaSpr_A8_OM1_O1_FD_187972 | JGI IMG/M metagenome (GOLD analysis project Ga0209420, IMG submission 187972) | Forest soil microbial communities from Thunder Bay, Ontario, Canada - Black Spruce, Ontario site 2_A8_OM1_O1 (SPAdes) (version 2) | ecosystem: Environmental > Terrestrial > Soil > Boreal...
CTGGCCTCGGCCAGCTGCGCCCGGTACTGGTCGAGCACCTTGGCCGCCTCAGCCTGCGCGTCCTCGGCGCGCTTCAGGCCGCCCTCGATCGCATCGGTCCGCTCCTCGAGCATCTTCTGAGCCCTGGGCAAGATGAGCTTGGCGAGGAGCCCGAACACGATGAAGAACGCGATCAGGCCCGAGATCAGCTCGGGTGCACTCGGGACCAGCGGGTTCTGGCTCCCGCTCTGCGCCAGGTGGAACATGGAGGACACTCCGTGGGGCTTTCGGCTACTTGGTAATGAAGAACGGGACGGCGATACCGATCAGCGCGAGCGCCTCGGTGAGTGCGAAGCCGATCCACATGTAAGTGGTGATCCGGCCGGACGCCTCGGGCTGGCGGGCCATGGCCTCGATCGCGTGCCCGAACACCAGGCCGATGCCGATGCCGGGGCCGATGGCCGCGAGGCCGTAGACGAGTTTCCCCAGGCCGACGAGCGTGATCGTCGAGTTGGTCGAGCCTGCGGCGACGTACAGCAGGTGGTGGGCCAGCAGAGGCATGTGTCGGTTTCCTTTTCTCCGGCCCGGCGCCACTGTGCACCGGGTCTAGCTCTTCGGGTGGTCAGTGCGCTGGCTGCAGCGCATCCGATATATAAAACGCGGTCAGCGTGGTGAAGATAAAGGCCTGCAACAGCGTGATCAAGACCTCGAGCACGAAAACCAGCAGGAACACGATGAATGACACGGCCGCGAACAGCAGGCCGATCGTCGCGCTGAACAGGTACCAGGAGGCGATCGAGAACACGAGCAGCAGCAGATGCCCGGACAGCATGTTCGCCATCAGCCGGATGGACAGGGTGAACGGGCGGACGATGATGTTGGACAGCAGCTCGATCGGGCTGAGCAGCGGCAGGATCCACCACGGGGCGCCCGGCGGGACCGCCATGTTCTTGAAGTAGCCGATCGGGCCCTGGTGCTTCATGCCAATGAACATGTAGGTGACCCAGACCACCAGCGTGAGGCCCACCGGGAAGGCGAACTTCGACGTGGCGGGGAACTGGGCCACCGGGATCAGCTCCCACAGGTTCATCAGCCAGATGAAGAAGAACAAGGACACCAGGAACGGCAGGTACCGGTCCCCCTTGCTGCCCAGCTGCGGCCGCAGGATCTGGTCGCGAACGGCCAGGATGCCTAGCTCGCCAACGTTCTGAATGCCGCGCGGCACCAGCTTCGGCTTGCGGAACGCCATCCAGAAGACGGCCAGCACGATTGCAGCGGACAGCAGCATGAGCAGGATCGGCTTGGTGAACTGGAAGCCGCCGATCGAGAATATTGGCTTGAAGAAGAAGTCCTCGATCGTGGGGGCGGGGTAGCCGCACGAGGGGTGGGACTGGAAGTGGCAGCCGCTGGCCGTCGTCAGGGCGCTTAGGTCACTCACTTTTTGCTCCTTCAGCCACCGCGCCCGGCGTCGCAGCCGTGCAGGCCGCCAGCGACAGGCTCAGCGTGAGGGACGGGTGAAGCGGAAGATGATCAGCGCGAGCGACAGGCCGATGCCGAGCACTATGCCCACTCCGGTCAGCGCTTCGATGTGGGTCCACCTGCCGACCAGCCAGCCGATGCCGCCGTAGAGCAGCATCCCGCCGATCAGGTAGCTGACGATCGCCCAGCCGGTACCCTCCCGGGGCATGGGAGGCTCCGTCTTGCCCCCCGGCCTCGCCTTCGCAGTGCTCATCTCTTCCCTGCCATGGCCGCGCCGGGACAGCCTTCCCCGTGGGCCGCGTCGCGCCGTCCACAATCTGAGTGCGCCCCACGGGTCACCGGTCCCCGTCCGGCTCGACGTAGAGCGCCTTCAGTCGCATCGACCACATCACCTGTGCTCCCGTGTAGGCGAGGATGCAAACCAGCGCGGTCAGGCCGAATGCCTTGGGGTTGAAGGCGGTGGTGTTCTCGAACGCACCGACGAACGCCAGCAGAAGCACAATCTTGACGATGAACGTGCCGAGCGCGGCCGCCATCATCGCCTGCGGGCTGATTCGCGCCGCGCGGCCCACCACGAAAATGCTGATCCCGAAGAACAGCGCGACAATGGCCACCCCGATCGCGGCGCCGACCGCGCCCTTGCCGCCGGCGATCACGGCCGCAAGCACTATCGCGACTGCCGCGGCAATGGCCGCCGTTGCCGCCGATCGCCGAGCGATCCGGGCATACTGCTCCACCATCTAAAAAGGCTCCGGTAGAACTCGTCCGAAACTTCCTGACCCCTGCGGACCCACCGATGCCCAGGTGGCACCTTGCCGCGTCGCCGCTGAGCGGCGCGGCCGCGTCGCCAGGTGAGCGCAACGTATCACGGATCTCTCACTCACCTTCGAGTGGGTGCTCGTGAAAGATATCACAAGCTCTCAGGCGATGGTCTCACCAGGTCATCTAACGTGACGAAAGCAACTGGCGGCGGCCGTTTCCCCGGTATGGCGGCGGTGCCTCAGGGTGCGCTGGCGGCGGTGCCGGGCGTGTGCGGCGGGCGTCAGCCTCGCCGCTGCGCCGCGGTCCCGCCGACCGCCGCAGCCTGGCCCGGCTGCTGGTCATCGCCGCCGGGTGGGGTCGCAGGGGGCAGGTTTGGCGGAGGCAGGTTTGGCGAAGGCAGGGTTGGCGGGGGCAGCGCCGAAGCAGGCATCGCCGAAGAAGGCATGGTGGGAGCGGGCAGCATCGGCACGGGCAGGGCAGGGGCCGACACGGGCCGCGCTGGCCCGGCCGGGCCAGGTCGCGGCGCCCCGTTGCTGGCCGCGGGACGCGCCGATCCATTGCCAGCCACGGGATACGCCGATCCGTTACCGGCCGCCGGCTCGGGCCTGGCCGTCACTGCCGGTTTCGCGGCAGCGAGGGCAGCGGCTCTGGCGCGCCGACGCCGACCGTACTGCCACCACCGCAGCCTCGGCATCGACATGAACAGCAGCGCCACGATCGCCACGACGGTCGTCACGGCGAACACGAACACTGGGGTCCGCGCGATCGACAGCCACACGATCGCGGCCGAGAACAGCGCCGCCCACAGATAGAGGATCAGCACGCTGGCGCGGTGCGGGTGCCCCATATCCTGCAGCCGGTGATGCAGGTGCTTGCGGTCCGGCGCCAGCGGCGACTTCCCGGCCCGGACCCGCCGCGTGACCGCGAGCAGCAGGTCCGTGTACGGGATCACCAGGATCGTGGCCGGCAGCAGCAGCGGCAGGACTTCAGGGAACCGGTTCGCGGCCGAGTGCAGGCTGCCCGGGTCAAGGGAGTTGATGCTCGAGATCGGCACGTAGGCGAGCAGCAGCCCGAGCAGCATCGAGCCGGTGTCGCCCATGAAGATCTTGGCCGGATGGGAGTTGTGCGGCAGGAAGCCCAAGCACGCCCCGACCAGCAGCGCGGATACCAGCGCCGGGCCCGCCTGCTCGGACAGGTGCGGGTGCACGACCTGGGTCAGCCGGTAGTAGTAGACGAAGAACGAGATGGCCGCGATGCAGACGATCCCGGCGGCCAGGCCGTCCAGGCCGTCGATGAAGTTGACCGCGTTGATCGTCGCCACCACGAGGAAGACCGTCAGCACGGTGGACTGGTTCGTGGTGAGCAGGAACGTGCCGCCGCCCGGCTCGGGCAGCCAGCTCAGCTGGCAGCCGCTCCAGAACAGGATCCCGCCGGCGGCCGCCTGGCCTGCCAGCTTGCTGATCGGGCTCAGCCCCCAGCGGTCGTCGACCACGCCAACGACCACGATCAGGCCACCGGCCAGCAGCAGCCCGGCGGCTATCCGGTTGCCGACCAGGACGGTGCGCAGCGGGGTGATCTGGTCGGCGACGAGGAGCCCCGCGGCGAGCCCGGCAAACATCGCCAAACCGCCCCAAAGCGGCATCGGTACCGTGTGCACGTCCCGTTGCCGGGGGGCCTTCATCGCCCGCGCGGCGATCGCCCCGCGGCGCACCAGAGGCGTCAGCAGATAGGTGACGGCCGCCGTGACCAGTAGGGTCAGCAGATACTCGAGCACGGTCGCCAGCTAGGTCCGCACTGGATGTAACGCATCACGACAACTCTAGAGCACCACCAGGGGACCCGGGGCGATCCCCCACCCCTCCGGCCTGGCAAAGTTTCAGCCTAATTGTCGGTACCCGGCGTGACATCCCCGCCCGTGGACAGCATGGCAACCTCCCGCAGCTGGCCGATGGAAACGGTGCCCGCCCGCAGCAGCCTCGGCACGTTCCCGGTCAGGTCCACGATCGTGGAGCCAACGTCGTTGGCGCACGGCCCGCCGTCCAGGTAGACGGACACCGCGTCGCCTAGCTGCTCCTGCGCCTCGGCGGCCGTGGTGGCGGGCGGGGAGCCGGTGCGGTTGGCGCTGCTCACCGCCAGCGGGCCAGTCTCCTTGAGCAGCTCGAGCGCGACCGGGTGCAGCGGCATCCGGACGGCCACGGTGCCCTGGGTATCGCCAAGATCCCAGTTCAGCGACCGGTTGGCGCGGCAGACCAGGGTCAGGCCGCCGGGCCAGAACTCGTCGATCAGGTCCTTGCCGTACGGCCCGAAGTCCTCGATCAGCGCGGTGGCCGCACGCACGGTCCCGACCAGCACTGGCGGCGGCATGTCCCTGCCCCGGCCCTTGGCCGCGAGCAGCCCGTTGACCGCCGAGGGGTAGAACGCGTCGGCGCCGATGCCGTACAGGGTGTCGGTCGGCAGCACGACGAGTTCCCCGGTGCGCAGCGCCAGCGCAGCGGCCTTGATTCCCTCAGCGCGGCTGGCCGGGTCCGCGCAGTCATACGTGGCGCTCATGGGCGCTCATCCTTCCACGTGGCGCTGACGAACCGATCGCGGCCCGCCAGGTCGATGTGGTTGCTGGTCCCGTGCCAGCCGTTTTCCTCGGTGAACACCCAGTAGACCTCCGCGCCCTGCGGCGCGCCGTGCTCGACCGCGACCAGGCCGTCGGGGCGCAGCAGCCGCCGGGCCGTGCGCTCGATCACCCGGATCGCGTCGAGCCCGTCCGAGCCGCCCCACAGCGCCGTGGCCGGGTCATACTCGCCGACCTCCGGGGGCACCCAGGAGCCGATCGGGATGTATGGCGGATTGCTGACCACCAGGTCGACCGCGCCGGCCAGGTCGGGCAGCGCGGTCGCGAAATCCTCCGCGTGCAGGGTCACCCGGCCGGCCATATGCGGCGCCGTGCGCTCGCACCTGGCGACGTTGCGTTCTGCCCAATGGCGAGCGAGCGGGTCGGCCTCGACCGCGTGCACTCGCGCGCCCGGCACCTCCTGGGCGATGGCCAGTGCAATCGCTCCGGAACCGGTGCCCAGGTCCGCGACGACGGGCTCGGCGGTGTCCATCTGGCCAAGCGCATCGATCGCCCAGCCGGTCATCACCTCGGTCTCCGGTCGAGGCACGAAGACCCCCGGGCCCACCTCGAGTTCCAGGTAGCGGAAGTAGGCGAGCCCGGTGATGTGCTGCAGCGGTTCCCGCGACGCCCGGCGCGCCACGTCGTCCCAGTACCGGGGGTCGAACTCGGCGTCGGGCACGGTGTGCAGGGCACCCCTTGCCACGCCGTGCACGTGCGCCGCGATCAGCTCGGCGTCGGTGCGCGGTGATTCCACCCCGGCCTCGGCCAGCCGGGATGCTGCCACGGCGACCTCGTCGAGGAGCAGGGTCATGAGTCGCGCTCGCCAGACTCCGCGATCTTCTCGGCCCGGTCGGCCGCCTCCAGGGCGCCGATCACCGCGTCCAGGTCGCCGTCGAGCACCTGGTCCAGGTTGTAGGCCTTGTAGCCGACCCGGTGATCGGAGATCCGGTTCTCGGGGAAGTTGTAGGTGCGGACCCGCTGCGACCGGTCCACGGCGGAGACCTGGCTCTTGCGCTCGGCTGAGGCCTGCGCGTCCGCCTGCTCCTGCGCCTGGGTGAGCAGGCGCGCGCGCAGGATGCGCATGGCCTGCTCCTTGTTCTGCAGCTGGCTCTTCTCGTTCTGGCAGGACACCACGATGCCGGTCGGCAGGTGCGTGATCCGGACCGCGGAGTCGGTGGTGTTCACGCTCTGGCCACCGGGCCCCGACGAGCGGAACACATCTACCCGAACATCAGAAGGTTCGATACTGACCTCAACCGGATCAGCTTCGGGCATCACCAAGACGCCAGCGGCCGAGGTGTGGATCCGTCCCTGCGACTCGGTGACCGGCACGCGCTGCACCCGGTGCACCCCGCCCTCGTACTTCAGCTGCGACCACGCACCGTCGCCGCGTGCGCGAGACTTGATCGCAACCGTGGCGTCCTTGTAGCCGCCGAGGCCGGTCATGGTCGAATCGATGACCTCGGTCTTCAGGTGGTGCCGCTCGGCGTAGCGCAGGTACATGCGCAGCAGGTCCCCCGCGAACAGCGCCGACTCCTCGCCGCCCTCGCCGGCCTTCACCTCCAGGATGACGTCCCGCGAGTCGTTCGGGTCGCCGGGCACCAGCAGCTCCCGCAGCCGGTCCTCGAGCTCGGCCCGGCGCTTCCCGAGCTGGTCGGCCTCGGCAGCGAACGACGCGTCCTCGCCGGCCAGTTCGTGCGCGGCTTCCTCGTCGGCGGTGACGTGCTGCCATTCGCGGTAGGCGTGCACGATCGGGCCGAGCTGCCCGTAACGACGGCCGAGCGTCCTGGCCCGGTCCTGGTCGGCGTGCACGGCAGGATCGGAGAGGTCCCGCTCCAGCGCCGCGTACTCGGCCGCCAGCTCCTCGAGCCGGTCAAACACGGTTCTCCAACTCCTTTAGCAAAGTTCCTTCAGGCATGCAGAACCCGGTGAATGCACCTCGAGTGCATTCACCGGGTCGGTTGAGCTACTTGCTGCCGGACTGCCTCTTGCCGAAGCGCCGCTCGAACCGGGCGACCCGGCCACCGGTGTCCAGAATCTTCTGCTTGCCGGTGTAGAACGGGTGGCAGTTCGAGCAGATGTCGGCGTGAATCACGCCGTTGGCGGCAGTGCTCCGCGTGGTGAAGGTGTGCCCGCAGGTGCAGGTCACCGTCGTCTCCACGTAGTCGGGGTGAATGTCAGGCTTCATGTCGTGACTCCTGGTTCTTGGCGGTCGCCGGGTCGCCTCGCCGCCTGCCTGTGGCCGCGGGCGTGAACCGGTACCGCATATAAGTGGGTGTCCAGTGCCAGCCACTGTAACGCTCGCAGGGGCCCGCGGATTCCCTCGGAAAGCCCACCAGAAGCGAAGGGCTGGACGGGCAGAAGACTACTGGCCGATCGTGGTCTTCTGCACCTGGAGCAGGAACTCGGTGTTGCTCTTGGTCCCCTTCATCCGCTCCATCAGCACCTCGAGCGCCTGCTGCGGCTCGAGCGCATGCAGCACCCGGCGCAGCTGCCAGACGATCTTGAGTTCCTCCGGCGACATCAGCAGGTCTTCCTTGCGGGTGCTCGAGGCGTCCACGTCGATGGCGGGGAAGATCCGCTTCTCGGCGAGCTCGCGGCGCAGCCGGATCTCCATGTTGCCGGTGCCCTTGAACTCCTCGAAGATCACCTCGTCCGCGCGGGAGCCGGTCTCGATCAGGGCCGTGGCCAGGATCGTGATCGATCCGCCGTGCTCGATGTTCCGCGCCGCGCCGAAGAACCGCTTCGGCGGGTACAGCGCGGTCGAGTCCACACCGCCGGACATGATCCGCCCGCTGGCCGGAGCGGACAGGTTGTAGGCCCGGCCGAGCCTGGTGATCGAGTCGAGCAGCACGACCACGTCGTGGCCCATCTCAGCCAGCCGCTTGGCCCGCTCGATGGCCAGCTCGGCGACCGTGGTGTGGTCGTCGGACGGCCGGTCGAAGGTCGAGTAGATGACCTCGCCCTTCACCGTGCGCTGCATATCGGTGACTTCCTCGGGCCGCTCGTCGACCAGCACGACCATGAGGTGGCACTCGGGGTTGTTCTTGGTGATCGCGTTCGCGATCGACTGCATGATCAGGGTCTTGCCCGCCTTGGACGGCGACACGATCAGGCCACGCTGGCCCTTGCCGATCGGGGCGATCAGGTCGATGATCCGCGTGGTCATGTTGGTCTGGTCGGTCTCCAGCCGCAGCCGCTCCTGCGGGTACAGCGGAGTCAGCTTGCCGAACTCGGGCCGCTGCCGCGCCTGCTCCGGGTCCAGTCCGTTGATCTTGTCGAGCCGGACGAGCGCGTTGAACTTCTCCCTGCGCTCACCATCCCTCGGCTGCCGGACCGCGCCCTCGATGACGTCGCCCTTGCGCAGGCCGTGCCTGCGCACCTGGGACAGCGAGACGTAGACGTCGTCGGGCCCCGGCAGGTAGCCGGTGGTGCGGACGAACCCGTAGTTGTCCAGCACGTCAAGGATCCCGGCGATCGGAATCAGCACGTCGTCCTCGGTGATGACCGGCTCGGCGTCCCCGCCGCGCTCCCGGCGGCCCCGGCCCGAGTTCCTGTTGCGGAACCTGTCCCTGTTCCGCCGGCCGCCCTGGCCGTCGCGGTCGTCGTCGCGGCCGCCCTGGTTGTCACGCTGATCACGCTGGTTGTCACGCTGGTCGCGCTGCCCGCCGGAGTCGCGGGAATCCCGCGAGTCCCGGTGATCGGAGCCGTCGCTCGCCGCGCGGGGCTGGTCGTCACGCCGGCCATTGTCGTCACGCCGGCCCTGGTCATCACGGCGGCCACCCTGATCGTCGCGGCGGCCGTTCTGGTCCTCGCGGCGGCCGTTGCGGCGGCGCCTGTTGTCCCGCTGGCCGTCGCCACCGGAGTGCTGGACATCGTCCCGCTGCGCGCCCCCCTGGCTCACGGCGTCGCTCGTGGTGGCGGGTGCCGAGGTCACGGCCGTCGCGGCCGGGGCGCCACCGTCGGCACCGGCACCGCCGATGCCCGCAGCTGCCACGCCGCCCTGAGTCGAACTCTCGCCGATCCCGCCCGTGTTCGCGCCGCCGCCCACGCCGGGCTGCGCCGATGTCTCAAATTCCATGGCGTCCTGCTCAAAGGGGCGGGTAGCGCCGGCTCCCGCGGGCGCTTCCCGCTTGGCTGAGTTGTCGTTCCGCGCGCCTCGGCTGCCCCCGCCCTCGCCTCGGCTGCGACTCGCGGCGCGCTGCGGTGTCTGGCTGCTGACCGCCGCACCGCCCTGCGCGGTCCCGCCGCCCTGCCGCTCCTCAATCGCGGCAATGACCTGGCCCTTACGCATCCGGCCGGTGCCCATGATGCCCATCGACTGTGCGAGGCGCTGCAGGTCCGGCAGGAGCATCGCGGACAGCCCCGTACCACCGCGGCGACTGGCTCCCGACGTCACCGTCCCGCCGCTGCCTGACGGCAGTGCCGCACCGGAACCACTCCGAGCAGCGGATGCAGCGGAAGGTGCCGTCTCACCAGCACGGGAGTCCGCGTCCGGCCAGGAGCGTACCGCGCTCCGGGGCTCGGGGGAAGTGCTGGCAGCTCCCGCCGAGTCCGGTGCTTCACCGGACCAAGGGGACGCGGCGGGAGATTCCTCAGGCATGCCAGAGGAGCCGGTCATCAGATCGGTGGTGTCGCTCACGAGGGGTCCTTCCCAGGGCGCGGGTTGTCGTGCAGATTCGGTCGCTGCCACCCGCTGTCATGCTCCGGCCAATTAGCCGGGCCACTTGAAGTTGTGGAATCCGCCGTCCCGCGCCATGTCCCGCGCCGTCCGGCGATATACCGCGCGGCCTTCCATTCGCAGTACGTACCGCGACCGGCTAGACCTAGCGCTGGCACCAGCACCGACACTGGAAAATCAGGCTTTCCTCCGCCGTGCACCGACCGCGCCTGGCAGGTGTGGTGGTGCGGGGGTTGGATGTCTCTGGCAGCCACAGCCCTCCGCTGGTTGCGGACGGGGACTGGCGGCAGACAGGCGAGCACCTCTCCCCATGGCGGGGCATCTGGTGCGGCACCAAGCTTAACACCATGCACGGCCACGGCATTCCTTCGGAGCTGTCCCACAGTTGCACAAGAAGCCAGCAGCCTCTGCCCGACCGGTTTCCGGGTACGCTCCTGGCCGCCGTGCGGGGGTAAGGGCTCGGCAAGCAGGACGGAAAGCCAGGCTTGGCTGTCGACATCCAGGGGGCTTACAACGCATGCGGTACCCGTTTCATCGACGATTGAACCGCACGGTCGCCAACTCCCCGGACCCGAACACGTTGCTGGTTCAGATGCCCGGAACCTACTTCAACCAGGCGATTCTCACAAGTCCCTAATAACAGAACGGCTAGATGCGCATCGGCGCTGCCACGCCGATGAGCCGCAGCCCCGCCGCGATTGCGGCCTGCGCGGCGGCCGCCAGCCACAGCCTGGCCGACGCCTCGGCCGGGTCCCGCGGGGCTTGCCGGCCGCCGAACGGCAGGGCCGGATGCCCCTCGGCGCAGTCCAGCCATAGAGACGCCACGCGCTCCACGTGCCGGGCGAGCACGTCGGGCCTGCGCCGCCGGGCGGCCGCAGCGACGCGTTCGGGCAACCACGACATCGCCGCCAGCAGCTCGAGCTCTCGCGCGTGCGAAAGCAACTCTGCGTGGAACTCCCCGCGCCCGATGCCCAGGTCACCAGCCCACCGCAGCACCGATGCGGCTTGCGCGTGGGCATATCGCACGAGGAAAAACGGACTCTCGAGACCGCCCGTTACGAGGCGCGCCGCGTCGATCGGCTCCGCACCCGCCGACGCCGACCTGGCCAACGCGTAACGGACCGGGTCTTGGCCCGCGTAGGCCACGGCGGCCGCCGGAGCCTGACCGGTGGGAGCACGGCGTGCCGGGCGGGTATCAAGA
>Ga0209420_1001571_pt1 | contig 10708 bp, 10 predicted proteins | sample BlaSpr_A8_OM1_O1_FD_187972 | JGI IMG/M metagenome (GOLD analysis project Ga0209420, IMG submission 187972) | Forest soil microbial communities from Thunder Bay, Ontario, Canada - Black Spruce, Ontario site 2_A8_OM1_O1 (SPAdes) (version 2) | ecosystem: Environmental > Terrestrial > Soil > Boreal...
GGGCAAAACACAACTTATTAGACAGATCATTCCGGCGGAGATCATGTGCCCGGCTGCGGGCCAAGGCGCATTGGGAATCGAAATTCGCGCCGGCGATTCTGGGACGCGGGAGCATCTAGCCTTTCTGGATGATGCCGCTTCGCGAGCAACCACAACTTGCGAACGTGCCTTGCTGAACAGACTCGGCGGCGGTTGCCAGGTGCCGATCGGCGCCTTGGCCGAAATTCGCAACGGACGGCTGCACCTTGAGGCAATCGTTGCTGATCCCGATGGCTCCAAGGTTTTACGCGAGTCGCGCGACGGTACAGACCCAGTGCAACTGGGAGAATCCGTCGGCGAGACCTTGCTCGAGCGCGGCGGAGATGCGATCCTCGAAGCAGTCTACGGGCAGGGAATCGCCGTCCCGCAGCAACCCTGAACCTATGGCGCGGGCCCTCGCCCGCCTGTGGCATTAATCGTGACAACCGGGAGATCCCAGAGTGTACATACCCGAATTCAACCGTCAGGAAGATCGCGCAACCATTCTCGCTTTCATGAAAGCGAATCCATTCGCGATTTTGGTTTCTAACGCAGACGGTGTTCCGTTCGCCACTCACCTCCCGCTTCTCATCGACGAAGCCGGTGATCAAATTATGGTGCAGGGTCACATGGCGAAGGCAAATGCGCATTGGAAGTCGATGAAAGAGGGCGAGGAATCGCTAGTCATCTTTCACGGGCCGCACGCCTATATTTCACCCACTCTGTATGAGAATCGAGAAAGCGTTCCCACATGGAACTATGCCGCAGTTCACCTTTACGGCGAGCCCACGTTGTTTACCGACGAAGAAAGCCTGAGAGCGACCTTGGTTCGGATGATCAACACTTTCGAATCGTCCTATATGGCGCAATGGTCCGAGCTGAGTGAGCAATATCAAAGCCGGATGATGAAGCATATTGTGGGCTTTGACATAAAAGTGAAAAGGCTGGAAGCGAAGTTTAAGCTCAGTCAGAATCGCACTAAAGGGGAACAGGCGCAGGTAATTCAATCCCTGAATCAGAGCGAAGACTCGAACGTCTCGGGAGTTGCTCATCTCATGCAGCAAGAAGATCTGGGTCATTGAGGACAAAGACAACAAGAAAGCATGGGCCACTCGCTGGCCTTCGCATCATTGTCGGCCGCGCTCGCCATCAGGCCAGCGCTCTTTCGTTTGGCCTGCGCAAGTTTGGCGCGGAAGTTGTTGAGATTCCGTTTATCGAAATCCGCAAGCCGCGCTCTTACAAACCTCTGGATTCAGCCCTTAACAATCTTAAAGACTACGACTGGCTCATCCTCACCAGCGTCAACGGAGTCGACGCGTTTTGGGATCGCCTACATAAGCTTCGCCTGACCAATAGGCAACTGAAGCATGCGAAAGTTGCAGCCATCGGACCCGCGACAAAGCAAGCCATCGAGAAACGCGGAGTCAAAGTCAACGTGGTTCCTGAAGAATACGTCGCCGAATCTGTGGTGGAGAGCCTACGCGATCAAGTGATGGGGAAGCACGTGCTCCTGGCGCGTGCTAAAGTCGCCCGCGATGTAATCCCTCGCGAATTGCGCAAGCTGGGCGCTTACGTAGATGTTGTCGAGGCCTACGAAACCGTCATTCCACGGTCATCGCGCGCGCGGCTGCGTGCCATCCTGACAAATTCGAAACGCAGGCCCGATGTCATCACCTTCACCAGTTCGTCGACGGTGAGAAACTTCGTAGCCCTTCTGGGAAAGGACATGTGGCGCGGGCGCCCACGCCCGCGAAAAGCTAACCAACTTGACGGCATCCGCTTCGCCTCGATCGGGCCTGTCACATCGTCAACGCTGCGCGAACTGGGCCTTCCGGTTGACATCGAAGCAAAGGAATACACAATCCCAGGCCTGATCGAAGCAATCGCTGCGGCCCCCTGTAAAACCGGGTCTTTGACCACCCGCGAGGTAGCCCACTCGAAAAAAATCTAAGACGTCATCCTGAACCCGCGTCAGCCGGGTGAAGGATCTCGCGCGGAGTGCGACGGCTCCAGCGGTTTACGGCATTTCGGCCAATTCGCGCCAGGATCCTTCGCGGCCTGGCGGCCACTCAGGATGACATCAATGGAAAAACCAAGCTACTCGCTCAGAGAACAACTGCAATCCGCGGGCGGGACATGCGCTTTCAAAAAGCCTGACACACGCTGGTACGCGTCGATCTGATTCTCGACCCGCGAAAATCCATGGCCCTCGTTGGCATAGACTTTAAACTCGACCACGCCGCTGCGCTTCTTGATCGCATCGATCACCTGCTGCGATTCTTCTTCAGGGCAACGCGGATCATTTCCGCCCGCCAACAAAAAGAGCGGTGCCTTGATCTGATCCACAAAGAAGATTGGGGAACGATCGTGGAACAACGCCTTGTTCTTTTCCGGATCGCCCATGGTCGCAAGGTCTGACTGTTGCAGCACCGGATCTTCGTTCTGAATTTCAGTGAACCAATTAACAAAAGGCACGATCGGAACGCCCGCTGCCCAAACATCCGGTGCTTTGGTGACACCCATCATGGTCAAATAGCCGCCGTAGCTGCCGCCCATTAGAACGATCTTCTTGGGATCGAGATAGCCGGTCTGCTTAATAAAATCCGCAGCGGCCAGCACGTCCTGCAAATCGCCGCCACCCATGTCAAACAAATTAGCTTGTTGAAATTCTTTCCCGTACCCGGTTGAGCCGCGATAGTTTGGCGCAATCACCATGTATCCCTGGTTCACCATGTGTTGGATAAATCGATTGAACGAATTCATCGACTGCGCTGCGGGTCCGCCGTGTACGTAGACGATCGCCGCGTTCTGGCCATTGCGCACCATGTTGTAAGGAACGTAGACAAATGCGGAAATCGTCCACTTGCCATCGCGGCTGGGGTAATGGACCAGAAAGGGCTCAACCATATCCTCGGAGCGAAGTCCCGCGATCAGTGATTGGGTCAGTTGATAATTCTTGCCGGTCGCGAGTTGATGCACCCACAAATCTCCAGGAGCGGTGGCGCCGTTGTGGTTGTAGAGCAAGCGTGCCCCATCCTTACTGAACGCGGAATGTTCTCCCGCAAGGTCATTCACACCCTGGGGCAGCGGCAGGGCCTCGGTCTTTCCGGCCGCGAGATTATGCAGATAGATGTCGCCGTTACCCTCCACATTCGCACCCCAGGTGACGAACTTGCCGTCGGGCGAAAAATTGCCACCGCCGATTTCCCATTTATCCTTCGTGAGCCACGAGATCTTCTTGGTTGCAATGTCGAGCAACCCGACATTGTCGTAACCATTCTCTGCGTTCGAAGTAATCAGAATCTTTTTGCCATCGGGAGAAAAATCATTCGCGCGGTAAATCTGTTCGCCATCGTGCGTAGTGAGCAAAGAACTTTGGCCGGTCGCGACTTCCGCTAAGAAGATGTTCGAATCCGTCCCCTTTGCCTGTTCCTGGGTATAAGCGATCCATTTACCATCCTTCGACCAGATAGGATTGTCATTCAACCTGTCTGCCGACGTGCCGCTCGTGATGTGTTTCACATCCCGCATGACCATGTCGTAAACGTCGATTTCATACACCGACGAAGTTTTCGGCTTCACCGTATACGAGAGATAACGGCCGTCAGGCGACCAGCGCGGATACTCTTCAGAGATCTCACGAGTATGCGTGATGTTCACGACCTGCCCGGTCTTCGGCGAAACAATAAAAATGTCCCACTGCTCGTCGCCATCATAGTCCGACATGTAGGCGATCCATTTGCCGTCGGGCGACCAGGCCGGCGCTGCCTGTCGCTGATCGCTGACGGTAAGCTGGGTCGGCCAGCCACCTTCCGCCGGCACCAGCCAAAGGTTATTGCGCCCGCTGATGTTGCTGACGAATACGATCGTCTTGCCGTCGGGCGACCACGACGCACGGCCTACCTGGCGCGTCATGTAGAGCTTTTCGATAGAAAGACTCTGCTGACTCTGCTCCACGTTGGCGTTAGGCTTGCTCGAAATCTGCTTGGGGTCAGTGATGGCCTGAGGAACGGACAACGTCTGGGCCACGGCGAAAGTACTCATAAATATGACAATAGCAAACGAGATGAAAGTGCGCATTCGGGTCCTGAAGAGTCGTTAGACGAGGTCAGAATAAAAAGTCTAGCAGAACGTCTACTGGGCCCTGTCATTCTACTCGGCACTGTCATCTTGAGCGCAGTAGCTGCTTCGCGAAGCGAAGCAGCCACGGAGTCGAAAGATCCCCATGTGCTCGTGCTCGAAATGAACGCGAAAGGGAATTCTGGCAAGAGGCTATTGGTAAGAATGCCTTGAGGCGGCTTGGGAACTTAAAGCGGTGAGGGGTTCTTCGGCTCCGCCCGTCCGGTCGCGAGCGACCTGACGGACTGCGCGCTCAGGACGACACAGCTGTTTGAGCGCGCCGCTCAAAGTTTCGCGTTTTTGTGTACTTCGACCGTTGTCCAGGTCTTATCTCCGGCGTGGCAGATATTCTCCAGCGCACAATCCACACATTTCGGGCGGCGCGCGAAGCACAACTTGCGGCCATGCCAGATCAATTGATGCGCGAATAGAATCCACTTCTCGCGCGGGATGATCTTCATCAGGTCCTGCTCGATTTTCGGCGCATCCGCATTCTTGGTCAGTTCCAACCGGCGCGAAATGCGAGTGACGTGAGTGTCGACGACGACGCCGTCGGCTTTGTGAAACCATGAGCCCAACACGACATTGGCAGTCTTGCGGGCCACGCCCGGCAGCGTAAGCAGCTTTTCCATGTCGTCAGGAACCTGCCCGCCAAACTCGCCGACGATTTTCTTGGCTGCGCCCACAACTGACTTTGATTTATTGCGAAAGAATCCCGTCGACCGGACGTCAGGCTCAAGCTGTTCCGGGGTAAGCGCGGCAAAGTCGGCGACGGTCGGATATTTGCGAAACAATTCCGGGGTCACCCGATTCACATTTACATCCGTCGACTGTGCCGACAGGATGGTCGCCACCAACAACTCCCATGCACTCTTGTGAGTCAGCGCGCAGGTTACATCCGGATAAAGTAGGTCGAGCCGCTTGAGAATTTCCGCAACGCGCTCCGGCGCCAGCGGATCGTAATTTTTTAAGCTGCCAGCCTTCGGCGCTTTTCCCTTAGCCGGGGTGGTGACGGTTTTCTTGACCGAGCGCGAGATCCGAGCGCCTTCGTGACGCCCTGTTTTTGCAGGTTGACGAGGAACTACGCCGCGCACCATGTGCCTTCCTCAATCGCGTGAAATCGAATCTGAATGTTAGCAGAATCAAATCCTGAATGGAGAGACGAGCATCCTCGCCCCTCTGCGTAGCACAAAATCAATCCAATCCTTTCGTAATCCATTTGTGGCGCCCTCCCGATTGACGAGGGCCAACGCGCTAGGTAGTCTGGAAGTGCTCCCAGAAAGGTTGAGAAAAGAGTGGCTGTAAAGTCCGTCCAACTCGGGCAGGTCTGGCGCAAGGATGACGATGGACGGGATTACCTCGTCACGAAAGTTTACAGCGAAGTGTTCTCGCAATATGCCGTGCTGCGTCCGGCCGAGGTCACCGCTCCCGATGCGCCCACCGTGCGCGTGAAAGTGGCAAAAGGCGCGCAGGGCGCGTCCCTGCCGGGATTCACCTTTACTCAGGAAGGCTCATTCTGAAATAAGTGTACGGACGTTGCTTGCAATGTCCAACGTTGGCAAGAAACGTAGTGAGCTACGTCTCTGCAGATTGCATCCGCGATTTATCACATGACTGAGAAGATTCTTGGCGTTCTTTTTGTGTTCATCCATTCCGTCGTCGCCATGACCGGCTACGCTGGCATTGCCTTTCTGATGGCGATTGAGTCCGCCTGCATTCCACTCCCGTCGGAATTGATCATGCCCTTTGCCGGATACCTCGTGTTTGAAGGCACCATGAAGTTGTTCTGGGCCGCGACCGCGGGAGCCATCGGGTGTAACGTCGGTTCGTTCGTCGCCTACGAAATCGGTTGCTACGGCGGTCGTCCGCTAGTGGAAAAATATGGTCGCTGGATTCTGATGGGCCGGCGAGAGTTGGATTGGGCCGATCGCTTTTTCGCGCGCTGGGGATATCTTGCGGTTCTGATAGCGAGATTACTTCCCGTGGTGCGCACCTTTATCGCGCTGCCGGCCGGTATTGCCCGCATGCCGCGCGGACGATTTCATGTCTATACTTTTCTTGGTTCCTGGCCCTGGTGCTTCGCGCTGGCTTGGTTCGGCATGAAGCTCGGAGAAAACTGGCGCGAGCTGGGAAAGTATTTTCACCAGTTCGATCTCATCATCGGAGTCGTTCTGGCAGCCGGAATCATCTGGTTTGTGTGGTCGCATTGGCAGAACCGCATCAGCGCCACTGAGAGTTAATCTAGTGGCGTCGGCACTCCTGCTGCTGGGAAAAAACTCTCAACCCTCCAAGAGGAAACTCATCATGAAGCATTTCGTTTTCGCTCTAGCGTTGTTGTTTCTGGGCACGAACTTTGGTTTTTCCCAAACTGCTCCCGCCGCGGCCGGCCAGCCATTTGTCATCGAATACTATTACAAAACAAAATGGGGACACGCCGATGAATTCCTGCAGCTCTTCAAGAAAAATCACTACCCGCTGCTCAATAAAGAAGTTGAGATGGGCCGCCTGCTCAAGGTCTGGATGGACCAGCCCCGCTACCACACCACGGAAGACGGGCGCTGGGATTATCGCGTAACCATCATCTTCAAAAATGCCACCGTGGCCAATGAGCCCTTCGACGAAGATGCGCTCAAGAAACAATTATTCCCCGATCAGGCGGCCTACACGCGCGAAGAACAGCGCCGTTTCGAAATTCTCGACGCCCACTGGGATTTGCCCATAAAGACGGTAGATTTGGAAAAGTGAAGCGCTCGTTCGTCGTTCGTTTTTGGTCGTTGGCCATGACGAACGACCAACGACTGTTCGTATCGAACCCATCAAAATTACGAATGCCTAAGACGGACAAGCTCGGTAGATAATATGAGTCATGGACTCATCATTTCTTACCGAAGATTTGCAGGTTGATCTGCTGCACGGCATTGCCAGTCAGCGAGCGGCCGCCGACCCGTTTCATGAAGTTCTTGACCGCCTCGTAGAGTTCGCATCAGCCCTGGTGAAATGCGATTCCTGCCTGATTTACGTGCTTGAGGGTAATGAACTCGTGCTCCGGGCGTCGAAGAATCCGCATCCGGAAGTTGTCGATCGCCTCAAGTTGCGCATTGGGCACGGAATTACAGGCTGGGTCGCCGAGCATCGGGAGCCGGTTTCCGTGACCCAGAACGCCGCCCAGGATCCTCGCTTCCGCCTGTTCCACGAATTGCCGGAGGATAGCTACGAAGCATTTCTTTCCGTGCCCTTGTTATGTCGCGGGCGCGTGGTGGGAGTCGTCAATCTGCAGCATCGACGCCCGCATGTTCATACCAGCCGGCAGATTCGGTTGATCGCGACCGCCGGATTTCTGGTCGGAGCGGAAATTGAGCTGGCGCGGTTGGAAGATGCGAACTCCGATCTCTCGGAAAAACTGCAAACCCGAAAGTTCGTCGAACGCGCCAAGGGAATTCTGCAACGGGACCTGGGATTGAGCGAAGAGCAGGCCTATCTGACGTTGCAGCGGCAGAGTCGGCAAAAACGGATCTCCATGAAGGAGATTGCCGAAGCCATGATTCTCAGCGACGACGTGAAGGGCAACTCACAAATCACCTGAGGCACACGTGATCTCGGGACACCACTTGTTCTGGACGTCATCCTCAGTGGCCGCAAGGCCGCGAAGGATCTCGCGCGGATTGGCAGTAATGTCTCGGAGCTTTCCTTCATCCGTTCGACATCACCGCGGTCGGGTGAGGTCGATCATGCATCATCAATTCGGGATCGCCGCTGAGAGTACCGTCTCCGTGACGCTCGACTTGCCGCAATAACGCGTCGGCGGCGGTTTCCCCTACGCGCTCGAGGAATCGCCTCGATTGCAGAGAACGACCAAAATCATCCACGGTTCCGACGGAATTCTTCGCAGTCCAGCTTCGCGGGACTGCAATCGCGACGGTCGCCAAGCGTGAGCGATAAGGAAAGTCGGCATCGACCGTAATCAATCCCTCGACGCCGCGGCGCAGAAACAGGTTTCCGTAGGCCTCCAACATGTCTTCATCATTGCGGTGTACGCCAGTCATGCAAAGGTAGCCACGCTGTCTCAGGAAGCGCTCGATGCCGGCAATTACCAGCGCGCTTGCCGGATCACCGATTTCAAGCACCAGCACCCCAATCATGTAGGTGCGCTTGGTTCGCAAAGACTGCGCTAGAAAATTGGGCCGGTACTGGAATCGGCGCGCCGCCGCGACGATGCGAGTCTTCGTGGGCTGCGAAATCGCCTCCGACCCGTTCGCGTTGTTCAGGACTTTTGAAATCGTCCCCGGAGCGAGTCCCAGATGTCCAGCCAAAACTTTGAGAGTTACTTGGTTCTTATTCGATTTCCTTTTCGCCACGGAATCCTCCAGTTTCAAACGAGCGTGACCTGACGCGAACAACTCCGGCGCACCGGAAGCAAATCAATCCTGCTCCCGGGCGCCGGACAACGAACTACTTGTCTGGGGGAGCAAGCGATATGAGCCCAGCGTGCGCTACCTGCTTGCCAGAATGTGCAGGCTTGTCCTGTACGATGAAAGCCAGGCGCATCCCGAACTCCGGCAATTGCATGGAACTGACAAACCGCTTTCCGTCTCGGATGACGAAAGTCAGTTGGCTGAGATCACCCGAGCGAACCTGTTCGGGCGCGCGCGCCAGCACCGGAAATTCCCACGAGTTGCCACCGATCTTTTGCAGCGTGAGTAATTCCGATGCGCCAGCAGAACGGAGATAGAACTCATAATCTCCAGGCGGAACCACGGTGTTTTCCCATCTCACTTCGTAAGGCAGGTTAAACCTACCCTCCACGGCACTTTGTGCGTGCGCCAGGCCGGCATATTGGCCCAAGGCGCCTAAAGTCAGGACTACGGCAAACGAAAACCTGCGAATTGATCTCATAGAATCTCCTGTTTTGAATGTGAGGAGCGCACCCCGGCGAGAGGCCAGAGCTGCCACTCAGCAGTGGGTATGAACAACGAGGTCAGGAGATTTGCGCGCCGCTACAAGGCTGACAGGCAAACAACGGGCTCGCGCGACTTGCTGCATCGCAAGCACGAACTTGATTTGAATGATGGCGGAAGATGCGGACTGAGTCCAACGGAAAAAATCGATTGTGACAATGGATTTTTGGTGTTGGGAGGAGTGGGGACGAGTCGAAAGTCAGAGTGAAAAAGATTTGAGCAATCGTCCGTCCGATGCCAGACTCGCCCCGTTGAATTGTGTTCTTGCGCATTCGACCTCAATCGGTTGCAATTCGCGTTGCACTACGAGAACATACCTGTTTGCCTTACATCCCCGGCTCTCACTAGCAAGCGATCTCATTAAGGAAGCCTCGACACGATGGCGATTCGGCAGAAGTCCGCAAAAACAGAAACCAGAAAAAATATCGGCAGCGAGATTCAATCTCCCAAAGGCAAGCTCGGCGTAATGATTCCCGGCATGGGCGCGGTTGCTACGACGTTTGTCGCGGGCGTCGAGGCGGTGCGCAAAGGCATCGCCCATCCCATCGGCTCGCTGACGCAAATGGGAACGATTCGCCTGGGAAAGCGCACCGACGGCCGCTCCCCGAAGATCAAAGAGTTCGTTCCACTGGCCGGGCTCAATGATCTTGTATTCACCGGCTGGGACATTTTCGAAGACAACATGTACGCCGCTGCTCGCAACGCCGGGGTACTGGAACGCGACCTGCTCGATAAAGTAAAGAGCCGCCTCAGCTCCATCACGCCGATGAAAGCTGTGTTCGATCATAACTACGTGAAAAAGATCGACGGGCCGAACGTGAAGAAAGGCAAGAACAACCTTGACTTAGCCGAGCAGTTGCGCCAGGACATCCGCGACTTCAAGAAGTCGAGCGGCGCCAGCCGCCTAATCACCATCTGGTGTGCTTCGACGGAAACTTTTATCGAACCAAGCGCCGCTCACCAAAGCGTGAAAGCGCTCGAAAAAGGGATGAAACAGAACGATGAAAACATCGCACCTTCGATGGTGTACGCCTACGCCTCGCTGATGGAGGGCGTTCCCTTTGCCAATGGCGCGCCAAACCTCACCGTAGATATACCGGCGATGCACGAACTGGCGCACGACCGCGAACTGCCCATCTGTGGCAAGGATTTCAAAACTGGGCAGACTCTGATGAAGACCGTGCTGGCTCCCGCCTTCAAGGCGCGCCTGCTAGGGCTAAGCGGATGGTATTCGACCAACATTCTGGGCAACCGCGACGGCGAGGTGCTGGACGATCCCGGGTCTTTTAAAACCAAGGAAGAATCGAAACTCGGAGCGCTGGAGCACATCCTGCAACCCGCGTTGTATCCCGAGCTGTACGGCAATATCTTTCACAAGGTTCGCATCAACTATTACCCGCCGCGAGGTGACAACAAAGAAGGATGGGACAACATCGACATCTTCGGATGGCTGGGCTACCCCATGCAGATCAAAGTGGACTTCCTCTGCCGCGATTCAATCCTCGCCGCGCCGATCGTGCTCGAGTCGCTCGTGTTCCCCGAGCCCGTCATCCACGTGGCCGTCGAGCCGAAGACGAAGGCCGATCAGGACAAGCTCAGCCGGGCACTGTTCGCAC
>Ga0209420_1001573_pt1 | contig 10707 bp, 6 predicted proteins | sample BlaSpr_A8_OM1_O1_FD_187972 | JGI IMG/M metagenome (GOLD analysis project Ga0209420, IMG submission 187972) | Forest soil microbial communities from Thunder Bay, Ontario, Canada - Black Spruce, Ontario site 2_A8_OM1_O1 (SPAdes) (version 2) | ecosystem: Environmental > Terrestrial > Soil > Boreal...
GGGCCGGCGGCGGCAGCCACGCCGCCGACAGTCGCCCAGACACCAATCGCGGCGGGGCGCTGCGCAGGGGCGAACTCCGCCAGCAGCAGCGCGAGCGAGGTCGGCATCAGGCAGGCCGCGCCGGCGGCCTGCACGACGCGGGCAACCACCAGCGTGGCGATCGACGGCGCCAGGCCGCACAGAGCCGAGCCCGCGAGGAATATGAGCAGGCCCACCAGGAAGATGCGCCGCCGGCCGACCCGATCGGCCAGGCGCCCCGCCGAGACGAGCAGCGCGGCGAGCACGATCGCGTAGGCGTTGAGCACCCACGACACGGTCGCCAGGCTGGAGTGGTGAAACGAGCGCTCGATGTCGGGGAAGGCGATGTTGACGATGAACAGGTCGAGGCTGACCATGAACACCGCGACGGAAACGACCGTGAGGACCTGCCAGCGACGTTCCATTTTCTCTCCCAGGCTGGTTGCGGTTGGGCTGTGCGCAGGCGAGCTAGTTGCGTTTTGCAAGTGACTCCGCCGCCACCATAACGAAGCTACTTGCAAAATGCAACCTGCAAGCGTAGGCTGTGCGAGTGCCGTACCGTCCATTCGCCGACCAGAACTGCTCGATCGCGGGCGCGCTTGCGATCCTCGGCGAGCGCTGGACGCTGCTGATCATGCGCGAGGTCCTGCTCGGGCGCAGCCGCTTCGCTGACATCGCTCGCGAAACGGGCGTAGCCCCCAACATCCTCAGCGATCGCCTGGCCACGCTCGTCGAGCATGGCCTGCTCGAGCGCCGACGCTACAGCGAGCACCCGGAGTCATACGAATATCTGCCAACGCGCAAGGGCCGCGACGTGGCCCCCGTGCTGGTCGCGCTCATGCAATGGGGTGACCGTCACGCCACGCCGGCCGGCCGGCCGCCACGCGTACACGTGCACGTCAAGTGCGGCCACGACGCGCATCCGCGTCTGGTCTGCGCGCACTGCAACGACACGATCCGGCCAGCCGACCTGAAGGTGCGCCCCGGTCCGGGTGCCAACGCTCAGCAGCGCGCCGAGTCGCTCCTGCCCGTCGAGCCAGCTCGTGCGTGACGCACCCGCGGCGCGGTTGGGACATCATGGGCGAGATGCAGCAACTGGCATACCTCGGTCCGGGCGAGCTGGCCTGGCGCGAAGTACCTGCGCCCACACTGACGTCTGACGACGCGGCGATCGTGCGCCCGCTGGCGGTCGCGACCTGCGACCTCGACGCGCTGATCATCGCCGGGCAGTCGCCGTTCCCGGCCCCTTTCGCGCTCGGGCACGAGTGCGTGGCCGAAGTGACCGAGGTGGGCGACCGGGTCACGAGCGTCCGTCCGGGCCAGCGCGTGAGCGTTCCGTTTCAGATCTCCTGCGGTGAGTGCGCCAGCTGCAAGCGCGGACGCACCGGCAGCTGCCAGACGGTCACGCCGATGGCCACTTACGGCTTCGGCCCTGCTGTGGAGCAGTGGGGAGGCTTCCTGTCGGACTCGGTGCTCGTGCCCTATGCCGACCACATGCTGCTGGCGATGCCCGACGACCTCTCGTCGACAGCGCTGGCGAGCGCATCGGACAACATCTCAGACGCCTGGCGCACGGTCGCTCCGGCGCTGGAGGAAGACCCGGGGGCGCCGGTGCTGGTGGTCGGCGGGGCGGGGCCGGGCTCGATCGGCCTGTACGCGGTCGCGATCGCCCTCGCGCTGGGGTCAGAACGGGTGGTGTACGCAGACTCCGACGAGCGCCGCCTGGCGCTGGCCGAGTCGCTGGGCGCCGAGGCGGTGCGCGAGCCGTGGCCAAGACGGCTGGGCCCGTTCCCGATCACCGTCGACTCCAACGCCAGCGCAAGGGGACTGCAGCTGGCGCTGCACTCGTGCGGCCCCGACGCCACGTGCACGAGCACGGCTATCTACTTCGGCGAGCCGCCACCATTGCCGCTGCTGCAGATGTACACGAAGATCGTGACGTTCAAGACGGGCAGGATCCACGCGCGCTCGATCATGCCCCACGTGCTGGAGCTGGCCGAGCGCGGCGACCTGCAACCGGAGCGCATCGTCACGCGCACGGTCGAATGGTCGGATGGGCCCGCCGCGCTCGCGGAGCTGGACTGGACCAAGCTGGTGATCGCGCGAGCGTAGCGGGCCGGTTGCGCCTCACTGCAGTTTTGATTTTCCTTTGACTTCGTTGGGCGAGTCGGTGACCGAGCCGCTGTTGCCCGTGACCGTGAGGGTCTTCGCCACTTTGTTGGCGGTCACGGTTGTCCCGCCGGAGTTGCCCGTAACCGTGACCGCGGCGCCCAGGGTGTTCCCGACGAGCGAGACGCCTGCTTTGTTTTCCTTGATGACGACCGCCTTGGCGATTGTGCTTGGCGCGCAGCCGCTGCTTTCTCCGATCACGACCGAGCCGCTCGAGCCCTTCACGGTCGCGCTACCGCCCACCGTGGCTGCGCAAACGCGCAGCAGTGCGGCCCCTGTGGAGGTCAGCGAGCCGCCGATCGTGGCTCCCTCGACGTCCAGCGCACCGCCGGCCTTGACCGTCACCGACCCGCGTATTTTGGCCGTCGAGGTGAGCTCGACGGCTTCGCCTGCGCGGACGATGAGGCTGCCGTTGACCGGGCCCGAGACCACCACGTAGTAGCCGACCATCGTCGTGCACGACTTCGTCGTTTCAAACCCGACGTTGGAGACCGCGGTCGTGCTGACGGTCTTCGCCCCGCTGGTGGACGTGTTGATCGGAATCGTACCGCTCGCTTTGCTCGCCAGACCCGAGTAGGCGTCCGAGGCCATGTAGGTCGCGCTGGCCGAGCTTCCGATCGCGACCATTTCCGGGCATTTGATTTCAAGGCTCGGAGGTGTCGCGTCGACCTGCACCGTTAGGCTGCCCGGCTCGGAGACGTTGCCGGCGTTGTCTGTGACCGTGCCGCTCGCCGTGTGCGAGCCGCTCGTGTCGAACGTCTCAGAGGCCGGCACGGACGTCGGGTTCACACCGCTTCCCGGGCTGTTGTCAGACAGCTGCGGGTCGCCGTTTGAGCTGAAGCTGACTTCGACGCTGTTCTTGTACCAGCCGCCGCCACCGGCGTAGTCCGGCGCACGCGACGCTTTCACGCTCGGCGCATACGGAGCGGTCCTGTCGACCACGATCGGCGCCGAGGGCGGTGAGTATGCGGTCGTCTGGCCATTCCCGGAGTCAACACCCTGGACACGGTATTCCCAGGTGCCTTCTTGCTCGCCGGCTCCCGTGAATTCGAAGCTCAGCGCTTCGATGCCGCTTGCCACGTTCGACCACGTCGGGTCGTCGTAATCGTGGTGCGCCAGCGTGTAGCTGAGCCCGAAGTACGTCATCGGGTCAGCGCCGCTCCAGCCGAGCGTGAACAGCCCGCTGTCGTTGGGGCTCGTCCCGGCCGTCAATGCCGGCGCACCGGGAGTGGGGTATCCGACCACGGTCGTGCACGAGTCGGTCGTTTCGTTGCCGACATTGTCGACCGCGGTCGTGCTGACCGTCTTTTCGCCGGCGCTGCTCGTGTCGATCGGCACGGTCCCGCTCGCGGAGCTGGCCAGACCCGACTGCCCGTCAGACGCGGTGAACGTCGCCGCCACGCCCGCTTCGCCGACCTGAGCGGTCGCCGGGCAGGTGATTTCGAGGCTGGGCGGCGTCGCGTCGACCTGAACCGTGGTGCAGCCTTCTGCCGATTTATTGCCGGCATAGTCTTCGTCAGTCCCGCACGCCGTGTGCGAGCCGGACGTGTTGAACGTCTGCGGCGGGGACAGCCTCGAGAGGTTCACGCCGCTGCCGAGGCTCCCGTCAGAGAGGTTCGGGTCCCCGTTCGACGAGAATGCGACTTCTACGCTGCCCTTGTACCAGCCCCCGCCGCCTGCGTAGTCCGGTTCGCGGGAGGCTTTGGCGCTGGGAGCATAGGGCGCGGTCTTATCGACCTTGACTTCGCTGGATGCAGGCGAGAATTCGCTTTCGGGACTTTCGTTGCTGGTCGAGACACGAAACGTCCACGTCCCTTCCGCCTCGGGGCTGCCGGCGGTGAAGGCGTATTCGGGGCTTGTGAGGCCAGTTGCGACCGTCGTCCAGCTACCACTTGCGTTCTTCTGCTGCAGCGTGTAGGTGGTGACAGTCGCCGTCTGCGTCGGTTCCCAAGCCAGCGTGAAGACGCCGCTTGCGTTGGGTGTCACGCCGCTTGACAGGTGCGGCGCGGACGGAGCCGCCGGGGTCACGTCGCGCGACAGGGTGTAGTCCGGCGGCAGGTACTTCGGCCGGGGTGATTCGACGAATCCGCCGTCGCTGCCCGGCGTCTGGATCGTCGGCACGCGCAGTTCGAGGTTCCTGACCTTGATCGATGCGGCGCTCGTCGTCGCACTCGATGAGTTGCGCGCGTACCCCGAGTCTGAGATCAGCAGTTGCAGCTTCAGGACGTGCCCCGCCGCGACGGTCCACAGCTGCGGGTGGAGCTGGAAGATCTGCTTGGTGAAGCCGCCTTCAGGGTTGATCGGCCTGTAGATGGCGCGCCCGACCAGCTGCTGTTCGCCGTTTTCTGCAACGTCCATCAGCCGCGCGATGACCTGGTCGTTCTTGATCGGCGTCGAGAGTTCGCCGACCACGGTCGAGGAGCCGGCGATCGTGAAGCCGCCCGCGGGCGCCGCTCCCAGCTTGTAGGTGGCCGCCGAGGCGTTTTCACCGGCCGCTTCGGTCGTGCACACCGTGCCCGACGTGAAGGCGGTTTTCGGCGCAATGCCAGGCGCTTCGATCGTCTGTTCGGCGGCGCCCTGGAGGTTGATTTCACCCGGGGACAGGCTGGCCCAGTTGGCCGCCTTGTATTCGGTCCCGGAGGTTGCAGCCGTGGCCGGGCAGTGACTCGAGATGGCGATCACACCACCACGTGCGCCTTCAGGTTCACTTCCCTGACCCTTGACGAAATATTCGAACCACGCGTTCTGAGCGGCGGCGAGCTTGGCCAGATCGCCGGTCGAGGGCGTGCTCGCAGATCGCGGGTTGTGGCCGAGGTCCATGTCGAACAGCTTCAACGCCGCGTTCGGGTAGAGCGAGCGGACCCTGTTGTAGTAGTCGACCGTTTGGTCGACAGGGAACAGGTCATCGTTCCAGCCATTCTCCATCAGCGCCGGCGCCGGAGGTTCAGACAGGCTCGTGTAGTAGGCGCCGTGGTTGGGCAGATGTTCTTCCTGCTGGATGGCCAGCGCCTGACCGTTATACGGGCCGCCCGTGTTGGCGAAGTTGTACCATTCGGTGTTGTTCGCTTCAGGATCGTCGATCGATGTCGGCGCGTAGTAGCCGAGGATCGCACCGGCCTGGTAAAGCTCTTCGTTCCAGAACTTCTTCTGGATCCCGAATTCGTGGTTGCCGAGCATGCCGTTGTAGGGCGCATCGGACACGTAGTCCAAGTTGCTGCCGTTTGGCTGCAGCGACTGCGCGAGGTCTGACCACGGGTATTCCGGCGCGATGGCCGCGGTTTTCATCGGGATGCCGCTTTTCGTCGTCCACGGAACCAGTTCGCCGTTGGTCAGCTGAACGCGGCCGTCCAGCGAGCCCAGTTGCATCGACATACCGCCGCCGTTGCTGCCGCCGGTGGCGCCGATCTCCTGCGGGTTGATCGCGCCTTCTTCGGCGAGCAGTCCGAGCAGGTACTGGACGTCATGCGGTTCGTAAGCCCTGGCCATCGTGTGGATGTACCCGTCTTCGCACGGCGACGCCTTGAGCGTGTTCGCGGGTTTCGAGGGCCCACCGCACGAGGAGCCCCAGCCACGGTTGCTCTCGCTGAAGACCGCGTAGCCGAGTTTCAGCCACCGCTGAGCGGCCGAGCTGGACGGCAGGATCTTGGTGCTGCCCCACGGGGGGTAGATGCCGACGACCGGATAGTTGTTGTCCGAGCCGGTGGCAGGGGGAAAGGCAACGGCGACGTCGATCGGCGTGATGCCGTCGTAGGTTTTGACCGTCGTCCCCGCCGTGTTGCCGCACCAGCGCTGCCCTTCCTCTCCGGCCGCGCTCTGGGTCGCACACGTCACCGTCCCGCCGAACACCGATGTGATCGTGGCGCTGGCGCTGGCCGGAACCAGCAAGCCGAGAATCACACCCGACAAGATGAACAATCTGCGCATGGTGAGACGATCGACCACGGCGGCCCTTGTAAACATTCCCCGCTCCTCCTGACCCGGCCGACCAACACCCGGATAGATGCTTGATACCAAGCCGGTCGTTCCCTCGCGACCGGCAGGTGGCTGAAACCATTGCGGCGGAGCCACGCGTCGTAACCCCGGCAACCCCTGCTGTCAACCAGTGGCAGCCACGCCACGCTTCCATCACATCATCTTTATGTCAACCCTAACTCCTCTGCATCCCCCGCAAATTGCGACTATTCACCACGCGAAAATGCTTGTGCGAGAATGCACATGTTCTGGTGTCGACGGCGAGAAGGACGATTTCGCCAGGCCACCGATCGCCACACAACTCTGAGCGGATCGACTGGGTCCAACGCGCAGGGCGCAGCTGTTTAGCCGCCGGGGAAGGCGAGCCGCAGGATCTGCAGATAGACCGATCGGTACTGGCGCCCGAGGCGGCCGGTGTTGTACGGAAGGTCGTGGCGCTCGCACACGGCGCGAATTTGCGGTGCGATTTCCGCATAGCGGTTGCTCGGTAGGTCGGGGAACAGGTGGTGCTCGATCTGGAAGCTGAGATTGCCGGTCAGCAGGTGAAACAGCCGACCGCCCTCGATGTTGCACGAGCCGAGCACCTGGCGCCGATACCGCCCGCCCGGCGTCTCGCTCAGGTACTGCTCCTCGGTGAACGTCTCAGCGCCCTCCGGGATGTGTCCGCAGAAGACGATCGTATGTACCCACACGTTGCGAACGAGGTTCGCGACAACGTTTCCGGCCAGCGCCCGGCGCGCGCCGCGACGACCGGCCAGTGCCGGAAACAGGGCGTAGTCCTTGAGGAGCTGGCCGCGCGCCTTGCGCAACAGGGCGACGACCTCTCGGCGCCCCCTGGCCCGGGACTTCTCGCCGCGGCGCACCGCGTCGAGCTCGATGTCGTAAACGGCGATGGCCCACTCGAAGACCACCGCCATGAGGAAAAAGTAAATCGGCTGTGCGAGGTAGATCGGATGCCAGGGCTGCGCGGGCTCCACCCTCATCGCCGAGTAGCCCAGGTCGCGGTCGCGACCGAGGACGTTTGTGTAAACGTGGTGCTTGAAGTTGTGTGCGTGCTTCCACGACGCGGCCGTCGACGCTGCGTCCCACTCCCATGCGTTCGAGTTGATCGTTGGGTCGCGCATCCAGTCCCACTGACCGTGCAGCACGTTGTGGCCGATCTCCATGTTCTCGAGAATCTTCGACAGCGACAGCAGGGCGGTGCCGGCGATGGCCGCCGGCGCGAACCGTGCACCGAGAAGAAGCGCCCGCGCGGCGAGCTCGAGCTGGCGCTGGGCCAGGATGACGCGGGTGATGTACTCGCGGTCGCGGGGGCCCAGGTCGGCGCGCACGGCGTCGCGAATGCCGTCGAGCTCGCGGGCGAGCGTCTCGAGCGGATCGGGCACGGCACCGGGAAGCGCCGCCACCGCCGGCGTCGCGGTGGCGAGCGGCATCGGAGGATCGTACGCGCGATCCGCGCGCCGCGTCGCACCGGAGAGCGCCGTCCACGACCGTCGCGCGCTGCGCGCGCTGTCTGGAGGGTCGCTCACGTGAGTCAGGCCGCGGCGCGACGCTCCTGCGGGCACGCCTTCACGGCGTCCTTGACACCGTCCGGCTCGCCGCCACCACGACCTGGTAGCGATGGCAGCGCGAGCCTGCCGATCTTACGCACGACGCTTCCGAACTGCCTGTGCAGCGGGCCGGTGTTGTAGGGGATGCGGTAGCGCTCGGTGATCTCGCTGACCTCGGTCGAGATCTCGGCGTAGCGGTGGGCGGGAAGGTCGGGGAACAGGTGGTGCTCGATCTGGAAGCTGAGGTTGCCCGCGAGGATGTGGAACAGCTTGCCGCCGGTGAGATTGGCCGAGCCGAGCAGCTGACGGTAGTACCACTCTCCGCGGGTCTCGTTCTCGGCCTGCTCCTCGGTGAACTGCTGCGTCCCATCGGGGAAGTGGCCGCAGAAGATGATCGTGAACGACCACAGGTTGCGGGCGAGGTTCGCGCTCGCATCTGCGGCGAGCACGAACGGGAGCGAGGGCCCGGACAGCAGTGGGAAGAGCACGTAGTCCTTGAGCGTCTGGCCACGCACCTTGCGCCAGATGTCTCCCAGCATTCCCCGCTTCTCGGCCAAGGTCGTCTCGCCCGCGGCCAGCCGCTCGGCTTCGAGGTCGTGCAGCGCAACGCCGTACTGAAAGAAGATCGCCAGCAGCGCCGCGTAGAGCGGGTTGCCGAGGTAGTACGGATGCCAGCGCTCCTCCTCGGACATGCGCAGGATCCCGTAGCCGATGTCGCGGTCCTTGCCGACGATGTTGGTGTGCGTGTGGTGCATGTAGTTGTGTGAGTGGCGCCACTGGTCGCCCGGGCACGCGGTGTCCCACTCGAAGGTCTTGCCGTTCAGCCGCGCGTCCCTCATCCAGTCGTACTGGCCGTGCATCACGTTGTGCCCGATCTCCATGTTGTCGAGGATCTTCGACAGAGACAGGGCGGCGGTGCCACCGATCCACGCGGGCGGCAGAAAGCTGAGGAACAGCAGCCCGCGGCCTGCGACCTCCAGTCCGCGCTGGGTGCGGATGACCTTGTTGATGTAGTCGGCGTCGCGCTCGCCGAGGTCGGCGACGACGCGGGCGCGGATCGCGTCGAGCTCCTGCCCGAACGCCTCGAGTTGCTCAGGCGTGAGGCTGGGCGCTGGAGTGGACATGACTGGCTCCTTCTCGATGTCGGGGTTCATAGGTCGAGTGCTACGTCACCGACCGGCACGGACACGCAGATACGAATGTGCTCGTCCCTGGCGGTCGAGAGCTCGCCGGTGATGACGTTTCGCACGGTGCCGGCGGTCTTACGGCAACTGCAGGTGTTGCAGATGCCCATACGACACCCATGCTCGGGGGTAAGACCCGCGTCCTCCGCCTGCTCGAGCAGCGGCAGGCCACTGTTGGCGGCCTCGCGTCCGCTGGCGAGGAAGCTGACGAAGCCTTCCGCACCGTCGGTGTCGAAGCTCAACGCCGGCTGCGTGAACGTCTCGACCAGCGGCTCGGCGAGAGCGTCCTGCGTCCAGACGGCGCGGACCGCGTCGATGAGCGTCGGCGGGCCACAGACGAAGGTCGCCGCGTCCGCGTGCTCGGAGATGACAGCGCCCAGATGCTCACGACGGAAGCGACCGTCGAGCGGCAGGCCGCGTCCGCGTGTGAATCCGCGGGCGACCCGAAGCCGCTCATGCCTGGCAGCGAGCCGATCGAGCTCGGCGCCGTAGAGGGCGAGTGCCGAGGACCGCGCATAGTTGAGGAACCCGATCTCGCCCGCGAAGCCCTCGTCGCAAAGGGTGCGCAGCATGGCCATCACCGGTGTGATGCCGCTGCCGCCGCTGATCAGCAGCACGCGCTCGGGCAGCGGGTCGGGCAGCACGAAGTCGCCCTCTGCCTGGGTCAGGCCAACGATCATCCCCGGCCGCGCGTGGTCACGCAGGTGGCGCGAGACCTTCCCCTCGGGGTGGGTCGAGACGGTCAGCTCGAGGACCCCACCGGCAGCGTGCTGGGAGCCGGCGGGGGAGTACGGCCGCGTCTCGCGGACGCCGTCGATGCTCACGCTGAGACCGACGAACTGCCCGGCGCGCAGGCCGCGCCAGCTCTCATTTGGGCGGAGCCGGAGCGTGACGCTCTTGGGCGTCTGACAGCGGACGGCCGTTACCTCGGCGCGCACCTGGTGCTTGACCAGCAGCGGCCGGACGAGCTCGACGTAGCGGTCGACGCCATGCGGATAGGCGAGCGCCTCGAGCAGGCTCGACCGGAGCAGAAGGCGACCAACGCGACCGGGCGAAGTCACGGAGGGCACGTTATCGGCCCGCCTCAGTCGGTGCACACATGTTCACAGAGTACACTTACCCTGGGAGCAGCGGATCGATACACATCTCGACTCAATGAGAGCGTGAACGTGAACACTCGTACACCAGAGAGCGCTACGCGCCAAGAACGCAAGCAGCTCACCCGCCAGGCGTTGCTCGACGCCGCGCTCGAGCTGCTCGAGGATCAGAGCTTCTCGAGCCTCAGCCTGCGCCAGGTGACGCGCGCGGCTGGCATCGTCCCAACGGCCTTCTACCGCCACTTCGACGACATGGAGGAGCTTGGCCTCGTCCTGATCGACGAGTCGTTCCGGACACTGCGGACGATGATCCGGGCGGCGCGCGCGGACCCACGGACCAACGATCGCGCGATTCGCAACTCGGTCGAGCTCCTCGTCGGCTACGTGCACGAGCACGACACCCACTTCCGCTTCATCGCGCGCGAGCGTTTCGGCGGCGTCGCAGCTTTGCGCCAAGCGATCCGAGTCGAGATCCGCCTCTTCGCCAGCGACCTCGCGACAGACCTCGCCCGCCTGCCCTACCTCGAGCGCTGGAGCACCGAGGACCTCCAGCTGCTGGCCGGGCTGATGGTCAACGCGATGGTCGCAACCGCCGAGGCGATCCTCGACGCCCCGCCGAACGACCCCACCGCAGAGGCCGAGATCGTCGCAACCGCCCGGCGCCAGCTGGGGATGATCACGCTGGGCATACCCCAATGGCGCAGCTCGCCGGCCTCC
>Ga0209420_1001575_pt1 | contig 10703 bp, 12 predicted proteins | sample BlaSpr_A8_OM1_O1_FD_187972 | JGI IMG/M metagenome (GOLD analysis project Ga0209420, IMG submission 187972) | Forest soil microbial communities from Thunder Bay, Ontario, Canada - Black Spruce, Ontario site 2_A8_OM1_O1 (SPAdes) (version 2) | ecosystem: Environmental > Terrestrial > Soil > Boreal...
GCTGGAGTTTGCCATCCGGCCGTGCCTTTGCCTGCCGATCCTGCGGTAGGGCGGGGAGAAAAATCACCGAAAAACGGCGCCGGCCGTCGCGTCATTCTGCGCGGCGACGAGCTGGCGCTGGCCGAGCTTAGTTCCAGAAGGGATTGTTGAGACCCGCCGGCGCGAGCGCGCTGTCGGATTTGGTTTCCGCGCCCGACTCGTCGGAGATTTTCTCATCGATAAAACGGGACGGGGCCGGCGCCTTCAAATCGTCATTTCTTCCGGAATTTGGACGATCAGGATTTGGACGATAAGGATAGTCAGATTTCATTGGGAGACCTCCACATTTATGAACTAGGTTCATTAAACACCTCGTAGCGTTGACCCAGGGCGGCAAAATTCTGATGGTTCCTATCGAAAAATCCGCAAGCGAGCGTTCGGACCGGAAAGGGAATAGCCGATCTCCGATCGACGGCGCCGAGGGCGAGTCGCTCTCCCGACAACCGGGCGCTACGAAGCGAAAATCCGCACTTCGATATATGCTGATCAGTCCGCTTTCGGAGACTCTAGCGGGAAGGGAAATTCATTCGTAAAGGAAGCCCATTATGAAATACCGCATGCTCGGCCGTACCGGTTTTGAGGTCAGTGACATTGCCCATGGACTGTGGGGGATGAGCGGATGGAGCGGCTCGAACGATCAGGAATCTCTGGCCGCGATGCAGCGTGCCGTCGACCTCGGCTGCAACTTTTTCGATACGGCATGGGCCTATGGCGAAGGCAAGAGCGACGGCCTGCTGGGCGAGATCATGACTCGCAACGCTAAGAAGCGGCTTTATGCTGCGTCCAAGATTCCTCCCGCCAATGAACGGTGGCCGGCTCTGCCCGAATACAAATACGGCGACGTTTTTCCTGCGCAGCACGTTTTTCACTATGCCGACCTTATCCGCAAACAGCTGCGCGTGGATACGATTGACCTGCTGCAGCTTCATGTTTGGGACGATACCTGGGCGATTGAACCGGAGTTTCGGTCGACCGTGGAAAAACTCAAAGGGGACAAGACGATTCGCTTCTTCGGTCTGAGCATCAACCGCTGGCAACCGGAGAACGGAATCAAGGCCTTGCGCACCGGGCTGGTGGATAGCGTGCAGGTGATCTACAACATCTTCGACCAGGCACCCGAGGACGAACTTTTTCCCCTTTGCCAGGAATTGAAGGTGGGCGTGATTGCCCGCGTGCCGCTGGATGAAGGTAGTCTTGGTGGCAAGATGACTCCTGAAACCACCTTCCCGAAAGGCGATTGGCGGTCGGGATATTTCGGTCCGGAGAATTTAGCCAAGACCGTGAAGCGGGTCGACAAGCTGAAAGAAATTCTTCCCACCGGGATGACGCTGCCGGAGATGGCGCTGCGCTTCATCCTGTCGCATCCCGCCGTGAGCACGACGATTGCCGGCATGCGCAAACCGGAGCATGTCCAGCAGAACATTGCGGCAAGTGACGCGGGGCCTCTCGACAAGAACCTGCTCGCGGAATTGAAGAAGCATCGCTGGGACCGGACACCGCAGCGCTGGTCGGACTAGAAGCTGTCTCACGAGTTGGGCTTCCGCCGTGTCAGTCATGCGGGGGGAACGATTGATCGCCTGAAAGACACGGTCATGAGCAGTCCAAGGTTCGCTATTGCTGGACTCCCTGTTTCCCCCTGCTGGTAGTAGATCGTTGCCACAACCTACTCACCCTTTCTAGCCTGGCGCTGGTTATGGGCCGCGAGGATCTTCCGGGTGATTCCTCGCCGGGCTGATGGGCTCCGTTTGGAGAGAGGGGAAACTTGTTCCACGCCGGGCGGCTCCGTCGAGCACGACAAGCTCTGGTTCTTCCCCTTATGAATATGCCGGATGCATATGCCGGCGAGCAGGCCGCTGTCAGATCCCGCCGACTCCGCACGCTGCGGTGATTGACTTGCCGGTTGCACCGCCGTAAGATTCGCGCTGGTGATCGGCCAAACCATCGTGCCCCTACGGCTTGCATTCTTAGTCACGATTGTCGCGCTTTGTAATGTTTGCGTCGCGCAGTCCTCGGCCACGGCTCAGTCCGCTGTATCATCTCCGAAGCAACTCCTGGTCATTGGCGAAGAAAAAGGATACCGGCACGAGGCGGTGTCCCACGCCATGGCCACGATTGAGCGGCTGGGCAGAGAGACCGGTTTGTGGAGTACCACGCTTCGCACCGACACCGAAGCGCTAACCAAGAAGAAGTTGGAATACAACGCCAAGAACCTGAACGATTTCGATGCCGTGCTTTTCTTTACCGGCGGCGACCTCGAAATGGATGCCCAACAAAAAGCCGACTTCATCTCGTCCATCCACGACGATGGCAAGGGTTTCATTGGAGTCCATAGCGCCGCCATTACGTTCGTGGACTGGCCGGAGTATGGAGACATGATTGGCGGCTACTACGACGAGCACCCGTGGTTAACGTTCGATGCGCCCATCATTGTGGAAGACCCAAGTTTTCCGGGCATGCAGCAATTTCCGCACTCCTTTGTGCTCCGCGACGAGATTTACCAGATGAGAAATTATTCGCGGGACAAGGTGCGCGTGCTGATGCGCCTCAACGTGAGCAAGCTCGACATGAAGAACAAGAATGTCCACCGCACCGATGGCGACTTCGCGGTAACCTGGGCGAAGATGTATGGCAAGGGACGGGTTTACTACACGTCGCTTGGCCACGTTGACGCGAACTGGGACAAGCCGGAATTTCAGCAGATGATTACCGAAGCGATCAAATGGACCATGCGGTTGTCGAATGCCGATGTGACCTCCCGTCCACTGCCGCGAAATGAGCCCTTCTACCCAGGCTCCCCCGCCGCGAGATAGGTCAATGACCCTGGCAATTTCAATCACGAGAAGAAGTTTTGTAAAGACGCTTGCAGCCGGTCTGGCGGCGACAGCAATCCCTGCGCACGCCTCAACGAGACTTAACGTTGGCATTGGCACCTACAGCTACCACAATCTGTCTCTGGACCAGATGATCGTCCAGTTGAACGCGCTCGGAGTGCGGGAAATCGAAATGTCCCGCGGCGAGTTCATGCTGATGAACCATCCCACCGACGATCTGTGCCATACGGCTCGGGTAAAATTCGATCAAGCCGGAATCCGTTGCGTGTCCTACTACTCGGCGACCATCAAAGAAGATGCCGACCTCGAAACCGCGATCCGATTCGCCACGATACTGGGGGCGCGCAATGTAACGGGCGATGCCACTGGCGGCATTCTTAATCGAATTGATCGGCGCTTTACGGAGGAAAATTTGACCTTTGGAATCCACAACCATTACTTCAAAGGCGAGAGGTTCGCTTATGAGAGTCCGGATGACGTTCTGAAAGCGCTCGCCGGCCTTTCCCACACGGTGGGCGCTACCGCCGATGTAGGACACTTCGCATCCTGCGGTCATGACCCCGTTGACGGGTTACGCCAATTGGGACCACGGCTGAAGCTGGTGCATCTCAAAGACATTCAAGCCGTGGACGGTGAAGTGAATGTGCTGCTCGGAACAGGGATCTCGAAGATTCCTGAAGTGATGCATGAACTGCGCAGACAGAAGTTTGCCGGGCTCGTGGCGGTGGAATACGAAAAAGAGGGCGACGTGAACCAAGATATGTACCAGGATATGAAATTCGCCCGCAAACTGGCCTAGGCGAAAAGCGCGAGGGTTTTGTTGATCCAGCCTGCTGGATCGTTTCCGGATCGGAAAGCAAAGAGGAGGCAGTGAACTACCGCACCAGCCACTCTGTGGCAGTGTGCACGCTCGCGAGCAACTGACTGTACGTCGTCGCGAATACCCCGACTGTGGCGAGAGCTGCGCCCAGTCCATACCGCGGAGAGAATCTTGGTAACGGGACGAGACGCTCGTCGCTCCAGGCGATCAGACGCTCAATACGCGCGTTCATGACAGAAGTGGGGCTGTGGATCAAGGCGGCGGTCAAAACGGCGGAGGGTTCTGGTGGCGTCAGCCGCGAAAGTTTGATCAGCGCTTCGGCCAGATCAAGGGCCTCGCAGGCGTTTGAAACGGCAGCGTCATCGGCCGCCATCTCGGTGGCTTCCAGCCATGTGCCTTCCAAATTCCTCATGCCCGGAAATGCCACCAATCTCAGCAGAAGTTTCTTCAAATTGTCGCGTCGGCGCACGTGCGCGACCTCGTGATTCAATGCCGTCTGCAATTCGCTGGCAGTCAGCAGGGATTCTGCCGCGCCTGACAGCAACACTCTGGGACGGAGGATGCCTGCGGTCGTCATTGCGGGAATGGTGATTGCCGAGACCGGAGAAATTCGAATCACAGGAACCGCACCACAGCACCCGACTGGCTGCGCCGCGCTCGTCCATCGCGAGATGCGGTGAGCAGCGCTGCGGAGCGCGATACCGGCGTTCGCGATTCCAAGAATTCCCAGCAACGCGCCGCCGATGCCTAGGACTAGCGGAGTGTATCCCAGGGGCTCATCGATCGCTCGCGGCTCCAGCAGAAGAAAAGAAGGCACGGTGAAGGCAGCCGTGATCACCGCCGCTGTGACCAGCGGAAACATTCGCATGGCAAACAGGAGATCCGCGATGCGGCGAACTGGGTAGCGGCGGCTATGGAGTTGACCGGCGCGCCAGCAGAGGCACACGGCGAGCGACACGACACAGTACACGATGAGGAATACGGAGAGTGTGACGGCGATGCCGCGGGCGGCAAACATCAGGCTGTGTCCTTGTCTTGATCTTTATCTTAAATCTTTAGCTTTGTAGGTGTCTCTGACTTGGTTTTACTCGGAGCTTCGCCCCGGCGCGATTCGCCAGCGCGCAACTCGCGGCGCTTGGCTTCGACGACCTGGTGGAGGTGATTGAGTAATTGCTCGTCGCGCTCGGTCAGGACATCCACCAGATACGAGAGCGGCAACGACGAGGCCGAACTCGCGTCCATTAATTGCCGGAACGCTTCGCCCGCGACTTGACGGTGCAGTTCTTCCCGGGTGAATCGGGGCGCGTAACGAAAGGCCCGACCGTCGGTTTCGCGCGACAACAATTTCTTTTTGAAGAGACGGTCGAGCGTCGTCATCACCGTCGTGTAGGCCAAGCCCTGGCAAGCGCCGTTCACCAAATCGCGAACGGTCGCATTTCCCCGCTCCCACAGGGCTTCGAGCAAGCGTTCCTCAAGCGGACCCAGTTGGGGCGAAGATGCGCCGAAATGGAAGACCTGTTTCATGTGCCAGAAAAGTCAGGCTGAATTCTATCCCAGCCCGAACGCCTGCGCCAGAAGGCACTTCGTCCGTTTGGTATGTCCATGTCGATATGTGGATCTTGCTATGGGAGCGAAGCAGACAACTTACTACCATCCATGAAGAATGGCGACAGGAAATCGCCGACCGTCAGCGAGTCGAGGAGGCAACCCATGAGTCGCAGGCGGGGCTGGCTCACTCGACCCGCGTGCTATGGTTGGACGAACTGGTTACGTCAATGGCCACGGAGTCAACCACCGCGGACAGCCGTGGTGACAACCGGCAATTTTGCAGGTCGCCAACTCGATACTCAACCCTGCTGAGTGCTGATGCGGGTGCTGTATGACCGAAGCTGACTCCATGGTTTTCGTTGTCGATGACGATCCCCCGGTGCGGCGCGCGATCAAGCGCCTTATCGGATCGGTGGGTCTGCAAGTCGGACTCTTTGCCTGCGCGCAAGAGTTCCTGGCAAGCAAGCCTGCGGATGGCGGCCCTAGTGGCCTCGTCCTCGACATCAGGTTGCCAGGAATCAGCGGGCTCGACTTCCAGCGTCAATTGGCTGAAGCCAAGGTTCAGATTCCGATCGTGTTCGTCTGCGCACACGGAGACATCCCGATGACCGTGCGAGCCATGAAGGCGGGTGCGGTAGAGTTTCTCAGCAAGCCATTTCGCGACCAGGACCTTTTGGAAGCGATCCAGGTGGCGCTGGAAAGGGATCGGAGCAGACGCCAACAAGAATCGGATCTTGCGGTGCTGCGGGAGCGGTTCGAATTGTTGAGTCCGCGAGAGCGCGAGGTCGTCACCATGGTGGTCTCAGGCATGCCAACAAACGGATCGCGCTCAAATTGGAGCCGCAGAAAATACAGTGAAGGCTCACCGCAGTCGCGCCATGGAAAAGATGCAGGCGAACTTCCTCGCCAAGCTGGGCAGAATGATTGCCAGCCTTCAGTTACCATCGGCGCGAGGGTCCTAAACTAAAGCATTACAAGCATCCACCTTTGTGTTAACAACTGAATGCCAATGCCTACTAGATTATTCCTCTTGCTGAAGGTATCTCTATAACTAAGCCTATAACTACGGAGTTGCTGTTGTTGAGAAGGATGGCAGCGGGCTCAGAATCCGACTGTCGGAGGCTCGCTGCCGTCCCTTCTGCAAGCTATTCCATACGGTGAGTGGCTTGACAGAGTGAGGGTTTCCCGTGCATGAAGGGAACCTGTATCACTCTTTCGCGCGTATTGAGGTGTCGGCACTTGCCTGTCCACTTACCTGTCAACCTTGGCGCGGCAGACCTTCGAATGAAGGATGTGATTAGAGCCGGGGCTGGCCACTTATTTGTTTCTTAATGAAAGTAATTAACCTGCTGGTTATCAGCGACGAACCAATCTCTCGCCTGGCCTTAAAACACCTGCTGGCCTCAGAAACGGGATTCGAGGTGAAGGGGGATGGCGGCAGCAAAGACGCGGTGCAGCTAGCGAGTAAGCTGAAGCCCGACGTCATCATCGTGCTGGCCGAAGGGGCGCGGCCAGGTTGTGTACAGCTGATCAGCTTTATTCGCAAAGAGGCTCCGCGTTCCGGAATCGCGATTCTCGGCCGAGAGACCCATCATGCCTACCTGGGATTGCTGTTATCCGCCGGGGTGCTCGGCTACGTACTGCCAACAGCCTCCCCTCGAGAGCTTTTCAGTGCAATCCGCGCCGCTTCCCGCGGCCACAGATTTATTGATCGCACGTTAAGCAACGAACTATTCGAGCTACTCGCTCGGCAAGCAGAGCCCGGAACAAAAGTACTAAGCCAGCGCGAGCAGCAAGTTCTGAAACTGCTTGCCTACGGCCACACTCTGGTGGAAATCGCCTCCCGTCTGAAAATAAGTCGAAAATCGATCGAGACTTACAAAGCGCGCATTCGAGAGAAGCTTGGTTTACATACCCGGGCCGAAATTGTCCGCTACGCTCTCGAAACGGGTATTTTGAACGGCCAAACCCGGCAAGCATCGTAGATGGTGGTTCGAGGTGGCCTTCGCTTCGTCAGCGATCTCCCGACGCTTGTAAGCTTATGTTCCGATAGACAGATTTGCGCTTGCTCATTAGCTTGCTGTAGCTGGGCTGGGCAGTCTTGCGCAGAGCCTTCAACCCAGCCGCCCCCAAACGTGGCTCTGCGCCAATCTCTTCCGAACCCGCACCGATTAGGACCTGAACAGGATGAACCTTGAAGCCGGCAGGTTATCTTGTTGTTGGGACCGGGCCATTTCGGGAGACGGGGGTCTTTGCAGTGGCTGCTAGCAGGAAGGCTCGGCTGCTCAGTCCGGTTGTCACCATCATCATGCCGACGCTAAGTGAGTACGTGCGGATACTGCGGTGTGTCAAGCAGGGAATAGGCCCATGCAGATCGATGTCGAAAGCAGGTAAAACCATACTTTGCATCGGCACAAGGCCAAATCTGGAGTGGCATGGATGGTTCACGAACCTACTATTTGGCTGCTGGGTTCTTAGGCGCGTCTCCTCCTCATCGAAAGTCCACACCTTGTAAGGAAACGAACGACAGGCACCAGCCATGTCCCTACATACAACAATCATGAGTAACCGTATTGTACGGAACAGTACAGCGGTTTCTGAATTCTTCCGCATGGAGAGACCCTCGCAACGCTGGTGCACGAATCACGAATACTTCAGGTGACCCTGTTCGGGATGTTGCAGCGCCATCTGGGCCACCTGAGTTCAGCTTGCTGCCACCCGACGTCATAACCATCGCTGACGAAGTGGACGTGCAGTGAAAGCAATCGATGCAGAGTTACACCAACGAAATGCATAAGTCAGCGTAGCTATGGGCATCGCAAGGAGCGCCATGGTATGGGACTGCGAGACCAAGAAAAAAAGGCCGTATTCTCCTCCCAGCTTGACGACACTGACCCTAGAGCAAGCTAAGGAACTCGTGGCCGACCGCAGAAAATGCGGCGAAGAAGAAGCCCATGATTTCTTGAAGTCGGTCCGACAACAGCAACAGGACCGGTATCGAGAAGGGAAACGCTCCACTTAGATGTCGAGTTCAGCCGCAGAACAGTCGCGCGATTCGCTCTCTGCCACCCTGTTCATTTTCCGGCGGTCAGCGTCGGCGCAATGATGCCAATATCTCGCCAGCGTGCCGGATTGTCGGCGGCTTTGACGTCGCCAAGTGCTTTCCAGTGTGTTGGCTTGCTTGGGAGAACCCACAATTGCTAAGAGGAAATGCGACGCGTCCTGAGCGAAGCAAAGAAGGGGGGCTGGATGACTTACAACGGAACCGCGTTCGTCTCTCGGACTGCGTTCGTGGCAGCATTAAGGAGCGCCGAGACTTCGATCCTCAGACCTTCCTTTCGACCGTTGACATTGGCAGGACACTCGCAGTATTTCCCGAGAATCAGACGATCTTTTCTCAGGGGGAAGCCGCCGATGCTGTTTTCTACATACAAAAAGGAAGAATAAAACTCACCGTCCTGTCGCATAGCGGCAAAGAAGCGACAGTAGCGGTTCTAAGTCAGGGTGACTTCTTCGGAGAGGGCTGCCTTACGGGACAGCCTCTCCGGATGTGCTCCGCGACCGCAATGGCTGATTGCACGACATTGCGAATCCACAAGAAATCCATGCTCGAAGTTCTCCACCGGGAACCTACATTTTCCGACATATTTGTGGCATATTTGCTGACCCGGAACATTCGCTACGAAGAGGATTTGGTGGACCAACTGTTCAATTCCAGTGAGAAACGGCTGGCTCGCGTTCTTCTGTTGCTAGCTCGTTTCGGCAAGGATGGAATCTCCGAAGTTGCGATTCCGAAGATCAGTCAGGAGACTCTGGCAGAGATGGTGGGTACAACTCGCGGACGAGTCAATTTCTTCATGAATAAGTTCAGGAAATTAGGGCTCATTGATTATCGGGCTGGCGACGCATTGCAGATTCATAGTTCCCTTCTCAACATCGTTCTCCACGACTAGTCTTCCAACGGCGCGATCCCGACAATCGAACTAACATCGAATCGCGTCACTAGGCAAGGTTTTACGCACGCTTCGGCCTTCGATTTGGATCATAGTCATGTCGGATTTTTGCAGATCAGTTCCGACGGTAAGGCCACGGCTGGCGACCACGTAAGCCGCATCCGCGCAACTGCAGAGCGGAACCAGTCAAGCAAGAGGTAGCAGTTTCACAGCGTAGCGACATGGCATTTTATGCCGCTATGCAGCTCAACTCTAAAGAGGAAATCGCAACTTCTGCCTTTTCCGTAATGGCAGACGTTTGCTTCCCGATGGCCGCTCGCAATGCCCTCGAATCCGTCTAAATTTAGACTGATCGGGCGTAGCTCAGACTTACCAGTCTTCAGAATTACCAGCCTCATTTTAAGGACAGTCCCACCGGCAGGTTCCAGCCCGATTTTCGGTATCGGTCGGACATCAATTAGCACATCAAAAAGAGCCAAAATGGGAAATGCAGTTTCAGCCAGTGTTTATGCTGGTTTTGGTGGCGACCCCGGAGGGAGTCGAACCCCCAACCCTCAGATCCGAAGTCTGATGCTCTATCCAGTTGAGCTACGGGGCCGTGATTTGAGTACCGCGGAATGGCGTCGCCATGCTAGGAGGAATCATGGCGCCATCGACGTCAGCCAGAAAAAATCTCTTGAAAATCTGGGGTGGGAAACGGGAATCGAACCCGCAACCGTCGGAGCCACAGTCCGGTGCTCTGCCAGTTGAGCTATTCCCACCACCCTGTTGATTATAGCAATTGGAGTTGGTGCTGTCAGAGGACTTGGCCTGAAGGGATGGTCGCCGCTATTTGACGATTTCCGAAAGGCAACCAGCGGGAATGATTTCAGCGGTCAGGAACAATGACGCGCCGGGTTTCGCTCTGGCTTAGACAGCCGAGGCGGCCGTCGCTCCGTAAGTTTAGCCGCGGCCCACGCCGACGTACTCGAATCCCAGGGCGCGTAGGCGGCTCGAATCCAGCAGGTTCTTGGTGTCGACGATGACCGGCTTCTTCAGCAAATGCTTGATGCGGTCGAAATCGAGCGCCCGGAACTCCGGCCAACCGGTGCCGACAACCAGCGCGTCGGAACCTTCTGCGGCGGCGTAAGCCGAATCGCAATATCGAACTGATTCGTTGAGCCGCGCCTTGGCTTCCGGAATTGCCACGGGATCGTAGGCGCGGACGCGCGCGCCCTTCGAAACCAGCGTTTCGGCCAACCGAACCGACGACGATCCTGCGATTGAATTTGTATTCGGCTTAAAGGCCAGGCCCAGAATACCGACTTCCTTGTTCTCGACGGAATTCAATACCAGAGAAATTTTGTCGACCAGATGATCGGCCAGATAATGATTTACATCGCGCGCGGCGCTCAGCACTTTCAGCGGCACGCCATGCAACTGCGCCAACTCCACGAGAGAATCCATGTCCGATTCGGCGAACACGCCGCCCATGCCCGCTCCGGGCTGCAGGCAACGCGGGGCAATTTTTTT
>Ga0209420_1001576_pt1 | contig 10697 bp, 9 predicted proteins | sample BlaSpr_A8_OM1_O1_FD_187972 | JGI IMG/M metagenome (GOLD analysis project Ga0209420, IMG submission 187972) | Forest soil microbial communities from Thunder Bay, Ontario, Canada - Black Spruce, Ontario site 2_A8_OM1_O1 (SPAdes) (version 2) | ecosystem: Environmental > Terrestrial > Soil > Boreal...
CGTGCCCTGCAGCTGGCTATCCGGACTCCTTCAAACGCTGGAGCGCGAGCCTCTCGTCGCGCGCATCGTACTCGCCGAGGTACGCGGCTCCGCACCGCGCGAGTGTGGCACGAGCATGCTCGTGTGGCCGGCGGGTGTCATGGGCACGATCGGCGGAGGCCGTCTGGAATGGGATGCGATCGCCGCGGCACGCGAGCTCCTGCAGAGCGACGAAGTCGCTGCCCGCGTCTGTCGCCTCGTCCTCGGTGCCGATCTCGGGCAGTGCTGCGGTGGGGTGGTGACACTGTGGATCGAGCGCTACGACCGCTCGAGCCTGGGCGAGCTGCGTGAGGCCCACACGGCGGCCGAGCGCGGACGCGCGCTGCTCGTGAGCACGATCACCCCCGGCAGTACGCAGCATCGGCTGGTGCGCGACCCTGACGCGCAATGCCCGCCAGGCCTCCCCGCGCCTGAGCCGGCGCTGCCACGCCTCACCCGCGCTGCGAATGGGGAACTCACCTTGCTCGAGCGTCTGGACGAGGCGATGCCGCAGGTGTGGCTGTACGGCGCAGGTCACGTCGGTCAGGCACTCGCCAGGATTCTGGTCGAGCTGCCGGTGCGGCTGACCTGGACCGACTCGCGCGCCGAATGGCTGCCGCAAACGGGCGCCGAGCGGATGCACGTCAGGCACTGTGCCGAACCGGCCGCAAGCCTCGATGACGCTCCGGTGGGGGCCTATTTCGTCGTCATGACGCACAGCCACGCCCTCGACTACGCGCTGTGCCGCACGCTCATCGAGCGCAATGACTTCGCGTGGCTCGGATTGATCGGCTCGATGAGCAAAGCGGCTCGCTTTCGCTCTCGACTCGCGCGCGAGGGGGTCGCGGCGGATGCCATCGCCCGGCTCACCTGCCCGATCGGCGTCCAGGGCATCGCCAGCAAGTGGCCGGGTGCGATCGCGGTGGCCATCGCCGCCCAACTGCTGCAGCAGTTGGGCGGCGGCGCCCGCAGGCGCAGTGCCCCGCGTGCTCAGGAAGAGTGCGATCGCAGCTGCGCGAGCTGCGGCTCGACGACATCGCCTCACGAGCACCCCGTGCTGACGCCGTGACCGACTACCTCCTCGATTGGTGCAGCCTGCTCTTGCGCTGGCTGCACGTCGTTGCCGGCATTGCCTGGATCGGCGCGTCGTTCTACTTCGTATGGCTGGACAACCACCTGGAGCCCGCGAGCGAGCCCGCGGAGCGCGATGCCGGCGTCGCCGGGGAGCTGTGGGCGGTGCACGGCGGTGGCTTCTATCGCTCGCAAAAGTACCGCGTCGCCCCGTCGAGACTGCCGCCGACGCTGCACTGGTTCTACTGGGAGGCGTACACGACCTGGCTGTCGGGCTTTGCGCTCCTCACGCTCCTGTATCTGCTGCGAGCCGAGGCCTATCTGATCGACCCTGCGGTTGCAGCGCTCACCAAGCCCGCGGCGATCGTCATTGCCTTAAGCGTGCTCATCGTGAGCTGGCTCATCTACGATCTCTTGTGCCGCTCGCCGCTTGCGCGCGACGGTCGGGTGCTCGGCGCCGTGCTGGCCGCCCTGACGGCGCTCTTGGCCTTCGGGCTGTGTCAGCTCTTCAGCGGCCGCGGCGCGTTCATGCTCTTCGGTGCCGCGCTCGGCACCATCATGGTCGCCAACGTACTGTTCGTGATCATTCCCGGCCAGCGCGAGCTCGTGCGCGCCAAGCGCGACGGCCGTGAGCCGGATCCCGCTCCCGGTGTACGGGGTAAGCAGCGTTCCGTCCACAACACGTACTTCACGCTCCCCGTAGTGTTCACCATGGTCAGTAACCACTACGCCCTGACCTACGGTGGACGGTACAACTGGGCCACGCTCATCGCCCTCAGCTTCGCCGGTGCCTGCATCCGCTTCTGGTTCGTCGCGCGGCACAAGCCGCAAGGGCGGCGCGGCTGGCTCGCGGCACTGCCGGCCGCGCTCGCCGTCGCGACGATCATCGCCCTCGTCGCCGTGCTCGCACCGGCGCGCACCGCGCCTCAGCGGGAGCTGGCGGCGCGTGGCGGCGCCCCACTCGCGGCGTCCCGGCAGGCGCCTGCGCCGCCTCAGGTCGATACCGCCATCGTGAGTGCGATCGTCGGCAAGCGTTGCGTACCGTGCCACGCGAGCCGGCCGACTCAGGCGGGATTCAACGCGCCGCCCAACGGCCTCGTGCTCGAGACCCTCGATGAGCTGCGCACCCACCTGCCCGAGGTGCAAAAGCAGCTCGCGCTGCGCACCATGCCGCTCGGCAATCTCACGCGCATGACGGACGAGGAACGCGACACCGTGCTCATGTGGATCGGACACGGAGCGGCACACTGACGGCTGCAGTTGCAGCGATCGGAACCTGTGATTACACGAATCTTCGATCTCAAAGGCCACGGCACCAGTGTGCGCACCGAGCTCTTCGCCGGGCTCACGACCTTTCTCACCATGGCGTACATCGTCGTAGTCAATCCGCTGATTCTCGGGGATGCCGGCATGCCCGTCGCAGGCGTTGCGGCCGCGACCTGTCTTGCGGCCGGCTTCGGCAGCATCCTGATGGGCCTGCTCTCCAATTACCCGCTCGCGCTCGCACCCGGAATGGGGCTCAATGCCTACTTCGCCTACACCGTGGTCAAGACCATGGGCCTGCCGTGGCAGACCGCGCTCGGCTGCGTGTTCCTCTCGGGCGTCGCGTTTTTTCTGCTCACGCTCGCCGGAGTGCGGCAGCTCATCATGAGCGCGGTGCCGCGCTCGCTGTTCGCGGCCGTGAGCGGCGGTATCGGCCTCTTCATCGCGTTCATCGGGCTCAAGGACGCCGGAGTGATCGTCGCCAACGCCGGCACGACCGTGGCTCTGGGAAAGCTGACCGCCACCACCCCCGCGCTCGCGCTGCTGGGCCTGCTCGTCATCGCCGCTCTGCAGGCCCGGGCCGTGAAGGGCGCCATTCTCATCGGTATCCTGAGCGTTGCGATCATCGCCTGGATCTTCGGGCTGGCGAGCTTCACACCGTCCTCGTATCACCTCGCGGACCTGTCGGCGACCGCGTTCCGGCTCGACGTGCCGGCAGCCTTGAACCTCAGGGGCGGCGTCGGACTGTCGCTCATCGAGATCGTGTTCGTGTTCCTGTTCGTGGACATGTTCGACAACATCGGCACGCTGGTGGCCGTCACCAAGCGCGCCGGATTCGTCGCCGCCGACGGCACGGTGCCGCGCATGAACCGCATCCTGCTCGCCGACTCGATCGCGATGCTGCTCGGAGCCCTCGCGGGCACGAGCCCGGTCACCAGTTACATCGAGAGCGCCTCGGGCGTTGCGGTGGGCGGACGCACCGGGCTCACGAGCGTCATCGTCGGGCTTTTGTTCCTCGCGACCCTGTTCTTCGCGCCACTGGTGCAGGCCATTCCGGCCGCGGCCACCGCTCCGGCCCTGATACTGGTGGGCGCCTTGATGATGGGCGCGCTCGCGGAGGTGCGCTGGCAGGAACCGGACGAGGCCATTCCGGCCTTTCTCACCGCGATCATGATTCCGCTGAGCTACTCGATCGCCAACGGACTTGCCTTCGGCATCGTGAGCCACGCGGTGCTTAAGCTGGTGCGCGGACAGGCACGCCCGCGCGACTGGCTCGTCTACGTGCTCGCGGCCCTGTGCGTCGGGCGCTTCATTTATCTCGCGTGAGCGACGGGGCGGGTGTGGCGGGGTCGTGCTTCAGAGGGTCGAAGAAGTTCTCCCGGACGGGCTTGTGCGCCAGGATCTCCTCGCGCGTCAGTCCCTGCAGCTCGTGCGGAAAGACCAGCCAGTGATCGGTCTCGTGCACGAAGTAGTCGGGCAGCAGCGCGCTGCGCCGGCGCCTGGGCTTGTAGTACACCGTCGCGATGCATCTTCTGCGGCAGGTTGCGCCGGCAGCGCCGCGTGAGTTCCTCCATGACCGCCTCGAGACTGCGGCCGGAGTCGTAGACATCATCGACGATCAGCAGCTCATCCTCCGCCTCCAGATGCGACACCAGGTAATCCGTGGCGTGCACGCGCACGGTCTTGTGCTGCAGGTCGATGCCGGCGTACGAGGAGGTGCGAATCGCGATGTGGTCGACGTGAATCGAGTAGTACTCGAGCACTTCCTGCACCGCGATGCCGACCGGCGTACCGCCGCGCCACATGGCGACCAGGAAGGTCGGGCGCATGCCGCTGGCGACGACGCGCCGGGCGAGTTCCATGGAATCCCGCAGCAGTTCGTCGGCCGAAATGAACATCTTTTCCATGCTGCGTATCCTGTCACAATGACCGTGCCATACCAACGCAAGTGTGAGCAGGCGCCAGCGTGATCAGCCTCCAGGAGCTCAACGTGCTGCCGGCGCCGCAGTTCGTCGCCACGCTCGCGGCCGTGTTCGAACGCTCCCCCTGGGTTGCCGAGCGCGTGGTCTCTGCTCGCCCCTTCGCGTCCGTGCTGCAACTGCACCAGGCGATGTGCGCAGCGGTCGGCGCCGCCAGCCCCGCCGAGCAGCTCGCCCTGATCGCAGCGCACCCCGAGCTCGCCGGACGCGCGGCGCTGCGCGGCGAGCTGACGCCGCAGTCCGCGGGCGAACAGCAGGGCGCGGGGCTTGCAGCCTGCTCCGCGCAGGAATTCGCCCGGCTGCATGAGCTGAACGCGGCCTACTCGGTGAAGTTCGGCTTTCCGTTCGTGCTGGCGGTCAAGGGCCACACGCGCGCGTCGGTACTTGAGGCCATGCAGCAACGGACGGGTCACGGCGCTGATGAGGAGCGCGCCACGGCGCTCTCCGAGATCGGCAGGATTGCGCGCTTCAGACTCGCGGAGCTCCTGATGGAGCCCCCGGGCGCGCGCATCATCGCCATGGCGCAGCACCTCGCGCGCTTCAGTGAGGATTCGCACGGCCTCACCTGCTCGTATCTGACGAGCGCGCACCGCGCAACTGCCGCCGAGATCCGTGATTTCATGCTGAGCGCGGGCCTTACGGTGTCGAGCGACGCGGTCGGCAACATCATCGGACGCTGGCGCGCCGCGGACGGTGCGGCGGCAACCCTCGTGACGGGTTCGCACTACGACACCGTGGTGAACGCGGGTAAGTTCGATGGACGCCTCGGCATCCTGCTGCCGATCGCGGTCGCGGCGGATCTGCGGCGCGCGGGCGCCCGCCTGCCCTTCACGCTGTGTATCGTCGCCTTCGCAGAAGAAGAAGGAGTGCGGTTCAAGTCGACTTTCCTTGGCAGTCGCGCGCTCACCGGGACGTTCGAGACGGCGGCCCTGCAGAGCGTGGATGCCGGCGGCACGAGCCTGCGCCAGGCCATTAAGGACGCGGGTCTTGATCCGGCGGCGATTCCCGCGGCGGCGCTCGATCCCGCGACGCTCCTCGGCTTTGTCGAAGTGCACATCGAGCAGGGACCGGTGCTGCTCGAGGCCGGCGCACCCGTCGGCGTCGTGACGTCGATCGCCGGCAGCGTCCGCGGAAGTTTCACCCTCGTCGGCCTCTCCGGCCACTCCGGGACCGTGCCGATGGGATCGCGGCGCGATGCGGCCGCGGCGGCAGCGGAAGTCGTACTCGCAGTCGAGCGCCGTTGCAGCGGTACGCCGGGCCTCGTCGGCACCGTCGGTCAGCTGCAGGTGCCGGGGGGCGCCATCAACGTCATCCCGGGCCGCTGCGAGCTGAGTATCGATATCCGCGCCGAGCGCGACGAGGTACGCAAGGCGGCATTTGCGGACGTGATGGCGGAAGTTGAGCGGATCTGCGCTGACCGGCGTGTCAGCTTCGAGTGGCGCAAAGTGCTCGAGACCGCGAGCGTCCCAGCGTCCGCGAAGCTGCAGCGGCGCTGGGCGCAGAGCATCACCCGCGCGGCCGGCATCGCCGCGCCGCTGCATTTGCCAAGCGGCGCGGGACATGATGCGATGGTGATGGCCGGAATTACCGAGATGGGCATGCTGTTCGTACGCTGCGGCAATGGTGGCATCAGTCACCACCCCGACGAGTCCCTCACCGCGGAGGACACCGAGGTTGCGGCGCGGGTATTCGCGGATTTCCTCCTGAACTACGCCACCACATGACGGTTGCAACTTCGGCTGACAGCCGCTCGCTGGACGCCGCGCTCGCTCCGATCGTGGCGCGCGACTTCGAGCGGCAGTGCACCTTCCTTGCCGGGCTCGTCCGCACCCCGAGCGACAATCCGCCGGGGGATTGCGCGGCGCCCGCGCAAGTTGCGCGCGCACTGCTCGAGAAGTTAGGGTTCAGCGTCGAGGCTTACCCGGTGCCCGCAGCAGAGGTAAGTGCCGTCGGGATGATTTCCGCCACCAACCTGATCGTGCGGCATCGCTTTGGCGACGGCGGCCCGTGCATCGCGCTCAATGCGCATGGCGATGTGGTGCCGCCCGGTTCGGGCTGGACCCAGGATCCCTACGGCGCCGTGGTGCTCGAGGACCCCGCGAACGGCCCGACCATGTACGGCCGTGGGGTCGCGGTGAGCAAATCGGACTTCGCGACCTACGCGTTTGCGCTGCGCGCACTCGAGGAACTCGAGCGCGGTACGCAGGCGCGCCTGAAGGGAAGTGTCGAGCTGCACTTCACCTATGATGAGGAGGCAGGCGGCGACATCGGGCCGCGCTGGATCCTCGCGCAGGGATTGAGCCGGCCCGATTACGCCATCTGCGCCGGCTTCTCCTACGCCGTGACCAGCGCTCACAACGGCTGCCTGCACCTGGAGGTCATCGTGCACGGACGCCAGGGTCACGCGGCGATGCCCGAGTCCGGCATCGACGCCCTGGCCGCCGCCACGGGAATCCTGCAGGTGATCTATGCATCACGCGGCGCGCTTGAGGAACGCCACTCGCGCATCGCGGGCATCGACCATCCCACACTCAACGTCGGACTCATCCAGGGCGGCATCAACACCAATGTGGTTCCCGATCGCGTCGCCTTCCGCATCGACCGCCGCATCATTCCCGAGGAGGATCCGCAGGCAGCTGAAGGTGAGCTGTGTGCGCTGATCCTCGAGGCGAGCACTACCTTCCCGGGTGTGCGGATCGAGTTGCGGCGCGTGTTGCTCGCCGAGCCTCTTAAAAAACTACCAGGCGCGGAGCGACTGGCGCAGACGCTGCGGCGTCACGGCGAGCATTTCCTCGGCGTACCCGTCGGTGAGCACGGAGTGCCGCTGTACACAGACGCGCGTCACTATGCCGCTGTGGGGATCCCCACGGTGTTGTATGGCGCGGGGCCGCGAACGCTCGCCGAAGCGCACGGACATGCGGCGGACGAGTGCCTGCGGTTGAAGGATCTTAAGGCTGCGACCGCGACCGTCGCAGCCACGCTCGCGGAGTTACTCAGCGGATAAGAATCGCAGGCCGGCGCGCGCGGCGGGTTGCAGCAGCAAGCGCGTCAGCAACGCGTCATGCTTGGTTGATCTTCTGCATTGGCACGTGCTCATTAATAGTCACAAACACAGCTGATGCTCAGGTTGCGTTTGGCCCGTCCACGTCCAGCACGTTGACAATCCAGGCCATCCCGTGCGGCATCGAATGTGAGTTCCAAACCGGTGATAGTACGGGTACGGCTTTTGTGTTGAGTGGAACGGCAACAGGGACCGGTTATTCCATCGTCTTTCCCACGCAGCTGGAGTTTGCCGCGGATACTTTGGCCGGATCAGATGTTTTGTATGATCTAGGCGGTGCGGCGGGTGATTATGCTTCCGTCGCAGGGCTATGTTATTCCGGTGGTCCGGAGGTTTGCGGTCCACCCCAGTACTATGCAATACATCTGGGTAACCAATTAACGAATAACCTTTTGACGATGATATGGGACGTGAACGGAATTAATCTTGGGTTTTCATTTAATGTCGACCCTGCATTCATCACTGATTTGGTTCCCGCTTCAGGTGGAACACCGGTACTGGATGTGAACTACGTCGACCTGACGGTCGCGGGTGTCTGTTACGACTTAGCGTCCCCATCCGGTTGTCCTGCGTCATCTTCGCCTCCTCCCACAGTACCTGAACCACCTACGCTCGAATGCCTGGCGATTGCTGGCCTGGGCCTCGTACTGGCACGACGCAGACGCCCCATGCACGCTCACAGGCAGGCCACGTAGCGCGCCCAGCCCAACGTACAGGGCGGAATCAGCTCGACTTGCCGATCGGCCGCACGGCGAGGCGAAGCCCCAACGCCTTCAGCATCGAATTCATACTTTTCAACTCGGGATTGCCTTTTGGAGACAGCGTTCGATAGAGCGTCGTGGCATTCAGTTTGGCCTTGCGCGCGAGCTCCGCTATCCCGCCGAGGGCTTCTGCAACCCGGCGCAGGGCTACCATCAATTCCCGTTCATCGCCATCAGCCAGCACGCCATTGAGGTAGTCCGCTGCGAATGATGGGTCGCGACGGAAACTCTCTACCGTGGCATCCTCATGGCTTCTGGAAGCTGGTCTCTTGGCCTTGCGAGTCAATGCTGTCTCCGTTGGAAGTCTGCGAAGAATCGTACCGCTCGACCTATGTCAGAGCTCTGTGTTCGCTTGGTTCCGCCACAAAGCAACAGTACGAGAGTGATGCCGTGTCTTCCGAAATACACTCGATACCCGGGCCCGACGTCCAGCCGCAGCTCCCAAACGCCGTTACGTAAAAAGCTGTGATCGCCGAAATTGCCGGTAGTGACCCGATCAATCCGACGTAGCACCGCCACTCTGGCCTTCACATCCTCCAGTTCGTCCAGCCAGGATTGAAACGGATCCTCTTCGATCGACGTCAAGTAATGGGCAATCTCTATCATGATATTCGCCTATAAGCGAAACCGTGTCAAACGGGCCTGCCGTCAGCGAGAAATCAGTGTGTACTGGAAGTCGACCGTGCGGCTGTCGCGCCGACGATAACTGTGTGAATACGCGAGAAATTCCAACCTAAGCGCCGACGATCACCAGAAGTCCTCCGGGTAAGACACCCGATGGCGCGCTCCGTCTCCTAGCGCACTAGTTGACAGCACTGTCACCAGGAGTTAAAACTAGTCCACTAGGAGTCAGTGGAGCTAAGAGCGTGCGTATCGTACTGGCCGACCGCGAAGCGGACCTGATGGAAGTGCTCTGGGACGATGGCCCCTCCACGGTTGCCGAAGTGCGTAAGCGGCTGAAGGCGAAACTGGCCTACAACACGGTGCTGTCCATTCTGCGCACGCTCGAAACCAAAGGCTACGTCGGACACGAGGAGGAAGGTCGGGCACACCGTTACGTCGCTCGGGTTGCACGGGACGCGGCCCGTCACAGCGCCTTGCGACAGTTGTCCGCCAAGCTGTTCAAGGGGTCGGTCGAACTGCTGATGACCAGCGCGGTCTCCGACAAGAAACTTTCCGATGAGGAAATCCGGCGTATCCGGGCGCTGCTCGACAAGCGAGCCTAAGGGAGAGAAGTCATGATCAGTGACCTCATGCTCTACGGTACGAAGGTCGCCTTGCTGGTCGGACTGGCCGCGCTGGCGCTCGAACGGGTGGCAGCCTGGCGTGGTCTGCCGCGACGCGGGCTGTGGGCAGGCGCGCTGGTACTCTCGGTGGCACTGCCCGCACTTGCGGTGCTCACGCCAAGGCAAGTGATGCCACCGCCAGTGGTTGTGACCAACGCATCGCCTGCCTCAGCCACGGCGCCGCAACCCGTCGTGACGCCGCAATTTCGCGCGCCCGATACCGCAGCGTCTCTCGCAAGCAAGTCGTTGCCGAACCAGCACGATCATCTGACCTGGCCCACCCGGGCGTTGGTTGAGCAAGTCCTGCGAACCATGTGGCTGGCGGCGTCCGCAGGCCTGGTGATCTTCTACGCACTATTGGGGCTGCGGTTGCGAACGGTGGCGCGCCACTGGCAGCGCGAACGGATCAATGACCAGGAGGTGTGGGTCACCGAGGCGCTGGGGCCGGCCGTCTATGGGCTCATCAATCCCGTCATCCTGATACCACGGTGGGCGCTCGATGCCGGCAGTAGCGCGCGGACTGTCGTGCTTGCGCACGAGCAGCAGCACATCGCCGCGCGCGATCCCGCATTGCTCCTGCTGGGACTGAGTCTGCTGGTCATCGCGCCGTGGAACCTGCCGCTATGGTGGCAGCTGCGGCGGCTTCGATTTGCGATCGAGGTGGACTGCGATGCCCGCGTCTTGCGCCACGGCGCAGAGCCTGGAAGCTACGGTGAGGTGCTGCTGGCGATTGGGGAGCAGCGCACCATCACGCCAGTCGGGGCAACCGCCCTCACGGAGCCGGCATCACAACTACAGCGGCGGATTCGCATCATGACCGCTCAGCTGCCGAAGCGCGGCAAATTGGCCGTAGCGGCGACCATCGCTCTCTCGGTGGCGTGCCTCGCGGTCGCCGCGGAATTCCAGGCACCGGTGCTCCGCGCCACCTCGATCACCGGCGTCGTCAACTCGTGCACGGCGCACATGCCCGGGTAGTCATAGAGCTTGCCGAGCATGTCGACGAAAACCCGACGCACGCCCTCCAAGCCGTGGAATACGCCGCTTTCGGCGATTTCCGCTTTGACGCCCGGCGTCTTCTGAGCAAACAACGCGAGTATCGCCTCCCAGTGATGCCCGAGCACCAAGTGGTTGTAGCGCCCCTGTAGATTGGACACTTCCTGCCAGTCTTGGACTCTTTGGATCTGCCTCTCCAGGCGATCGAGTCTGTCGACGTCCGGCATGGTTCAGAAGCTGTAGGTCAGGCGCAAGCCCCCGTAAC
>Ga0209420_1001577_pt1 | contig 10690 bp, 12 predicted proteins | sample BlaSpr_A8_OM1_O1_FD_187972 | JGI IMG/M metagenome (GOLD analysis project Ga0209420, IMG submission 187972) | Forest soil microbial communities from Thunder Bay, Ontario, Canada - Black Spruce, Ontario site 2_A8_OM1_O1 (SPAdes) (version 2) | ecosystem: Environmental > Terrestrial > Soil > Boreal...
GGCGGGGGCGTTTCCTTGTTTGCCGACATTCGCCTTATGCAGAATCGAGATCCCCTCCGCATATGCCGCCATGACGCCATACTCGATTCCGTTGTGGACCATTTTGACGAAGTGGCCGGCCCCATTTGGGCCGCAGTGAAGGTAGCCCTGTTCGGCAGTACCGTCGATCTTCTCGCGGCCAGCAGTCCGCGGAATATCGCCTAACCCCGGAGCGAGCGCAGCGAAGATTGGATCAAGCCGCTTGATCACCTCATTCTCGCCCCCAATCATCAGGCAGTAACCTCGCTCCAAGCCCCAAACTCCTCCGCTGGTTCCCACATCGACGTAATGGACGTTTTGGGAAGCGAGTCGCTTGGCACGTCGAAGATCGTCGATGTAGTAAGAGTTGCCGCCGTCGATCAGAATATCTCCAGCCTCGAGATGAGGTGAAAGATCGGCGATGGTATCGTCGACGACCGCGGCCGGTACCATCATCCAAATCGCTCGAGGTTTCTCAAGCTTCTTTACGACGTCCGCCAGCGATGTGGCGCCGATCGCCTTTTCCTTGACGAGTTCCTGCATGGGCTGTGGAGACCGGTTGAACACGACGCAGCTATGACCCTTGCGGATGAGCCTGCGCACCATATTGGCTCCCATCCTTCCAAGACCGATCATGCCAATTTGCATAGTCATCTCCTTAGGCTTTCGTCTGAGCATGGATCCATGGCAGAGCTGCGCTTTACTAGCTTGCGCGCCAAGCCGTCTACTTCCCGCACTGCGTTTGCGTCAACCTTCAATCCTGCTTCCGCCACCTGAAACGCGAAAAATTGATGGACGCCAACCCTGTTGGAGTAATGCGAGGCAGGCAACGTTGCAAAAAAATGAGTGTAGTCACCTCGCCCGGCTCGAAACGCTCCGGCCTCAAATATTCCGAACATTGGTTTCAATCGTGTCTATGACGTCATCAATACCACCGGGAGAGGACCAGTTTCCCCATGGCGAGCCGGAAGCCAACGATTTGGTCGTCTGAGATATGGGAGGCTCTCGATTCCTACTCCACCTTTACTCGTTCTTGCTGCTGCAGCGGAACTAACGAGATACTCGCGTAGCCATCCTGCAAGCACTCGATGCGACCAAGACTCTTTCGTTGTGCGACGACGCACCCACTCGCGGTAGTCTGGCGAATGGCTCCGAAAATGCCTAAGAGCGCCCTAGAAGACGGTTATTGAGCCTTTTATCCGCTGGCTTTGCGCGCAACTCAACGGTACTGCAGCCAGCGCCAGGACAGCCGGGAGTGGTCTGGGAGCTGCGCTCTCGTTCTCCATTTCTCGCGCACCCGGGGGCCCGCGCGTCGATAGTATTTCCAGCATTCGGACGTCGACTAGGACCGATGCAGCAAGAGGAATCCGTAATGATTCATGAGAACGTCCCTGCTTGTGGATCTTTGAGTTTTGCGAATGCAGCCGCCGCATCGTGAAGGCGGTCGAAAAGCCGAGCCGGACCGATGACCTCAGTCAAGAAATGCCGGTCCAGGTCTGCCTTCAGAGAGAGAGGCACGCGAGCGAACACCAACACGACTCCGCGGTCGGCCAGTTCCTTCTGAAGCTGACGTACCATCCGGGCCGCCGTGTAATCCACATTCGTGATCGCTTCCGCATCGACGGCCAGCCAGCACACGGGGGGAGGAGTTGGCCCAACCAAGCCGCGGATCTGCTCGGCAAACAGGCCGGCATTGGCGTAAAAGAGCGCGGCCCCAAAGCGATAGATCACCAACCCCGGTTTCGTTACGGCGCCGGGAACAGCCGGGACTACATGCCAAATATCCTCCTCGTTTACGACAAGGACTCCAGTGTGAGGACGATAGCTGTGGCGCACGATCCGGAGCAGCGACAGCACCATGGCTAATAGAATGCCCTGCTCGACTCCCACCAGCACAACGACGGCCGCAGTAAACACGGCCAGAGCGTATTCCCCGGGACTCTCGCGTCGAATATCGCGCAAGCCACGCATGTCGATTAGACGGACAGCAATGAGGAATACGATGGCTCCCAGCACGCAACGTGGCAGGTATTGCAGAGGTTTGGTCAGAAAGAGCAGAACGAACGCAACCGCTATGGCGGTAGCCACCTGGGCAAGCTGGCTCTGACCGCCGGAGCTTTCGACCATCGCGGTTTGAGTAGGGCTTCCGTCCACCACAAACGTCCCGCTCAGCGCTGCCGTGGCGTTGGCTGCAGACAGACCGACTAGGTCTAGGCTTTCGTCTAGATGCTGATCGTGGCGCCCGGCATAGAAACGGGCAGTAGCCGCGCTTTGCGCAAGGATCATCACAAAGCAGGAGACGGAGACGCCGAGCAGCGGTACGACATCCTTCCAGTGCACGTCCGGCAACCCTAAATGAGGGAGCCCCCCAACGACCGGTCCGATGAGGGCGATGCCGTGACCGGCGAGATCCCAGTTTGCGCTCGCCGCAATTGCGCCGGCGACCACGAGCAGAGACCCCGGGACCTTGGGGGCAAATCGCCTAAGAGCAAAGACGCCCGTCACGACCACCGCCGAGATGGCCACGGTTGGCAGGTGAATCCTAGGCAGGCCGCGGAAGATATCGAGGAGCTGTCCAACCGTCCGATTGGAGTGCACTTCGAGTCCAACCATCCCACTCAGCACGGCGACGCCCACCTGAAATCCAACTCCCGTGAGAAACCCTGTTAGCACGGTTTGCGACAGGAAATCGGCCAGAAAGCCGAGCTTGAGGACTCGAGCCAGCAGCAGAAATCCGGCAGTGAGTAGAGCGACCGTCGATGCCAGCGCCACATATCTTGCGCTTGCGATGGGAGCCATCGTCGCAAGCTTCCCGGCAAGGATCGATGCGGTTGCCGAATCGGCCGCGACCACCAAGTAGCGCGAGGAACCGAATACGGCAAATGCCAGCAGCGGAAGCAACAACGTGTAAAACCCCGTGACTACTGGCATGCCGGCAATCTTGGTATAGCCCAGTGCCTGCGGGATGTTCATCGCCGCCAGTTGGAATCCGGCCAAGGCATCCCGGACCGCTCCGGCCCGAGTCACGGGTCTTATACCTTGAAACAGACGAAGCCAGCCACTGCTTCGTGCCTGCGACAAGGTGACTTGCAGGCGATCTGGCTCGGGCGATGGAGTGGCTTGCATCTTCATTGTCATCCCAAGATAGTCCTTACCGCTCCGAAAGGTTCACGCACTGAAAAGCGCAACTGATTTCAAGTCGCGGCCTTGTAGGACAACTGGCTGATTATTCGAATTGAAGAGATAGATTTCCACAATCTCCAGGTCGGGTGAGATCGCTTCCAATTCGAAGGCGTCTGTGCATATTTAAAGTCGACACCGATACACGTTCTCGACCTCTGCCAAGGACCGGATCGGTCTGGGTCCGCGTTGAGCGCGCTGAGAGCTGGGGATAAGGACATTGTTATCGCCCAGATTCCGAATTGCGCAAATGCTTATCGAGTTGATCGTGGGATGTCAGTGCCATCACTATTTTTAGTGGAATTCGCGATTGGAACCTCTTATGTGCACATCGTATCCGCTTCATGTCCTGTTCACAACGAATTTGCAAGCGGAGCCGGTGCGTCGCGCCCACACTCAATGAGAGGAACAGAACCGGTGTACCTCAAGATGCAGAGTCCGCCGGTGAATCGGTCATTGGCGTATATCAGCCCGTGCTCATCAACGATCGCGTGATGGATCTGTGCCGTGCCGGCGGGACTCTTCGGCAGCGTCGCGGGTGTCGCGAAGCAGAGGCACCTATGCTTTTGGTGGCGAGTGATTCTTGGCGATGCACCGCTCGACCACATCAACGGATTCTTTAGCCTGGGTCAGAATCTCCTTCGCCTCAGTCTCGGTCGCGACAAAGGCGTCATCGTAATCCATCACGGTCTGCTTCCGCCGGCACCTGTCGAATTAATGACTGTACGGGTCCGCACCTTTTCCAATCGCGAGCTTCACGTCGAAGGAAATCCTCTGGGGGGCCAGCGCCGACGACGCGATAACCAACCCATGAACACCTCTTGACCCCAGTCGAAGTCGCTCAACAGTGGTGATCAAAATGGAAGGGGTGCCGCGACTCAAAAAGAAGGTCTTTCCATTGACAACATGATACCTTGTAATACACTATATAGCGAATGCAGGGACGCGACGCGAGCGATCAAGAGACCGCAGACAAGTGGGAAGTTCAGCTCCGCAAAGGATGTCTTGAGCTGGCCATCCTGGCTGCGTTGTGGGACGGAAAACTCTATGGGCTTGAGATTCTGCGGCGGCTGAAGAGCGACTCCGATTTGATCGTATCGGAGGGAACGATCTATCCGCTGCTCAGCCGATTGAAGGCGCTGGGGCTGGTTCGCAGCGAGTGGGTGGAGTCCGATGCCGGACATCCGCGGAAATACTATGCGCTCACGCCGGCCGGAAAACAGCGGAGCCGCGAGATGGCTGGGATATGGTCGCGTTTCTCCTCGGGCATGAGCCGTTTGCTCGCTCCACTCGCGAAGGAGAAATAGATGACCATGGCAGGCGATGCGCAGCAGAGGGTCGAATCTTATCTGGGCAGGTTGCGCCAACTTTTGCGCGGCATGAACGCCGAAGATGCTGGCGAGATCGTCGAAGAGCTGCGCAGCCACCTTATGGATAGGGTCGCGGCGAGTGGAGCAGCGACGGACGCCGGAGTTGACGCGGCACTGGCGGCGCTGGGCAGTCCGGAAGAGCTGGCCAAAGAGTACATGACCCAGAACCTGCTGGCGCGAGCGGAGGCTAGCCGGTCGCCGCTGCGGATCCTGGAGAGTCTGTTCCGTTGGGCGAGCCTCAGCGTTGCCGGTTTTTTTGTCCTGGTCGGCTCCATGATGGGTTATTTTCTCGGAACTGTTTTCATCTTAGTTGCTGCGTTGAAGCCGTTTCATCCACAGACCGCAGGCTTGTGGCTCTTGCGGGACAGCATCGGCGGCCCCGAGATTTCTCTTCGGCTTGGATTCGGCAGTGTGCCGGGCGCGGGCAGGGACATACTCGGTTGGTGGATCGTACCGATAGGGCTGCTGGCGGGTTGCGCGGTCGTAATGCTGACCACACGCGTTGCGCTCTGGTGTGCGCGGCAATATCGGAGATCGCACCTGTTACCTCGACGCTGATCTCGCCGGATAACGCGGACGAGAAGGAGATGGTCATGAGTCGACCTACCGACAGCGGGGTCTCGAGAATGGCAGTTCAGGAAAGTGCTCGTTCAGAGCCGGGAAACGGCGCGGCGAACTGGCGACAGAGCAAATGGCTGGCGGTTGGAGAGTTGGTTGTCGTGGGGCTGATTTTCTGGGCGGATTTCCGGCATCTCATCTTCTTTAGTAAGACTCCTTATCTGGTGCTGTTTGGGTGGATCTCGCTTTGGGTGCGGAAATTGCGCTGGCGCGACGTCGGGATGAGTCGGTTTCGCAACTGGAAGACTACGCTTGGATGGGGCATTGCGGCTGGGCTGGGGTTGGAAGGGTTTGAATTGTTCGTCAGCCAACCCATATTGGTGAAATTGCTGAGGAAGCAACCGGACCTTGAGGATTTTCGGCCCTTGATCGGGAACCTGAAACTTACCCTGATCTTCATTGCGTTGGCTTGGGTGCTTGCGGCCTTTGGCGAAGAGATGGTCTACCGCGGATACCTGATGAACCGGTTTGCCGACCTGTTCAATCGCACCCGGCGCGCCTGGATCATCAGCCTGATTGTGGTTCACGTTGGATTTGCGCTGGCCCACTCTTATCAGGGCTGGACGGGCATCATCGACGAGGGGCTGATGGGACTTTTGCTGGGAGTGATCTATTTGCGGACGGGGCGCAACCTGGCCGTGCCTATCATCGCGCATGGAATTGGGGACAGCATCGACATGGTGCTGTTCTTCCTGGGGAAATATCCTGGGACGTAGGGCCTGCCGATCCGTTCTTTCGATCATCGACGCCTGTTAGGTACTCACGCCTGAGACCCGGGGAGTTAGGCGAGCGGGTGTGCTCGAGAGACCTGTGACAAGCAGTTGGCCAGTGACAATGCCGGAATTGGCTCAGGTTGCGCGCTGTGGGGTCGGCCACCTCCATCAGAGAGTGGCCTCTGCTTAATTCTGAGTCGGTTAAGAGTCTCGATCAAATAGCGCTGTGTTGCCTTCATCTCGCTAAAGCCTCGCCATGCTCAGCACCGCAGAGATTGTGTGTTCCTGCCCTGGCGGCAGCATAATCGCGGCGCGCATGATGTTGCTCGCTTCAACGCAAAGAAACTGCTTCCATTCGCCCTCACCCAAGTCTCGCAGCCGGCTAGCCCCTTCTTGCCACGGATTCCAGACTACTGTAGTGCTCGAATTCGCCTTCTGCAGTCGAATTCGACGATGCATTTTCGGATCGAGCAAATCGACGGGGTTCTGGGTATTTACGAACGCATTGTCGGTTTGCGAAGCGATGGTCACATCACCGAGCTGCGACTTCTCCTTATTAGAGTCGGTGTTGTCGAGAAATCGCGTCCCATCCAGCCCCTGTAAGCGCACCGTCCCAACATCCGCGACTCGATTGTAGGTGTGGAGTGCTTCCTCGAAATGAAGCGGGTTTTTGCCCGTATTCGTACAAACGAGCTCCAGCTTGAGTTCGGAACCAAAGGTGACTCGGTGCGCAAGACGAAATTCCCCCGGCCACCAGCGCCGAGTTTGCTCATCGCTCTCAATAAACATCGTTACGGCAACTCCGGCATTATTCTCGACGATTGAATAGAGTTGCCACGACCTTGTGCGTACGAATCCATGTGCCGGAGCGTGGGGATCGTCTGCCTTGGCACGAAACCACGGAAAGCAGATCGGAATTCCGCCGCGAATTGCCTGGCCCTTTTCCCATCGCGACTTCGAGCTGAGAAACAGCTCTTCTTCCCTGCCAGCGGGGCGCCAGGAAGTCACGTGCGCCCCGTGTACGTACATTTGGCCGTGCGCAAGCGGACTGGTAATGTCGACTCGCACCAAACCGCCATCGCCTTTGCTCAACCGCGCGATGTCGGGAATTCCGAAGCGGCGATTCAGTTCCGTTAAGTCCAAAACTGAATTCATATTGTTTTTGCCCGGAGGCAACAGCAGCCAGCACTTGCAAACCGAAGGCCAATTTCCCGACACGAGCTAAGTTAGAAAAGACGGCTATTCCAGGCGAATTGCAACTTTACCGGTCGCTCCGCTAACAAACATTTGACAGGTGACGGAACATCCAGGTTCACTCCCAGAATAATACCGTTGACGGGGTGAGTGCGTGAACCTTAACTACATGCAAAACCAATCTAGTATGGTCAAAAATCTCGAACGCAACTCGGACAACTTCAGGTTGGCCGTTGATTATATCGCCGACTACGAAAATTGTTGTGAACAGAGCATTACCCTCATAAACCGAAATGGCTAGCTTTCATGATCAGAAGAAGTCGGCTTCGAGGAATTATGAGGCCCAGCCCGCAGTGCCCGATCAGGTCTCCTGAAACCTTGATCAGGCTACTGGGCTTTGGGCGTCTCCCACTTGCCCGAATCCCCAGAACGGAAAATGGCGTCGATCACCGCCATGTTCTTGAGTGCATCCTCAAGCGAAACCGGCACGTCAGCGTCTCCGCGAACTGCTCTAGAGAAGACGTCGCCTTGAATCGTGTACTGGTCGCAGATGGGGAACTCTTGGGCAGCAATGCCGCTACCGAACAGGTCGCGCCCGTCGTCGATAAGGATACGGCACAACCGGTCATTGGGAGCGTTAAACGGGATTTCGATTTCGATACGGCCCCGCGTTCCCAGGAAGTGACTCCGCTGGTAGGGCACGAGTTGCGTGCTGCAAGTGAAAGTCGATTGACCCGAAGGAAAATCAAGGATAGCTGAGGTCAACCGGTCAACCTTCATCTGCGGGTCTCTCTCCACCAAGCCCAACACGCGTGAAGGCTCTTCGCCGAACATGAACCGCGACGTGGTGATAGGGTAGCATCCGATGTCCATCAGCGCGCCCCCACCGTATTCGGGTATGTTGCGGATGTTCGAGGGGTCGTTGTTGAAATAGCTGAAGAAACCCAGGGCAGAACGCAGTTGGCCAATCCGGCCTGATGCGACCAACTCGCGTGCGCGCAGCCACTGCGGGTGGGCGCGCACCATGAAGGCTTCTCCGATCTTCACTCCTATGCGGTCCCGCACTGCCAGAAGCTTTCTCGCTTCGGCAACCGTCAGACTCAGGGGCTTTTCGCATAAGACGTGCTTGCCGGCTTCCGCAGCTTTGATAGACCACGGGACGTGAAGGTGGTTCGGCAGGGGGTTGTAAATCACTTCAATCTGCGGATCGGCCAGAAGCTCTTCGTAGGATCCATAGGATTTGGGAATGCCAAGTGTGCGGGCCGCGTCTTCGGCCTTGCCGGGGTCGCGTGAGGCAATTGCAGTTACCTCACTCCACACGCCCTTTTGCATGCCCGGTATGACTTTCGTTACCGCGATTTTCGCCGTGCTCAGAATTCCCCAGCGGACTTTGGACATAGCCAGACATCATAGCCGCAAAGGCCGCGGCGGAAAAATGTGCGCGGACCAGAAGTCGGCTCCCGGGAAGTCAGCCCAGGCTTCCGCGAACGCCATTTCTCGACCGCGTCGACCTGCTAGTGGTGCTACAGTCAAAGGACTCAGATATTGTGAAGACTCTCACAGGAGGCGAAATCGTCGTCTCTAACCGCGATGATGGATTGCCCATTTCGTTTCGCGTTATAGGGCGTGCGACCAAGAGAATCGGAAGGCCGTCCACGGCTGATTCAGTTGGCGGCGCAATTTAACTTCCAACGGTTTGCAGCCGGTTGTCGAGAACAGGTAGAGGAGCGGCATTGCGCGCAGCGGCACATCGCAACCAACCAACATTCCGTAAGATCTGGTGGGTCTTCGTGGTACTGCTCCTGTCGGCGGGTGCGTGGGCGACGCCTCAAGTTACCCCGATCGGACCCGACTTGTACGCTTACATCTCGGATAACGATGGCAGCGCCAACTCGACATTCCTGGTGGGGAGCAAAGGGATTCTGGTCGTCGACACCGGGGTTGACGCCACCGAGGGCAGCAAACTTCTGCGAGAAATCCGCAAAGTTTCGCAGCTTCCGGTGTTGTACGTGATCAACACTCACTACCATCCGGATCATCAAGGCGGAAATTCCGTGGTAGGTCCAAACGCAACCATAATCTCGACCGACTTCACGCGGGAGCGAACGCTGGCATTGATGCAGTCCTCTCCACAACTCCACCTCCAAGCGGCCGATGTCACGTTTGAGCAGAAGATCAAGATTCATTTAGAACCCTATGCAGCCGAAGTCTATTTTCCCGGCAAGGCGCACACCTCCGGAGATGCATTGGTTTACTTCCCGCGTCAACACGCTATCGCGATGGGGGATCTATTCCTGAACCGGTCTTCTCCCGCGATGGACGAGGGCAGCGTAGAAAACTGGATCAAAGCCCTCGATCAGACGCTGGCCCTTCCCTTGGACAAAGTGGTACCGGGCCATTTTGAGCTCGCGACGAAGGTCGAACTGCAACGCTTTCGCGACTATCTCAGTGATCTCTTCACCCAGGTTTGTTCTCTCTACCGGAGTGGTGTGAAAGTACAGGATGCCGTCCGCCGGATTCACGTGGAGAAATACGCCGACTTCCGACAGTATCCGAAATATCAGGCCACGTTTGCCGACAACGCCGAGGTGATCTATCGGCAACTTCGGCAGCAGTAAAGCCGCGGCGCCTGACTTCCGGATTCGATGGGTTCGGAGTTCCTTTCCTGCATTGGGGACCCAGAAGCGCGCCGGCGTCCGTGCCAATGCCGGGTTCCGTACCCTAATCCCTGAAGCCGCTGCGACAAGAACGCGGAACCCTCCTTCCGAGGCTCGATTGCTCGGTCCCCCTGTAGAATCTCCGATGACGGTATGCGCGACGCGGAGAAAGATCGGCTGGCGTTATCCGCTGCGGATCGGCACTTCGAGTCGCCGGGGATCGAAGGAAGTACCCGACCCGTGAATTCCAGTTATTTGACGAAGCCGTCCGACGCTATGTCGAGTAGACGGGAAGCGACGAGATGATGCACCGCGATGTAGTTGGTGCCCTTCACGGGCTCGTCGATTATCTCCGCGTCGAACGAAAACGAGTACCCGGCGAAGTGCTCTTCGAGGCGGGAAGATTGGAATGCCTCCTTTTTCTCGGCTACGATCCGCACTTCGACGGGGACGAACCTCCTGGTCTTTGAAGGTGTCTGTCTAGTATTTGAACAAGGCCCGTTTTCGCGTTTGTCATCTCGGATGGATGGTGGGAAAGGGCTCCTATCGTCAGGAACCCTGCCTGGTCGCGTCTGCCGCAGCCCAGTGAATCGCCCAGACTGCGTCGGTCCAAGGGGCTACGCGCCCGACTGGGGGCAACGAAATGAGTCGCGGGAAGTCCTTGGAGGAAATCGCTATTGATCTCCTCTAAGCCCATTTCTCGATAAGTTTCGGATGGCTGTTAATGTAAGGTTTGCCGAGATACAGAAGCAATACCATGATGGCCGCGGCAAGCGTCGCGTGCATCGCGTTCAAATTACGCGCGGCCAATTCGCAGATTCGTCCATCACCAGATGCGACAGCGGTTTTCCTTCACCATAGGCTGGCCCGGCTTGCATGCGAATGCTTTCTCAAACTCGGGCAGGTTCACCACCAGGCCGTTGACGCGGTACTTGCCCGG
>Ga0209420_1001578_pt1 | contig 10689 bp, 10 predicted proteins | sample BlaSpr_A8_OM1_O1_FD_187972 | JGI IMG/M metagenome (GOLD analysis project Ga0209420, IMG submission 187972) | Forest soil microbial communities from Thunder Bay, Ontario, Canada - Black Spruce, Ontario site 2_A8_OM1_O1 (SPAdes) (version 2) | ecosystem: Environmental > Terrestrial > Soil > Boreal...
GGTGGTGCCGCTCACCGCTGATGCGGCCGCGCCGGGCGGCAGCTCAATCCGCGCGCAGCAACTCCCGCTGCCGTACGAGCTTCCCGCCTGAACTCACTCGGCTTCGGGGCGCAGGTGCGGAAACAGGATGACGTCGCGAATCGAGGGCGCATCGGTGAAGAACATGACCAGCCGGTCAATGCCCACGCCGAGGCCTGCGGTGGGCGGCATGCCGTACTCGAGCGCGCGCACGTAGTCCGCATCGTAGAACATCGCCTCCTCGTCCCCCTTGTCCTTGCGCGCCACCTGCGCGCGAAAGCGCGCCGCCTGATCCTCCGGATCGTTGAGCTCGGAGAAGCCGTTGGCAATCTCGCGCCCGGCGAGGAAGAACTCGAAGCGATCGGCGATGAAGGGGTCGGCATCGTTCGGGCGCGACAGCGGCGAGACTTCCGCCGGATAGGCGTAGACGAAGGTCGGATCCAAGAGTGAGCTCTCGACGGTCTTCTCGAACAGCCCGATGAGCAGTTTCCCCGCGCCGTCCTCGCGCTCGAAGCCGATGCCGAGCTCCTCGCAGCGCTTGCGCAGGTAGGTCAGGTCGCGCAGCGACAAAGGATCGATGCCCGCAGTGTGCTCGATGAGGGCCTGCTCCACCGTGAAGCGCCGGAACGGCTTGCTCAGATCGTAGTTGCGCCCCTGGTAGGTCAGCTGCTGGTTACCGTTCAGGGTGTCGGCGAGCCCGCGGATGGCCTTCTCCGTCCAGTCCATCAGCTCGCGGTAGTCGGCGTAGGCCAGATACAGCTCGAGCATCGTGAATTCGGGATTGTGCTGGGTTGAGAGGCCCTCGTTGCGGAAGTTGCGGTTGATCTCGTAGACGCGCTCGAAGCCGCCCACCACCAGGCGCTTCAGGTACAGCTCCGGGGCGATGCGCAGGTACATGTCCAGATCGAGCGCGTTGTGGTGCGTGCGGAACGGGCGTGCCGTGGCGCCGCCCGGGATCGGCTGCATCATCGGCGTTTCGACCTCAAGAAAGTCGAGCGCGTCGAGGAAGTCGCGCAGGTAGCCGACGATGCGGCTGCGGGTACGGAACACGTTGCGGCTCGCCTCGCTCACGATCAGATCGACGTAGCGGCGGCGGTAGCGCGTTTCGGTGTCGGCAAGGCCGTGCCACTTGTCCGGCAGCGGGCGCAGAGACTTCACCAGCAGCGTGATCGAATCGGCGCGCACGGACAGCTCGTTGGTCTTGGTGCGAAACAGCACCCCGCTCGCGCCGATAATGTCGCCCACGTCCCAGCCCCTGAACGCCTCGTAAGCGGCGCCGAGGCTGTCGGCCTGCAGGTAGATCTGGATCTGGCCGGTGCGGTCGGAGATCTTGGCAAAACTTGCCTTGCCCATGATGCGGCGGAACAGCAGCCGCCCGCCGACCGTCACGCGCGTGGGATGCTCATCGAGCCAGGCGCCGTCGCGCTCGCCGAAGGCCGAGTGCAGCTCCCCTGCGAGCGCATCGCGCCGGAAGTCATTCGGAAACGCGACGCCGCTCTTGCGCAGCTGCGCAAGCTTGGCGCGCCGCTCGGCGATCAGCCGGTTCTCATCGCCGCCGCCTTCGCCGTTGCTGCTGTCTGTCATCTAAGTAGGTCCCCGCGCTAAACGCCCGCCTTGAGCGAGGCCTCCAGGAACTGATCCAGCGCCCCGTCCAGCACGGCCGCGGTGTTGCCGACCTCCACCCCGGTGCGCAGGTCCTTGATGCGCGACTGGTCGAGCACGTAGGAGCGGATCTGGTTGCCCCAGCTCACATCCGACTTCGAGTCCTCCAGCACCTTGGCGGCGGCATTGCGCTTGTTGACCTCCAGCTCATAGAGCTTCGCCTTGAGCATTTTCATGGCGGTGGAGCGGTTCTTGTGCTGGCTGCGCTCGTTCTGGCAGGCGGCCACGATGCCGGTCGGCATGTGCGTGATACGCACCGCCGACTCGGTCTTGTTGACGTGCTGGCCACCGGCGCCGGAGGAGCGGTACACGTCCACCTTCAGGTCCGCCGGATTGATGTCGATCTGAATGTCATCGTCGATCTCCGGTGAGACGAATACCGAGGCGAACGAGGTGTGGCGACGATTGCCCGAATCGAACGGGGACTTGCGCACCAGGCGATGCACGCCGGTCTCGGTGCGCAGCCAGCCGTAGGCGTATTCGCCCTGCACTTCCACGGTTGCGCTCTTGATGCCCGCCACCTCGCCCGGACTTGAGTCGATGACCTCGCACTTGAAGCCGCGCGCGGCCCCCCAGCGCAGGTACATGCGCAGCAGCATCTGTGCCCAGTCCTGCGCCTCAGTGCCGCCGGCGCCTGCCTGGATGTCGAGAAAGGCGCTGTGCGAGTCCATCTCGCCGCGGAACATGCGCTTGAACTCAAGGCGGCGCACGTCCGCTTCCAGGCGCTGCGCGTCGCGCTCGATGTCCTGCGCGGCGGCTTCATCGCACTCCTCCACTGCCAGCTCGAGAAGCTCCGCGGCATCGCCGACGCCCTTGGTGGCGCGCTCGATCTCGCTGACGTCGCCGCTCAGCCGGGCGCGCTCGCGACCGAGTTCCTGGGCACGGGCGGGGTTCGACCAGATGGCAGGATCCTCCAGCTCGCGCGCGACTTCCTCGAGCCGCTCCTGCTTGCTGTCGTACTCAAAGAAACCCCCGTAGCGAGACCATGCGGTCCGCGAGGTCTTTCAGCTGGCGTCTGAGTTGATTGACTTCCATGGCAGCGCGCGATGCTAGCACCGCCGTGCGGGCTTTAGCGAGCCGCGGGCATGAGGTGCTCGATGAGCAACTGCAGCCGCCGCTCGCCCTGGTACTCGTTCACTTCCAGCCGATAGACCAGCTGGTGCAGGCCGGCCGGCAGCTCGACGCTTTCGCCCTCCTCCACGTGATTGAAGGCGATCGCATCGAAGGCGCGGCCGCTCCTGGGCACCTCCACCCACATCTTCACGTGCCGCTCGCCGATCCGGCGTGCGCTGCGGATGCTGAAGAGCCCATCGAAAGTCGGTTCCGGGAAGGCCTGTCCCCACGGACCCCCGGCCCGCAGCGCCTGGGCCGTCTCGAGGGCAATCTCGGCGGGCGCGAGTTCCCCGTCGGTCTCGATGGCGTCTGCGCTGGGGGCAAATTCTGCGCAGCGCGCCACCTCCGCATCGAAGGCGGCCGCGAACTCATCGAGCTTGGCGCGCTCGAGGGTGAGTCCCGCAGCCATCGCGTGTCCGCCAAAGCGGCTGATCAAGTGAGGATGGCGCGCGGCGATCGCATCGAGCACGTCGCGGATGTGGATGCCGGTGACCGAGCGCGCCGAGCCGCGCAGCGTCGCCTCATCGGCGCTCGCAAAGGCGATTACCGGCCGGCGCACGCGCTCCTTCACCCGGCTCGCCACCAGGCCCACCACGCCTTGGTGCCAGCTGTCGTGGAACAGGCACACTCCGCTGCGCGAAACGGCGCCGGGACCGGGTTCCAGCCGGCGTACCGCTGCGCGCGCCTCGGTCTGCATCTGCGCCTCGATCGAGCGGCGCTCCTGGTTCAGCTCATCGAGCCGCACGGCGAGTGAGTGTGCCGCTGGCTCCTCGTCGGCGAGCAGACACTGGATGCCGATGGTCATGTCATCGATGCGGCCGGCCGCGTTCAGTCGCGGCGCCACCCCGAAGGCAAGATCGCCCGCCGTGAGCTCAGCCGCGGCGCGGCCGGCGATGCTGAGCAGCGCGCGAATGCCCGGCACGCAGCGGCCGGCACGTATGCGCTTCAATCCCTGCGCGACCAGCACACGGTTGTTGGCATCGAGCGGCACCACGTCGGCGATGGTGCCGAGCGCCACCAGATCGAGCAGTTCCGCCACGCCCGGGGCGCCGGGCTCGCTGAGGCCCGCCGCATCGAGCGTGCGGCGCAGCGCCGCCATGACGTAGAAGGCGACGCCGACGCCGGCCAGTGCACGGCTGCCGAAGCGGCTGCCGGCAAGGTTGGGATTCACGATCACGTTCGCATCGGGCAGCTGCGCGCCGGCCAGGTGATGATCGGTGATCAATACGTCGATGCCGCGCGCGCGCGCAGCGCTCACCCCGGCGTTGCTCGAGATGCCGTTGTCCACGGTCACGATGAGGGTCGGGGCACGGCTCAGCGCCAGCGCCACGATCTCCGGGGTGAGGCCGTAGCCGAACTCAAAGCGGTTCGGTACCAGGAAATCCACCTGCGCGAAGCCACAGCCGCGCAGTGCCCGCACCACGAGTGCGCTGCTGGTCGCCCCGTCCGCATCGAAATCGCCGATGACCAGCACGCGACCGTTGCTGCGATGCGCCAGCAGCAGCTCGACCGCCGGCGCGACCCCCTCGAGCGTGCCGACCGGCAGCAGCCGCTCGAGCGAGTTGTCCAGCTCGAAGGCCGAGCGCACGCCGCGCGCGGCGTAGACCCGCACCAGCACCGGATGCAGCGCCGCACCGAGGGCGGGTGCGGCCGGGGCCAGCGGGCGGCGCACGATCCTGAGGTTCACGCAAAGCCCTTGAGCCCGTGCGTGCGGCGACGCCACAGTTTCAGGCGGCTGGCGCGGCCGACGCTCACCCGCGTGTCATTGAGGATCACCGTGAGGCCGGCGAGCTGACCGTGCCGCAGCGCCCGCAGGGCCTCGCACACGAAACGCTCATCCAGGCGCGCCAGAGCCTGCGCGTGGGTCGCATGATCGTTCTCCCGCAACTGCCCTCCTGTTTGCGCCACCAGCACCGCGCGCCCGTTGCCGGGGCGCAGCACCTCCGCAAGATGCGCGGGGAATCCTGAGCAGGCGCCTCCCAAAAGATGCCAAAGGCCTGCAAGCCAGGCGTCCCGGCCGAAGGCCTGGGGCAGCCCCTCACGCGGCAGCCGCCTCAGCGGCGCCACTCTCCCCTCGGCGCCCCAGACCCAGAGCGTGGTCACCGGCGGCTCGCCGCGCTGCGCGCGCGCCTCGTTCACCGCATGGCCGTGCAGCCACATCTCGATCTCCGCGAGCAGCCGCCGCAACGGCGCCGCCGCAGCGGATGCGGGCACGACCTCGCTGACGAGCCCGCCGGCGCAGCGCGCAGGCTCTGGCGTCCTCAGCGGCAGGATACCCGGAGTGCTGAGCAGAAAATCGCCCGACGGCAACGGCGCAAGTGAAAATCCGGAGGCGCCGAAGGTGCGCGCGAAGTCTGCGGCAAGAACGGCGAGCTGTTCGGGGCTCAAGCTCAAAAGACCGCGGTGATCCAGATGCACGCGCGTGAGGCCGGCGCTCAGTTGCACCGGGCTTGCGATCCAGCGCGTGACGGCTGCCGCGGGGCTTTCCGGCGCGCCCTCGAGCAGCGCGCCCGCCACGCAGGCGGGCGCCACGTCGCTGAGGTCGGTGCGCCCGAGACGGCCGGCCAGCCACGCGCGCCACCCCGAGTGAAGTGCGCGGCGTTCACCGAATCGCGCCACGGATTGCAGGCCCGGGATGTCGGTGAAAGCCGCGGCGGCCTGCTGCGCGCCGTCGTCGGCGGCGGGCAGGTACAGATCGGCGATGACCATGACGATGTCGCGCACTGGCGCTATCGTACCTAAGTGGTCAAGTTCACCCTGGAACCGGCAACGCTTGCCAACCTGATCCGCGGTTACTCGGACAGCGAGCTGCGCATTGGCGATACGCGCATCACGCGCAGCTGCATCGTGACGCCCGAGCGGCTGATCACCGACTGGGCGCCCGCCACGTTCGCCGAGCTGCTGCCGGCGCACCTCGAGACGCTGTTCGCGCTCGCGCCCGCAGTGGTCCTGCTCGGTAGCGGTGCGGTGCAGCGCTTTGCGACCAAGGAAGTGCGCGCGGCGTTCCTGGAGCGGGGCGTCGGGCTTGAGGTGATGCAGCTGGGCGCGGCGTGCCGCACCTTCAACGTGCTGCTGCAGGAGGAGCGGCGGGTGGCCGCGGCGCTATTCTTGCGCTGAAGTCTTGCGAAAGATGATCGGCAGAAGACACAAGGCGAGGGACAACCAACCAAACAATCATTCGAAGCTGACAGACTCGAACAATTGCACTGTTCTTTTTCTTGTTACCGAAGTTATTGCTCTTGTGTGCGACTCCCTCCTCCCTGTGTCTTCTGCCGGTCACCCTCCGCTTTGCTGTCGTCGATAGGAGACAGGGCGCATGTTAAACGGGTGGCAGAACCCCATGCAACTTATTTAGCGGCCAACGATTTTTACGCCGGTGTTGCAGCGCTTTCGCTGTCGTTTTCGGCCTTCAAAGCTGAATTTCGCGGGGTTTTCGCGTGAATTTCACCTAGAAGCACATTGGATTCTTTTTAACTATCAGTTTGTTATGCATGATTCATCATCCAAATAATCAGATCAGACGGTGCCCCCCAGCAGAGGCACGAACGCCACCGGACCGAGCACGTCGCGCTCCACGCGCTGCTCGCGGCGCGTCAGCCTGACCAGCTTCTGCTCGCCCTCGGGCCCGATCGGAACGATCAGCCGCCCGCCGACTTTCAGCTGCTTGAGGAGTGCCTCGGGCACGCTCATCGGCGCGGCGGCGACCAGAATTCCATCGTAGGGCGCGTGCGCCTTCCAGCCGAGCGTGCCGTCGCCGTGGCGGAAGCGCACGTTGCGGATGCCCAGTTCCTTCAGCCGCTCGCGCGCGCGGGTGAGCAGCGCCTCGATGCGCTCGATGGTATTGACGTGCGCGACCAGCGGGGCGAGCACGGCGGTCTGGTAGCCACAGCCGGTGCCCACCTCCAGCACGCTGTCGGCCGCTCCCGCCTCGAGCAGTGCCTCGGTCATGCGCGCGACGATGTAGGGCTGGGAGATGGTCTGCCCGAAGCCGATCGGCAGCGCGGTGTCCTCGTAGGCACGGCTGCCGAGTGCCTCGTCGACGAAGATATGACGCGGCACGTTGCGGATCCGATCGAGCACTGCAAGGTTGGTGATGCCCTGCTCGCGCAGTCGCTGCACCAGCCGATCGCGCGTGCGGGCCGAGGTCATGCCGATCCCGGACATGCGCAGGTCAGCCATTGAGCCCGTCCAGCCAGCGGCTCAGTTCCGGCAGCGCCGCATGCCGCGTGAGGTCGACCTGCAGCGGCGTCACCGACACATAGCCCTGCGCCACCGTATCGAAGTCGGTGCCGGGCCCGGCATCGCGCTCAGCCCCCGCCGGGCCCACCCAGTACACCGGCCGTCCGCGCGGATCCTGCGCGCGCATGACCTCCGCCGAGCGGTGCCGATAGCCGAGGCGGCTGGCGCGAAACCCCTTGAGCTCCGCGAACGGCACGTCCGGCACATTGACGTTGAGAATGAGCGCGGACTGCAGCGGCTTCTTCAGCAGCTGTGCCACCAGCACGCGCGCCACTTCGGCGCCGGTCTGAAAGTGACCCGCGCCCGCCTGGCCGGTACACAGGGACACGGCGATGGTCGGCAGCCCGAGGAAGCGCCCCTCCACCGCCGCCGCCACCGTCCCGGAGTAAAGAACGTCGTCGCCCAGATTCGGGCCGTCATTGACCCCCGACACCACCATGTCGTGCTCGAAGTCGAACAGGCCGGTAATGGCGAGGTGTACGCAGTCGGTGGGCGTGCCGGGCACGAAATACACGCCCGGCTCGGACTCGAACACGCGCAGCGGCACATCGAGGGTCAGGGAGTTGCTGGCGCCGCTCTTGTTACGGTCGGGCGCCACTACCGTCACCTCGGCGAGTGTCGAGAGTGCCTCGCGCAGGCGGCGGATGCCTTCGGCGCGGTAGCCGTCATCGTTACTGACCAGGATTTTCACTAGCGCTCGCGGTGGGTGCGCGAAAATTTCGGCTGACTATACTGGAAGTAAGGACCTGCAGCGGAGCTTGAGGCGTGACGGCCCTACCCGGCGATCGGAAACGTGACGAGGGAGCGGACCGCGCCGCTGACGATGAGGCGCACCTGTTCCGCGACGCCGTGCGCGGCGTCAGGCCTCTCACCTCACGCGCACCAGCGCCGCGTGTGCCCAAGCTGCGCCCGCAGGCGCGCTTCGCGCGCGCGGATCGCGCCGCGGTGCTGCGGGAGAGCCTCTCGGGCGAGGACGCCGACCCGGCGGTGGCCTCCGGCGAGGAGCTGGTGTTTAACCGCCCGCAGATCCAGGTGTCGGTGCTGCGCAAGCTGCGCCGCGGCGAGTTCCGCGTGCAGCGTGAGATCGATCTGCACGGGCTCACCGTCGCTGAGGCCAAGCAGGCACTGCGCCAGTTCCTGATCCAGGCGCTGGAGCATGAGGTGCGCTGCGTGCGCATCGTCCACGGCAAGGGGCTGCGCTCCGGGCACCGGGGACCGGTGCTCAAGTCCGCCGTGAGCGGCCTGTTGCGTCGCACCGGCGCGGTGCTGGCTTATGTTTCCGCGCGGCCGGTGGACGGGGGCACCGGCGCGCTCTACGTCCTGCTGTCGCCGCGCTAAAGGCAGCCCGCCTTCAGGCTTCCGCCACTTCCCCTGCCGTGCCGATCAGTTCGCGCAGCACGACGCTCGCAAAGCCCCCGCGCGCGAGGCGAAACCGCAACACCACCGAGTGCGCCTCTCGCTCGCAGGACAGCTCGCGCACCGTGAGGCGCAGGCTGCGGCGCTCCTGGCGCATGCCGGCAGCGCTGCACAGCGCGCTGTGCAGCGCAAACTGCTCACCGATACGCGATTCCAGTGCCAGGACCGCGCCCCGCGTCGGCGGGGCGCCCTCACCCCACAGCGGGCCGGTCGGGTGGATGTGCTGTGCCTCGCAGCGGCGGTCGAGGTCCGCATCGGGCTGCTGCACGGCGAAGAAGCTGCCGCGGCCGTCGAGGGTGGCGAGATCCCCGGGCACGAGCTGCTGCCAGCTGCCCGCGCGCACCCGCTCGGCCAGCACCGCATTGAACACCAGGCTGCGCGCGGCGGAGAGCACGAAGCCACGCTCGATGCGCGGCAGTCCCGCGACGCTGCCGTGGTGATCGAGATTCGCACCATCGCGCCCGAAGCGCTGGGGCCCGAAGTAGTTCGGCACGCCGCAGCGGGCAATCTCGGCGAGGCGCGGGGCCAGCCGCGCCGCAAGTGTCGTGCCCTCGTCCGGGGCGCTGTGAATGCGCACCGCAAAATGATTGCCGGCGAGTGCTCCGCGCGGCAGCTTGCGGGTGTGCGGATGCGCTTCGAGCACCTCGAAGCCCTCGCCGCGCACCTGCGCCCAGTCGACGCACGCGCGCGGGCGCGGCACTGAAAACCACTGCAGTGCAACGGCGCGCCGATCTTTGAGTCCGGCGAAACCCACCTCGTTGGGCCGGCAAGCGCTCAGCCGCGCCAGCTCGCGCGCCACCCAGTGCGTGTTGGCATTGCGCTTCTTGACCTTGAGCAGCAGGTGCGCGCCCGAACCGGCGGGTGCGAAGCCCAGCTCCTCCTCGACCACGAAGTCCTCGGGCTCGGCGCGCAACAGCCCGTGGGCCGGCACCGCACCGTGCGCGCGGGGCGGCTCGAGCGCCGCCTGCTGTGCGGAAAGCGCCTGCCCGGGCACCGCCGGCGTCAACCCTGTTTGAGGAGTACGACGGCCTGCGCGGCGATGCCTTCCGCGCGCCCGAGAAAGCCCAGGCCCTCGGTAGTCGTCGCCTTGATGTTGATGCGCGCCGCATCGATGTCCAAAAGCTTCGCGATGGAGCTGCGTATGGCATCGCGGTGCGGGGCGACCTTCGGCGCCTGGGCCAGAACGGTAAGGTCGGCGTTGACCACGGTGAGACCGCGCCCACGCAGCAGGGCCAGCACGTCGGTGACGAAAGTGCGGCTGTCAGCTCCTTTCCAGCGCGGGTCACTGTCCTTGAAATGCTGGCCGATATCACCCAGGCCGGCCGCTCCCAGCAGCGCATCGCACAGGGCATGCAGGACCACGTCCCCGTCCGAGTGCGCCACCACGCCGTGGGTGTGGGCGATGCGCACCCCGCCCAGCATCAGAAAGTCGCCCGCACCGAAGGCATGCACGTCGAAGCCGGAGCCAATTCTCATGTTCGTGCTCGCAGTAGTGCCGCCGCGAGGGTGAGCTCAGCGGCGGTCGTGATTTTGAGGTTGCCGGGGTTGCCGGCCACCAGCTGTGGATGCTCGCCGACCCACTCGAGGGCCTGCGCCTCATCGCTCGGCAAGCGTCCCGCCGCGTGGGCCGCATCGAGGGCCGCGCACAATCTTGCGTAACGGAACATCTGCGGGGTGAGCGCCCGCCACAACGACGTGCGGTCGACCGTCTCGGCCACCTCGAATCCCTCGCCCTGGCCGCCCTGGGCGCGCTTGAGCGTGTCCGCCGCAGGCGTGGCGAGCAGCCCCCCCACGGGGTGCCCGTCGAGCTGGGTGAGCAGGCGGTCCAGATCCTCGCCGGAAAGACACGGGCGCGCGGCATCGTGCACCAGCACCCAGTCGCAGGGCTCGGCGCGCGCGCTGAGTGCGGCCAGTGCGCTGCGCACGGAGGCGCTGCGCTCCGCGCCGCCGCGGGCAACGCTCACCTGCGCCCCGCCCAGCCGTGCGGCAACCTGGGGCCACCTGCGATCCTGCGCCGCGAGCGCCACCACCGCGCCCGCGCAGCGCGCATCCTCAAGAAAGGGGGCGAGCGCCCACTCGATGACGGTGCGTCCCTCGAGGGCAGCGTACTGCTTGGGTGTTTCCGCGCCGAAGCGGCTGCTGGATCCCGCGGCCGGCATGACCAGCCAATACCGCATCGCGCCTGCAGGTGACTTCAGCGGGCCGCCGCGGTTCGGGTCGGGGGATGAGTCGTATCGGCGG
>Ga0209420_1001579_pt1 | contig 10686 bp, 10 predicted proteins | sample BlaSpr_A8_OM1_O1_FD_187972 | JGI IMG/M metagenome (GOLD analysis project Ga0209420, IMG submission 187972) | Forest soil microbial communities from Thunder Bay, Ontario, Canada - Black Spruce, Ontario site 2_A8_OM1_O1 (SPAdes) (version 2) | ecosystem: Environmental > Terrestrial > Soil > Boreal...
AGTGGGTCGATGCGGCACAGGGGTCTCTGGGCGCGTGCGCGACGCCAGTTCGCCAGGAGCTCCGCTTGGTGGAGCGACGCCCATTGCCGAACGAGCTTGAGCGCCCGCGGCGGGAGCGAGCCGGCGAGGACGGTCCCGTCAAGGCCGACCGATGCGCGCTGTCCCGCGTACGCCGCGTGGAAGTGCGGAGTCTGGTGCCCGCTCTCATCCCAGAACATCGCGATCGTGATCCCGTAGAAGAAGCTGATCCGCGGCATCAGACGCCGTCCGACGGGGCCGGCGCATCGAGACTGGGCGGTGCGAACGCCTCCGAAACCAGGTCGGCCTCCCCGTCCCGCGGCGCGTAGTGCAGGTATTTCAGTGTCGTGTCGATATCCGCGTGACCCATCCACGCCATGAGCAGGATCGACACGGCCGGGTTGGAGATCACCTGCGTGCCGAACGTGTGGCGTAGCTCGTGGAAGCGCAGCGAGCGCAGACCGGCACCTCTCAGCGCCACCTTGTAGCGGCGGTAGAGCGCCGAGCCGTCGAGGTAGCCGCCGGCCATCCCCACGAACAGGGCTGCGGCGGGCAGGGGCTCATTGCCCACTACTCCGACTTGGTCCCGGCTTCGGGTCAAAGTTGGGACAAACCTCGCTCTACAGCGCTGCGCGGCGATGCCGCAACCCCGCATTCCAGAGCCAAAGCGCCAGTGCCGGAGGAGGGACTCGGACCCCCGACACGCGGATTATGATTCGCTTCCCGGCTCCCCGGAATTGGCTCTGCTAAGCGGATCTAAGCCCAAGAAATATGGCCCGTTTGCGAGCCGCCACGGCCCTCTAGGGAAATCCTGGGGAAATCCGTGGACCCTTCTCGCAACTCGTTGGCCGCTTCGAGTTGCTGGGGATCTACAACTCCATGAGCCAGAAGAAACGGCCCACGGGCCACCTGCAGGTCAAGACCGACAAGAACGGTCGCGGACGCTCCTTCTGGGCGTTCTGGCGCGACCGCAACGATAAGAAGGGCGGCCGACGTCTCGGCCCCGCGCACATCCGAGACTCAGGGCGGCGCACCGCCCGCGGCGCGGTCATCTGGAGGGCTGGGCACGGCCCCAAGCCGAGCGTCGAGCACCTGACGCCGAAGGAGGCGCAGGCGTGCCTGGAGACGATCATCGAGGAGCTCCGAGCGGCCGCTGAGGTCGAGCACGTCGCCGAGCACACCCTGCAGCAGGCGGTCGAAGGCTGGCTGGCGGAGCGCAAGGGGGAGAGGGGACTGAAGCGATCCACGATCGCCGGCTACGAGGACATGTTTGAGCGCCTGTTCCGCGACCTCGGCGCCGACACGCAACTGCGCTCGCTCGCAGACGGTCGCCTGCGTGGATATTTCGCCGACTTCAAGGCATACCGCGTGTTGAGCGAGACGAAGGCCCGCTTGGCGCTCGCCGAAGGCAAGAACGTGCAGCAGCTGACGATCGAGCGTTGGACCGCGCAGCCAGCCGAGAGCCAGGCGCTCGAGGTGGTCACGAAGGACGAGGCTGTCCGCTTGGCGGACGAGCTGCCGGGAACGTGGAAGCACCGGCGGCGCGGCTGCTACCGCGTTGTCCCGCTCGACGCGCAGCGCCCGCGACGTGTCTCACGCACCGCGGCGATGGCCCTGCAAGCGGAAGGCTGGACCGTCAAGCGCCGGAAGACGAAGCCCTGGATGCTTGTGACCCCGGCCGCCGCGCAGACGCGAAACACCTACCGAGACATCCTCGCCGCATCGTTCGACTACGCTGTGCGCGAGGGCTGGCTTGACGCGAACCCGCTGGCCTCGGTCAAGCGGGCAAGCAAACGCCACGACCACGACCGCATCCTGCGGCGCGACGACTTCTACGACCCGGACGAGGTCGACCGCCTCCTGCACTGCGCCCCCAGCGTGTTCGAGGAAGCGTTCTGGCTGTGCGGCGCACACGCGGGCCTGCGCCTGCCCGGCGAGGCGCTGGGGCTGCGATGGGGCGCCGTCGACTTCCAGACGGGCGTGATGCGCCCCTACGACAACTGGGTGCGCAACGAGAGGGACACGACCAAGACCTCCGACTCGGAGGCGATCCCGATGACGCCGCGGCTGACACGAGCGCTGGCGCAGCTCAGAAGAAGGGGCTACGCGACTGGCGAGCAGGACTTCGTGTTCGTAAGCGAGCTGACGCGGGACTCGCCGGTATCCGAACGGCCACTGCGGGAGGCCTTCAAGGCCGCTGTGCAGGCCGCGGGACTCAAGCCGATCAGGATGTACAACCTGAGGCACTCCTTCGGCACCACGCTGGCGCGCAACGGCATCGACATCAGGACCGTCCAGGCGCTCATGCGCCACGACCGTCTGAGCACGACCGAACAGTACATGGCCTACTCACCGCGACCGGACCTTGCGGAGCAGATCGCTCGGGCGCTTGATCCGCACAGCCTGCCGGAGAACGTCCTGCGGATTCAGTCGCTGTCCGAGGGTTCAGACGCGACGTTCCTTAAGCGTCTGGAAGAAGAGATCCCGGCGAAGTGGCTGCGTGAGGTCCAACGGGTCTACGCGGAGATCGACTCGTAGATCTTGGAAGCCGCGGCTCGACGATACATTCTGGACCGTGGACGGCATACCAGGCAGAGCGTTTGCGGCCAGCCAATGGGCAGATCGGCCGCATCTGCCGCAGTCGCTGACGGCGCGACAGCGGACATTGCACGAGCGGCTGTGTAGCCAGGACGCCAAGCTTGGTGCGACTTTGGGGGCGATGTACGTTGGGGCGATCACGGTGCTCGAATCGGATAGCCCTGATCGAGTCTCACAAGCCGCGCACAGCTGCCGAGAGCTGATCGAGAAGTTGGTCCGTACACGGGCGGAGCCGGCAAAGCCTGGTGTCGGCAACCCGCGTGACCGTAGTTCGGAACTGGAGCGCGAGTGGACTGCGTACAGTGCGAGCGTCGGGGTTGGGGCGGCCGGGCTGGATGGTCGTACCGTAGACCGGGGGCTCACGACGGTCCTGATCCGCGTTGAGGCTTATTGCGAGTCGGCTCGATCCCACAAACCGGGGCGGCAGGATCAAGCTGCCCGCGCGCTCGCGCAGTTGGGGCTGACTGACGCCGCGCTCCCGGAGGAGGTACGCGATGAGGATATTAAACAGCTCATCGGCCTATGGAAATTCTTCGAGAAAGCAGCTCATCACTCGACAGCTCATTGCGTGCCCGAGCGTGTGCGCGCAGAATTCGCGGTGCTTGAGGACCTACTAATGCGTTGGGTGCCCGAGATCTTTGCTGACCTCGATGAGCTCGATTCACTGATCGGGGGGCACGGTGCCTGATGCAGCGGCTGTCGATCGCGCCGTAGCCCTGATCAAGAAGGGTCGGACGAATCGGATCTACTTCTTCGACAAGCTCGACGATCCCAGCTGGATAGCCCCTCTCAAGGCGCGCGGTTTCTTCTCCCAGCCGCCGGACCCGGTGGATGCAAATCGCGGCGTCATGTTTCCCCTGTGGCCTGAGGGTGAATATTTGGCTCGGATGGCATCAGTCCAGCCGGACCTCGTTGCCGACGTGCTCGAGGGGATCCCGGAAACCGAGAACGTTGCTGTGCGGCGCGATGTGATGCGAGCCGCTGCCAGTCTTGATCGAGAGAGCGCGGTCAGTATCTCGGCGAGAGAGCGGTCCTGGATACGCAACCACTCGAACCTGCCCGTCGACTATCCCGAGGCTGCTGCGCGGCTCGCTCTTCATCTCGCTGACGTCGGTGCCGCCGAGGACGCAGTGCTTCTCCTGCGTGAGCTTCTAGAGGTAATCCCCACTGGGAAAGCTGGCTCGCGTGGCGCGTACGCGGTGCGACTCGAGCAGTGGACCTACGGTCACATCGCCGCTGAGACATTTCCCCTTTTGGCGGATAAGGTGGGCCTAGCGGCAGTTGTACTCCTCGTCGATTTGTTGCAAGGCGCACTGGACTTGGATCCACATGCCACGCGACCGATCGACCTCTCAGACATATGGCGACCAGCGGTTGAGGATCACGAGCAGAACGTTGAAGTCGATTTTCGCGATTCACTAATAAGCGTCACGCGAGACACTGCTCTTGGTTGGATTGGTGACGACTGCGAGCGACTAGGGGGCGTCGTCAGCGAGCTGACTCGTCGTGAGTGGACGGTGTTCCGTCGACTAGCACTCCACATCCTGCAGCAAGGAATCGACGTGGCACTACCGGAGGCCGTAGCTGCAGCGCTTGACCCCGACAACTTCTTCGACGAGCATGCACTGCACGAGTACATGGAGCTGACTCGGCGGATCTTCGCACTACTCACCGAGGCACAGCGGGCCGTGTGGTTCGAACTACTCGACCAAGGCCCCGAGTGGCCGGCCCGGTGCCCGGAGGAGCGGGCGAAGGAAGGGCGGATGAGCGAGGAGGAATACGAGCGGTTCGTCAAGATTTGGCGTCGGGATCGAATGCAAGTGATTGAGGGGCAGTTGCCCTCCGAGCGCGCCGAGGAGCTTCAGCGACTGATCGGCGAGTTCGGGCGTAACGAGCACCCAACGTTCCACAGTTATCACCGGAGCTGGGTGGGTCCGACCTCCCCATTGTCCGAGGCTGAGTTCGCCGCCATGGCCCCCGGGGACGCCATAGAGTTCGTTCGCGGCTGGGAGCCTACGGGCGATTGGGCGAGTCCAACGCCCGAGGGGCTCGGACGAGTCCTGACAGGGCAAGTTACTGCCGACCCAGCCGAGTTCTCAGCGCTTGCAGCCGCTGGCGCGCTTGACGAGCTCGATCCGACTTACGCTGGCGCTGTCATTCGGGGCCTCGACGGCGCTGTGAGAGCCGACCGTGGGGATGAGATCAGCTGGGACGGTGCGCTGAGCGTCGTCGAGCTAGCCGTCCGCGCGCCAGACGTTGCACGGGCTGGCGGTACCAGAGACGATCACGCCTGGGACCCGGACTGGCGCTCCTCGCGCAGGGATGCAGCGGGCATTCTCGAGCAGGCGATGTCTCGCCGTGTGCTCCCGATTGAGTTCGCGGACCGGGTGTGGGATGCGCTCGACGTGTTGAGTTGGGATCCGGACCCAACGCCCGAACACGAGGAACGCTATGGCGGCTCCAACATGGATCCGCTCATGCTCTCGATCAACACAGTGCGAGGACAGGCGATGCATGCTGTCATCCAATATGCGACGTGGAGGAAGCTCGAGCAGGAAGACCTTGATCTAGGGTCATTGCCGGACGTCGCCAGCAATCTCGAAGCACACCTTGACCCCGCTCGGGATCCCTCTGAGACCACGCGCGCAGCGTTCGGGGCGCGCTTGGGGCTACTCGATTGGGTTGACCCGCAATGGCTGATCGACCGTCTGTCGCTTCTGTTTCCCTCGGACGATCAGGCGCTACGCCTGGCGACCTGGGAGACGTTTCTCGCATGGGTGCGTCCGAGCGAGCGAATGCTCGAGCTCGTGGGCGCCGAGTATCGGCGAGCAATCGAGGAGCTGCCTACCACGGAGGACAGGCGAAGTCGCGCCGGCAAGGATCCAGGTCTGGCAATTGCTGAGCACCTTGCCACTTATGCATGGTGGGGAACGCTTGACTTGGAGTCCGACGGACTTCTACACCGGTTCGCCACCAATGCCTCGGCAGACGAGCTGACGCGTTTCGTTGACTTCATCGGGCGGTCACTTGATAACAGTGACGTCACGCCCGAGGTAAGGGATCGGCTGATGGGCATCTGGGACCAGATCGCCGCTTGGATCCAGGAGCGGCCGGATAGAGAGTGGCTACAGATACTCGCGCCATTTGGTTGGTGGTATGGCTCTGATTGCCTCGATCCGTCCTGGGCGGACGAGCAGTTGTTGCGCCTACTACGAATGGGCGTGCACGTTGATCCCGACTTCCGAATAGGAGAGCGCCTTACGACTCGCGCGACCGAGGATCTTCCGGCTGCCCTCGCGATCGTCCGCGCCTATCTAGCTGGGCAGATAACCGGCTGGGCGCTTTATTCGGTGCGCGATTCGTTTCGACTCACCCTAAGTCTTGCTCTCAAAAGCACTGACGCCGCTCTCGTTGAGGAAGCCGAGGTGATCTTGAACGAGATCGGATCTCGCGGGATGCTTGAGTTCCGCGATCTGCTTGAGGGGCGGCAACACTAGAAGACAGGGGACGGAGTGCGATTCGGCTCAAGGCCACTGCTTTCGAAACCACTTCCGCTACGAACGCGACGTATGTGCAGTCAGACCACCAAGATCGACACCGCTGCCTGAGCTACGGTTGTGGCCATGGATCTCGACGAGCCGTCAGCGGAGCATCTACTCCTTCTCAACATGGTGTACGCCGTCTTTGAAAAGGACGGAGCATGGCCCGTGTACGACTATCTGGACCGGCAACTTGACCGACAGTTTCGCGTCGCTATCGGCGAGGTGCTGGAAACCGTGCCGAATGGTCTGTTGCGCGTCTACACACCGATCCGCGACGATACAGAGATCATGCTCCGCGTTGCGGGGATGTTGTACTGCAACAACGCGGATGGGTACGTGGAGCTATTCATGCGAGCTCTCCGTTGGTGTGTAGCCAAGGAGGCGTCGTTCGAGCCTGCGTCGCCCACGGCGTCAGAAAAGCTCGAAGTCCCGACGGCCGACGCTGCACAGGACTGGGCCAAAGACGGCAACGTGAGCACGCCGCTCGACTTCGAGAAGCTGCGCCGAATGTTCATCGCCGAGTGGGTCGATGTCTCGATCAGCGGCACTCCGGACAATTGGAGCTGGACAATCCCTAAGAATATTCGACGTTTCCGCAGCGTTCGCACGGTGTATGACTATCTGAGCGTGATCGCCGAGGACAAGCCCCCGCAGGTGCCAGCGAATCCGCTGGTCCATCCCGATCCGGCGCCTCCTGCCATTCTCGTCAGTCAACCGAAGCAGGTCAGCGTCGTAGGCGACAACGGAGCGGAGCGCAGTAGTTCTGGTGCTGGTCCCACGCTCGATATAGCGTCGCTGCATCCGCTTGTGCGGGCGTCGTGCGCTGAGTTGTTCGCTGGTGCCCATTACCGGCAGGGTGTGCTCGATGCTGCACTTGCGCTGCGAGATCTCGTGCGCGAGAAGAGTGGCCTCTCCGAGACAAATGACCGCACGCTGGTCAGTAAGGCTCTTGCCGGCAAGAATCCGCGCATAGTTATCTCCGATGCGCCCGGCGATCAGGGGACGAACATGCGCGAGGGCACCGCCCACCTCGCGCTCGGAATCGTGGCGCGGCTTCGCAATGTGCTGACCCACGAGAACGTCGAGCTACCGGCGCATGAGGCCATGGAGATGGTCGCGATGATCAGTCGTGTGGTCCGCGATATCGAGGATGGGCGCCTCGCGGACCAAGGGCCGCTGGCTAGCGGCGGTACGGAGCACTCACAACCCGCCGTCCAGTGACACTCGCTCGCCGAGTAGCCGTGCCGGCGACTATTGCGATGGTAGCTTGAGATCGTGGGTGTAGACGAGCTGCCACCACGCTGGAAGCTGGGAGGTCCGGCGAAGGGGCTCTGGCTGCCTGACGGATCAATCGTCACGTGGCTGATCGATGAGCACGGGCACCCGACGCATGATCAAGGCGCCAAGCTCATCGGCGTGAGCTTGCTCGACTGCGACGCTCTTTATGTACGCGAGGATGGTCGCATTGAGGATGCGATGCCGAACCGTCCCGCTGATGTCTTTCAGCGAGATGTTGTCCGTTACGACTCAGACCTGTGGATATCGGACGCCGATTGGAGTTTCTTGTAGCCAGAGGCAACCTTTGGTAGCCGGATCTTCGACTGATATTTGATTGAAGCTGCTCTTGTTCCTGTTGCTAGATTATTCTTGGGTCGTACGCCTGTTCAGGTGAGCCTACGGCCCATCTTGAGACAAGCCCTGGGAGACCGGGGCTTGTGTTTTAAGAGGCGCCTCCGCCGTTCGCAGCGGCAACACCACAGCGCAGACATCATGCCCGGTCGACGCGGACACGCGTTCCATCCGGGCGAATGAACGAGATGTCGATCCCGAGTCGCATGGCGTTGGCGATGTTGGCCAGCTGGCCGAGCGTGAGGTTGCGACGGCCGGCTTCGACGGCGGAGATGTAGGAGGGGGAGACGCCCAGGCGCTCGGCGACCGCGGTTTGGGTCAGCCCTAGCGCTTGGCGGGTGTCTTTGATCTCGCGGCCGACGACCTTCGCGTGGATCTCAGATACCGCCGTTCGTGGCATGGGTTCAGGCGGCGGTGGAATAGTGGAAGCCGGCGGCGACCGGCTCGACCGCGGCGACCTCGATGACCTGGACGTGGAGGTCACCGCTGCGGTAGCCGAAGAGCTGCAGCCGTGCCCAGCGCTCGGCGCCATCGGCCCGTGTGATGCGCTCCCCGGTCTCGGGGTCGACGATCGCGACGGCGGGGTTGATCCAGTCGGCGTGCGGCCCGCTGATGCTCACGTCGTCGCCAGCGGCGAGTAGCTGCGCGGCAGGCACCTCGATCCACTCTTTGGTGTCTGGGTCACGCTCAAAGGTCGTGAAGTTGACTTGGATCATCAGGAGACTCCCTTCGACATCGGGTGCGATAGTTGACCCCTTGAGTTATGATGTCACGACGCCGTACGGAGCGCATAGCGGGCATTGGCCAACTCGCCCACGTGGGGCCGCCGAGCGCTCAAGCGGAGGTCGCCACTTCGTCCCTACACGCATCGGCTCAGAACCCGAATCGACAGAGACTTCTGGCTTCCGACCAGAGATGCCACGTTCCGAGCGGCGCTTCGGGTCTAGACGGCACCCGGATCGCGAGCTGGGTATACGCCGCCTGCGAGCCGCAGTGGCCGAGGTTTTGTGCTCGTAGCTCAACAACAACCGGGCGGTAGTAGCCGCCGTGCGGCTTGAAGATGTTTCCTATGCCATAGCCGATCGCCGTCTCCCCACCCCAGCTTGTCCACTGGATTTCGGTCACGAGACCGCTTGGATCACCGCCGTTGTAAACGCGTCGCGGTTGGGTCGAGCCCCAACCTTCGTCGTCAGGCTTCGCGAACGCCGCCGAGCCTAGGACCGGGGTGGTTTGTGCAAGTGTGGTTCCAGGCGCTACCACGCCGCCAGCGAGTAGCGCAAACCCGAGTAGAACTAGGCCAACGTGATTGCGGGGAGTTCGCATGCAGAGTCCTCCTTCTCGGGGCCGAATGCGCAGTGTCTCACGGCACATCCGCTGCAGGCACGTGCGGTGGCGCATGGATCTGAGCTCAGCAGCCGGCAAGGCAGGGGCGACCAACGACCGAAACAAAACACCGGTTTGATTCCGGTCGTCGCCCTCCGATTGTGGGGATACGATCGTTCCAATGGCTAGACGCAATATGCCCGCACGCCGCGGCGAGACCCTGCCGGCCGACTACTCGCAGTTCCTCGAGGAGGTCAAGCGTGCCGTCTCGACTGCGCGATCACAGGCCGCCCTGGCGGTCAGCGCAGCAGTGCTCGCAGCCTATTGGGAGATCGGCACCGGCATCATCGCGCGTGAGGACCGAGAGGGCTGGGGTGCCAAGGTGATCGAGCGACTCGCCGCGGACCTGCGACGGGAGTTTCCCGATATGCGAGGGTTGTCGGCTCGTAACCTTCGCTACATGCGCGAGTTCGCGCGCGCATGGCCGGCGCAGAGCGCCGGCGAAATGTTGCAGCAACCTGCTGCCAAATTGCCATGGGGGCATCACATGGTGCTGCTCGACAAGGCTGCGGACGTCGATGTGCGCGCATGGTACGCGCTTGCTGCCGTCGAGCATGGCTGGTCGCGCAAGGTTCTCGAGGCCCAAATCGCCGGCGATCTTCGCGGCCGGCAGGGCGCAGCCCTCACCAGCTTCGATCACGCCCTACCGGCGCCTGACTCAGAGCTCGTCCGTGACGCGATCAAGGACCCCTACAACTTCGAGTTCCTCAGCCTCTCGGCCGATGCGAAGGAGCGTGACCTGGAGGCAGCGCTTCTGAACGACGTGCAGAGCTTCCTAATGGAGATGGGTCGGGGGTTCGCCCTCGTCGGACGGCAGTTCCCGCTTCGGGTTCACGACAGAGAGAGTGGCGAGGAATCCGAGTTCTTCCTCGACCTGCTGTTTTACAACTACAGGCTGCGGCGCTTCGTTGTCATCGACCTGAAGATCGAGGACTTCAAGCCGGAGTTCGCCGGCAAGATGAACTTCTACCTCAATGCCGTCGATGAACTTGAGCGCCAGGAGGGCGACGCAGCGACAATCGGTCTCGTGCTGTGCCCTGGACGCAACAAGACTGTGACTCAGTGGGCACTGCGCGGCCTCGATACGCCGGTCGCGGTTGCTCGGTACACGGTCGGTGACACCACGATGACCGACGAGACCCCCACTGCGCTCAGACCGGCGCTGCCCGAGTTGCCTGAGCTCGCCGCAGAGCTAGCCGGGATCTCTGATGCGGCGAACGTGATCTACGACGACGAAAAGCTCGATACGAGCCCGTAGATTGAATTTGGCAGCAGCCCGCTGCCAAATTCATCCCCGGCGAATGCCGGTACTCCCCCATCGCTTCGGGCAGTCTTTCTGTGCCGTGCTCCGCTCTCTCGACGGCGGCTACTCGCCGCGTAGCGTCCTCCGCGCCCGCAACACGGCCCCACAGGGAAATCCCTGGGGAAATCCACCGCCGCCGTGATACTCTGCAAACCACCGCATTTGCAGGCCTTTCGTGATGCCGGAGGAGGGACTCGAACCCCCGACACGCGG
>Ga0209420_1001580_pt1 | contig 10685 bp, 13 predicted proteins | sample BlaSpr_A8_OM1_O1_FD_187972 | JGI IMG/M metagenome (GOLD analysis project Ga0209420, IMG submission 187972) | Forest soil microbial communities from Thunder Bay, Ontario, Canada - Black Spruce, Ontario site 2_A8_OM1_O1 (SPAdes) (version 2) | ecosystem: Environmental > Terrestrial > Soil > Boreal...
AAACAAACCAGAAGATCTGATCTCTTATGGTCTCTTCCTATCAGGAAGAGGCCGACGCGCGTCTCTTCTTCCGTCATCCTGAGAGAAGCGAAGGATCTCGCGCGCCAGCGCGCCTAATCTCGATGAAAGCACTGCAAGCCGATCAGTTTGCCGGCACTACTCGCGCGATGCAGCAGCCACCCACGTCGCGAATCGTGATCCTCGGATGCGCGGGCGCCGGCAAAACCACCTTCGCGAAACATCTCAGCCAGCGTACCGGCGCGCCCGTGATCTGCCTCGACTCAATCTGGCAGCCGCAATGGGGAAAAGACGACGTCCCCGCTTTCCGCACCTTGATGAAGGAAGCGCACGCCGGTGAGACGTGGATCAGCGACGGCAACTTCGCGCAAATAACCTTCGATATCCGCCTGCCTCGCGCAACTCTTGTGATCTGGCTCGACCGCCCAAAACTCCTCTGCTCCTGGCGCGCTATCACCCGAGTGCTTCAGCCAGGCGAGATGCATCGAATCGCCGACCTCGCCAAGGTCCTGCGCTTCATCAGGAATTTCGACCGAATCAACCGCCCGCTGATCGAGTCACAAAGAATCGCCCACGGCCCCGCCGTTCCCGTCGTCAGATTGACGAACAGTCGGCAGCTTGATGCCTTCCTGTCGCCTTGCAGTCAGATCTGACGATCTCTGCATCCGTCTCTTCCCCTCTCCCGGAACGCGAAAGGATCGAAGGCGAGGGTCCTGATGTCGCGCGCTCTTTTCGCGCGCGATTCAAGATTCCGCCTCTGTCCTAAAGCGTGCAGAGGTTATGCAAAGCTCTCCTGATAGGGAGAGGAGAAGATTCGTCGCTCAAGCTCAGTTCGCAGCCGCCGCGCCAGTACGCTCCGCAATCAACCGATCCAACTCAGCGCGCAACTTCGGCAGCACTTCTTCGTAGCCGAAATAACCCAGCTTGCGATCCTTCTTCTTGAGATTCACCGTGGTCGGGCCGCACCACAACCCGAGGTCGGCATCATCCGTCTCCCCGGGACCGTTCACCCGGCATCCCATGATCGCGATCGTGATCTTGTACTTCTCGGCGTAAACCGTGAGCTCTTTCACCTGCTGCGCCAGCTCGACGAATTTCATGTTCTCGACCCGCGAGCACGACGGGCACGAGATGATATTCAGCCCCGCGCCGAACTCCGGCACCGAGATGAATCGTCCCGCCGCCACATCCTCGATGATTTTGTGCCCGACGATCACTTCCTCATGCTTGCGCTCGTTGGGCAGCGTCAGCGAGACGCGAATCGTATCGCCGATACTCTGCGCGAGCAGCTTCTCGAACGCGATCCGTGTCTTGATTATTCCGTCGGGCGGCAGCCCCGCTTCCGTCACGCCGAGATGAATCGGCACGTCGGGCCGCCGCTTCGAGAACCGCCGATTCGCGTCCATCACCTTGACCGGATCGGAATCCTTCAGCGACACGACGAAGCGCGTGAAGCCGAAGCTGTCCATCAGATCGCAATGGTAAGCGGCCGACTCGACGATCGCCGCAAGCTGATCGCCCGGGTACTTCTCGAGGAACGCCGGCGCCACCGATCCGCAGTTGACGCCGATCCGAATCGCCACGTCGTTGTCCCGCGCCACGTCCACCAGCCACTTCACCTTCTGCTCGATCGTCTTGGACTTCTCGATATGGTGCAGATGCCCCGGGTTGTAGCGGATCTTGTCGACGTGCGGCGCCACCCGGTCCGCGATCTTGTAGTTCTCCTGCAAATCGACCGAGAGCACGACGCCTTTGGTCTGCTCGCGGATTTCCTTGACCGCCGGGATTTCCTTCTCACTGTCGATCGCGATTCGCACGATCCCCGCGCCTGCGTTGGCCAGCTGATGCGCCTGCGCGACGGTCTCATCGATGTCGATCGTGCGCGTCGCGCACATCGATTGCACCACCACCGGGGCGTTGCCGCCGACCTTGATGCCGCCAATCGTTATTTGCCGTGTCTTCCGATCTTTTAGTGCCTGATCCATTCCATCTATGGTGCCGAATGCGCGCCGCGCTTGCTAGTGCTTGTGCTCGTCCGCTACCGCCATCGCGATCGCGCCATGACTGAACGCCGCGCCCGCGCGCATCGCCGCCGCGACGAATACCGCTTCCGCGATCTCCTGATCGGTGCAGCCTTTCTCTTTCGCGCGCGTGACGTGCGCCTCGATACACCACGGGCATTGCGTCACGTGCGCCGCGGTAATCGCCATCAACTCTTTGGTCTTGCTCGGAATCGCGCCGTCCTTGAAAACTTCCTTGTCGAAGTCCAGGAAGCCCTTGAACGCGTCGGGCGCATTCTGGCGCAAGTTGCGGAGATACTTCGAAGTTTCTTTTCCATAAAAATCAGCCATTGTGATTCTCCTGGGTTGAGCGTTTCCAGCTAATAAACCGCACTATAGCAGACCGCTGGTTGGTATCGATAACATTGGCTTTTCGCGCTTGCGCCGTTCGCCTACGCTAATTTTGACCTTAGCGCCAAACAAATCTTGCTTATCCAAGGCTCGCGAAGGCAAATTTAGCCTCTGACTCTTCCCTTGCAATGAGTCAGCGTTCTGACTAAGTTTCTTTCTCCGTCACGTTGATTATTAGGCGGAAAGGGGCGCCGCATAAGAGATGGTTTCCGTATCGTCATCTCGTGCCGCCAAAATTTTTACGTTCAAGCTCTTCGCTCGGGGGAGGGAGGAAGCTGAACAATGAGTACCGGCACCGTCACCAACATCGGCATCGCCGATCCCCGTCCATTTCCTGACGTAATCCTGCGCAGCCAGTTCTTCGAGATGGTCGGTACGCGATCGCTCTCGAGCGAACAGCGCCTGATGCTCGCGGTGCTGGCGGACGCGATCAACGTCGTGCAGGAATTCGGCGGTTCCGGCAGCCTGCGCAAACGCAACTCGTTCCACGAAGCCTGGAACTGGTTCTTCGCCAAGGGCGTCTCCTGCCCGTTGTCGTTCGTGAGCGTGTGTGACGCGCTCGGCATCGACGCCGAGGGCCTGCGATGGCGCCTGTCGGAACTGGTGGCCGGCCGCGGCGGCACTCCGCTCCGCTTGCGGCTCAAGGAAGCAAGCCGGATGCAGCGCCTGACCGTGAATCGAGTGCGCCGCCGCGACCCGCGCCGAGTCCATCGCGCCAACCGCATCCCGCGCTAGCCGCTCACAGTAGACTACAGTGGTCTGCCGCGCCCGGACTCAAGGAGTCCACGCGCGGCATCCTCATGCCAACGCTCCTAACAGGGACGAAGTCCCGCATCTTTCTTTTTCTATCTCACTGGGTGCAAGGGTCACCCCTGCCCAAGGAAGTATGAAACCCACGGCGGGTTTCATTAAGATTAGCTCCTATGGATGATCTCCCCCTCCAAGGCGTCCGCGTCCTCGAAGTCGCAATGTGGGTAGCCGGCCCTTCGACCACCGCCGTGCTCGGAGACTGGGGCGCCGACGTTATCAAGCTCGAAGACCCGCGGACCGGCGATCCGATTCGCGGCTTCGTCACGCGCACGATGGGCGATCCCAACGCGCGTATCCGTCCGCCGTTCGAGCTCGACAACCGCAACAAGCGATCCGTCGCCGTCGACTTGCGCACCGCCGACGGCCACGCGTTCGCGCTCAAGCTGATCGAACGCGCCGACGTCTTCGTCACCAGCCTGCGCCTCGACGCCATCGATCGGATGAAGCTCGACTACGCAACGCTGTCCGCGAAAAATCCGCGTCTCATCTACGCATCGATCAACGGCTACGGGCATCGCGGCCCCGACCGCAACCGCCCCGCCTACGACTACGCCGCCGCATGGGCGCGCTCGGGCCTGATGGCGACGATCGCCGAGCCGGGACAGTCGCCGCCCGCGCAGCGGCCGGCGATGATCGATCATGCCGTCGGCCTCGGTCTGGCCGGGGCGATTTCCGCCGCCCTGCTCGCACGCGAACGCACCGGCCGCGGCCGCGAGGTCAACATCTCACTGTTCTCGATGGGCCTTTGGATGAACGCTTCTGATCTCACGGTCGGCCTGATGACGGGACGCTCGCCTCAATCCGAGTCGCGCACCGATCGAGTGAATCCTCTGTGGAGTTCCTATCGATGCGGGGACGGGCGATGGATTTACTTTGTGATGATCCAGAGCGATCGGCATTGGCCGGATTTCTGCCGCGCACTCGACAAACCCGATTGGCTGAACGATTCGCGCTTCAAGGATTCGCCCGCGCGCGCGCAAAACTGCGCCGCGCTAACCGACGAAATAGATCGCGCCGTCTCCAGTCGCACCGCCGACCAATGGGGACCAATTTTCGATCGTCACAACCTCGTCTGGGCACCCGTCCGCACCGACGCCGAAGTGCTCGACGATCCGCAGGCCGAAGCTATCGGCGCTTTCGCCAGTGTCGATCATCCAAACATCCCCGGATGCCGCGTCGTGAACAGCCCCGTCGAGTTCGGTGACGCCCCCTCGCAGCCGCATCGCGCAGCGCCCGAACTCGGTCAGCATACCGAGGAAGTCGCGCTTGAAGCCGGCCTGACCTGGGAAGAAATCGCGCGCCTAAAATCCTCTGGTGCCCTCGGCTAGACGCGGGATTCTGCCCGTTTTTCAAGGCAAATTTGCAATCAAACGCTGGTATAAACCAAAATTTGCCAACTGTGTTTGACTCTGACGAACGCCCCTCCATATGATCTTTATCATCCCCGGAGGTCGCCTGGCTGTGCGAATGATTGTTCCTCCTGTCGCTCATCGCCGCGAAATTGATCGCAACCTCGCCGAATTTTTCCGCGGCCATCGCGCCGCCTATTTCAATCGCGCCGTCTCCTCGATGTGCCGCTACTTCAACGTGCGACGCCCACGCGTCGAATGGTTCGAGTATATCGATTGGGGCAAGACCGCCGGCCGCACCTACGAAGACGGCCGCATCCACCTCGTCCATCCGGAAAACTGGAAACGCGGACGCATCTACTTCAGCGAGCGCAAATGGATCCAGATGATCTACCACGAGATGGGCCACTTCCTGCTCTGGAGCGATCCCGAACGCAAGGCTGAGATTTTCTCGCGCCGGATGATAACCGGCCTCAGGTCCCCCGGCCGCCGACGTGCCGCGCGCGCGCGGACCCGTGCCGGAATCTCGAGCACGCGTCGCGCCGCAAATCGCATCCGCAAGCGCCGCCCGCGTATTTCGATCGCGCGAAAATCGCGACGGTCCACTCGCGTCGCGTCTCGGCGCATCGCCACGCGCAAATCCCGGCGGGTCGCCTGATGCCACAGAAGCCGACGGTCGAAAATCGCTGGTGGGTTGAAACCAGCAAGAAACCGAAGCGGGTCAAGTCGGAAACCGAGATGCCGCAGTTGCCGGTCGCGATGGCCTTTTACCAGGTCGCGCGCGATTACGATCAGGACCGCGCCAAGGAAGATCTCACCGACAACAACCTACGCATCGCGCGCGCGGCCAATCCTCCGCAAGGCGATTGGGCTTACCTCGCGATGACCGAGCAGCACGCGCCCGCCAACGTAATCAAGCGGGTCAAGGACGAGTTCCGCATCCCGCGCGAGGCCCGCGGCATCGTGCTCGATCATGGCCGCGTCGTGCGCCTGCTGATATGCGGCCCACAGCTCGAGGACTGGATGCTCGACATCACACTCGGCGACGAACCTTCGGTCGACGCCTACGTATGGTCGGTGATGTATCGCGAGAGAATCTTCCGCCGCGCCGAAGACGCACTGCGCCAAGCCCGCAAATGGGCCATCAACCTGCTCCAATTCCCCCCGCCAAGAGACGAACCCTTCCGCGGCGCCCTGCTCGTGTAACCGGCTGAAGTTCTAACAGGGACGAAGTCCCGCATCTTTTTTATCGCCAAGGCGCAGGGGTTACGCCTGCCGGGGAAGTGTGAAACCCGCGTTGGGTTTCACTAAGATTAAGTTCCCGCCATGAACTATCTCTCCCTCGTACTCCGCAACATCACCCGCAACAAGCGCCGCACAATTCTGACGACGCTGTCGATCACCGTCTCGGTCTTCATCTTCGCAACGCTCATCAGTCTGCCCGGACTGCTCAACCAGGTCCTGCGCGACCGCGCCAACTCCCGGCGTCTCATCACTCACAGCAAGGCCAGTCTCTTCTACATGCTGCCCGAGTCCTACCGCCGCCGAATCGAAACCTTGCCCCACGTCGAGGCGGTCGCGGCCTACAGCGTCTTCCTCGCGACTTACCGCGATCCGAACGAACAGCTCGGCGTTCTCGCCGTGGACGACGATCACATCCGCGAGATTTTCCCCGACTGGGACATCAGCGCGGAAACCGAACACGAATTCGAGAGCCTGCGCACCGCGGCGCTGGTCGCAACCAACCTGATGAAGCTGTACGGATGGCGAGTCGGCCAGACGATCATGCTGCGCGGCACGATGTATCCGGTCGATCCGCAACTGACGATCGTCGGCGAGCTGAATGAGGAAGCGGCCGGGCCTCGCATTATTTTCCGCCGCGATTACATGGAAGAGCTGCTCGGCAGGCCGGGCAACGCCAACCTATTCTGGGTAAAACTCGATAGTAGTAAATCGGCGCCCGAAGTGATCGCCGCTATCGACGAGATGTTCGCCAACTCGCCCAACGAGACGGCCACCGAAACCGAAGTCGCGCTGATCAAGAACGAAATCGGAAGCAACTTGGGCTTGATGCTCAACGGCGCAAAATTTCTGGCGGCGATTGTCATCTTCACGATCGGACTGGTCGCCGCCAACACGGCGGCGATGGCGGTGCGGGAGCGGCGACACGAGATGGCGGTGATGCGCGCGATTGGTTTCACCCGCGGCTCGATCATCGTGCGAATCCTGGTCGAGGGACTGATCGTCGGCGTGACGGGAGGTGTGCTCGGATGCGGTCTCGCGTATTTGGGATTCGACCTGCTGCCGCGCGTCTCCGGCGCGCTAGGCCCGCTGGCGCTCGCGATGACCCTGCAGCCGCGAATCATCTCCTACAGTTTCCTGATAGCCGCCGCAATCGGAGCCGCCAGCGGCCTGATCCCCGCAACGCTGGCAACCCGCGGCGCCATAGCAACCGAACTCCGCGCCATCTAGATCAGGACGCCCCACATCTCGACGAGACGCCCGACGAACCTGAGAGCAAAAGGGCGTCCTCGTCATTTTGCGATTATCAACCGGGTGCAGGGGTCACCGCTGCCCAAGGAAGCGTGAAACCCACGGCGGGTTTCACTAAAATCAGTTCCGCTCTTCTCCCCCTACTTCCTGAACTCGACCGTCGCCGTCCCGGTCACCAACCGCTCCGCCTCCTCGTTCTCGATCCAGACGTCGATCTCGGCCGTGCGATCCGCGGGATTCTTATTCGTGATAAACCCGTGAATCGTGATCGTGTGATCGGGCTGCACCGGCACGCGGTAGGTCGTGCTCATCCGCGACAGCCACGCGTTGCTCGAGCCGATCCAATCCGTCACCAGCTTCGACAGCAACCCGAGGCTCATGTTGCCCGGCAGGATCATCCCGGGCAGGCCTTCCTTCTTCGCGGCTTCGTCGTCGGTGAACCGTCCCGCGATATCGCCCATGCCCATCGTCTTGGCGTATAGGCGGCATTGATCCTTGCTGACGAACAACTCGAGCGGGCCGAGCGTGTCGCCGATGTTTATTTCTTCGAAGCTGCTCACGTGCGGTTCATGAAGCGATGGTCGATATGGGCCAGCACTTCGTCCTTCTGGTTTTTCAGCGTCGATCGGATCACGACGAACACCATGGTGCCCGTGCGTCCGGTCTTCTCGAAAATTTCCTTCACGTGCGAGGTCAGCGTCACCTTGTCGCCCGGCCTTATCGGCGCGACGAACTCGACGTCCTTGCCCGCGTCGAAGCCGCGGCGTCCGAAGCGCGGCACGTTCTCGAAAAAATGCCGCCCGTTGCGGAACGTCACTGCGAACGACGGCGGCGCGACGATTCCGCCGTACGGCCCTTCCTTCGCCGCCTCCTCGTCCGTGTAGATCGGATTGGTCTCGCCCAGTGCCGCGCAATACCGCTGGATCTTCTCGGCCTTGACGTCGACCGGCTCCGTCACTTCGAAGACCTTGTTGATCAACGCCGGATCGTAATTGACTGCCATCGTGATTTCTCGCTGGTTAACGCGTTTCCATCGCGACCGCATGCGGCACGGCTTTGCGCCGCGGGCGGAAATCCACCGGCTCGTAGTTGCGCGCTTTCAACTCCTGCACCAGGTCGTCGATCGTCTTGATATACGCGCTGAACTTGGTCGCGCACAAACCGATCAGGCTGACAAGATGGCTGTCGGAACCACCGGTCGCCGCGAAACCATACTTCTCGATCAGCTCCGCGCTGCGCTCGTCCTCGCCCTTGCGCGATCCGCCGTTGAGCGCCTCGACTGCGACCACGTTCTCCAGCGGCGGCTTGTTCTGATAGTGCTCGTACATCCCAATATTCGGCCGCCCCGGATGACACGGGACGACGATTCCACCCATCCGCGCCACTTCATTGATCAACGTCTGCGCGTCGAGCCTCACGTCGGCGAAATCGAACCGCGCGGTCATATCGTCGTTCACGCCGAACACCAGCATGTGTCCGTAGTTGGTCTCGACCTCCGACGCGCGCAGCACCAGCGTGCCGAATTTGTCTTCGAGCGCGCGATAGTCGGCGTTGCGATTGAACTGGCGATGCTCCGTGAGCACGATTCCGTCGACCGGCCGCTCGGCCGCCCGCAGCTTGATCCAGTTGAGGTATGCCTCTACCGGTGCGCGGCTGTCTTCCGATGCTTCACTATGGGTGTGCAGATCAAGGATTGTACTCACCAGGAATGTGCCCTCACCTCGCCGGGCGAAATTTCGCGAGCGTCACCGCGGGCGTGACGTCCTCGTATACGACCTCGACGGGCATCCCTATCTTAGCCTGATCCGGCGCGCAGTCGATAATGTTGGTGAGCATTTTCACGCCCTCCTCCAGCTCGACGTACGCCATGATGTAGGGCAGCGATTCGCGAAATCCCGGCGCCTGGTTCTGATAGGTCGTCGTGAAGGTATAGACCTTGCCCCGCCCGCTGCACTTGATCCATTGCGTATCCGACGACATGCAATTCGTGCACAGCGCGCGCGGGTAGTAGCGCACGTCGCCGCATTTGCTGCACTTCTGGATGTACAGCTCGTGCCGCTGGAGTGCCTCCCACCACGGGCGGTTCTCTTCGTCGAGATGAGGCAACGGCTTCGAGTATTTCTTCGCTTGCGTCTGTTCCGCCATGATCGTCTGCCCGTCCTCGAGTTACTGATTGCTGAGAATTAGCGTCGCGCCCGAATGCCGCGTGCCGAGCGTGCCGCCGGTCCCGTGCGCGAGCGCGATTTTGCATTCCTTGACCTGCCGCGATCCGCACTCGCCCCGCAGTTGCTTGGTCGCTTCAATCACTAGAAAAATCCCGCGCATCCCCGGATGGTTCGACGACAGGCCGCCGCCGTCGGTGTTGATCGGAAACTCGCCGTCGAAGCGCAGCCGCCCTCCCGACACGAACGCCCCACCCTCACCGCGCCTGCAGAAGCCGAGATTCTCCAGCGTCGCCAGCACGGTGATCGTGAACGAGTCGTAGATCATCGCCATGTCGATATCTTTGTGCGCGACGCCCGCGCGCTCGAATGCCAGCCGCCCCGATTGCGCCGCCGCGATTTCGAGAAAGTCCCGATGCCCGCGCGCCGCGTGCCGCACCGTCTCGCCTGTGCCGAGGATATAGACCGGCTTCTTCTTCAAATCGCGCGCGCGCTCCGCCGACGTGATCACCAGCGCGCCGCCGCCGTCGCTGATGATGCAACAGTCCAGCAGATGCAACGGCGACGAAATAATTCGCGACGCCAGCACGTCCTCGACCGTGATCGGCTCGCGATATTTCGCCGCCGGATTCATCGACGCATGTAGCCGCATCGTGACCGCAATCTCCGCCAGCTGCTCGGAGGTGGTACCGTAGTCATGCATATGGCGCTGCGCGATCATCGCGTACGAACCGACGGTGGTCGGCCCGAAAGGAATCTCGTACTGGTCGCACGGATCGCCTCCACCGCCACCACTGCCGCCGGTGCCAATCGCGAACCGCGACGAGGCCGCCGTCGATCCATAGACCACGAGGCAAACGTCGCAGAGCCCGGCGTGAATCGCCGCCGCCGCATGCGCGGTGTGCGCCACGAACGACGACCCGCCAATCGACGTCGAGTCGACGAAGTTCGGCGTCAGGTTCAGGTAGTCGCAGAAGCCGACGATCCCCATCCCGCTCATCCCGATTCCGGTCGTGCACAGCCCGTTCACGTCTTTGATTGTCAGCCCGGCGTCGTCCAGCGCGCCGCGCACGCTCTCCCCCATTATCTGGAACAGACTTTTATCAGGCGCAAATCGCGTCGGATGCTCAAACACCCCAGCCACTGCAGTCTTCCGACTTAAACTCATCTCGAATTCCTACTTGAGTCCGTTAACAAACTGCTCGATCACCGCGTTGTACTCGGCAGGACGCTCGCGCGGAATCAAATGACCACCGTCAGGGATAATCTTGGCGGTAGCACCGCGTATCTTGCCCGCGATAAACTCCGCGTCGGCCGGCGTCGTGCCCGTGTCATCGGCGCCCGCAATCACTATCGTCGGCTTCTCGATCTTCGCGATCGCCTCGCGCAAATCGACCTGCGAGCAGGCCAGGATATCGGTGTAACGCACGCGCGGATCAGTT
>Ga0209420_1001583_pt1 | contig 10675 bp, 12 predicted proteins | sample BlaSpr_A8_OM1_O1_FD_187972 | JGI IMG/M metagenome (GOLD analysis project Ga0209420, IMG submission 187972) | Forest soil microbial communities from Thunder Bay, Ontario, Canada - Black Spruce, Ontario site 2_A8_OM1_O1 (SPAdes) (version 2) | ecosystem: Environmental > Terrestrial > Soil > Boreal...
GGCTGCGCGCCACCTGGCTGGCCGACGTCGCGGACCTGCTCGGCCTGGCCGCGTTCATGCACGCCGCCGGGATCACCTGCTCCCAGCGGCTCGGCGACCTGATCGCCGGCCTGGAACCCGCCGCCGAGGCCGACGCGGTCCGGCTGCTCGGCGAGATCACCCATGAACATCTGGTAACCCTGCGGGAAGCCGACGCGGTGGTCGTCGAGGAGATCTGCCGAGCGGGTCTTTATGACAAGGTGTGGCAGGCGTTCGCGGTGCTGTTACCGGTTCGGAGCGTGGGTGTAATGGGCGATGGCCGTACCTACGGATTGACCGTGGCGGTGAGGGTCGTGGAGTCGGAGGACGCCATGACGGCGGATTGGGTAAGATTGCCAGGCGAGGTACTAGAACGCATTTCTACTCGGATCGTGAATGAGGTACCGGGTGTCACGCGAGTAGTGTACGACATCAGTTCAAAGCCGCCGAGCACCATCGAATGGGAGTAACGGGAAGAGAAGCGATGAGTTGGGGATTCGCTGAAGAGGGGATCGCTCGGACCGCGATAGACGAGACAGAGAGCAGGCCGCACAGCGGGGCAGCGCGGCCCGTCACGTGCTTCAAACTGACAACCCAACTGAAAAACCGCAAATCTACCGATTGGCCATTTTCTGTGCCATGTACAGAATCAGCTTGCGATCTTCTTCGTCGGCCTTGCTCAACAGACGGCGAAGCTTGTTGAGGAAACGCGCTTCCTTGCCGGAGCTGCCCCAGGCGATGTCGTCAGACGACTTGCGCTTGGGCAGATTCGGCAACTGAGGCGGTTCTTCACCGTCGTAGAAGAGTTGATAGAGTGGGCACTCGAGAGCGCGAGCGAGTTTTTCCAACGTTTCAATGGCCGGTACTGTATGGCCATTCTCGACGCGGGAAATATAGCAACGAAGTAACCCGGTACGCTTTTCGATATCGCCCTGGGAGAGTTTCTTTTCCTCACGCAGTGCGCGGAGGCGGTCACCAATAATCATGGAGATATTATGGCATGTAGGTAAGATGCACGCAAGTACAAAGTTAGGGATACTCAAGTGAAACACATGCTGCAGGAACCGGGCGATCGGAATTATCGAGCATGGCAACTTAAACAGGGTCAGGCGTAACCTAACGAGCATGGCACGCGTCCCAAAAGTAGTGGCTTCCGCGGTAGCACTTCCGTTAGCGGCTAGAGGAACGGCTGGTCGAGCCGTCAGTGTGGACGACCGCGAGCTTGTGCGGCGGGCGCAGGCTGAGGATCAGGAAGCGTTTGAAGAACTGGTGCGACGCCACCAGCAACGCGTCGCTGCGGTGGCGGGAGGCATACTGAGACAACGTGAAGACGTTGAGGATATCGCGCAACAGGTGTTCGTGAAGGCGTATTTCTCGCTGAAGCGATTTGACCAGCGTGCCGCATTCAGTACCTGGCTGTACAAGATTACGGTGAACGAGTGCTGGGACCTGCTACGAAAGAGAAAGGTTCGGCCGCTGGTTTACGAGTCCGACCTCAGCGAAGAGCAGGCGCGGCAGTATGGAGCGCCGGAGGAACGATCAGCGCCGGTACCGGACATCAGCGACAAGCTAGTGGCGCGCCAACGAGTAGAGCGGCTGTTGGGATGTCTGGATGAACGTGACCGGATGATGTTAATTCTGAAGGAAGTCGAAGGTTTTGCCGTGGAGGAGATTGCGGAGATTTTGGATCTGAATGCAAATACGGTGAAAGTTCGATTGTTTCGAGCGAGGCGAAGGATCGTGAACGAAGCACGAAAGCGCGGTATTGAAAGCGGCCGCAACGTCTGAAAACGACGGACAGGCACTGGAATTGTTGGTAATGTCGAGCTGTCGAGTAGCGCAGGATTGGAAGTGAGGAGGCGAGAATGTGGAATCCTCTCAAAGGGTCTAGGAGTGAGTGCGATCGGTTCCGGGAGTCGCTGGAGGAATTGGCTGCCGGAGAAAGGCCGCGTATGGCGTCGCGCCAACACGTGTCCGCTTGCCAAGACTGCCGGGCGGCGCTTGATGAATTGGTGACAAGCAGGGAGTTGTTGAGCGCACTACCGCGCCAAGCGGCGGTCGGGCCATGGTTCGCACCGCGTGTGATGGCAGCGATTGCGGCGGCTCGGGAATCGGAACTGCGTCGGTCGATTGATGCTTGGATCATTCTGCCGAAGCTGGCCCGAAGGCTGACTTGGATCTCGGCGCTCGCTTTGGTGTTAACGGGCACATGGTTCCTAGGGCGACCCGCGTCGACTCCTTTGAAACCGGTAGCAACAGACATCACCGGAGAGCCGGTGAGTGACACGACGCCGCCATTGAACAACGACGATCTCCTGCTGAGTCTGGCGGAGAAGGGATCATGAACGAAGCGACCGCGAAGCAACGGGCGGCTTTGTGGGTCGCCGTGGTGTTCCTGCTTGGGGCTGCACTGGGCGGTGTAGTGGGTTACATCTTCGCGCATTACTCGGTGTCGGCGAACTCGCCTAGGACGGCGGAGGAAAAGCGCGCGCAGAAAGTGGAGCAGCTGACGCGAGAGGCAAACCTGACGCCCGACCAGCGACAGCAATTGGAAGTCATCCTGACGCAACTGCACGCGGAATATAAGGCGGTACACGAACAAAGCGACGCGCAAATCGATCAGGCCAGACAAAAATCCCGCAACCAGATTCGCGCCATCCTGACTCCTGAGCAGAAGCCAAAATTTGAAGAGTTTTTAAGGAAGATGGACGAAGAGAGAAAACGCAACGCGCCGCCCCCTGACCGATAAACCGTTCAACCGGCGCCGCGAATACACACCGCCCGCCGATGTTTGAGCCCTGGAGGTGCCTCCCCTCCTTCCGAATCAGAGTTTCACAATTAGCTTGCCGATGTTTCCGCCCGTGAAAAGCATGTTTATTGCGTCGGGCACCTTTTCGAAGCCTTCCACAATCGTTTCACGATCTTTCAATTTGCCGAACGTCTTCCATTCGCCGAGCTGGTTAATTCCTTCCGGGAACTTGTCTGCATAGTCGCTGATGATGAAGCCCTGAATTCTCAAGCGCTTGATTAAAACCGTTCCGAAGCTGGCGAGCGAGGGCTGTTCCTTGGTGTATCCGGAGATGAGCCCGCAGAGAACAACGCGGCCGTGAAGATTCATACGAGCCAAGGTGGCATTCATGATTTCGCCGCCAACATTTTCGAAACTGATGTCGATTCCTTTTGGAGTGGCGGCTGCCAACTGGTTCTTCCAATCCGAACGCTTATAGTCAATGCCGGCGTCGAAACCGAGGCCATCCGTGAGCCACGTGCACTTTTCTGACCCGCCAGCGATCCCGACAACCCGGCAGCCGTGAATCTTTCCGATCTGCCCGGCGATGCTGCCGGTGGCGCCTGCGGCTGCCGAGACGACCAGGGTTTCCCCCGGTTGGGGCTTGGCAATGTCCATCATGCCGAAATAGGCGGTGAGACCGGTGACACCCAGGACGCCCAGAAAGGCCGTGTCCGGCATAAAAGGAACAGGCGGGACTTTCTGGAAAGCACGGTTCTCTTTGCCGTCGATGAACAGGTAATCCTGAAGGCCGGTAAGCGCGACGAGCTTGTCGCCTTTTTTGTACCGGGAATGGCGGGATTCCACGACTTCGGCGAGTCCGAGGCAGCGCATCACGTCACCGAAGGCGACGGGGGGCATGTATTGCGGGACATCCGCCATCCACATGCGCATGGTCGGGTCCATCGAAAGATAGCGCACGCGAGCAAGTGCTTGTCCATCAGCAACTGGCGGAATGGGGGTCTCGACAAATTGCAGATCACCCGGAGCCAAGAGACCTTGCGGTCTCGCTGCCAGGCGAAACTGGCGGTTGCCGTTAGACATTGGTTTGTCGAAAGCTAGAAGGGAATGTCCTCGTCGGAGATTTCGGGACCGGCCGTGGCATGGCCTCCAACGGCGCCGCCTCCGTAGGTGTCCTCCGCGGGGCCAGCTTGATTCTCGAAATCATCGCCCCCGCGCGAGGCGCCGGCACCGGCCGCTGCCGCGGCACCTTCGGCGCGGCCGCCGAGCATGCGGAAGTTAGTGGCTACGATTTCGAAACTTGTACGTTTCTGACCTTCTTTGTCTTGCCACTCACGGGACTGAATGCGGCCCTCGATGAAAATCAGTGAGCCCTTCTTGAGGTATTGCTGCGCAATCTCGGCTTGTTTGCCCCAGACGACAATCTTGTGCCACTCGGTGCGCTTCTGGCGCTCGCCGTTGCGATCTTTGTAGGTTTCATCGGTAGCGACCGAGAAGTTGGCGACGGCTTGCCCACCGCCGGTATAGCGCGTCTCTGGATCGCGGCCTAAACGGCCAACGAGAATCACTTTGTTCACTGACATACTGTCCCCCTGAGAGAAGGACGATAACACGGCTGGGAGCGGGAGGCCAGTTGACGGCAAGCGGTATTCGCGCGGACAACGCCGGGAGAAGCGTTTGGAAGATTGCAAGGACGGTTCGCGCAGACAGGGCAGCACTAATGAGTTGGGCCAGACAGACCGAATACTTCGGCCGGGACCTGCTCTAGAGGTTGGACGCGCCTGACTTTGGCACAAGCGAACTGAAGCTCGCCCTTTTTACGACAGAGCGCGGCGGTGTCCAGTCCTAGTTGAGGTCTCGGAGGAAGGCCGTGGCGCAGGGTTCGGGGCAGATCGGAAAGGCGGAGACGGCGGCAACGAGCGGGCGGAATCTTACTGCGCGGCAACCGCGGTGACACCTACACCGAGTTCCTTCAGCTTGGCCCGAGCACGACGCTCCTCCTCCGTGCCTGGGTAACGCTTGACGACTTCCCGAAGTTCGCGGATACCCGTGTTTTTTTGCCCGAGCTCGAGGAGCGCCATGCCCTTCTTGAGACGAGCGGGAGCCAGCTTGAAACTCTTCGGGTAATTGGTGAGTACGCGATCGTACTCGCTAACTGCTTGATCGTAGTTGCGCTGGGAGTAGGCAATCTCTCCGAGATAGAACTGGGCGTTGGAAGCGAGGTCGGTGTCTCCGTAATATCTCAAATAGTCCTGGAATTCCTGGCGGGCGAGATCATATTTGCCGCTGGTGATGTCCCGCAAACCATTGGAGTAGAGGGTGTCGGCGGATGGCGCGGGACCAGAAGGCACGTTGTTAACGGGGGTGCTCCCGGCCCCACCGGATGGAGACGGAGTGAAGCCGTTGTTGGAGGTCGGCGCGGGCGACGCGGGCGCGGTGCCGGAAATTTTGGCATCCAAACTTTGCACCGTGTTTTGCAGATCCACCAACTGTTGATTGAGCTTGCCGAGGCGAGACTTGATCTCCTCGAGGTTGTCGGAGAGGCCTTGGACCTGGGTGGACATGGTGTCGAGGCGGGCGCCCGAATTCGCCTGGACGTCCTGGACCGATTTCTGCAGGGAACTCATGGTGGCGTTGAGCTTGCCGACGTTGTCGCCGGTTTGCTCGACCAGTGTCTTCATGACGGTGTGATCCTGGGTCATCTGCGTGGCCAAATCCTTTTGACCCTGCAGGAGCGAGGTCACATCGTGCTGCAGTTCGATAATTTCGCGCGCGACAGCTTCAGCCGGGCGTGGACCGACCAGGCTTCCACTGATCGCGGCGACGAGGACGACCGCGCTGAAAACCGCAATGTTGCGTAGACGCATGCAAGTTCCTCCTACGAGCTTACCGAACCTTTAGTGAACCGATGCCGGCCGGGCGGGAGCATCTTTTACAGACAACCGTCGGACGTACAACTTTACTTTAACGACAGAGCCGCGCGGGAGCAAGAGGCTGCTCGCGCGCGGCTGTTCGATGCAGTAAGCGGCAATAGGTCGCCGTCAAGTCTATTGCTTCGACCGGACAAAATGACCGCGACGATTCTGCTGGTAGCAGTCTTCGGTGGACTGCATGCAGAAAGGCTTTTCCTTGCCGAAGCTGACGGTGTTGAGACGATCAGCGGAGATTCCCAAAGAGATCAGGTACTGTTTCACCGCAGTGGCGCGGCGATCGCCGAGGGCGAGGTTGTATTCCGTCGAACCGCGCTCGTCGCAATGACCTTCGATCGTGACGCGGATCTGGGGGTAGTTGCGTAGGAAGTCGGCCGTCTTGCCGAGGGCATCGCGGGCGTCGGAGCGGATGTCCGCCTTATTGAAGTCGAAATAAGCGTCGCGAACCTCGCGGGTAAAGAGCTCGTCAAGCGTGGGTTCTGCCGAGGGAGGCGCGGCGGTGGCGACTGTGATTCTGGCGCTTGCGTTGGCGGAGCCACCGGGGCCACTGGCGGTGATGGTATAGGTAGTCGAAGCGGACGGCGTGACTTTGGTCGAGCCCTGTGCTGTGACCGTGCCAACGTCCGGAGCAATCGTGAGCTGGGTCGCGTCAGTAGAGGTCCAGTTCAGAGTTGACGAGTCACCCTTTTCGACGGCGGTGGGGCTAGCCGCGAGAGTGACGGTCGGCTGGGCCGCCGCTGGTGCGGGTGGAGCGGCTGGGGGCGCGCTGACCTGCTTGGGCTTCTTGCTGCAGCCAAATGCAAAGACAGAAGCAGCGAGCGCTACCAGCAGAGTCGCGCGATACAGTGATCGGGAGACCTCGATCATTCAAATCCTCCTCAAGAGTGTAATCCAAAACCCGGTGTTGATCCCACGGCAGCCAACATCCTAGCACTGAGTGCGGGCTTCCGGAGATATCTCGTGTCACGATATGTTATACATCGGGCACAGAGTTTCGTAGACAAAAAAATCAATGAGATGACCAATTGGGCGACTCGTTGTGACCCTGGGTCGTCAATTGGTGGGCTTGCGAGCCATCTGCAAGCATCACCCAAATTTGCCGCGTGCCACCGCGGGTGGATTCGAAAACGATATGGCGACCGTCAGGGGCCCAGCTGGGGCGTTCGTTGCGACCGGCGTCGCGGGTGAGCTCGACGATCTGACGAGTGGCTGCGTCCATCAGGTAAAGATCATAGTTGCCTTCGGGACGGCGCCAGCTGAAGGACAATAGTTGGCCGTTAGGCGCCCATGCCGGATCAATGAGGTAGCCCTTGTCGGGAACGTCCATCTCGGTGGAGTTGGTGCCGTCGGCGTTCATCATGAAGAGCTTGGGGATGCCGTCGCGATCACTGACGAACACAACCGACTGGCCGGTCTTGGGATTCCAAGCCGGGGAAGTACTGGCCCCGTTTGCAAAGGTCAGACGTTTGGGGTTGCTGCCGTTCGCGTCAGTGACGAAGAGTTCGGGATTGCCGAGCATCGAAGAGGAAAAAATGAGATGCGCGCCATCAGGCGACCAGGCGGGGGAACTATTCGTACCGCGAAAGCGAGGAAACGTGACGACCTTGCCCGCATCCACGGAATACATGCAGATCTGAGGGCTTACAATGCCGTGGGAGGGCGCGAAGCAAGTAAAGGCAATGCGTGAAGCGTCAGGAGACCACCGTGGAGTCAGCGAGATGGAATGGAGAGAAGTAAGCGGATGCTGGTTAGCGCCGTCGTAATCCATCACCCAGATTTCCTTGGTGCCGGTGCGCGAACTGACAAAGGCGATTTGCGTGGAGGCGATGCCCGGCAGACCACCAGAGAGCCGGCTGATGATTTCGTCGGCAAATTGATGGGCGAATTTGCGAACTTGCGCGTCGGTGGGCGCGCCGCGGTAGACCTTGCCGATGACCGCCTGGTTAGAAGGGCTCCTTACGTCGTAAAGCCAGGCTTGGATTTCAACCTCAGAGGCGGATTCGGTGAGGTTTCCAAAGGCTACCAGGTTGGCGTTGACAGGTTGCTCTGTCCACGCGAGGTTCTTGAGTTCACCGGGTACGGTCGGAACTTGTGGCGGATAAAAGCTGGGACTAACCAGATCGAGGATGCCGCTGAAAGCCAGGTCATCCCGGACTACCTGAGTAAAAAGCTGAGCGTGATTTTTCGTGACGTCATTTCGTGGGGCGAAATCCGCGACCGCGAGACGAGGCTTCTCGACACCAAGGCCTGTGCCGGTGCGAACCCAATCCTGGGCCGGGGCAGCATGACCCGCCGCCAGGATGACAGCGAGCAAGAACAAGAATTTGTAGCGTGGGGACAGCGATCTCACATTGGCCTCCGAGTTGGTTTCTTTGGATGATGGTGTCATTTTCGCTCAGCGAGTCCCGGGCGGGAGAAAATCAAAAGTGACGCTTACATAGGAACCATTATAGTCAGCCGGCAATGGCGGCATCGGATTGGAATCGTAGAGCGCACGCAAGCCCGAATTGTCGAAAGATGCGTTGCGGCTGGATTCTGTGATGCGGATGTCTTTGACCGAACCGTCGCGGTTGATCGTGAAGGTGGCGACCGCGTGAATGGTGCGAGAGGAGCGAGCGGCGGGGTCGATACTGGATTGAAGCCAGTTTTGAGCGATCCTGCGGCGGATGGCTTCCACATAGGCTGGATAGCGACCCGCGAAATCTCCGCCGGTTTGGTTCGAGATAGCGACGCCTGGAGAGGATGCCCCGGGAGTCTGGGAGTACCCGGTAGGCAGATTGGGCTGGCCACCATGTTGCGCGACGGCATTATCCGGGGGCGGGGTCTTATTTTCGAAGACGCGGGACTTATGTTCGATCGGTTTGGGAGGCTTTTCCTTCTCAAACTTAGGGATCTTTTCGGCTTCTTTGGGGATCTCGGGCGGTTTGGGTTGGGGTTGCTCTTTGTAAAGGCTATTTGTGGGATCGAAGGTTTTGCTATCGTCCACAACGGGTGGCTTAGGCATGGGAAGGCCGACGCTGCCCGTCAATTTCACTTCGGTCACAGCGCCTTGGCTGGCGCCGCCAACATCGCCCCAGATGTTACCTTTCCAGTGCAAAAGGATAGAAGCCACGATTAAGCCAACCAGAGCGCCATGAAGTACGAGAGAGTAGACAACAAATTTTCCGAGGCCAAAATCATCCGGGTTGGCGACGGCGGTAGTCATCGTTAGCGCGTGTTTGCGCGATCGGTAATGGGCTCGGTGACGATGCTGATGTTACTGATGCCCGATTGCCGGAGGGTATCGACCACAGAGGCAAAAATCCCAAAAGGAACGGTTTCGTCACAACGGAGAAATACGCCGTCGCCCGGTTTTTTGAGTTGAGCGTGCACTTTGGCGCCGAGGTCATGGACATTCACGGGATCGTTGCCTAAGTAGACGCGTTGCGCTTTGTCGACGCTGATGACCAGTTTCTGTTCGTTAATTTCTTTGACGGTGTGGGTCTTGGGGACATCGAGTTCGATACCCGACTGAAGGATCGGAGCAGTAATCATGAAGATGATCAGCAAGACAAGAACGACGTCGATGAACGGGACCATGTTGATCTCGGACAGGGACGATTGCGTTTTGGAGATTTGGGGCATCGAGTTCCATTGGCGGCCAGGCTGGAGGGGCCGCAGGTACTAGGTGAACGTTTTTTCGATCTGCGCGGCGACTTCCAGCGCAAAGGTGTCGAGCCGCTGCGCAAGGTTGCGAATGTTCTGCAAGAACTGATTGTAGAAAATAACCGCAGGAATGGCGACAAAAAGTCCCGCGGCGGTGGTCAACAGAGCTTCCGAGATGCCTGGCGCCACGGCGCGAAGGCTGGCCGCGCCGGCGTTTCCCAGACCGGAAAAAGCGTCGATGATGCCCCAAACGGTGCCGAAAAGGCCGATGAACGGAGAAACCGAACCGGTGGTGGCCAGCCAAGACATGCCTTTTTCGGCCCGGCGTACTTCTTCGGCGGCGGCAACCTGCATATTGGCGGTGACCGCCTGCAAGCTTTTCAACTTCGGCGGATGGGGATTCCCGGATCCGTTGCCGATCTGGCTCTGCAGTTCGCGGTACCCGGCGGCATAAACTGAAGCGAAAGGCGATCCAGCGGACGCCAGACCCTGCGGATTGGCGACGCCACGAGTAGCGCGAAAGATTCGCAGGAACTGATCACTCTCGCGACGAATGCGGCCGAAGAGACCGAGTTTTTGAAGGATCATGCCCCAGGAGATGACGGAAAACAGAAGAAGGATGGCAATGACTCCGCGGGCAACCCAACCAGTCTGCTCCAGAATACTTCCAAGATCGATCAGTATTACTATCGTGAACAAATAAATGACGTTTCCCCTCAGTGCGGCGAAAATTTTTGCGACTTCAGAACCGTAGCACACGCTACCAGTGGACGCAACGAAACCTCGACAGGTGTTGCGCTCCTGGAAACAACGTTAGAGCATTCCAACCGTCTTCTTACGAGTTTACGACCCATCGGCGCCGGAGCATTGTTTGAGCTGTGCTAGACTGCAACTTGGAGATGGCTCAGGCATTCGACATTAGCTTGGACTCTTTAACAGTACGTTCGGTTGCTAAACCGGACGTGGCGGGGGACGGTGCATTCGCGGCCTCCGCGCCCACCAGCAGCACGTTCTTCCTGGAGACATTCGGCTGCCAAATGAACGACCACGACTCGGAGAAAGTCGCGGGCGTGCTTGTTTCTCGCGGGTATCAGCAGGTGGAATCTCCGGATTCGGCATCGCTCATCCTTTACAACACGTGCAGCATTCGCGAGAAGGCGGCGCAAAAAGTGTTCTCGCGACTCGGCGAGTACCGCACCAGACAGAAAGATGGGCAGATCATTGGCGTGCTCGGATGCCTTGCCCAACAAGAGGGCGAAGAGATTTTCGAGCGGGCCCCTTGGGTCAGTTTGGTATGCGGTTCGGCGAGTTACCGGAAATTGCCGGAGCTCCT
>Ga0209420_1001585_pt1 | contig 10654 bp, 8 predicted proteins | sample BlaSpr_A8_OM1_O1_FD_187972 | JGI IMG/M metagenome (GOLD analysis project Ga0209420, IMG submission 187972) | Forest soil microbial communities from Thunder Bay, Ontario, Canada - Black Spruce, Ontario site 2_A8_OM1_O1 (SPAdes) (version 2) | ecosystem: Environmental > Terrestrial > Soil > Boreal...
AGCTTTTTCGTCAGCCGCATCGACACACTGATCGACGGCCAGATCGAAACCAAGCTGAAAACCGAGACCGATGCGAACAAAAAAGCGCTGCTGACTTCGATCGAAGGCAAAGTGGCCATCGCGAATGCCAAGCTGACCTACAAGAAGTACCAGGAGCTATTTGGCGGCGCACGCTGGAAGGCGCTGTCGGCCAAGGGCGCACAAACGCAACGGCTGTTGTGGGCGAGCACCAGCACGAAGAATCCCAAGTATCGCGACGTGCTCTACGTGGAAGAACTGATCGGCGCGGATACCGTCGATACCATTCCGCCGGCGACGTTTGACGCGTTCCGCGACCACGGCAAGCTCCGAGCCAGCCTCACCGAAAACGTGGACGAAGCTGCCAAGACCATGGCCAACCTCGAAAAGGCCGGCATCTCCATGAAGGAAGCTACCGAGAAACTCGTCGTCGATGGCGTGAAGCTCTTCGCCGACGCTTTCCACGAACTTCTGGACGCGACGGGCAAGACTGCCGGAGTGCACGCGTGAGTTTAGGTCGCCAGAGCTGCAAACTGCCCACCAAGGATCTCGCAAAGGCGAGCGCTGCCCTGCTGGAATAGGGCGTTGGAATAGGGCGTTGAAGCAGGGCGCAGAGCGCCAAAAAGTTTTCCATCACTCGAACTGCTGAGGAGCGCACGCAATGCAATTGGGCATGATCGGACTAGGCAGAATGGGCGCAAACATGGTGCGCCGGCTGCAAAAAAACGGCCACCAGTGCGTGGTGTACGACCGCAGCGCCGAGTCGGTGAAGCAACTCTCCGGCGAAGGCGCCACGGGTTCCACCTCCCTCGACGACTTCATCAAAAAGCTCAACAAGCCGAGAGCCGTGTGGCTCATGGTCCCTGCTGGTGTCGTTGATGCGACGCTTCACGAACTCACCAGCAAGCTGGACGTCGGCGACATCGTGATCGATGGCGGCAATTCCTACTACATCGACGACATTCGCCGCGCCAAAGAACTCTCCTCGAAAGGCATTCACTACGTCGACGTGGGCACCAGCGGCGGCGTCTGGGGTCTCGAGCGCGGCTATTGCCAGATGATCGGCGGCGAAACCGAAATCGTGAAGCACCTCGATCCCATCTTCAAAACGCTGGCCCCCGGCCGCGGCAATGTCGATCGCACCCCCGGCCGCGAAAAGGTCGGCGGCACCGCCGAAGAGGGCTATCTGCACTGTGGCCCATCGGGCGGCGGGCACTTCGTGAAGATGGTGCACAACGGAATCGAGTACGGATTGATGGCCGCCTACGCCGAAGGCCTGAATATTCTGAAACACGCCAACGTCGGCAAGCTCACTCACGAAACCGACGCCGAGACCACGCCGCTGCGCTATCCCGAGCACTATCAGTACGACTTCAATCTCGCCGACGTCACCGAGGTCTGGCGCCGCGGCAGCGTCGTTGCTTCCTGGCTGCTCGATCTCACCGCGATTTCCCTGCTCGAACAGCCAACGCTCGAACGCTACTCCGGCCGCGTCTCGGATTCCGGCGAGGGCCGCTGGACGATCGTTGCGGGTATCGAGTCGGGCGCGCCGTGCCCGGTTCTCACCGACGCCCTGTACGAACGCTTCACTTCGCGCGGTGAATCTGATTTTGCATCCAAGCTGCTGTCCGCCATGCGGTTCCAGTTCGGCGGGCACGTCGAAAAGAAACAGTAAGCAACGAAAGTCAAATCCTTAGGACAAGACTAAACACCAGGAGCGCCAACTTCTCATGAGCGTGAACCACCAACCCCCAAACCAAACGGCGTCGCCGTGCGTCATGGTCATCTTCGGCGCCACCGGCGATCTCACCAAGCGCAAACTTATTCCCGCGCTTTGCAATCTCGCGAACGATAGTCTGCTCTCGAAGCAATTCGCCATCATTGGGTTCGCGGCCAACGATCTCACTACCGACAGTTTTCGCAAAACGCTGACCGAAGAAATCCCGAAGTACGCTCCCGCCCAAGTCGATATGAAGAATTGGGACTGGTTCAAGGAGCGCATCTATTACGTCAAGGGCGACTTCCAGGACCCGGAAGCTTACAAGCGCCTAGCGCAGCAAGTGGAAGAGGTAAATCGGCGCCACGACACGCAAGGCAACAAATTCTTCTACATGGCCGTAGCGCCGCGATTTTTCGCCTCCATCGTCCAGCAACTAGGTCAAGCGGGATTAACCAAGCAAGAAAACAGCCAATGGTCCCGCGTGATCGTAGAAAAACCGTTCGGCCACGATTTGAGTTCGGCGATCCAGCTGAACAAGGATTTGAAGCAAGTTCTCTCGGAAGATCAGATCTATCGCATCGACCATTACCTTGGCAAAGAAACCGTCCAGAACGTGATGGTTTTCCGCTTTTCCAACAACATCATCGAGCCGCTCTGGAACCGCAATTACGTCGATCACGTACAGATCACGGCCGCGGAAACCGTGGGAGTCGAGCATCGCGGAGGATTCTACGAGACCGCCGGCGCGCTACGCGACATGGTGCCCAATCACTTGTTTCAGCTGCTCACCATGACCGCGATGGAGCCACCCATCTCCTTCGACGCCGACGAAGTCCGGAACAAACAAGCAGAAGTGTTGCACGCGATCCAGCCGCTGATGCCCGAGGACGTGCTCACTAACACGGTGCGCGGCCAATACGACGAAGGCGAAATTGAGGGCGGAAAGGTGCCGCGCTATCGCAGCGAACCTGACGTCGCGCCCGATTCGAACACCGAGACCTTTGTCGCGCTGAAGCTGCAAATCGACAACTGGCGCTGGGCTGGCGTTCCCTTCTATCTGCGCACCGGCAAACGTCTAGCGACCCGCGCCACGGAAATTGTCATCCAGTTCCGCCGCACGCCGTTCGTTCTTTTCCGCAACACGACGGTAAAAAATCTGGAAACCAATCGCCTGGTAATTCACATCCAGCCGGAAGAAGGCATCTCACTGAGTTTTGGCGCGAAAGTTCCTGGCTCGCTGATGAAACTTGGCCTGGTGAACATGGATTTCGATTACTGCAATTATTTCGGCGTGGAACATAGCACCGGGTACGAGCGCCTTCTTCGCGATTGCATGGCGGGCGACGCCACGCTGTTTCAGCGCGCCGACATGGTGGAAGCCGGCTGGAGCGTGATCCAACCAATTATCGACGTTTGGCATGCCCTGCCCGCTCGCGGCTTCCCGAATTATCCCGCCGGATCGTGGGGGCCGGAGGACGCCGAAGAATTGCTCGAGCGCGACGGCCGCGCTTGGCGCCGCATCGGCGAAGAAGACATCGACAGGCATAACGGCCGCAGCCACGTCACCGCGCCGCCGGACAAGGCGGTGACTGCCTGACATGAGCACCCCTTCGAAAGTCGTTTTGGGAGCTAACGTGAACCGCGAAGTACGAATCTTGCCCGACACCAATGCCATCGCCCGCCGCGCTGCGGAAAAAATCATCGAAGCCGCGGCAGTCGCCGTGAAGGAAAAAGGTGTCTTCACCATTTCCCTGGCCGGCGGGTCCACACCCAAAACGCTGTACAACCTGCTGGCCACTGATCCCGTTTTCAGATCGCAGATGCCTTGGGACAAAACGCAATTCTTCTTCGGCGATGAACGCCACGTTCCACCCGACGATTCCGAAAGCAATTTCCGCATGGCCAACGAGTCGATGCTCTCGAAGGTCTCGCTGAAACCCGAGCAGGTCATTCGCATTAAAGCCGAATACCCAGACGCTGAAAAATCGGCCAAGGAATATGAGCAAACCTTGCGCGCCTGGTTTAAGCTCTCTGACGGACAGCTCCCTCGCTTCGACGTTTTACTTCTCGGTATGGGAGACGAGGGACATACACTTTCGCTGTTCCCCGGAACCAAGGCTCTGCACGATAATGGACGCTTGGTGATGTCGAACTGGATTGGCAAGCTCTATACCGAGCGCGTCACCATCACCGCGCCGGTGGCTAATCATTCGGCGCTGGTCATCTTCATGGTGACCAAGGCCGACAAGGCTCTGGCCCTGAAAGCGGTGCTGGAAGGGCCCTACGAACCGGAACAATTGCCGTCGCAACTGATCCAGCCGACGAATGGAAAACTTTTGTGGCTGGTGGATACCACCGCGGCCGGCAAACTGTCTAGCGGGATTCGGCAATAAGACGAATTAGCTGATCGCTCTGCGTCGCGGTAAAATTGACCGTTTTGCGGTCACACGGGAAAGAGGGAAAAACACAATGGCAACTGTCACCAGCGGAAGCAAAGTCGAAACGTATCTAGGCGCAAAAGCGGAATTTCTTCTGGGATTCAAGTCGCCGAAAATTTCGAAAGAGCGGCTGCACCTTCCTGGACCCAAGTTTATCGACGAAATTTACTCGGCATCGGACCGCAACGTTCGCGTGCTGACCAATCTGCAGCGCATGTTCGGCCACGGGCGTCTGCGCAACACCGGCTATCTGTCGATCCTTCCGGTCGATCAGGGTATCGAGCATTCCGCCGGCGCCAGCTTCGCCAAGAATCCCGATTATTTTGACGGCGAAAACATCGTCAAGCTGGCCATCGAGGGGCAGTGCAACGCTGTGGCCTCGACCTTTGGAGTGCTCGGCTCGGTGGCGCGCAAGTATGCACACAAAATTCCTTTCATCGTGAAGATGAATCACAACGAGCTCCTCACCTACCCCAACCAATTCAACCAGATTTTTTTCGGCACGGTGAAGGAAGCTTGGGAGATGGGCGCCGCCGCCGTCGGAGCGACAATCTACTTCGGCTCCGAGCAAAGCGACCGGCAAATTATCGAGGTCAGCCAGGCTTTCGCACACGCTCACGACCTCGGCATGGCCACCGTGCTCTGGTGCTATCTCCGCAACAACGCTTTCAAGAAGGACAAGGACTACCATCTGTCGTCCGACCTTACCGGGCAGGCCAACCATCTCGGCGTCACGATCCAGGCCGACATCATCAAGCAAAAGATGGCCGAAAATAACGGCGGCTACGAAGCCCTGAACATGGGAAATTCCAGCTACGGCAAGTTCGACAAGCGCATCTACACCGAACTGAACAGCGATCACCCCATCGATCTTTGCCGCTACCAGGTGATCAATTGCTTCGCCGGCCGCTCCGGCATGATCAACAGTGGCGGCGCCTCGGGAGCCAACGACTTCGAAGAAGCTGTGACCACCGCGGTTATCAACAAGCGCGCCGGCGGCACCGGCCTGATCTCCGGCCGCAAAGCGTTTCAGCGCCCCATGGCCGAAGGGGTGCAGCTGCTAAACGCCATCCAGGACGTGTACCTGAGCCCGGACGTCACGGTAGCGTAGCGCCCATTGTTGGCGAGGCCGCCCGCAAGCGCATCAAGCCGCCCTGTTTCGAGGGAGTGGTTTGGAAAACACTGCGACCCCGAACGGCCCCAGCAGGGGCGAGCCGCAAAAGCCCACGCTAGAGCCGTAGGTGCCTGACAAAGTTTCGTGTAGCGGCGAGCCTTCGCTTTCTTGAGTACTGGCCGGTCTTTGGACCGGTCCCAGCGCTCTTGCGACCTGCACGTGCGCAGTTCGGTGTGCTCGGGCCGTCGGGGACCAAAACAGCAGGTGTGGACTTTCCTACCTGCGAGCTTGCGCTCGAGGCGTGTTCTCTAGTTCTTGTTTCAGCGTGTGACACCTTGTCGAAAACATGAAACATATCTCCACAGTGAGCATCTCATCTGTGACCAAGGGCTAAGGAGAGGACCGTGGCAAATCGGCTGGAGGGCAAAGTGGTGGCAGTTACCGGCGGCGACCAAGGTATCGGCCGCGCCATTGTCGAGCGTCTCGCGCGAGAAGGTGCGGATGTCGCCCTCTGTTACCGCTCCAACAAGAAGGGCGCAGACGAAGTCGTTGCTGAGCTACAAAAAATGGGTCGGAAAGCGGCCGCGCTGCAAGCCGACGTCGGCAAGGTCGCCGAAGGCCAGCGCTTTATTACCGAAGCGGTCATGCAACTTGGGCGCGTCGACATTTTGGTCAACAATGCCGGACTCGAGCGCCGCGCTGATTTCTGGGATGTGAGCGAGGAGGACTACGATCTGGTCCTCGACGTAAACCTGAAAGGCCCATTTTTCGTTACGCAAGCCTTCGTCAAACATCGCATGCAGGCAAAAGGCGGCGGCAAGGTCATCAACGTCAGCTCTGTACACGAAGAGCTTCCTTTCCCGCACTTTACCTCGTACTGCGCCAGCAAAGGCGGCATCAAGATGATGACCCGCAACCTCTCCATCGAGCTCGCCCCGCTGGGCATCACCATCAATTCCATCGCCCCCGGCGCGATCGAAACGCCCATCAACAAAAATCTGCTGAACGACCCTTCGAAGCTGAAACCACTCCTGGAAAATATCCCCCTCAACCGCTTGGGAAAGGCGGAAGACGTCGCCGGCGTGGCCGCTTTTCTGGCTTCTTCGGACTCCGACTATATGACCGGCACGACCACATTCATCGACGGTGGCCTCACCTGGAATTACGAGGAGCAGTAAAAAAGCAGCCACAGAAGAGGAAAAACGATGCCGCAAAACCCAGGAACAGACAAAAAGCCGATTCGCCTGGTCATCGCCGACGTGGATGGCACACTGGTGACGCACGACAAAATTCTTACGCAGCGCGCCATCGACTCCGTGTTCAAACTGCGCGACGCTGGCATTCAATTTGCCATCACCAGCGGGCGCCCGCCGAAGGGCATGGCCATGCTTGTCGATCCCCTCAAGCTCAATGAACCGGTGGCGGCGTTCAACGGTGGCGTGGTCACCAAGCCGGATCTCACCACCGTCTTGCGCCAGAACGTTTTATCCCCTGACACCGTGAAAAAAGTTGTTCGGCAAATTCTGGACCATAAACTCGATGTCTGGATCTATACGGACACGACATGGTTCGTGCGTGATGTAAATGCGGCGCACGTGGCGCGCGAACAATGGACCGTCAAATTTGAGCCGGTGATCACCGACAAGCTCGAAACGCTAGTGGACAAAGTCGCCAAGGTCGTGGGGGTAGGCGACGATCTCGATGCGGTGGCGCGCTGCGAAAAAGACGTGCAGCAAGCGTGTGGGGCGGCTGTCTCAGCGGCGCGGTCGCAACCCTACTATCTTGACGTAACGCACCCCAACGCCAACAAGGGTGAGGTCGTCCGGATCATGTCCGACCTGCTCGGAATTGCCCCGGAGGAAATCGCTACTATCGGCGATATGCCCAATGACGTTCTAATGTTCGTGAAAAGCGGCGTCAGCATCGCGATGGGCAACGCGAGCCCCGAAGTGCAGAAATCGGCGACGTACGTGACGACCTCGAGCGAAGACGAAGGCTTCGCCAACGCCATGGAGAAATTCATTCTCCAGCGGCATACCGCAACGCCGTAGGGTATAAAGCGCACTCTGCCGGCGCCGGGTGCAAGCCGGAAACCGGCGTCAGGCGCGCGCCATGGTGGCGGAGCGGGCAGCATGCAAAAGCTTGGCGGCATTATCTCGCGGATCGCCGTGGCCGAAGACAGCGCTGCCGGCAACAAGAAGGTCGGCGCCGGCGCGGACGACGTCACCCACCGTGTTCAGATCTACCCCGCCATCAACTTCGATGCGGAACGACAAACCACGCGACTCGCGAAGGCGGGCCAGCGTTTCGATTTTTCGCAGCGAGTTTTCGATGAAGTGCTGTCCGCCGAATCCGGGGTTCACGGACATCACCAGGACGTGATGCACGATGTCGAGCACTTCGTCCAGCGTGTGGACGGGCGTAGCGGGATTGATGACCACCGCAGGTTTACAGCCGTGCGAGGCAATCAGGTGCAGCGTGCGATCCAGGTGCACGCACGCTTCCTGATGCACAGAAATCCAGGTAGCGCCGGCTTCGGCAAAAGCGGGAATGAAGTCGTCGGCATTCTCAATCATCAAGTGACAGTCGAAGGGAACACCGGGTACGGCTTTGCGCAGCGACGCGACGACCGGCGGGCCGATGGTGATGTTCGGCACAAAATGCCCGTCCATGATGTCCACGTGCAGAACGGTACCGCCGCCGTCGATTGCGGATTGCGCTTGCGCCCCGAGCCGGGCGAAATCGGCGGACAGGATGGATGGTGCGAGTTCGATCAACGCGGCGCTCCTTGCGGCAAAAAATGAACCAGATCCCCAGAGCTAAAGATGACCAGTCCGGCGATTCCGATGCGCGATGATTTAATTATACGCGGAAGGCAGCGATGACTCCCGCAAATTTGCGGATTGGGCGTGGGAAAAACGCGGCGGCTCGCCGGGCTGTCTTCCTTTCGGGACGCGTTTTCACGATTTGGAGCTTGGCCACGGGATAGTGCAGTGCTTGGCGTTGCTTTCACGGGCCAGCTCCAGGGCGCGCATTACGTCGAGAGCTTGCGGCAGAGTTACCGCGGGTTGGGCTTTTCCCAGCAGCACGTCGCGGACGTTGGCGTAGTAATCGCGGTAGTCGCCGGTAGCCGAGGGGATGCGGCGCTCGGTCGATTTGGTGCCGTCCGATAGCGTGAGCAGGCCCCAGTTTTCTTCCGGCTCGGCGCCCCATGGCGTGTCCTTGGGAATTTCGCCGCGGCGCAAATTCATTTCTTGCGGGTCGAAGGTTTGCTTGAGGAACGCGCCTTTGGTGCCGAAAAGCAAAAATCGCGGACGCTGGGTGGCGGCAAGAATATTCGAGCTGAGGACGGCGCGCATGCTGTTCGGGTAGTGAAGCATGACGTCGAAGGCGTCGTCGGCGAGGCCGCTTTCGCGCTCGATGCGAATGTCGGCGGTGACGGCTTCGGGTCGGCCGAACAGCTGCATCGCGTGATCAATCAGGTGCGGGCCGATATCGAACAGAATGCCTGCGCCGGGAACCAGTTGTTCGCGCCATGCGTTGGGCTTCAGGTTCGGGCGGAATCGGTCGTAGTTGGTTTCAAAGCGAACGATGCGGCCAAGCGTGCCGGCAGCAACGACTTGCCGAATGGCCTGAAAGTCGCCGTCGTAGCGGCGGTTTTGGTAGACAGTGAGCAAGCGCCCGGATTTTTGTGCGTACTCGACGAGGCCGGCGGCTTCTTCGTAACTTGTGGCGAAGGGCTTGTCGACGACGACATCGCGGCCCGCGGCCAGGGACTGGCGAGCAAACCGAGCATGCGTTTCATTGGGCGTGGCGATAACGATCAGCCGAATATCGGGTATTGCTAGCAGTTCTTCGAGGTTGCGCACGATGCGCGCGTTGGGGTACGCCACGGCCGCTTCGGAACCGGTGCGCTGGAGAATTGCGGCAAGATTCAAGCCCGGGACGGCGTTGATCACCGGGGCGTGAAACGAGCGTCCCGCCAATCCGAAACCGATGAGTCCGACGTTAATCATGAGAACGGAGAATCATGAATTCGCGAAGCGTAGAAAATTGAGTACATGGGAGCCAAAGACTACCTTCAAAGGGCCCGTCAAAGCGTATCCGAAATTGATGTGAAAACGTAACCCTGTTCATTAACTTTTCATGAATGGAAGTTGCCGCAGATTGCGTGCTCCCTCAGAATGAGTGTGCCGATGGCCGCTACAATTCCAGCCCCAATCCGAACCGGAAAACGCGCGGGGCTGCTGGCTTTGCTGGGGGCTGGATTTGTGTTGCTTGGCATCCCCACCGTGATCGTCGGACCGATATTGCCGGTATTTATTTCGCGATGGTCGCTTAGCGATACGCAAGCGGGGCTGTTCTTCAGCGTGCAGTTTACGGCGGCTCTTTGCGGGGTGTGGATCACCACAGCACTGACGTCTTGGCGTGGTTATGGGCCGAGTCTGGTCGTCGGATACACGCTCACGGGCGTGGGATTAGCGGCGCTCAATGCGCCGACGCACGCGCTGGCTCTGATTGCCACCGCCGCGTTTGGCGTGGGCTACGGGATGGTTGTGCCGCCTACGAATCTTTCGGCTGCCGAAGCCGGAGGTGCGAGCGTCGTGAGCCTGCTCAATTTTGCGTGGTGTATCGGGGCGGTGGCGTGTTCGCCGCTGGTTTTGGTCGCGCTGCGGCATCATTTCTTGACGGGCTTCCTGTGGATGGTGGCGTTCTCCGCGCTGGTCCTTGCGGTATGCTTCTTTTTTGCTGTGTTCCCCGCTGAGCATGGCGCGCCTTCGACCGAATCACCTGGCGCGCCTTCGACAACGCCGGCGGTTGGGATCACCGTTGCGGTGTCGGCGCTTTTTTTCCTCTACGTTGGGACGGAGACGAGCATGGGCGGCTGGGCGGCCGAAGACACCAAGCGGCTCGCAGGTCACGCCACCAGCCTGACTACGATGGCGCCGCTGTTTTTCTACGCCGGGTTGATGACCGGGCGCGCCGCTGCTCCGCTGATTTTGAAGTGGCTCGGAGAGTTTCGCGTTGTGCTGACAGCTCTGACGTTGGTGGTGGTGGGGATCGTGGTGGTTATTGGCGCGAATTCGCCGCGCAAGGCCATTGTTGGTTTGGCGACCGCGGGTTTGGGTTGCGCCTGCATTTATCCGATTTATATTTCGTGGTTTTCGAAATGGTATGGGGCTGAGGCGCGGCGGTTGGGAGGAGTGGTGTTTTCGTTGGCGTCGCTTGGTGCTTCGGCGCTGCCTTGGCTGGTGGGATTCATTTCGACGCGAACGGGGAGTTTGCGCGTGGGATTATTGGCCCCTTTGGCGGGGTGCTTTGTGATGCTGGGTTTGTTGGCGCTGCTCCAGCGGCGCGGGTTGC
>Ga0209420_1001587_pt1 | contig 10647 bp, 9 predicted proteins | sample BlaSpr_A8_OM1_O1_FD_187972 | JGI IMG/M metagenome (GOLD analysis project Ga0209420, IMG submission 187972) | Forest soil microbial communities from Thunder Bay, Ontario, Canada - Black Spruce, Ontario site 2_A8_OM1_O1 (SPAdes) (version 2) | ecosystem: Environmental > Terrestrial > Soil > Boreal...
AGGTCGCGCATGCCGCAGCTTGCAGCAGCAGACTGTCTTGGAGAGTTTCCCCCGGGGGGAGCTGCGGCTCTTGTTCGACGAGCCCAAGGCGCAGGCCCTCGCGCCGCTGCAGCTCCCCGTCATCGAGCCGGGTCTTACCTGCGAGCACACCAAGCAGCGTCGACTTACCGGTACCGTTGCGGCCGATTAGCCCGAGTCGCTCACCGGCTTGTACGGTGAGTTGCGCCGCATCGAGCAGCGGCCGCTCGCCGAAGGCGATATGTGCATTGAGAAGTGTGATCAGGGACATAGGCGCATTGTCCGTATTGGACGTGCGTTGGCAAAGTCTAGCTCGCGCGCTCCTTGAAGCGGGTAAGCCCGTCACGTAGGCGCATTAGAATCGATAACCCAGACCTGCGAGAACAATGTCCGTGTCCCGGTTGTAATTGGTCACAATACGGTGCCAAAGCACGCGAATATCAAAGCCATCTAGAGGGGGCCAAGGAGGACGCAGGCTGAGCGTCCCCGAGACAACACCGGAAACGTGGCGCCCGGGTGTCACTCTATACTTATCAATCGCGGAATATCCGCCGAGTCCTGCACCGATAGACCAGATGCCGGAATTGAAGCTGGGTTCCGCCCAAAGCTCCGCGGTAACGCCGCTGCGGCGGATCAGCTGCGCGTTGCCTTCGTTGACAAACCCAATAGCGACACGCATCTCTTGCCAGATCTTTCTTCGGTACTCCGCCGCCACTGCCCGCGAAGTCTGCGAGGAAAAGCTGTTGACGACCGTTTTGCCGTAATACGCCACGGCTTCATTTGTGGCAAAACCCTCGCTGGCAGTTGGGTCCGACGAATGGATGTCAGAGAAGGTGCGAATTCCGATTCCGAGTCCGATGGAGGTTGTCTCTATGCTCTTTGCGGAGGGGGTGTGATCCAGCCGAATTTCCAGGAACGGCCCGGTTCGATCTCCAAAGAGCTGATATATTGCGTCAAGACTGAACATCCATGCCCAGCCGTGAGTGTCGGCGTATCCAGCCCCATTGTCGGCCTGCGTCGTATCATAGTAATAGAAGGGTCCAAGTCCGGCGCTGACGGTCAGGTGTTGAGAGAAAAAGTTGACCGGTAGCCACACCTCGCCGGTGACGCCGTCCCGATGATGGCCGGGGAAATGTCCATCATTCAGGTAGGCAAGACTGGTCGCCAGATACGGCGCCCACAATTTCCGATACGAGATCCCCCAGCCCGATGACGAAGGCCACTGGTTAAGACTGCTGACGGATTCGCCGAAGTACGATATCTCGTCCGGAGCAGGGTCATTGGCGTTGCCGTCGGTCTGTGCGACCGCCGAGGGCGAGATCAACGAAGCAGCGGAGAGCACCAGGACGGCTGCAGAGGGCAATCGGAGCTCCGATGCCAACGCACCCGGGCTGTAACGGCGCCAAACATCAAGAAAGCGTCTGATGCGAAGCATTCAAATGGTTTTCTGGTCGCGCTCGGCGTCGGATTGACTGCCAGACAGTCTCCGAACGGTTCTTCTTTGAAGATTGTGTAGTGATTCCACATGATCCGCAAGTATTCCGGACGCGCGTTCTTCGCAGCGCCCATCCAGATTCGACCCCGGCTTCGCCGATTGCCATCCGAGCAGGGTGAGATATCTCCGGATACGGTCGGCGAACTTCACCGGTTCCCGACCGCGCGCCTAGCCGCGCCTGGCGTCCCGGTACCCGCGCTCCTGCGCTAGGAAGGGACGATCGTGTCTCCGCGAAAGCCGGGTGGCGGTACTATGGCGGCTTCGCGAACCGCCCTCACTATTGTCGGAGATAGCGCCGTGCCTTCCACACTATCAGTTCGTGCCGCATTGCTGCTGACGCTGGCTGCCGTTGCCGTCGGCGCGGTGGCGGCGGATGCGCAAGAGCCGCTCGCCGCCGCGATTGCCAGCCCCTCGCGCACTCCGAAATTCACGGCGCGCGACCAGTATCGTCATCCGCTCGAGACGCTGCGATTCTTTGGATTGCGGCCGAACCAGACCGTAGTCGAGATCTGGCCCGGCGGCGGCTGGTATATGGAGATCCTGGCACCGTACCTGCGCGAGCAGGGCAAGTACTACGCCGCCATTGATGCTCCCGATGTGCCGAATGCAGCGAAGGAGACTAAGGACAATGCGGCCGTCCTGCGCAAGCGGATCGCGGACGATCCCACCCACTTCGGCAAGGTGATTGTCACCGAATTGCATCCGCCGCAGCTTACCGAGATCTGCCCGCCCGGAACCGCCGATCGGGTGCTGACATTCCGTAACGTGCATAACTGGTTGGAAACGGGTGATCAGCAGGTGCAGTTCAACGCATTCTTCAAGGCTCTGAAGCGCGGGGGCGTCCTCGGTGTGGTGGAGCACCGCGCCAAGCCGGGCACCAGTCTCGAGCAGATGCGTAAGTCCGGCTACATGGACGAGGACTACATCAAGAAACTGGCGGCAACTGCAGGCTTCCGCTTCGATGGGGAATCGCCGATCAACAACAACCCGAAGGACACCAAGGACTATCCGGAAGGAGTGTGGACCCTGCCTCCGACGCTCACGCTGGGTGACAAGGATCGCGACAAGTATCTGGCAATCGGCGAGTCGGATCGGATGACCCTCAGATTCGTGAAGCCCGGCACGTAGGCTAGGGCGTCCCGGCCCGGCCAGGAAGACTTACGTTGTAACGTGATGATCGACCCGATCGTCCACCGCTCGCTGATGGGTGAAGGGATTATTGAGTGCTTACAGTCAGCTGGCTTTGGAGTGGGCACGAATGCAAGAGCGCGCTCGGCCACACATGGCGTGGACTTATGCGCTCGAGGCCCGGCTACTCACGGCGGGCCCTGAGCGTACGCGCGCGCTTGCAATGACTCTGTATTTGGACCCGCGCGCGAAGGTCGTTGAGTCGCTCTCAGCGCCCCGTGATCTGCAACTGGGTCAGATGTGCCCGAAATCAGCGGACTATGAAGATGTCGTACTTCACAAATGAATCGTTCCCGCCGGATTTCATTGCGACCATCTTGCCCACGCACTGAACGTGCGTCAGCCAGGCATATTTCTGCGATGCCGTCTGCAGGGTCGGTGCAGTCAGGAAATATTCGTCTTTCGACGTCAATACTTCGCCCTTCTCTTCTCGTTCGGCGCTCTCTTTCGGTTGGCTGACGATGCCGTTATAGGAGATGTAGATCAGCGCTCCGTCATCAGTCTTAATGGTGCCGCGAACGTCTAGGCGCCCGGTGCCGTCGGGAAGCACGTGGAACCAGTCTGCCCCGGGGGAGAGGAGTATTCCGCTGATCTTGGGGCCTTTAACCCAACCGCCCTTGCGGACGTTATAGACGAACAAGGAGCTGTCAATTTCCTGGGCTTGTTCCAATGGCGCGTACAAGGTCATCAGATATTCCGTAGTTATCTTCGTTGTCTGAGCTTGCGCACATGTGCAACCGAATGCCAATGCGCCTATGCCTGCGCGTAACAACGGTGCTAGCGGCATAACGTTCTCCCGATTTCAGCTGAGCCATATCCGAACTGAGGCCGTTGCGACTCCCTGTCGTGGACCAGATCACGTTCGGCCATTGTGGGCGTGTTGAGCTTCAAGACCCATTTAGCGTGCCGCGCCCGTGTCGGGTCGGCACGGACTGCAAGGGTTCACTCTCCGGCAGTCGCGGTTTTGCCCGTGAGTCGCAGGAGGTCTTCGACCGACACGCTGCCGCCACAGCACAGGAGCGCCACCGTGCGGTTTGCAAACTGCGCGCTGTGACGCAATGCCGCGGCCAATGCAATCGCACCGCTCGGCTCGAGTACGATTTTGAATTCCTCGAACGCAATGCGCATGGCGGCACGCACGGTGTCGTCGTCGACGGTAATCCCGCGCGAGACCAGATGCGCTGCGGCCTCGAACGGTACCGCACCCGGGGTGAACGCCTGCATGGCGTCGCAGATCGTCGCCGGATTGCCGATGTTCTGCTCGCGCTGATGCGAGATCAGTGAGCGTCGCATGTCGTCGCAGGCATCGGGCTCGACCGCGATAACCTCTGCACCGTTGCCGAAATGCTTCTCGGCAAGCGCCGTACCGGCGATCAATCCTCCGCCGCCTACCGGACAGAGAATGCAGTCGAATCGTACCCGTTCGCGCTCGGCGTCCAGCTGTACCTCGCGCATGAGTGTCGACTGGCCGGCCACGACCAGGGCGTCGTCAAAGGGGTGCAGAAAGACACGGCCTTCCTGATCGGCGATCTCGCGGGCGCGTGCGTTGGCGACCTGTTCGCGATTGCGGCTGCCGTGGTCGGTGAGCACCACGGTCGCACCCGCCCGACGCGTCAAGTCCACTTTCCGCTTGGGAGCATCGCAGGGCATCACGATTGTGACGGGCACACCCGCAAGGCGTCCGGCGAGCGCCAGCGCTTGCGCGAAATTGCCGGATGAGAACGCCACCACGCCGCGGCCGCGCTCGCCCTGCGACAGGCGGCTAACCCGAAAGCAGGCGCCGCGCATCTTGAACGAGCCTGCCAGCTGCAGCGATTCGGCTTTGAGGTAAACGCGCGCGCCGACCAGGGAATCGACGTAATCGGAGCGCAGCATGGGCGTCCAGCGCACCACCGGGCGAACGGTCTCCCACGCGGCTTCGAGCAAAGGCTTGTCGATTGTGGTCGTCACGCGGTGGGCAGGAGCGTGTTTTTGGTCAGGCGATGCAGTTACTGTGATGCTGCAGGCAGATGCGGTCAAGTGATCACCATCTGCCGGCTGAGCAATCGGAATGCACTGATGGGCCCGCGGCCGGCCTCAGCACCACTTCCCCGCAACGCTTCGGTAGTATACGTTGATTAGTCTCGGCTTGACTGTTGCGAAGTGGATTACATCGTAGCCTGACGAGAGGATTCTGAACGGTGGCGAAGATTCCCCCGGGGGTTGGTCCGAAGTATCCGCACGTGGTCGTGCTGTTTGGCGCGACCGGCGATCTTTCCCGCCGCAAGCTCCTTTCCGGATTGTTTCATCTGTCGAGCTCGGGTTTCATTCCTGGTTGCCGAATAATCGGCGTGTCGCTCGAAGAGTTTACGCCGGACGCCTTCCGTGAGTTCGGGCGCGAGGCGCTCAAGGAGTTCTCCTCTCGCAAAGTTACCGAGGAAGCCTGGAGCAGCTTTGCCGAACACCTGGATTACGTTCCGCTCTCTGCCGGCGCGAGCGCGCTCAAGACAGCGGTGGACGCGGCCGAGCAGTCCTTCCGGGGCGCCGAGACTCTGCGGCTGCACTACCTGAGCGTTCCGCCCGGCGCAGCGCTGTCGGCCGTGCGCATGCTTGGCGAGGCCGGACTGGTCGATCGTGCCCGGATCGTGATGGAGAAGCCCTTCGGCGTTGATCTGAAGAGTGCAGTGGCCTTGAATGGCCGGCTACACGAGGTGTTCAAGGAGGAGCAGATCTTTCGCATCGATCATTTCCTCGGCAAGGAGCCGGCACAGAATATTCTCGCCTTCCGATTCGCCAACGGGCTGTTCGAACCCATCTGGAACCGTAATTTCATCGACCATGTGCAGATTGACGTACCGGAGAATCTGGACATTGGCAAGCGCCTGGGCTTCTACGAGACCACCGGCGCATATCGGGATATGGTGGTTACCCATCTGTTCCAGATTCTCGCCTTCATGGCCATGGAGCCGCCGACCGCGCTCGAGTCCGCCTCCATCAGCGAGGAAAAGAACAAGGTTTTCCGCAGTATGCTGCCGATCAAGCCCTCCGACGTCGTGCGAGGCCAGTACACTGGCTATCGCGCCGAGGAGGGGGTTGACCGCGAGTCGGATACCGAGACCTTCATTGCCCTGAAGTGCTCGATCGACAACTGGCGCTGGGCGGGCGTGCCTTTCTACCTGCGCACTGGCAAGCGCCTCGCCGAGAGGCAACGGATAATCTCGATCGCCTTCCGGGAGCCGCCCAGAAGCATGTTTCCCGCCGACTCAGGTGTCGGGACCCAGGGCCCGGACCACCTGACCTTCGATCTGGCCGATGCGTCCAAAATGTCGCTATCCTTTTATGGCAAGCGCCCCGGACCGGGAATGCGGCTGGATAAGCTCAGTCTGCAGTTTGCCATGCACGATACCGGTTACATCGGTGATGTGCTCGAGGCTTATGAGCGCCTGATCCTGGATGCCATGCGGGGTGATCACACGTTGTTCACGACCTCAGAAGGGATCGAGCGGCTGTGGGAAGTGTCCACGCCGCTTCTCGACGCACCGCTGCCGGTACGTCCTTACGCCCCAGGATCCTGGGGGCCGAACGCCATCCATCAACTCATCGCACCGCACACCTGGCGGCTGCCATTCGAGCGCGCATGGCGCGATCCGAACGCCGTGGGCGCCTGAGCCGACCCCGGCGAGGCGTCCTGCTTCAAGCCGGTCGCGGCCACCGGACGTCGATTTGGAGATTGCGACAATGCCAAGATCCGTACTGCGGCCGATTTTGCTAGGGGGCTTCATTGCCGGCACGATCGACATCGGCGCGGCCTGCGCGATCAACTCCGTTGGCCCCATCATCATCCTGCAGGCCATCGCGAGCGGGGTATTGGGCAAAGCCTCCTTCGCTGAGGGCAGCGGCGCGGCAGCGCTGGGGCTCGTGCTGCAGTGGGCGATGTCGCTTCTGATCGCGGCGATCTTCGTGGTTGCCAGCCGCAGAATGCCCGCGCTGCGGCGGCGGTGGGTGGGCGCCGGACTCGCCTACGGCGTTGTGATCCTGGTCGTGATGAACTACGTGGTGGTACCGCTTTCGGCGATTCACCGGTTCCCTCACTTCGCACTGGTGCATTTCCTGGGCGATCTGCTCGCGATGCTTGTATTTGGCCTGATTGTGGCGTTCTTCGCGCGGGAACCGTCCCGCTCCCAGGCCACACGGAACGAGGGCCATTGATTTCCGACTCGACCTGCGCCCCGGTCAGGGTTTCCTCTGCCCAGGCTGGCGCGAAGCATTGAGTCTAAACGTCGAGTGGTTGGACATCGAGGCGTGGTTGCGGGAAGAATCGCAGAGCATCGCCGATACGCCCTCTCATCAGAGCACGGAGTTCCGATATGAGTCGCCAGACCGACGCGCTCGCTCCCGCCGCCGCCGCGCAACTTGCGGCCATCGAACCCGTTACCGCGCTGCTGCCGGCCATCAACTGGGGCAGCATCGGTCACAGCGCGCCTCAGCCGTTGGCTACCGCGAGGCGTGCCGCGACCGATCCGCTGCCCAGGGCGGACGTGCTCATCATCACCTGGACCAATGCCGAGTGGTCTGCGCTTGACCACGTCTTTGCCAATAGCGGATCCTCGCGCGGTCCGCAGTCTGCACCGGGCAGCTGGAGCACGGCGTGGCTGCCCTACGCGCGCGACGTCGGCAGCTACACGTCGGGCGAAAACTCCGCGCCACTGTGGGGTCTCTTTCGCGAGGTTGCCGTAACCGGGTCATCGGGAAGCCTGAGGGCAGTCCTGTTTCATTCGGATGCGCATCTTCAGTACCAGCCGTATATCGACGGACTGCGGGCGATGGTTGCGACGATCCTGAAGGATACGCAGCCGAGTGAACTCTATTCGATCGGCACCGCAGGAGGGGCAACCCTGTCGCAGGCGATCGGCGATGCCGTCGTCACGAACTCGGCCCAGCTGCTGGCCGGCGTTCCGCCGAACAACTCCGATCCGGCTAACGGCAAGACTTTCACCTGTACGGCCTGGTATCCGCCGACGTCGTTGTTTGGGCCCGCGCAGACGCTGATGTTCCGGCTGTCTGAGGTGGTCACACAACAGGACCTGGCGACACTGTTCGCCAGTCTCCAGAACAAAGGCAAGGTTCTGCTGACGGACCTGGTCAACCAGCCCTTGCTGCGTGCAAACCTCGGCGCTCCGCAGGTCCACAACATGCGCGGGGTGCCTCTGAACACATCCTGCAACTACGCCATGGCGCCCGGATCAGGCACTACCCAGTACAGCGCCTACGAGGAGGACGATGCCGCGGTCGGTCAGGCGGCTCAGGCGGCGGGCGTCAACTTCGCGTTCATCCGCAACGTCTCGGATACGGTAGTACCGGATGAGACCGCCGGGCAGACCACCATCCCGCTCGCGGTGCGCAAGGACTGGGCTGGACTGCTGTACGATCGCTATGGCTGGATCACTGCATCCAATGGTGCCCTGGCGACCTGGGCGGCGATCGCGGCGAGTTGAAGGGGCCCATTCAGTCGCCATTTGGCGTCGGCGACAAAGGGGCCAGAGCCGTGAAAAGCCCTGACAGCAGGGCCCGGTTCGGCGGTTGTGGACTTCTGGGTTTCGTGAGATCACGCCGCCACCAGCCTCCCGCTTGGTGATATCTTCGGATAATCACCGCCGGGAGCGTATTGTCCTTCGTGAGTGTGGAGGCAAGAAGAGTAGCGATGACCGAGGACTGGACCAAATGGGAAAGCCAGGTTATCGGTGGGACCTTTCCCCTGCGCCGCTTTCTGGGCAGGTCAAACCACAGCGTGGTGTTTCTCACCGAAGCCAAGGCCCAGAATCTTCCCGACGCCGCGATCAAGCTCATTCCGCGTGACCCCGCGCGGGCCGAGGCGCAGCTCTCCTACTGGCGCACCGCCGCCGCTCTCTCCCATCCGCACCTGCTCCGACTGCTGGACTGCGGTCGCTGTCAGCTCGCCGGACACCAGTTTCTGTTTGTGGTGATGGAATATGCCGAGCAGACTCTCGCTCAGCTTCTTCCCCACCGGCCTCTCACGCTGGACGAGGCGCGGGACACTTTGCTTCCCACTCTCGAGGCACTGACGTTCCTCCATGGTAAGAGCCTGGTGCAGGGGCAGCTGAAGCCCTCGAACCTGCTGGTCGTCAACGATCAACTCAAGCTGGCTAGTGATACCGTCCATACGTCCGGCGAAGCCACTGCGAGCATTGCCAACCCCGCCATTTACGATCCTCCGGAGATAAAGACCGGCAGGTCATCACCCGCCGGCGACATCTGGGGTCTCGGTGTCACCATGGTCGAGGCTCTCACCCAGGGCCTTCCTGCGTGGCCGGATGAACGATCCGAAATGGCCGCCCTTCCCCCGGCACTTCCTGCGGAATTCGTGGGCATCGTACGCCGATGCCTGAGTTTCAATCCCGCCAAGCGCCCCACGATCGGCGAACTTGAGGCTCAGATTAATCCGACGCCGCAAGCGCCGGCGGCTTCGCCCCCGCCGATCTTGACGGCGGAAGCACCGCGACGAGCAATCCCCGCGGGCAGTCCGGCCAGGAATCCCCTGTTACTGCAGGTGCTCGCGGCGGCGCTGGTGGTGGCGGGTGCAGTGTGGGTGGGTCTGAGGCTCTCGCACAGCCATCACGCTTCACCGCCACCGGCTGCCGATGCGGGGCAAATTTCCTCAGCGCAGGCGGCGCTGCCGGTGCCTGCGGCGAGTCCACCGCCTCCCCATTCCACCGCAACCCCGGCACAGAATCCGAAGGCGTCCTCGGCCGCGCCACCGTCCGTGCTACATCAGGAAATCCCGAAGGTGTCACGCGGTGCACGTGAGTCGATTCACGGCCGTCTCAAGGTCACGGTGCGGGTAGGCGTTGACCGCGCGGGCAACGTTGTCAGCGCGACTCTGGATAATCCCGGGCCCAGCAAGTATTTCGCGCGCTCGGCGAGCGATGCCGCCAGGAAATGGAAGTTCGCTCCGGCCGACAATCAGGACCCTCGAGTATGGCTGTTGCGCTTCGAGTTCACTCGCGGCGGTACCAGCGCGTACGCCGACATTCCGCGCTCGTAGCCGCCTCATCCGACGTCACTCGAGCGATGACGACACCGCTTCGTTAGTAATCGATCCCCTGAATGTACTGACTCGGCGGCACAACTTCGTACCGGTTGGGGTCGGCGTGGACCAAGGCGTCCGCGACGTCATCGGACACCCGGCCGTGACCATTCAGTTCGGTGTCGCGGATCACCGTATTGCCGCGCAGAAAATCCGACTCGGCCTGGGTCTGTCGGTCCGAGACGTCCTCGGCGTGGCGAATACTGCTCATCGTGCTCTGGAAGATCTTAGTAGTGAGCTGGGTATCGGCCTGAATTTCCCCGCCTGCCACACCGGCGTTGAGTTGATAGCTGCCGAAGATCTTGCCGACCGTGGCCGCCTCCTGATCGGCCTGCGCGGCAGGAACCGTGACCTGATAGAAAGTCATCTGATAGCCGCCCAGGGCGAGCGGTACTCCGATGCCGACCTGCGTCCATGCCACCGCCGCTCCTTTGCCGTCGTGTGCGTCAACGTTCGCGATCAGGAAATAGTTTCGGCCGCCCTTGCCGTCATTGGGCAGCTCTTTCACGGCCGTGTAGTCGATGCTCGGCGGCGGCTTGCGCTGCTTCTGGCTGAACTGGGCGATCGCCGATTTGAATGCCGTGGCACCGTCCGTACCGAACGGGATGTAGACGAAGTTTCCCGGCGCGGTCCCGCCTGGCCCGTGACCCAGGGTCTGGCTTTGAGGATTGCGCGGATCGAGTACCGACACCGGCATGCCGAATCGGAGGCCCTCTCCGTGGGCTCCCTGAACGATCACGTCCCCGGCATGCGCACTGGTGATTCGCCATCCCTCGGGCAGGCCTATCGCGCCAGACCCATCCGGAAACGGCGTCTGATGCAGCGCGGCTGCCGGCGCTGAAGGGGCAGGGGGAGGACCGGA
>Ga0209420_1001589_pt1 | contig 10642 bp, 10 predicted proteins | sample BlaSpr_A8_OM1_O1_FD_187972 | JGI IMG/M metagenome (GOLD analysis project Ga0209420, IMG submission 187972) | Forest soil microbial communities from Thunder Bay, Ontario, Canada - Black Spruce, Ontario site 2_A8_OM1_O1 (SPAdes) (version 2) | ecosystem: Environmental > Terrestrial > Soil > Boreal...
CCCCAGAAACACTGGAGAACTTGCGGCCCTATCGGAATTCAACGACCGGTACTCAGACCGGCAATTTGACCGCGACGACTGGATTGCTGAGGGTCGTCCTTTTGCAGAGCGTTTATGGCTGAAGCGCATGTACTCGCTTTGTTGTTTTGATCACCCCGTTATGCAGGGCTATAAAAAGCGCGAGGTGTCCCGTTTGGATCTGGCTGAAAAATAGCATTATTCACGGCTTTTGGTCCGTTACGGTATCGCGTGCACGGGCCACGTGAGGAGCTGTTTTGCTGCAAGCGGCAGGTTAATTTTTAACGATAATCTGGAGAGATATGAGAGCGGCTATACGTAGTCTTCTGACTTTGCTGACGATTGTGATCGCGCCGTCGATTTGTCTTGCACAGTGCACGTCTGGTGCCGGCGGGTGCACCGGAGGCGTCCCGCACTTCGTGAAGTTCGGTGGAGTTTTAAAAGGTGAAGGGTCGATTTCCCACGCCGAGACCGTCGCCGTGAAATTCGTCATCTATGACGATTCGAAGTCTGGAAATGCCCTTTGGCAGGAGGTTCAAAACGTCCAGCTTAACGCTGAAGGACGCTATGAAGTAATGCTCGGATCGACCGCTGAAGAGGGAATGCCCATGGACCTTTTTACTTCGGGCGAACCTCGGTGGCTAGGCGCGCAAGCGGTAAGGCCCGGATCAGAGGAGCAACCCAGGGTACTGATGGTGAGCGTGCCCTATGCAATGGAAGCTGCGGACGCGCAAACATTGGGTGGCTTGCCCGCTTCCGCATTTGCTAAGGCCGCAGCTAGCGCTTCGACTAGCGCCACTTCCGGTACGGAAACGGTGATTGCCAACGCCGGCACCCAAGCGCCAGCGGCAAGCGCGATCGAAAGCTCGAACAGTGTTGCTTCTGTTGCTGCAACCCCTGCTATCGAAGGTAGAGTCGGCCCGGTCAACGTGATTCCCAAATTCTCGGGCGGCGGACTTACAAGCTCCCAAATCACGGACGCAAGCGGCATGGTCAGCATGCAGAATCTCTCGAATATATTGTTTGCTGATCGATTTTCGGGTGGCGTGCCCGACGCCGTGGCCGCGTGTCCCGCCGACGGCTGTATTATCTACGCCTTGTCGCCCAATGTTAATCTGAATCTAGGGTCGATCGACCCAGGGACCAAGGCGATAACGATCTACTTGGGTCCCTACACGTACTCTGTACAGCAGATCACCCTACGCAAAGCTCTAAAGATTATAGGTATGGGCGCGTCGGGCGGCGTTAATGGAAGTCCGACATGCAGCGCGGCATTGCCCTGTAATGGCACGACGCTGCAGTCCATTAACGGGAACAATCCTGTTTTTGTCCTTCCCCAAACGAACAATACTCCCGCGGCAAATGTACTACTGTCTGGTTTTCGTCTCCTAGGATCGGCCGGGAATACCAGCGAGGACGGATTCTTTTTGGACGCAAGTTCTACCTCAAATTCCGGTTTGTGGTTTTCCACGTTCGACGACATTGCGATACTAGGATTTAGTGGCGTCTCTTTGCACCTGCGGGGGCGGAGCACCGATTTTGTGTCAGATCATCAGTGGCTGCTATTTAATAACCTCTCGGTAGCCCGACCCCCAAAAGGGGGGAATGCTTTGAGGCTGGAGGGCTCGATCTTTGAAGTGCGGTTTAGAAATTGTCAGTTCGACGGGCCAGGAATCGGAGATGGGACCAATATCTATCTTGGCGGTTTTGGTGGCGGAACGGGCGGGTACCCGATTACCGTCTCCTTTGAAGGGTTAATATCGCAGGCGGCGGCCAATGCGGTGCAGATTGATGGAGCTGTGAACCTTACTTTTTACAATCCTCATCATGAATCGATTTCGGGGGCCTACCAGATAACCAATAACACCAATATCGGAACCAAGGGAGTGACAATTTCGGATGGATACTTTGCTGGCAACGTTGGAATCAATTCCGGAGCAGGCTACGATCTTAATGTTGAGACCACGATCGCGTCAGGGATTGTTTTTGCTCACAATCAAATTTTCGGACCTCCTGATAACGTCCTGAAGGCCGCAAATTTTGCCAGCATAGTTTACCAAGATAATCTTTATCAATCGGCGACAACAAACCTTCCGCCCACATCTGGTATAACCACCGGGATGTCTCCAGCAACCGTGATCGATATTCAGGGCGTCCATTCGATCGGTCTGAATCCTTCGACCACGCCCATTACGACCATTCAAAGCGGATTGGGCCCCGGCGAGACGGTCACGTTTTATACTCTCGCGGGCTCAGTTACGTTCGGGACCGGGGGAAACATCGACCTCATGGGCATGAGTTCGTTGACGCTGACTGGCACCGTCACCTTCGTAAGGAGCGATCTGGGAGGCTTGTCTTGGAAGGTCGTCTCGCAATGGAGTCCAACTCCAACAAGTCCGACAGCCCAGTTCCAGAGTGCGGTCGCGCCCGGTCAGCAGGCTCGTGCGAGTCGGCGGCAGTAGGCTTGAGCGTGCGCTGCACAGGCCGTTGCTATTTTGCTCAAGCGTACGTTGAGCCCAACACGTCCTTGCGCCAATCCGGGGACGTGGCTAATCCTTTTTGTTTTCGTACGAACAATTCCGTAGGGACGAACCCGACGTGATAGCCATCGTGATTTTGAATTGGAATAGCGGTGAAATGACGGCTGAATGCGTTCGCAGTTTGATGAAGATGAAAGCTAGGGATTACGAAGTCATCGTTGTCGACAATGGCTCCAAGGATGGCTCGGTGGAGTACTTAAAGAAACAGTTTCCCCAAATCACGGTTCTTCCGCAGGACCACAATTTGGGATTTGCAGCGGGGTGTAACGTGGGGATGAAACTGGCCTTGGAACGACGAGCCACGTATGTATTACCGCTTAACAACGACACCGTTGTCGACGCCGGTTTCCTAACGGAACTGGAGCGCGTGGCGGAAGGACATGCACAAGCAGCGATAGTTTCGCCGAAGATTTACTTTTGGGACTTGCCGGACCGGTTTTGGTGGGCAGGAGGTGAATTCAGCCTGTGGGAGGGTATTGCCAAACACGTCGGGCGGAAGCAGGTTGATAAAGGCCAATTTGACAGTGAAAAGAAGTTAGATTGGGCGACAGGCTGCGCGTTTTTGATGAGATCCGATGTGTTACGGGAAATCGGATTATTTGACGAAAGGTTTTTCGGAAATGGGGAGGATGTGGATTTATCCTTACGGGCTCGGAAGGCCGGCCATCAGATCTGGTACGCGCCGCAGGCAAAACTTTGGCACAAAGAGGGAGTAGATTACCGGAAAAATGTTGGAGAACAGATGCGTAAGTTCACCGGGAGTCGTAATTCTCTATACGTCATGTACAAGCATGCCAGTTTTATGCAGTGGATCACGTTCATTCCTAACTTCATAGTTAGACATGTAGCTTTCTATATTATGTTGAGCTTGGTGCGCGCAGATTTTCGAAGCGCCTGGGCCGTGATAAGAGGAGTCGGAGCGTTTCCGAGTATGTGGCATCGCGTGAAACGTGGCACCTAGATCTCGAGGCAACGAATCCTGGGCATCCTCCTGCTGCTTCCGGAGACGCTATTTGCAATCATGAGTCGACTTAGAATGTACGTCGTAGAGGAGATTGAAGAGAGCATCGCCGTCAAAGCAGAACTGGCGCGGAGCACGTGCGATCAGGTAGTTGAAGCAGCTTCTCTCATTCTGACGCGACTCGAAGTAGGTGGAAAACTGATCGCATTCGGCAACGGGGGTAGTGCCGCTGATGCGCAACACATCGCTGCCGAGTTTGTCGGGCGTTATCAGGCCGAACGAAAAGCCCTTGCTGCGATCGCCTTGACGACCGACTCCTCGTCTTTGACGGCTATTGGTAACGATTTCGGGTTCGAGCAGGTCTTTTCGCGGCAACTTGAAGCCATTGGCAAACCCGGGGACGTTGCTCTTGCCATCTCTACCAGTGGAAATTCGCAGAATGTACTGCGAGCTATCGCGTCGGCCAAGAAGCTAGGGATGGTCACTATAGGTCTTTCCGGGAGGTCCGGTGGAAAACTGAGGGCTAATGTTGATCTCTGTCTGAGTGTTCCGTCTGATTCAACACCCCGGATACAAGAAGCTCATTCGTTGATTATTCATATCCTATGCGGAATCGTGGAGAATGCTGTCGTGGATGCTGGCGGTGCTTTCGAGGCTACGAAGATCGATATAATCCCGAAGGAATAAGAGTGTCCCTTGAGTCGAGTATTGAAAAAGGATGCGAGTCTTCCCAAGACCTGTCCTCGAATATTCTTTCAAAGCTGGGCCATCCCGCTCCGGGCGCAGGGTGGCGCGGCGGCGGTCCGCGGCTGGAGATTCGTCATCGAATACTTAGGAAGGGCTCGTTTTGATTCAAATTGCGCCAGCCTCTGCGCCAGCCGACGCCGACCGGAAGATCGCCGACGTCGCAGCTCTTGGCATTCTTGTCAGAATAGGCGGCCGAAAACGTCTGCTGATTCGGACAATCGAAACTGTCCTTCGTCCCCTCGTGTGGTTGGTGGATCGGCTACGTCCCTCGATTGTCCGCACATCCAGGGAAGTGCAAAGCATATTGGTCGTCGAATACTGGAACCTCGGCGACATCATAATGGAACTGCCTTTTCTGCAGAATCTGCGGATTCAATATCCAAGCGCCCATATCGCACTTTTGACCAGCCCCAAGTGTGTTCCGCTTCTCACCGACCAAGGGCTCGTCGACGAAATGATCGTTGTGCGAGTTCCTTGGGCGCAGCATTATTCTCGTTGGCGGAAATACAACCCTTTCTCACCCTTCTGGATTGAATTTCTGAGGACTCTCGCGGTGTTGCACGCTAAACATTTTGATCTCGGATTCACGGCTCGGGCAGACATTCGCGAGAATTTTATTCTCTGGATGGTCAATGTTCGGCGAAGGGTGGGCTACGCCTTCGGCGGTGGGGGATTTTTGCTCACCGATACCGCTGCTCCGGATCTAGTACGGCCTCATTTCTCCAGTCGATGGCTACGGCTGCTCGAGCATCTCGGCAAGCCGATCGTAAGCCGGAAACCGCACCTGCGCCTGAAGCAAGAAGAACAGGAATGGGCTGAACGATACCTTGCGGAGCGAGGTGTGGGGGCGGGGGAAGTTACCATCGCCATTCACCCCGGAGCGCGTAGTGCTATTCGACAATGGGGGGAAGCAAACTTCATCGCCGTAGCCGAACGATTGGGGACCAAATTTCCCGTCAAAATCCTTTGGTTCCAAGATCCCGGCCAGGCGTCGTCCGCCCCGATGCCAAGACAGTGTGTCCCGCTGTCATTACCGTTGCGTCAATTCATGGCGGTACTCAACCGTTGTAGTATGTTTATTTGTAATGATAGTGGACCAATGCATATCGCAACGGCTTTGGATGTGCCCGTCGTTGGGATTTTTGGTCCCACGGAGCCGACCTGGTTTGGACCTTTGGGCGAGGGCCACCATGTTGTGATTCGACCTGAATTCTGGTGCCGCCCTTGTTTTGACTATTGTATTTTTGACCAGCCGTATTGTCTGCGACTGGTTACTGTGGAGTCTGTCTATGAGGCGGCTGCGGAGACGTTGGGCGCAATCTGCGGCGTTGCAGAGATTAGCGAAGGCCCGAACGCCACGAGCCGATGCCTATGAAAAACCATTTCTCCGCTTCAGTGAGCGCATCCGCAAGTTTTCGATTCACAACTGCCTGCTCAGCTTTCATAAAAATAGGAACCAGAGACTGCTCTCCGAGATGGATCGTGAAGCTTCGCATGCGTCGTAGCGTGCAAGCGATGCGATCCGAGCTTAACTAATTGGAATCAGAATTAGAATTATCGGTGCGAATCGCTCCCCCACCGACAATCCTGTAAACGCGGAGCGATATTTCGCGGTGCCAAAAAGAGTTGCCTTAGAAATCAGAGGAGAATGTTAGGCGCATGATCACCACGGCCGCACGTCGTACAGCATCGAGGCCGAAGGTCGTGGGTGCACCGCCCCACGAGTTGTTCACAGAGGGCGTCCTGGCAGTTCAGGTGCTGCCCAATGGCCGCGGGCGCGGTCGAAATCTGGTTCGCAGCTTGTCGGTGCAGATTGCTTACGCCACGATTGACGCCACTCTGGTATGCATGGTCGGTGCGTTGATTGTGGGCCTGCGCTTCGGCCTGGAAGTTCCCGCACAGCGCCATGCGTTCAATCAGGTCGCCGGACAAGCGTACGCCGGTTTTTTCCTCTTGTATGCCGCCTTGGTCGTTCTAGGATGTGCAAATCAGAATCTCTACCGCACGCCCCGCGACCGTAGCGTTTTCGACGAGACGCTAATGGTTGCCAGAGCGGTTGGTGCCGCCACAGCGCTCTTGGTTCTGTTTATCTTCATAACAGCCTACAGCGATATCTCCCGTCTGGTTGTCCTTTCGACAGGTGTGCTGAATGTGCTGACTTTATCGGGATGGCGTTACTTCAAGCGGCGTCTGGTGCTGTATCGCTCCGTGGAGGGGATCGGTGTTTCACGTGTATTAATTGTGGGTGCCGGGCGGACTGGCCGGGCCTTAGCGAAATGGTTCGAAGAAAATCCCCACTTGGGGTATATGGTCTGTGGGTTTCTCGACTCGAAACCTTCGACCGACCCTCGCGTTCTAGGGACGATAAGCGATCTTCGCACAATAGCGCTCACGCAATTTGTAGACGAACTGTTTGTCACCCTGCCTTCCGAGAGAGAAATGGTCAAAACGACGGTGCTCGAGGCACGCGAATTACGCCTCGGACTGAAACTTCTGCCTGATCTCTACGATGGACTCGGCTGGCGGGCGCCGCTGCACATGATCGGTGGTTTTCCAGTGATGGACCTTCAATGGCAACCCATTCCCGCCGTGGGCCTGGCCATGAAACGAGCTTTGGATGTCGTGTTCGCTGGCGTTGCGCTGGTCCTCGCGGCGCCATTTCTTTTGTTGCTCGCTATTCTGATCCGGCTCGATTCCCCGGGACCCGTGCTCTACGTCGCGGACAGGATAGGACACAAAGGATCCAAATTCCGTTGTTTTAAGCTGCGGACAATGTGCGTCGGTGCGGATCTGCGGAAAGATGAACTGCGAGCCGAGAACTGTCGCGAAGGTCCATTCTTCAAATTGGAGGATGATCCACGCGTTACGCGCCTCGGCCGATGGCTGCGCAGTACTAGTTTCGACGAGTTGCCGCAGCTATGGAACGTGCTGCGAGGCGACATGAGTCTTGTCGGGCCTCGTCCCCATCCAGTCGACGACTACCAGCGGTATTCGGTCGAGCATCTGCGGCGGCTGGATGTGAGTCCCGGCTTGACCGGCTTGTGGCAAGTGACAGCCCGCAACGATCCGTCCTTCGAAACCAACATGGCGCTGGACCTGGAATACATCGAAAACTGGAGCTTGGGACTCGATCTCAAGATTTTATTCAAAACAATTCCAGCAGTATTCCGTGCGGAAGGACGTTAGACAATCCCTTTACTCGAACCCCGTTTCCTTGGTTAACGGACGCCCGGCACGCTCGGGTCAACGGCTGGTTCCGGCTCGCCGAAAGGGAAGCCCTTCGAGTCCCCATGGCGGGAACACGGCCATGCTTAGGCAATGGCGGAATCAACACCGAAGATAAAGGTAGCCGCTTACCTATAAGACGCGCTACGCTACCGAAATGCTGAGCAAGAATTCGTCGTACTACCATAAAATCGTGCGAATGAGGGGTCTATGAAGGGTGTCGTCCTTGCAGGTGGAACCGGAAGCCGGCTCTTTCCGATTACCCGTGTGACCAACAAACATTTGCTGCCCGTCTACAATAAGCCGATGGTTTATTATCCCATCCAGACCCTCGTTAATGCCGGTATCCAGGAGATTATGGTTGTGACGGGCGGTAAAAACGCCGGAGACTTTCTGCGGCTGCTTGGAAATGGGCGAGATTTCGGCTTGAAACACTTGAATTACAGCTACCAGGAAGGTGAAGGGGGCATCGCCGAAGCTCTGGGACTGGCCGAGCACTTCGCCGACGGCGAGCCAATTTGCGTCATCCTCGGCGACAACATTATCGAAAATAATATTTGCGAAGCGGTCGCTCAATTCAAATTGCAGGAAAATGGCGCCAAAATCCTGCTGAAGCAAGTCCCTGACGCCGAGCGCTTTGGAGTCCCGGAGATCAAAGGGCAGCACATTCTTGGTATCGAAGAAAAACCTAAGTTTCCAAAGTCAAACTATGCCGTGATTGGCGTGTATCTCTACGATTGCACGGTTTTTGAAAAGATCCATCGTTTAAAGCCTTCCGGTCGCGGCGAACTGGAAATCACGGACGTCAACAATTTTTACGTACAAGAAGGCGCTCTCACTTACGAAATCTTAGACGGTTGGTGGACCGACGCTGGTACTTTTGAGTCTCTATTACGGGCCAGTAATCTGGTGGCCAAGACCGGCGCAAATAAGATGAACGACGAAGTTGGTGTGCGAGTCATGCGAAACTCGGATTCAGTCCGATGAAGATCTTAGTGACCGGAGGGGCCGGTTTCATCGGGTCCAATTTCATTCGCTATTTGCTGGCGAGCGATCTGGGATACTCTATCGTCAACTACGACAAGCTAACTTATGCAGGGAATCTGGCGAACCTCGAACTCGTTGCGGCCCATCCGCACTATCAATTTGTGAAAGGGGACATTTGTGATGTGTCTGCCGTGGAAGAGACGATGGCTGGCTGCGAAGCCGTCGTTCATTTCGCGGCTGAGTCTCACGTCGATCGAAGTATCTACGAACCGGGGCGCGTCATTCAGACCAACGTTAACGGAACATTCGTCCTTCTCGAAGCGGCTCGCAAGGTAGGCATTTCTCGCTTCGTGCATGTCTCGACGGACGAAGTCTATGGCGATATACCGCACGGGCAATTTGCCGACGAGGGATTTCCGATCAGCGCCAGCAGTCCCTATTCTGCCACCAAAGCGAGTTCCGATTTACTCGTGCGATCTTACGTGCGAACCTACAATTTTCCTGCCATTATTACGCGCTCCTCCAATAATTACGGACCGTTTCAGTTTCCGGAAAAATTTATCCCCCTGATGGTCACCAACGCCCTTCGAGACAAGGCTCTTCCCATCTATGGTGACGGCAAGCAACAGCGGGATTGGTTGCACGTTGAAGACAATTGCCGCGGCATCCTGCTGGTCCTTGAAAAGGGTGAGCTCGGAGAGATTTATAACATCGGTGGCTCCGGTACGCACGAAAACCTGGCGATCTGTCGCTGGCTGCTCGAGTTGACGGGTAAACCTGAGACGCTATTATCCTATGTTCTCGATCGACCCGGACATGATCGTCGATACGCCCTGAATTGCAAAAAGATTGAAACGAAGCTCGGTTGGAAACCGCGGATCCCACTGAAAGACGGCCTTTGCGAGACTATCGATTGGTATACGAAGAACCGTCAATGGGTCGACGACATCTATGCTGGGGACTACCTCTCCTACTACGACAAATACTATAACCATCGCGAAGCCTCGCTCGAGACAGTTGCTCGATCAGGTGTGGGTTCCTGTGCCTGATGGAACGGGGCCACTTGATTAGAAGCGTTGCTGCGCCCGCAAGTTTAAACCTTCCCGGCCTAGAAGAAGCGGATGAAGCCTACAATCCTGTTAACGGGTAAGAATGGGCAAATTGGCTCTGAGCTCTTAAGCCTCCTACCGGAAATCGGCGCGGTGGTAGCTCCCGATCGGACCGAGTTGGACCTGCTCGATGAAGATAAAACCGTTAAAGTTATTCGTAGTATTCGCCCGGCGTTGATCGTGAACGCAGCCGCTTATACGGCTGTCGACGCCGCGGAAAACGATGAAGCCACTGCATACACAGTCAATGCGAAAGCGCTAGTGGTGCTCTCGGAAGAGGCAAAGAAGCTCGGCACGACGCTGGTACATTTTTCCACAGACTATGTCTTCGATGGTAGGAAGGAGACTCCTTATCTCGAGTCCGACCCAGCCAATCCCCTCAATTCCTATGGAAAAACAAAATGGGCCGGAGAAGAAGCCATCCGTCAATCCCTGGCAACACATCTCATTTTTCGGACCTCTTGGGTGTACGGTACCCGTGGGAGGAATTTTCTTCTTACCGTATTGCGCCTTTTTACCGAGCGAGAGGAATTGCGAATCGTGTCGGATCAAACCGGATCTCCCAGCTGTGCCCGGTACATCGCGCAAGCCACATGCCAGATCCTGGCCGACATCCAAGGTCGAAGCGCCGGGCACTTCTCGTGTGCCGATCTCTCTGGAACTTACCATTTGACCGCAGCTGGCCAAACGACCTGGTTTGGGTTCGCAGAGATGATTCTAGACAAAGCGCGCGTTGCATCGGGAGACCTTCCGTGGTTCGCTTCAGCTACTTTCGGCCGTCCGATGATTGTGGAGCGTCTGCTTCCTATTACGGCGGCAGAATATCGGTCTCCCGCATGCCGGCCAACGTATTCCGTGCTGTCCAATGCCCGCCTGTTCCAAACCTTCGGTTTTAGTTTGCCCACCTGGAAGGAACAGCTCCAGCACTGCTTCGAGACTCCGCCTGGCGATACCCGTTGCTCTATTCTTCGAAACCCTAGCAGCTGCGGCGCTGTAATTCGCTCGCTCGACTGATTTTATTGGCTTGCCCGGCAGACCCTAGCTTGGTCTTGGCT
>Ga0209420_1001591_pt1 | contig 10632 bp, 10 predicted proteins | sample BlaSpr_A8_OM1_O1_FD_187972 | JGI IMG/M metagenome (GOLD analysis project Ga0209420, IMG submission 187972) | Forest soil microbial communities from Thunder Bay, Ontario, Canada - Black Spruce, Ontario site 2_A8_OM1_O1 (SPAdes) (version 2) | ecosystem: Environmental > Terrestrial > Soil > Boreal...
TTTTCGCTGCAGTTTGAACGCACGGTGAACCGCGACAACACGCTGAGCTTTCAAAATCTGTCTTTGCAGATCCAGCCGGTGCGTTGGCGAGCCACGCTGGCGGGCTGTACGGTGACCTTGCATCAGCACCTGGATGGAACGCTGAGCCTGCGCTATGGGCCGCATTGCGTGGGGAGCTACAACGCCGAGGGTCTGCCTTGGATCGGTAGCGATCGGCAAAAGGCTGTGGAGAAGCCGCGACGGCGGCGGGTGATTAACACTCAACCGGACAACTCACTTACTACAAAAACCGGACCTTTTAACTTGCTACGAACACAGAAGATTTATCCGAAACAATCATGTGAAGACCATTCGCGAGAAGGAACAAGCACGCGCCGATAGATTGAAGGCCATACAGGCCGAGGAAGACAGCCACAAGTTGTAGCGCGACGAATGCACCATTGCGAGTTTTTTCCGGTGAATTTCCCAAAACCGTTTATGAATACATGGCCTGCACAGATTTCCATATATAGTGTAGGTTCGTCGCGCGAACAACATCCCCACGTTACGATAGAAGGTTATGTACTTCGTCTGCCGCATGTTTCCGCAGATCTGACAGCGTCCGGCATCGAAATAGGTTGGTGCAAATTTGGTTTCCGACACCAGCTCTCCGCGAGTTCGTACCGAGCTTGATGCTCCGCAGGCTCGGTATAGCATGAAGCTACGTCACGAGCCAGCTATGTTAGAATCGCGCCGCATCGACGCCTGGCCATCGAGGGACAAATACCGTGTCCGACACACACCGGCAATCAGCCGATCAGCACGAACTGGCGGCTCACGCTCATCGCACAGCCGCTGAACACAATGAGAACGAGAACGACGAGTTGGTGAATTGGCATTTGCAACGGGCGACAGAGTACTCCGATCACGCCTACAGACTCGCAAAGGACGCCCAACCTAACTCGGGTCAAATGGGGTCGCTTGAGCCTGCGCCCGTCCTTCATGACATTGAACCTCTTCACCAGAACCGAAAGCAGAACCACAGCCGCGCCGCCGAATTACATGGCCGCGCCGCAGACGCCCATCGCGTTGCGCAAAAACACGAAAAAGGCGATGAGATAACGGGCCAAAAACATTCACACCAAGCGCTGTATCACTCACAAGCGGCTAGCCAACTCACTAGAGCGATGGCATCCCGATATGGCGTTACGACCTTTGCACATGAAGAAATCGCGACCCTCGCCTACGAACTCTGGCAAGCCAGAGGTTGTCCGTACGGATCACCGGAGGAAGATTGGTCGCGTGCCGAAAGTAAGCTACGTGCCCGCCAATGAGTGCGGTGAAGAACTTTCAGGACCGAGCGGCGACTGCCATAGCAAGCTGCTGCTGCATCGCCAGCTGGTCCCAATTATCCCAGCCTCGAATAATCTTGCCGTTCTCGATTTGTGCGATTGTGATGCCCGTAATCTTGACTCTCTTATTCGTCGCCGGTAATCCGAGCTGGTCTCCCGTGTGAGTCATGTCCGCAGACCACCGCACCACAACCTTGTCGTCCACTCCGAACGTGTCTTCCACTGTGAACTTGATGTCTGGAAACGCGCCGTGAAGGCGATTGAAGAGGGCCACGAAATCGCGAGGGCCGTGAATCACCTTACCCGGCTCGTCTTGTCCGACGCCAATCGCGTTTTCAGCCATCAGATCGTAAATCGTTTGCACGCGCCCTTCGTTCCATACTTCTTTGAACCACCGCCGCATCAGAACAACATTTTCTTCGACGGACATGCAACACCTTCCTTTGAACCAACAAGTCAGCTCGACACACTGTAGGCTCGGTATATCATGAAGTGATGTTATGAGCCAGCCGATGCTAGACTCTCGTTGGGCGGCATCGAATTCACCAATGGTTATCAACACCAAGAGCCAATTTGTGCGTTTTATAAGGGAAAAATGATAATGGCGGAGAGAGTGGGATTCGAACCCACGGTTGAGTTTCCCCAACACACGCTTTCCAAGCGTGCTCCTTAAACCGCTCGGACATCTCTCCGCCGAGCCGGAACGCTAGCAGCGTAACAAATCGAAGGCGTGGCAGCAAACGGCGGCACGCGGCTTGGGAATTTGTGTGGAGCGCTGGAGGTAACAAAACGGCGGGAGGTCTGCTACACTTTCCTACCCCGTTCCGGGGTAGTGCAATTGGTAGCACGCCAGCCTTTGGAGCTGGTTATCCTGGTTCGAGTCCAGGCCCCGGAGCCAACTTCTCCTGCTTGTTCCCTCATGATATTGCGGAGGTCTTCGCGCAGGATCACAGTGTCGGTACCGATGAAGCTTCTGGAGAAGGCACAACAAGCCAGCCACACCGGGATAACCAAGACCGTGCGGCAGAGCTGCAGCTCGTTGCGGCTTCGGGTAGGTATGCACGCGCCGTCTGCGAGGTAGGTTCGCTTCACGCGCACATTGGCAGAGTTGAAAGCTGACAGGTGATCGCCGCGGAGCTACGCCGCCGAATCGCGGCGGCGGATTGGCGGAACGATCTTGAGAGAATTGGGTTGTATTGGGCCTTCCTTGCGGGTGACGGAGAGTTGCGATTTGAGATGCTCTTCGCTGCGGCGAAGCAGGTTTTCGAATTCCTGTTCAGAGCAGGCGTCGACCTGGGAAGAAGTTCTTTGATTCGAAGTCACGGCCCCTCCTTACAAACCCACCCTTGGGAGGTACATCATCGGAAGCCCTGGTAGCGCAGCCTAGACCTCGCGCCGCGAGCTGTCAAGAATATTTGTGGGAATAAAGGGCTTTTCGCGGAGAGACGACGGCGCCGTTGGCTGGCGCGCGCGGGGCGGCGATTGGCGTCGCGGGCCTTGCGGATTACGGCTGGACAATTTAGTCTGTCGAGCGGTATGACACCCCAATTTCTGCTGCTCGGCGTGATCTGGTACATCGTTTTCCTGTTTTCGACTACTTGTCATGAAGGCGCGCACGCGTTGATCGCGCGGATCGGCGGAGACCCGACGGCTTTCCACGGCGGGCAAGTGACGCTGAATCCGTGGCCGCACATCCGGCGCGAACCGTTTGGGCTAGTCGTAGTGCCGATCCTTTCGTATTGTGTGGCGCACTGGATGATTGGCTGGGCTAGCGCGCCTTACGACCCGGAATGGCAGCGACGCTATCCGCGTCGCTCCGCTTGGATGGCGCTGGCTGGTCCGGCGGCGAATTTCACACTGGTGATTCTGTCGGCGATCGCGATTCGCGCCGGAATGCATTTCGGGATTTTCGGCGTGCCAGATTCGGTGGATTTCACGCATATCACCGAGCCACTGGTGCCGGGAGTGGCGGGCTTCGCGGCAACGTTTCTGAGCATCATCTTTCTTTTAAATTTACTGCTGGGGACTTTCAACTTGTTGCCCGTGCCACCACTGGACGGAGTGACCGGAGTGACTTTGCTGATGAGCCAAGCGACGGCGCAACGGTTCCAACATTGGGTGCGTACGCAGGGATTCGGGATACTCGGGTTGGTGGTCGCCTGGTACGCGTACGACAAGATGTTTCCGTACATTTTCAGGTTCGCGCTGGCGGCGCTTTATCCTGGGTATCGTTGGGGATAGCGCCGATCGTGTAGATTCCAGCGTTGAGCGTGTCCTCCCCATGTGGAACTCGTTTCAATAGAGAACAAGCGCCGCGTACGGAACAGTCGGCTCATTTTGTCTTGCTTGCACCGCTGGGTTAAGTCCTTCCGTGTCAATGAAAATCACTGGTCCTCATTGGTATCTCGTCTGCAATGTACCTGCACGAGGTGGAAACATGAATCCCGGAATAAGCGACACCGAAGCGGTGATGGAGGCGGCGAACCGCGTGAACAGTTACCGCGTGGAAGTATCGGGATGGGACGCGAAAGAGAATTTTTTTGTGGAGAAGACGTCGCTGGACTGGCGCGAACACGAGGGGAAAACGGTGGCGCTCCATGCGACGGTGCTGCTGGATTGCGTGCTGTTTGTGCGGCTGCTGCGTCCGGTGGGTGGCGGGGCCGATTTCCCGGTGCCACATCGCGCGGTGCGAGTGGAAGATCACGGCAAAGACGCTTCATGCAAAGACGTGATACTGGAGCAGTTACAACCGCGCCGGGGAGTGTCGGATAGTGTGGACGACGGGATTAATCGACTCATAGAGAGCAGCGTGGAACATTAAAGAGGGGAAAGGTACGGCGAGCGGAGGGAATTCGGCGGAGCCGTGAGGGGGTGAATCCTGAATCGACACGGCGGTGCCATATCGGCACGCAGGTGGCGGGGATGGTTGGGGCTTTCGCGGTTGGTTGAACGCGAGGCCGTGACGAGACTTCTTCGCAGGCAGCAGTAAAACGAAGGACCGGCTGGAATTAGGTAACGCGAGAAACTCGTTCAGAGCTACAAACCAAAATCGCAACAAGCCCAATTGTTGTTCCGCTCTGGCCCCCACCTTGCCTGTGTGTGTTGACTATGAGCCTCCTGCAAGAACGGCCCTTAATAGAATTATCGCGCAAGAATCTCTCGATCTGCATATTGGATGACGAAGCCGACCTGGTTGAGCTGACTTCGAGGCGGCTGGAACAGGCGGGGTTTCCGGTGTCGGGAACAACCAGCGCTCAGGAAGCCCTGCAAAAGGTGCGTTCAGGAAGCTGCCGCGTGGTGGTGGCGGACCTGAAGATGCCGGGGATGGACGGACTGGCGTTCCTGGAGAAGGCGCTGCAATGTGATCCGGGGATGTACGTGATTCTGGTGACGGGATTTTACGCGGTGGACACGGCGATCGAAGCGATCAAGCACGGCGCTTACGATTATTTGTGCAAGCCGATTGATTATACGCGGCTGCTGAAGACGCTGGACGATCTGACGGATTCGTTTACGCGCGGGCTGCAGATACGCGATCTCGAGGACAAGCTGCTGGACAATTTGCTGTTCCACGGAATTGTGGGACGCAGCCCGGCGATGCTGGAAGTTTTTGATCTGGCGAAAAAAATCGCGCGGCATTACACCAACGCGCTGATCACCGGGCCGACTGGTTCGGGCAAAGAGCTGGTGGCGCACGCGCTGCATCAGATGAGTCCGGTGTCGCAGGAGCGGTTCGCGGTGTGCAATTGCTCGGCGCTGGTGGATACGCTGCTGGAGAGCCAGCTGTTCGGGCACGTGCGTGGATCTTTTACGGGCGCGACGGAAACGCGCCCGGGATTATTCGAGTATGCGAACGGCGGCACGGTTTTCCTGGACGAGATCGGCGAGACGTCGCTGCAGATGCAGGCGAAGCTGCTGCGCGTTATACAGAATCGCGAAATCCAGCGGGTGGGCTCGCCGGAAGTGAAAAAAGTAGACGTGCGGCTGATCGCTGCGACGAATCGCGATCTGCGCGCGGAAGTGCTGGCGGGACGTTTTCGCGAAGATCTGTTTTATCGCCTAAGCAGCATCGAGCTGCGCGTCCCGGGCTTGGCGGAACGGCCGGGAGACATTCCGATTCTGGTACAGCACTTCGTGAAAAAATATGGCGAGACGTACGGAAAGCCTTTTCAAGGACTGACGCGGCGGGCGCACATTGTGCTGCTGCAGCATGACTGGCCGGGGAACGTGCGCGAACTGGAGAACGTAATCGCCAGCGCGGCGATCACCGCCAACTCTGATTTCATTGACGTGGGCGATTTGCCGGAACATCTGCAGCGGTCGCGGCGCCACACTTCCTCTTCTGCAGCCGCTGTATGGAGCCCGCTGCCCCTGGACGAAGTGCGCAGCGTACACATACAGCGCGTGCTGGAAATGTGCAACGGCAACCGGGTGCGCACTGCACAAGTCCTGGGCATCGGACGCACCAGTTTGTATCGCTTCTTGAAGCGCTCGGACAAACCGGCGTCGCTAGCCGTGCGGCGCTCGGCATGACGATGACGCGAGAACTTTTACAGCGCAGCAGCACGGCTGTCGGCGGCGAGGTGAACGGAGCGGATCGTCCGCGCCAGGACGGGACCATGAACCAACAGACATTGCCGTCGAATGGATCGACGACTTTGGCCGAGTCAGCTGCACGGCCGGGGCGAACTGCGCTGCAATTCGCGATCGAGGTCTGCGGGTTCGACCGTTATGGGCGTTTTTTCACGGAGCGCTCCGAAACTAGTAACGTCAGCGTCGGGGGATGCAAATTTTACCTGCGCACGGAAGTGGAGCGCGAAGCGGTGGTGGCTTTGCGTGTGATCGAACGATTTGAACAACGCGGAAATAACGCGGCGCCGGTGCTGTTTCAAGTGGCGCACATGGAGCGCCAGTCCAGCGGCTGGACCTTGGGTGCCTGGAAATTGCGCGCCGAGGATTTGTGGCCGACGCAGATCGCGCCGGATGGCAGCGCCGCCCAGTGCCGGGAGCTCGCTGGACTGCGTTTCTTTTGAGTCGTCGCGTGCCGCGATCGCGAAATTGGCGCCTCGGCTAAGCAGTTTACGGTAATGCTCTTAACCGTTTCGCGAGTACAAAACCCCGCCGCACACCGCACGTTGGTTAAGCTTCTTGGCTCGCTCCCGCCGTGCATTGCCCTGAAAGAGTAGTTCTACACAGATTCGGGAGCGAGGTTGCACCCAAGTCCGACCATTAAAGAGCCGAAGGAGGGCCTGTCGAAGCGACGCACTTCGACCTTCGCTCGCGGTGATCGCTGCACCGCTCGCCGTGTCGGCTCCAATCTTCCGCCGCAGCTAGTTGCCGGCGGATTCTGGGGTGTAGGAGGCGTTGTGCAGCAGGGATGGCGGCAGCGTCACGGCGGAATCCATGCGAACCAGCATTCCTGTTTGCGCGGGAAGCTCCACGTCCTTGCCTTTTTTCGCGACGATGTAGACGGAGGTGCCTACCAGTCCGAAGACTGTGCCGCGGACGACGTTGCTGAACAGCACGCCTACCAGGGCGCCCGCCCCTGTGCCGAGGCCGCCGGTCATAATGTCGCCCTTGATGTCGCGTTTTTCTTCGACCACCACACCTTCGGTCGTTTTTAGGTCTTTGCGTTTTTTGGTGTCGTCGGCGCTGCCGGTGTAGAGCGACAGGATGCTCATCTGCGCGGGGAAAATGCGGCTCTGCACTTCGACCGAATTGAAAACCAGGTTCATGGAAGCGCCGCCGCGTTCCATAGCAAACCATTTGGGACGAGTGACGCTGGTTACGGTGCCGTGGATTTTGGAGCCGGCGGGCAGGATCAGTTGATTACCGGAAAAAACCGGTTCGGCGACGATGGCGGTGAACGGGTCGCCGTCTTTCGCGACGGCAGTCGTTAGGCCGGAGACCATGGTGAGGCGAACCTGCGTGCCGGGTTGAACTACGGTGGACTGCGCGTGTACAGCGGGCGTCAGCCAGAGCATGGCTGACAACAATGCAGAAACTGAAATGAGACGCTTCATGGAACCTCCGTGATCCTTGGCGGGAAGCGGGAAGCGCTCCTGCGAAGGGCGGCTCTGGACATAGCCGAGCCATCCCCGTTTCGTGGGGGTACCGCTGGCGCCGCGGTGGAGTGCGGAGGATGCACTCGGTGGATAAGATACTCTGAAGCAGCGCAAGGTTCCATGAGAATTGAATGGGGGATGTTCCTGAATGGCACGTGCGAGTTTAGGGCGTGGCGGATCTATGGCTCGGGTTTGCGAGGTTGCAGCAATGCCGCACGGAAGGTGCGCCACAATGAATGCAAAGGCAACTGCGAAGGATTACCGCAGAGCAGCTGAGGACGCAGAGGAAGGCGACGACAAAGCCGAAGGCTACGGCTCGTGCAAAGGGTCGGCCAGACGCCGGCGCTACGACAGCTACGGCATCGCACCAGGTCCATGGCGGCGAAACAGGAGCGAATGGTCTGTAGTGGAAATTCTTGGCACTACGAGTTTACTGGAGCGACACCTCACGAGCAAATGGACGGATGGCGTTCTGCGTGGGGTGCTATTTTGTAAGCAGGCGAACTCCGGGAAATTGAAAATATGGGTAACAATGCTATGCGAAACCGTCTGTGGATTGTTTGCGTGCTGGTGTTGAGCGTCGCGTCGGTCGCGTTCGGGACTGATTACGCGATCGTGGTGAACCCTGCCAATCCTGCGCGGGCAATGAGCCTGGTGGAGCTGGCGAAGATTTTCAAGGCCAAGACGACGATCTGGCCGGATGGCAAAGGTATCACGCTGGTGCTGCGCGAGCCGAATTCGCCGGGCACGAAATTCATCCTGGAAAGAGTATTGGGCGGGACATTCGACGAAGAGAAGGCCGTGCTGAATGATCCGAGCCGCAAGACAACAGTGCCCGTAGTTTTCGCCGAGAGTGATGATGAAGTAATGAGAATTGTGGGCGGGAACGCCGGAGCGATCGGCGTGATTGATGTGTACAACATCACGGGCGGCGTGAAAGTCGTGAAGATTGATGATAAGCAGCCTTTCGATCCCGGGTACATCCTGAAGGGCCGTTAGCGGGCACTGCAAAATCCCATGCGAGGAAAACCGTGAAAACCCGAAATTACTTCTCCTGGATGGTTATCGCCATTTTGACCTGCGGCGCCGCTGTCGGGGCACGCGCGCAGGAAGCCGCGCCGGCAGCAAACGCGACGGGCACCATACCGGTGACGACGCAGTCGACGCTCGCGGCGAACGCCTACGAGATGGGGTTGGTGCAGCGCGAAGACCGGCTATTTGTGGATGAGGGACTGGAATTTTTCCGGCAGGCGGTCAAGGCCGATCCGCAATTTGCGCTGGGTCATGCGGCGCTAGGTTATTTCACGGCCGATCCTAAAGAGGCGAAGCAGGAAGGCGCGCTCGCATCGAAGTTTATTGACAATGCCTCGCCCGACGAGCAATTGCTGATCCGCTGGATGAACAGCACGAAGAACGGCGAAACCGTGATGGCCATTTCCGCGATGAATGATTTGCTGGCGAAATATCCCAATGACAAGCGCTGGGGCAACATGGCCGCAGAGTGGCTGTGCGCGAATCAGGGAGCCAATGAGCGCGGCGAGGCGGTGCTGGTGCGCTTGTTGAAGAACGATCCGCGGTATTATCCGGCGATCAACAATCTGGCTTACTGCTATGCGTTGAGCGGACAACCGCAACTGGCGCCTCCGCTGATGGAGCAGTATGTAGCGGCGTTGCCGAACGAGCCGAACCCGCAGGATTCTTACGGCGAGATTATGCGGATTCTGGGCGACTATCCGGCGGCGCTGGAACATTACCAGAAGGCTCTGGCGATCAACCCGCACTTCAACCCGTCGCAAGCCGGTGTCGCTTCGACGTACGCTTTGATGGGAGATGAACGAAAGGCTCGCGCGCAATATTTGGTGGCGATCAACGGGACGAAAGAGCGTTCCACGCAGATTGGCTACCGGATTCTGTACGCGATGACTTACTACCGCGAAAACAAGCCGCGGCTGGCGCGCGAGGAATTCGAGAAGGTGGATGCGGACGCGCACGCGGCGGGATTAACCGTGCAGGAAGCGGAAATTCACCGCGCGATGGCGCTTTTCAATCCGGATGCGGCGAGCGCGCTGAAGGATTTGGATGAGGCGCGGGAAGATCTTTCGGACACGCGCAAGAGCAATCTGTTGCCGGGAGACCGCGACAACGAGCTGGCTTTGATATTGCAGGCTCGTGTGTTCATCGCGGTCAACGCGGCAAAGACGGAAGCGGCGCAGGCGACGTTGAAGCTGCTGGAAAACATGGCGCAGACCAGCCGCAGCACGCCGGTGCAGTCGGCGTATCACTCCGCAAATGGAGCGGTGCTTTATTTGCAGGGTGACTATGCCGGAGCGATCGCGGAGCTACAGGAAGACCCGCAGAATCCTTTGTCGATGCAATTACAGGCAGCCGCCCAGACCAAGGCGGGCCAGACAGCGGAGGCGCGCAAAACCCTGGAGACTCTGGCGGCAATCAGCGACGAGCGGATGGAGACGGCGTTCGCGGCACCGCCGGCGCGCCTGGCGCTGAAGCACGATGCGACACGGCCGGCACAGGGCGGAGCGAACTAGACCGCCCAGGGCTGCAATTACGGATTGAAGAAATGACGGTCGGTTCGTGCTGCGGTCTGTAACCTGCGTGCTGAGTCGTTGCTCACCTGGCACCGGAGCACGTTCGACGTTGTCCCATCGTTTCGCTGCCCCGGAAGTTCCCTCGTTTGGCTCGGATCCTGTTGCGCGGCGTTCTCGGTTGCGCCCGGATCGTTCTTCTCCTCGTTGCGACAATCCAAATTCAACAAAGGGTATTTCGATATCGCGCGGAGCAGCTACAAGAAGATGTGGCGGCAATCCAGCTGCGTCGCACGACGTTCGAACCGCTTGGGCCGATGTTGCGATGCTAGGGCGCCCATGTCAGTCACGGCGAGTGTAGTTTTCGCTCCGCCGCGTCCATAGAAGCCCCATTTGCTATGCTGCCTCTAGGAAATGTACTCAGCACGACGCGTTGTTTGGCGGAAACTTGCGCCGGGCCCACCTGCATCACAGGCGAGTCAAGTCAGGTTAACGGAGAATGAATCACCTCACCGAGTGCGGACGCCTTTCGTGCGATGTGGCGCTGTGCTAGACTTCGCGAAGCAGTTTTGTGCGCGGAAATTTTTGCGCTCGGACTGCCGATGGGTGGAACTTCGGGCTCTGTGCAACGATTCCCCGCAAACCCCGCCAGGCCCGGAAGGGAGCAACGGTAGCGGGTCAGTCTCGTGTGCC
>Ga0209420_1001592_pt1 | contig 10630 bp, 9 predicted proteins | sample BlaSpr_A8_OM1_O1_FD_187972 | JGI IMG/M metagenome (GOLD analysis project Ga0209420, IMG submission 187972) | Forest soil microbial communities from Thunder Bay, Ontario, Canada - Black Spruce, Ontario site 2_A8_OM1_O1 (SPAdes) (version 2) | ecosystem: Environmental > Terrestrial > Soil > Boreal...
CAAGGTAAGGCGGGTGCGCGTATTTTGCTTCACGTCGTAGACCCAAATGACATACGAGAAAGAGCCTATGGCCGCTGCCGCCTTCTTGCCGTCAGGTGAGAGTTCGACCTGGTAGTAGTCGTCCGGTTCGCCCAAGTGCCCGATCTCCCTGCCATGATCATCGAACCATGTTAATTGCATGGCGCCACCAGCCATTCCCGGCTGGTAGACCATCGTCCCATTATCTGAGGCGGAAAAGGTTCCTCGCCACACCGAGCTATCCACCTGTACGTCGTCGTTCAAAACTGAAGCCTGCCCCTTTAACTCACCGGAAGACGGGACAAAACGCTGCGCCATTAACGCGTTCTGCCGCACGAAGAGCAGATAACCCGAGGCATAAACCGCACTCGAAGGAGTCGATACAACCAGCTTGTTCTGCTTGCCATCGAGCGATGCCCAAAACACGGCGGTATCGCCGGCCGTAGGTGCCGCGTGGTTCGCCGCGAGATATAGAAAATGCTTTCCATCGGGGAGGAACGCTGGCCAGCGGTGCGTGGTGTAGTTATTGGTCAATTTCGTGATGGGCACAGGCGTTCCTCCGGTGGCCGATACCTGGTAGATGGGCGAGCTGTATTGAGGAGAAAACACGATGGTACCGCCTTTGGGTCGCTGGTGTTCAGGCAGACAATAATGAAGAGTGGAGAGTTCAACGACTTTCGTGCGGTAATGGGCGCTAACTCAAGAAACCCCTATCCCGCAGGTCACGCCGTACCTTATTGATCGCAATTTCGATGTTTCTCTTCGTCGGCGGCCTCTTGTAGGCATCGAAGAATGAGCGATCTTCCCTTCGGTTCCTCCAGCCAATGGGCAACTCTTCACCGCCGTCGGCGTCAAGAAAGCGGCAAACTTCAACATCAGCCGCTCTCGGATTCTTCGTCAATGCCAAAAGAATTGCCAATTTTATTCTGGAGCGGTACTTCAGAAGTAGAGGCTTGGTCAGCCTCCTACTTTGTTGGTTTCCCTCCGCCGCCGAACCGTGAACCCTTGACTTTTCCCTTCGTTCAAGGTGCTCACCCTCTTTTGCTTCGGCCTCAATTCGTCTCCGCCAACGAACCTCGAGCCTCTGCATCCGAGCGCGGAGACCTTCCAGATGGGCATTGCGGATTTGCCTAGGAAAATTCGCACGCCCCGCAACCCGAGCAAAGTAGTTTGCAATCACTCCGGATCGGGCTCGGAGTGCCGGCAAAGTGCCACCACTGTACAGTGCTCGCGGGAAAGCAGCCGATTTGGCATGTCCCTGCATCTGCCAAACGTCGCAGTCTGTGTCATACACCTATTGGGCGACCTTCTCGGTATGTCGTTCTTTCATCTCAAGAAGCCGTGACGGCACTGCGAAGCTGTTCAGATTGCGGAGATTCTCAAACCGGATGCGGCTTTCCTCGGCCGCTGTCAGCCGGTGCATCTCTTCGGCCAAGTTGGTTAACTTTAAACCTACAAGGCTGTGGTCGACGTCTTCCCACTTGAAAGGCGGCATTGTCGATGGGCTCGCGGAGGAATTGCGTACGCACCGATTCTATTCCTGTAGAACCATGAGCGGAGAACGGGCTCGCCGGAAAGCGCACGAGTCCCACGAACGGAATGTGCATTAAAAAGCGCCGGGCATCGGTCGGGTATCGCAAGTCCATCAGTACACCGCACGGTGCCGTCTACCGTTTTCATCCGTTACTCCGCTCCGCTTGGACATCGTTCAACGCTTCGCCATTTACCGTTTCTCACCGTTCAACGGCGGAGGTTCCCCCCTGGGGATACAAAAGGAAACTCTTCTACCTGCTCCGGCGCTTACACTCATTGGGAACGAGCCGGGCGACATTAATGAGTGCTATGCGATTTATCGCCAAATATGGTTCCACTGGCCGCTGGCCGACTTTGAGTTGATCGGCAAGGCCGCGCCTTGCTCTACACCAGCGCCGCGTGATCTAAAGGTGTTCGATAATCTCCTGTCAACGCAAGACTGAGCGCACCAAGGCTAGAAGAGAAGCCTTGGAAAACGGCTTCGAGAGAAGCACTGCATCGGTGGCTGCGGATAGCTGCTTCGCAAGCTCATCGCCACCATATCCCGAGGAAAATATGACCTTCAGGTGAGGCATGGAAGTCTTCAGGCGTTTCGACAACGCTACCCCCACTCATATGCGGCATGATGACATCTGTCAGGAGCAGGTGAATAGGCTCAGAGTGGGTCTCGGCAAGTTGAATAGCCTTGGCTGGGGTGTTGGCCTCAACAACGGTGTAGCCCGCTGACCGGAGAATTGACGCCGTGATGTCTCGGAGGGCAGGCTCATCTTCCACAAGCAGGATGGTCTCGTTTCCTCCTATCGATTCCGTGTTGATCGCTGTGATCCCGGGATGGATCTGTCCTTGCACCCGAGGAAAATAGAGCTTAAATGTAGTGCCCCGACCGAGTTCGCTATTGACCGAAACGTACCCACCACTCTGCTGGACGATTGCGTAGACACTCGCCAGTCCCAATCCCGTGCCTTTGCCCGGTTGTTTGGTCGTGAAGAATGGTTCAAAGACATGAGCCTTGGTCGTTTCGTCCATTCCGAAGCCCGTGTCCCGCACCTCCAACATCACATAGTCGCCCTCTATGGCGGGCTCGTGCCCGAGACAATATTTGTCGTTGAGCGTGATGCTGTCTGTCGCGATGGTTATCCGGCCCCCATTCGGCATTGCATCTCGCGCATTGACGACGAGATTCATCAAGACCTGTTCAATTTGCCCGGCATCTGCCTTGATTAATCCAACGGAAACCGAATTCCGGTAGGACAAAATGATATCTTCTCTGACCACTCGACTCAGCAACTTGCTTGCCTCGCGAATGACAGCGTTGAGGTCCAACACCTTAAGAGATACAACTTGTTGACGGCTGAAGACTAAAAGCTGGCGAGTGAGATGAGCACCGCGTTCGGCTGCCAGTTTAATCTGGGCCAGATGGTTGGCTATTTGTGCTTCCGGATCGAGCTTTTCTATCAACAACTCGCTGTATCCTATGATCACGCCAAGAAGGTTATTGAAGTCATGTGCAACCCCGCCCGCCAGACGCCCTACGGCTTCCATTTTCTTCGACTGCTCAGACTGCGCTTGCAGAAGCCTCATTTCAGTTGTATCTTCAGTGACCGCTAGCACGCAAAGTTGTCCTAGTAGCTCAATCTGCTCAGCCGATATTCTTGCTTCTAGCACGACACCCGTGCTCGCTCGAATTTGGGCAGGCAACCCGATGACTCTGCCCTGTTCGCTCAACCGCTTCATCATCGTGATGCGATCTTGGGGCTCGACCCAAATCGCCAATTCGGCCATGGTGTGACCCACCACCGAGTCACGCTCGCCCCCCACCAAAGCTAGAAAAGAGTCATTCACGTCCAAGAAACGGCCCTCTGCCTTGGTGGAGATGGTCATAGGTAGGGGGTTAGAGCAAAATGCCTTGCTGAATCGTTCTTCCGACTGACGGAGCATCTCCTCATTCCTGCGACGTTCAAGAACTTCTGCCTCCAATCCGTCTTTTGCACGACTGATTTGTGCTGTGCGTTCCAGCACCTTCTGCTCGGATACACGATACGATTCTTTCAGCTCGTGCTGTGCTGCATCGCGTTCTATTAGAGTGGCCTCCAAGAGCACCCTCCGTTCATCGGATGTTCTCGCTCTTTGAAGCAATGACAAAACGTCAGGAACCACGGATGGAAGCATCACAGCGGTTGCAATCGATGCGAGCGCCGTCACGACCTTGATTGCGGCTGACAACACATAAACGGGTATCCAAACAGTGATTGCCTCCATGAGATGCGAACTACCACAGGCAACTATGAACACTGCAAAGGCGAAAAAGAGACCATGAAACGGCAACTCGCTTCGTCCCCGGTGGATAAGATAAGCCAGCGTTGCAGAGATCACCACATAGGCAAGTCCGATCAGAGTGTCCGCGATTGCATGAGTCCATGCCAGCGAAGTGCTGCCAAGATAGCAATAGAGGTGGGGCATGTACGCTGATGAGAGAATGTCATGCCCCAAGTTGGGCCATGCAATGAACAATGCGACTACGGCTGACAGGGATGCGATTGACACCTGCATTAGCCGCTTAGATATAGAGCCCGAGTCCTGAAGATCGTTACGCTGGCCCGACGTGAACACTTATGTCTCCGCTTCAGCAGCGGACTTTCGGAAGGGCGCTGCCCGCTTTTCTATTAAACGAGTCTGCCTTTTTGACCCGTGCGCTTAATCGTGCAGTACCACATTCAGAAGCGAACTATGGACTTCAAGCTCACCGTTGTAGCGAACGAAGCCCAACTTCCGAAACCTATTCATGAAAAAGTTAACCCGCCCGCGGGTTGTACCCACCATCTCTGCCAAGGTTTCCTGACTGATCTTGGGAATCGCGACCTCGGGTCTTCCGTCCTTGCCGAAATGAGCTAGCAGGAGAAGAACGCGAGCAAGGCGTTTCTCGCTGGAATTGAAAAGCTGGTCAACCAAGTCTTCCTCGTATCGGATGTTCCGGGTCAGCAAATATGCAACGAACATGTCGGAAAACGCTCGTTCGTCGTGAATCACTGCCATCATGGACTTCTTGTCGATGCGCATCAGCGTGCAGTCGGTCATTGCGGTCGCGGTGCACATGCGAAAAGGCTGTGCCGCGAGGCAACCTTCTCCGAAGAAATCGCCCTGATTCAGAATGCCTATCGTGGCTTCCTTTCCGTTCTTTGCAAGAACGGTGAGCTTTATCCTCCCCCTCTGTATGTAAAAAACCGAATCGGACGAGTCGCCCTGAGCAAAGATTGTCGTCTTCTTAAGAGCGGTCACGATTGTCCTGCCACAGTCGATGGTCGAGAGGAATCTCTTCGGATCAAATCTGCGGCGTTTCTTAGCCGCTGGCACGGGTGGCATGATGGGTTTCCTCCCATGGGTTACGAATTCCGAGAAGGTGCCTTACCCGGTGAGTGCTCGATAAATGCACAAATAGCAGAGAATAACTCCGAGGGGCCACGATTACGAGGAGCCACGATGAAAATAGCATGGTGTCACCTCCTCAATACTGCGAGTCAACCTCTCCCACTTCGCTCATTTCGATACTTATCATGACTACTTTGGGGCCGATGCCGTTTTGTTGCCGCTCGAACCGTGTCTTCTGATTGGTTCTGGGAGAGGCCTGTTACTGGACGGAGGCTGTGAGGCGTGGCCGTTCCCGTCGTTCATGCGCTGTAGTTCACTGGTAATCTCCGCACGCCTCTTCTGCCGCGACACAAAAGCGATGTGGTCACACGAATACGGGGATGGGTTCAGCTTGTAGACGGCATCCCAAAGCTCAATCGCCTCCAGTTCGGTCACAAGTTCTTCCGCCCTACCTGTTGTCTGGTCATCCGGTATTCGGCTCATGTCTTCCGGCTTACACACCGATGCCCGGAACCAACGCTCCTATCTTCAACATTATAGAGAGCTTCATTCCCGTAAAGTGCCGACATGTCGGCACTTCTGCCGACCATCGGCACTGTCGATTCGTTGGTCAATGGATTATGAGTGGGGGAGTGAGAACTAGCTTCCTAGGACGAGTTTTCCACAGGATTCTCCCAAAGTTTCATTTGACCCGGTCGATATACCTCCCAGGAGGCACCATGACCGATGCCAAGCTTCTAGTTCCCGCTGCTCTGTACCTTCGGATGTCCGCGGAACACCAGCAGTACTCGCTCGAAAACCAGTCCACAGCAATACAGAAGTATGCAGACTCCGGAGGGTTCGAGGCCGTACCGACGTATTCTGATGCCGCCAGAAGCGGCTTAGTCCTTAGGCGCAGGGCCGGACTGCGGCAACTTCTGCAAGATGTGGTTGCCGGAAGCGCACCCTATAGAGTGATCCTCGTCTACGATGTCAGCCGCTGGGTACGGTTTCAGGACACTGACGAATCGGCGCACTACGAGTTTCTATGCAAGTCGGCAGGCATCCCGGTGCACGATTGCGCGGAGACATTCGCCAACGACGGCAGGCTGCCAAGCCTCATCATGAAGGCCCTTAAGAGAACTATGGCTGGGGAATACAGCCGCGAATTGGGGGTGAAAGTACTGGCAGGGCAGAAGCGGCCAGCTGGGCTCGGGTTCAAGCAGGGAGGCATGCCCGGCTACGGGCTCCGGAGGATGCTGATCTCGGCCACCGGAACTCCCAAGCGGCAACTCACGGCAGGCGAGAGGAAGAGCATAACGACTGACCGCGTGATCCTCGTTCCCGGTCCGGCACAGGAAGTGGAAGTTGTCGAGAACATCTACCGGATGCTTGTGTCCGATAAGCTTTCTGTTCCCGCCATTGCTCGTGAACTGAATCGCAGAGGTATCAGTTACATCGGCCCTTCCGCATGGGACTATCAAGCGGTCTACGCCATACTCACCAGTCCGAAATACGCCGGGTGTCAGGCCTACGGTCGAACCTCCAGCAGGCTTTACACGTCCCTTGTGAGGCTACCGAAATCGGAATGGGTTCTCACACCCGGAGCCTTCGAGCCAATCGTCGATGACAAGACATTTTCAGAGGCACAGAGAATCTTGCAAGGGCGCACGTTCAATAAGACAGACGAGGAAGTGCTGGACGACTTGCGGGTCCTGTTGGCATCGGAAGGAAGACTGTCTCTAAACCTCATCAAGAATTCTGCCGGAATCCCGTCCCCTTCCACCTATCGACTCCGCTTCGGCCACTCTCCGGCTTACGTGAATTCTGTGCCGTTGTGGGCCGAGTGCGGAAGACGGGAGGAGAAGCCGATTGCTGAACCCCTTTGACGCCCGGCTGATGCGGTGCCTTCCTGTTGGCAGTCGAGCTGCCCTTCCCAATGGCTCTCACCAGATTGAGGTGGGCGCTCCCTTGCCATTCAGAAGCCCTTTCGAAGGTCACAACACGTAAAGAGTTCCGGCGACAGAAACTTCATACTTTACTTCCCTGAGTTGTTATGGAGTGTGCGGCTCCAAGGTCGTCGCCCGAGTGCAGCCTCCACTTTCCCGGAATTGCTCGGCAACGAATTCGGGAAGTGTCTCTTCCAGCTTTTGGGACAGCCAGACCTGTAGTTCGGACTTCTGATCGTCCGAAATGGATACGAAGCGAACTCCCAAATGGCCCGCTTTTGACCAGCAGATCGTCGATTCTGCGAAGAAGGGTGCCGTATGATCGGGTAGCGTGAACTGAACACGGACGCTTTCTCCGGGAAGGAACGGAACCTGCGTGCTAAAAGCCATGCCCCCTCCGCTGATATTCACGCTGTTACACCAAACTTCCTGCATGCTCTCGCTCCGGATGATGACCGGGATGGAGACCGGGTAACGGAAATAGCGTCTCCTTTCTCTCAGGATAAGCCCGTATGCAGGCTTGAGAGTTTTGTGGATCGACTGCGCAGAAAGCGGTCTCTCGAACACAAACTGAGATTTCTTGCGGAAAGCCGACGTACCTTCCGCATCGTTATCGCCGATGCCGAAGGTGACCGCCGTCCGGTTCGATGGGGAAAGACGTGCCTCGTCCAGAATGTGTCCGGACTCCTCTCCTAGCTGAAGATCAACGATTACGGCATCGAACTTTCGGCGCTTCAGGAGGAGGCCCGCGCTCGCCGCGTCCTGACAGGCATCGGGCGAAATGGACAATTCTCGCAGGGCGAGGCTGAACTGCTGAATTGTAACTGGATCAGCGGACACCAAGAGTGCAAGTCCTACGGACATGAGTGAAATACTCACCTGACAAGGGTTATTGCCACAATTATCTGCCTTCCGTCCGGTTTGCGTTTCGGCGATGTTGGCTTGCAGTTTGCCGCCAACCTTGTCCACTGTTAAAGGCTTGCAGAAGTAGTAGCCCTGAATCTCGTCACAATGATGTGTCCGAAGGAATGACATTTGCACTTCGTTTTCGACGCCTTCGGCGATTACCTTGAGATGCAGGCTTTTCGCCATACTGATGATTGCACTTGTGATCGCAGCATCATCAGGGTTTAGCGCCACATCCCGGATAAACGAGCGGTCGATTTTGAGCTTACTGACCCGAAACTGTCTCAAGTAGCTGAAGCTGGAATAGCCAGTCCCGAAGTCGTCAATCGCCAGCCTCACGCCCATGGACTTTAATTCCTTAAGGACTGAGAGCGTCACGTCTGCATCAGCTAGCAAGAGGCTCTCTGTTAGTTCCAGTTCGAGATATTGCGGGGCGAGGCCAGTCTCATGCAGCAGCCTCCGGATGAGTTCACAGAAGCCTTCTTGACGAAACTGTACTGCTGACACATTTACGGCCACCGTCACCGCAGGAAGACCTTCATCTTGCCATTTCCGGACTTGAGAACAGGCAGCCCTGAGCACCCATTCGCCAATGGGCAGAATCAGCCCGCTTTTCTCCGCAATTCGTATGAACCTGTCCGGTGGCACAAGACCCAAGTCCGGATGCTGCCAGCGCAGGAGTGCTTCCAGTCCTACGATCCTTCCAGTGGCAATATCCATTTGTGGTTGGTACATAAGAAAAAGCTCACCTTTGGCGAGCGCCTGTCGCAACGGGTTCTCCAAGGTCAATCGCTCCACAACTTGAGCGTTCATCTCCTCCGTGAAGAACCGGAAGTTGTTGCGCCCATTCTCTTTTACGCTATACATGGCTGCGTCGGCGTTCTTGATGAGGGTCTCGGCGTCGGCACCGTGTTCGGGAAAGATGCTGATGCCGAGGCTGCAAGTGATATTCAGTGAGTGACCTCGAATGGAATACTCACCGATGATTCCATCCAGTAGCCGTTCAGCGGCAACTGCTGCATCGGTTATGTCCTTTAGTTCAGTCAGCACGATGAGGAATTCGTCGCCGCCCACACGGGCCACCGTGTCTTGTTTACGCCCCCATGTTTTGAGTCGTTCAGCAACTTCTTGTAAGAGAAGATCACCCAGCGAATGCCCTAGTGAGTCATTGATATTCTTGAATGTATCGAGATCTAGGAACAAAAGTGCGACTCTGCCCTTTTGCCGACGAGCAGTGGCGAGTGCCTGAGTCAATCGATCCTCAAGAAGCCTGCGATTAGGTAGTCCCGTAAGAGCATCGGAGTAGGCTAGAAATTGAATCCGTTCCTCCGCGACCTTCCGCTCTGTGATATCGGTGCGTATGGCCACGTACTGGTGCGGTTTGCCCTCCGTGTTTAAGGTTGGGACGATGGTCGTATCCACCCAGTACAGCGATCCGTCTTTGGCCCGGTTCTTGATTTCGCCGTGCCAGACCTTCGCATTCGCGATGGTGTGATACATCTGCGCGAAGAACTCTTTGGAGTGGTAGCCCGAGTTAAGGATGCGGTGATTCTGCCCAATGAGTTCGTCCTTCAGGTATTGACTGATGGCGCAGAATTTCTCATTGACGTAGGTAATCGTGCCTTCCACATCAGTCACAGCAACGATGGAGTGTTGATCGAGAGCGAATTGTAGATCGGCCAGTTCTTTAAACTGAACCTTGCTGACCGTGAGGCCGTCTGGCGCATTTTCATGGGCTTGCATACTTTCCACGACGTTGCGGATTACTGGCATCGCTGGGCTCCGTCATCTTTCTTTGAGGTACTCGTGGGCTGGGACTCCGGTTTTCGGGGAGTCGCGGCGAAGGAAGAGAATTTCGAACTGTGTATAGATTACATCACAACTACACCTCACTGTCGGGCATTAGGTGTGCGACCTTAGTACGGGGAATGCGAGTCGAGCGTGGTTGGTGCGTGACGGAAGTAGGCGAATATCTGCGCCGCACCACGCTTCTCCCTTTCCGCACTTCGGGCAGAATCCAACAGTCGGCATTGATATTCGTTTAATTCCTCGGCTATCTCTCGGATCCCTTGAATCGCACCCACACGCTTAGCGCATTGCGAACCTGCCTTTAGATCGTCGTTGAGTAGATCGCAGTGGCCGCTGATAACAGACAGCTTATTGACCAGATCGCGTAACATCGGGAGCGATAACTCCGGTCGTGGATCGGTAGACTTCTCCATGCTGCAAAATTACCTTCTTCGTCCCGACCCGGATGTTCCGCAACCATTGTTCCGTCCGCCTACTGGTAGCAGTCGGACGGTGACCTTGCGAGTCGTGTCGGAACCAGCAGCTAACAAGCCCCCATTCCGAATGGCGCGACGGAGAGAGCGTCCTGTCTTAGCCGGATAGCTATAGATAATGCGCCAGAGATAATGCGCCAGTAGCGCAAGGCAGGGGTATTCAATCTTGAACACTTCTGATGGTCGGTGAACGAAGGTCAGAGCGATGAGACGACAGTCGATTTAATTCAAGACTGTCCAATGTTGAACAGACACCCACTGAACCGCAATAGTAAGTTGTTAGAATTGAGTGGAGTGAGGAACGGAGGAGCCCTCCCGTAGTGTTTCCGGTTCCTGTCCAGTGGCGCAGCCAAGTGAGTCGCTGCGCCGCGCTGTCGGAGGATGCTTCCCGTGATGCACAGAATACCGTTTGCCGATCCATCGCCTGATCAAGACGACCACTGTGGCGAACTCGCGTCATCCGAACTCATCGCCAACGGACCGAAGACTGCATTCCAATGGCCGCCAGATTGTTTGTGGCCGTTCATGGATCGCCGGTCGGACACCGATACATAGTCCGATCTTATCTTGGTCGCTTCGGCTACGCCGCCGTCGTCT
>Ga0209420_1001593_pt1 | contig 10630 bp, 9 predicted proteins | sample BlaSpr_A8_OM1_O1_FD_187972 | JGI IMG/M metagenome (GOLD analysis project Ga0209420, IMG submission 187972) | Forest soil microbial communities from Thunder Bay, Ontario, Canada - Black Spruce, Ontario site 2_A8_OM1_O1 (SPAdes) (version 2) | ecosystem: Environmental > Terrestrial > Soil > Boreal...
AGGTCCGCCCGGATGTGATCGGGCGGCACCTCCGCGGCGGCCGCCACCGAGGCCGCCTGAGACCCGGACGGCGCCAGCACGACCAGCACCGTCCCCTCGGCCACGGTGGCATCCACCGTCACCGGCACCGACCGCACCAGGCCGGCCGTCTGGGCCCGGACCAGGTGCTCCATCTTCATCGCCTCGATCACCAGCAACTCGTCGCCGGAGGCCACCCGGTCGCCGGCCGCGACCGCCACCGACAGCACCGTCCCGGTAAACGGCGCCCGCACCTCGACGTGTCCGGCCTGCACGTCGGTCATCGGCCGGTCACCATTTCTCGATCTGGGCCCGCGCCTCGTACAGCAGGACCGCGGCCGATATCGACACGTTGAGGGAGTCGGCCGACCCCAGCATCGGCACGAATACCCGCCGGAACTCAGGCTGGTACCACACCTTCGGGATGCCATAACGCTCGGCGCCGATCACGAAGGCCGTGCGGCGGCCGCCGTAGCGGTATTCCCGGTAATTCCTGGCCTCGTCGGTATCGGCGAGATACACGTCGAAATGGAGTTTCTGCAGCCAGGCGATGGCCTCCTCCGGCTCCTCGAATTCGATGACCGGCACGGTCAGCACCATGCCCTGGCTGGCCCGGAACAGCTTGGGATGGGTGAGCCGGGTCCGGCGGTTGGTCAAGACGATGCAGTCCACCCGGCAGGCATCCGCGGTGCGGATCAGCGTGCCCAGGTTGCCGGGTATCTCCATGCCGTCCGCCACCAGGACGATCGCCGACGGCCCGAACGTCAGGTCATCCGGGGTCCAGTGCGGGAGATAGGCCAGCGACAGCAGCCCGTCGGGCTTGTCGCGCTCGGAAATGCGCTCCAGCGTCTTGGCCGAGATCTGGTAAGCCGAATGGGCCACCGCCGCCACCTGATCGGCCCGCATCCGCGCCTCGTCGCCGTAGGCGGCCTCCGGGCACCAGAAGAACGAATCCACCTCCGTGCCGTTGGCCAGCAGCAGGTTGTGCGCCCACAGCCCCTCGGCGATGAACAGCTTCTTCGGATTCGGCGCGGAGTTACGCTGGACAGCCATCACCTGGCGGATGCGGGGATGTCCGACGCCGATCTGCTGCATACCGCAAACGTATCGGCAAACCGCAGGACGGGACACGATGACAGAAACGATCAGCAGCGCGGCCAATCCGCTGGTGAAGCGGATGCGGCTGCTGGCCGACCGCAAGTACCGGCGCCGCGAGGGCGCCTTCGTGGTCGAGGGCGTCCAGCCCGTCTGGCGCGCCGTCGAGGCCGGCTGGCCGGTCGAGACGCTGATCATCGCCCCCGAGCTGATCAAAGACTCGCCCGCCGCTGCGATGATCAAAGAGCAGCAGGCCCGCGGCACCAAGGTGGCCCGCCTCAGCCCCGAGCTGTTCCAGAGGCTGTCCGACCGGGAAGGACCGTCCGGCCTGGCCGCCATTGTCCGCGGCCGGCTGCCCGCGCTGGCCGAACTCGCCGTCCGCCCCGCCTCGGTCTTCACCGTCCTGCACCGCGTCGGCAACCCCGGCAACCTGGGCACCATCATCAGGACCGTCGACGCCGCGGGCGGCGCCGGCGTCATCCTCATCGGCGAGGTCGCGGACCCGTTCGCGCCCGCCGCGGTCAAGGCCAGCATGGGCTCGCTGTTCGCCGTGCCCATAGCCCACGTACCTGACGCGGAGACGTTCTTCGGCTGGGCCGCCGCCCACCACATCGAGGTCCTGGCCACCTCCGGTCACGCCGCCACCGACCACTGGAGCGCCAGCTACCGGCGGCCCGCCGCGGTCCTGTTCGGCAGCGAGGGCGAAGGGCTGCCCGCCGGCCTGCTGGACCGGGCCGCGCAGCGCATCCGCATCCCGATGACCGGCACCGCCGAGTCGCTCAACCTGGCCGTGGCCGTCGGGATCCTGCTCTACGAGATCCAGCGGCCCGTGGTAGACGGCCCGTGGTAGAGGTGGAGCATGACCTCCCCCCGTGAGCTCGACCTGGCCGACGTCCTGGCCGCGCGCCAGCGCATAGCGCCGTACCTGCGGCCCACCTCGCTATTCCGCTATCCCGCGCTGGACGCGCTGACCGGGACCCGGACCTGGGTCAAGCACGAGAACCACCAGCCGGTCGGTGCCTTCAAGGTCCGCGGCGGCGTCAACCTGGTCAGCCAGCTCACCGAGGCCGAACGGCGCCGTGGTGTCATCGCCGCCTCCACCGGCAATCACGGCCAGTCGGTCGCCTACGCAGCGGACCTGTTCGGCGCGCGGGCCGTGATCTGCATGCCGGAGCAGGCCAACCCGGTCAAGGTCGAATCGATGCGGGCCCTGGGCGCCGAGGTGATCTTCCACGGCCGCGACTTCGACGAGGCCCGCGAGCACTGCGAGAAGCTGGCCACCGAGCACGGGTACCGGTACATCCACTCGGGCAACGAGCCGGACCTGGTCGCCGGTGTCGCCACCTACACGCTGGAGATCCTCGAAGCCCAGCCCGGCATCGAGGTCATCGTCGTCCCGGTCGGCGGCGGCAGCGGGGCGGCCGGAGCCTGCCTGGTGGCCAAGGCCGTCCGCCCGTCGGTCCAGGTGATCGGCGTCCAGTCCGAGGCCGCCCCCGCCGCCTACCGCTCCTGGCAGGCGGGCACGCTGGTCGAGGACACCACCAGCACGTTCGCCGAGGGCCTGGCCACCAGGACCGCGTTCGAGATGCCCCAGCGCATCCTGCGGGACCTGCTGGATGATTTCGTCCTGGTCTCCGAGGACGCGCTGCGGGCCGCGACCCGGCTGATGATCGAGAAGACCCGCAACCTGGTCGAGCCCGCCGGCGCCGCCGCCTTGGCCGCGGTCCTGGCCCAGCCGGACCGGTTCGCCGGCCGCCAGGTGGCCGTCGTGTGCAGCGGAGGCAACATCAGCCCCGCCCAGCTCACCGCGCTCTGGTCCTGACCCACTTCACCCATCCGGCAGCAGCGACGGATTCAGGCCCTGGTCGAAGGCCTGCTGCTCACTCCGCACGGCTAGCCAGTCCATCGCCATCGGACACAGGTCGAGTTCCTTGCTCAGCTGCGCGATCACCAGGAGGGTGGTCTGCTGGTCTTGGCCCGAGCCCAACAGGGGAACAGCCTCCGCCAGCGCCTGCTTGATCATTTCCCTCCGCTGCGCGCGATTAACTGGTGATCCCTGTTCGTTGGTCAAGTCGACCGCCGCGATGCGCGCCGCCACCGGGGCGTCGGGCTTAGCTCCGGCCAGGCGGCGGGCCAGTTGCTCGAAAGCGGCCTGAACCACCGCAAGGTCATCGGGACGTCCGCCATTCTGCCGATCTATGGCCTCCAGCTCATGCTGCTTCTCGACCTCGCCACGGAGCATGGCGCGCAGCAGCGCACCCATGACCGTCCGCGGCTCAGGCACCGGCCCCGCCAGCGCGGCATCCAGCGCGCCGCGGCGGTCGAGCTGGGCGGACCAGTACTCGACCTGCTGGCGCGTTTCTGGCGGCAGTTCCGCGATCCGCAGATCACGCTGCGCCAGCAGGCGCGCGGCGAACGCCGCCACCTCGTCGGCGTTCAAGGCCGGCTTCCAGCGGACCATCTGCAGCGTCGAGGAGTTGAACACTGCGGTGAGCGTGGTTCCTGAGGTCTCTGCCCGCCATAGCCAGTGCAGATGCGTGCCGCCCACGTTAGCGGGCAGGCCGAAGAACAGCCGCCGGGAGGAGTAGGTGCAATGGCACAGCTTGAAGGAGCGCGGCATTTTTCCGATCATCAGCCGACCCTGGGGCATAGGCTGCTCCACGCCCTCAAGCGTCGTTGTCACGAATTGTCCGGCGACCGACTCGATCACCTGGTCATCCGGGTCGATCAGGTTGTGCCTGCGCAGGAACGCCTCGGTCCCTATCGGTTTCACGCTGCGAGCCTACTGTGCCGGACGGCTGGGCCCTCAGTTAACCGGCTGCGACCGGTACAGGTCCCGCAGCACGCCGAGCTCGGCCCCGTGATGGATCTGCTCGTCGAGCTGGTGCAGGATCAGCGACCTCTTGGAATCATCGGCGAACGGCCCGGCCACCGGGCCCAGCTTCTCGCTCCAGGCACCGGCAGACAGGCCTTCGAGCAGATTTTTCCAGAACGAAGCGGCGTGCTCCAAAGCCGCAACCGCTTCCGCCGCGGTGGTCGGAGCCGGGTCGCCGGCGGCCACGCTCCCGGCCGGTGGCGGCAGTCCCAGCCAGGCCGCGTTCCTGGCTCCGGCGTAGCAGCCGATCAGGTGCCACAGCCGCCAGGCGATGGTGGTGAACGGCGGGATCTTCACCTTGGCCGCGTGATCGGCGCGGTAGCCCCCGGCCTCGGGCCGCCGGACGGACCAGCAGCCGGGCACCGGCGCCCAGAAGTACTCCTCGTCGGTCAGCCCGGCCAGCCTGGCCTGGGTGCGCTGGTAGACGTAGTCCGACAACGCGATGATGTCTGCCCTAGCCTCGGCCATGGCCGCAGCCTACGATGCCATCCAATGGAACACGCCGCGGGTATTGATACCGAGCCGCGCGCCCGGGGCAAGCGCCCGCCCCAGGGCGAGCCGGTCATCGACCGCGCGCTGTCGCTGCTGTCCGCGTTCGACGCCAGCCAGCGTCGCCTGACCCTGGCCGAACTGAGCCGCCGCAGCGGCATCCCGGTCAGCTCCACCCTGCGGCTGGCCGGCCACCTGGTCCGCTGGGGCGCCCTGGAGCGTGACGAGGAGGGCCGTTACTGCGTCGGCCTGCGCCTGCTCGAGGTCGCCTCGCTCGCGCCCCGCGGTCACGGCCTGCGCCAGGTAGCCATGCCGTTCATGGCCGACCTGGCCGAGGTCACCCGCCAGCACGTCCAGCTGGCCGTTCGCGAAGGCAGCGAGGCCACCCTGGTCGAGCGCCTGTCCGGCCACCAGGCCACGCCGGTCCACTACCGCGTCGGCGGCCGGCTGCCGCTGCACTCCACCGGTGTCGGCCTGGTCCTGCTCGCTTTCGCGCCCGCCAGCATGCAGGAAGACTTCCTGGCCCGCCCCATGTACCGCCAGCCCGATAACGTGCTGATCCCGCCTGCCGTCCTGCGCCGTACCCTGGCCGAGGTCCGCCGCGAGCGCTTGGCCGTCTACCGCCGTCAAGAAGAACAGGTCATCGTCTCCGTCGCCGCGCCGATCTACGGCGAAGACGACTCCGTCGTCGCCGCCCTCGGCGTACTCCTCCCCGAACGCGGCGCCCAGCCCCGCCGCCTCGGCCTCGCCGTCCTCACCGCCGCCCAGGGCATCTCCCGCGGCCTCGGCGCCCGCCACCCCATCGGCCTCACGTCCTTAAGCCGGTGTGGGTGGTTTCACCCCTGCCCCGGGCCCGGCCGCCGTGCCACCGTGATGGCGAGCTGGTCAAGGACGCAACACGGGGAGTGGTAAGTCATGGGCAACAAAGCCAGTACGGCTGGCGCGCGTCGCCCCGCGGTGGCGGGCGCGGCGCTGGTGGCCGCGGCAGCGCTGATCGGCGGCGGCTGCTCGAGCAGCAGCGGCAGCAGTTCGAGCGCGCTGTCGTGTCCGTCCAAGACCGGCACGGCGATCACCGGGAACGCCCCGGCCGGGACGGGCCAGCCCGCGCCGGGCTGGACCGAGCCGGACGGGGACCTGGCGGCCACCCGCGACGTGGCCAGCGCGATCACCAGCAGCAACGTCGCCACGCTCGGGGTGGCGTGGACCGTGCCGCTGACCATCTCCACGACCCACAGCGACGGGGCCTATGCGAGCACGCCGGTGATCGTGAACGGGGTGGTGTACGTCCAGGACCTGGAGTCCAACGTGTACGCGATCAGCCTGGCCACCGGCCAGGTGGTGTGGAGGCACGTCTATAACTCGCCCAACGGCGGGCCGGACGGCGTCACCGTGGCCGGCGGCGTCGTGTACGCGGCCACCAACCACGCCGCGGTCGCCCTGGACGCCGCCACCGGCGCGCAGTTGTGGAGCCGGACCCTCATCGGCAACGACCACGAGGGCATCGACATGGCTCCCGGCTATGACCACGGCACCGTGTACGTGTCCACCGTGCCGGTCAACCCGCTCGTGGCTGAGTACGGCGGCGGCGGCAAGGGGATCTTGTGGGCGCTGAACGCGCAGACCGGCGCGCCGGAGTGGTCCTGGGACCAGGTGCAGGACCTGTGGGGCAACCCGGGCGTCAACTCCGGCGGCGGGCTGTGGTACACGCCGTCGTTCGACGCCCAGGGCAACATCTACCTGGGCATCGCCAACCCCGGCCCGGTCTTCGGCACCAAGAGCTATCCGCTGGGGAGCAGCCGGCCGGGTCCGGACCTGTACACCGACTCGGTGGTCAAGCTGAGCCCGGCCGGAAAGCTGCTGTGGTACTACCAGCTGACCCCGCACGACCTGTACGACCAGGACCTGCAGGACCCGCCGGTGCTGACCACCGCAGGCGGGCGGCCGGTGGTGATCGACGGCGGCAAGGCCGGAATCATGATCGAACTGGACGCGCAGACCGGCAAGCTGCTGTGGCAGCTCCCGGTGGGCGGGCACGACGGGCACCAGAACGACGGGGCGCTCACCGAGCACGCCACGCCCACCTCCCATGGCCTTCTGCCCGCGCAGTACTGCCTCGAGCCGAACACGTACGGCGGCATCGTGACCCAGCTGGCCAGCAACGGTTCTACCACCTTCGCCGCCGTCACGGACCTCGCGCTGCCGATGACCCCGGCCGGCCCCGCCGACCCGGTGGCCGTCCTGTTCGGGAAAGTCGAGAACGCCGCCGGCGAGATGGTCGCGGTCAACCAGGACACCGGCGCCATCGCGTGGGACACCCTGCTGCCGTCCTCGCCCTACGGCGCCGCGACGGTGACCAACGGCGTCGTGTTCACCACCACGTTCAAGGGCGACCTGTACGCGCTGGATGCGAGCACCGGCGCCGTCTTGTTCTCCACGCCGATGTCCGCCGGCAGCAACGCGCCGGTCGCCGTCGACGGCGGTTACGTGATCGCCGGCACCGGCGTCGCGCTGTCCAGCAAGCAACGGGACCTGATCATCGCCTACAAGCTCGGCGCGACCGGCAAGCTCCCCGACACCGTGGGCTCGTAACCTGACCTGGGATGGCGCCGAGCTACTTCCGGCGCAGCACCGCGGCCTGTTTCTCCAGCGGGAGGATCTCGGAACTGAAATCCGGGTACGCGTCGAGCCAGAGCTGCAGGACGTTCTGCATGTCCGGCACGACGAGATCGTCCAGGACGGCGATGGCACCCGGGCTCATCGACTCGCTCAGCAACGGCAGCGCCGGATAGCGGGCCTGGTGACCGGTGGCCGCGGGCGGCCCGTCGACGAACAGGAGATCGATCCCCGCCAGGTCCTCCCAGGCCCGCCTGGCGTACCACAAGTAGGTCTCGCCATCGAGGGTGAAGCTTTCCAGCGCGGCGTCGCGTACCTCGGCCAGGTCACCGACGCCATGCCGGGCCAGGAACTCGCGGGTCTGGCCGCCGAAGACCGGGTCGTGGTCGAGCGCGATGATCCGGCCGTCGATCCCGAACCGCCGCATGGCCAGCGCGATCCACAGCGTGGACGCGCCGCTGCCGCATTCCACCACGAGCGACGGCCGCTCGGTGATCACCAGGTCGACCAGCACCATGAGCAGGTCGGGCGAGGCGGCCCAGCCCCGGGTGGCGGGCAGCACGTCGCTGGTCGGCAGCACGGCGTTCAGGTTCTGCAGCGCTTCCAGCTGGCGGAACGTCTGCTTGATCTCTTTCTGCGTGTCGGCTCTGACCTGCCGCAGGGTGTTGAACGTGCGCTGCGATTCGCCGGCCAGGGTGCCGATCCTGCTGGCCAGCTCGAGGCTGTGCCTGAGCAGCAGGAGCAGGCCGCCCAGCAGCACCCCCAGCGCCATCAGGCCCACCGTCGGCACCGCGCCGGCACCGGTGGCCAGCCCCAGCCCGAGCGCGCCCGCCAGCCACGCGACCACCAGCGCGGCGACCGTTTCGGGTCGCACGAACTGCCTGATCAGCCGGCCCATAGCGGACTCCTTCATGCCTGCGGTGTTTGCGCAGCCAGTCAGCGTAGCAGCCGTGCCTCGAAACGGTGGCGGCCCGGGCCGACCCGCTGCGCCACGTGGTCAGGAAGCACCACCTCGGCCGTGGTGCCTGCCGGGACGAGCACGTCGAGGCGCAGCAGGCCGCCGTCTATCCGCCATGAGGATTCGATGCGGCCGTAGGGCGACTCGTGGGCCGCGGACGCAGCGGTCAGGCCGCCGCCCGGGACCGGCTGGATGCGGAAGGAACGGTAGCCGGGCTCCCCGCCTAGGCGGATCCCGGCGGTGTAGCGGTGCAGGAAGCTGATCACCGCGCCCTTGGAGTAGTGGTTCAGCGACTGGTGCGGCACCCCGTCGTCGTCGATGCCCTGCCACCATTCCCAGATCGTGGTCGCGCCCTTGTCGATCATGCCCAGCCACGACGGCGGCGTGTCGGAGAACAGCAGCTCGTAGGCGACATCCGCGTGGCCGGTCTCGGCCAGCGCGGGCAGCAGGTCCGGCGTGGCCAGGAAGCCCGTGCCCAGGTGGGTGCCCGCATCGCGGATCAGCCGGACCAGCTGATCCGCCGCCTGCCCCCGCAGCTGGTCAGGCACCAGGCCGAAGGTCAGGGCGCGGACGATATTGGCCTGCCGGGCCGGGCGCAGGACACCGCCGGGGTCGATGAACTCGGCCTGCCAGGCGGCCCGGACGCTGGCCGCCAGTTCGGCGTAGCGGGCGGCGTCGCCTGCACGGCCGAGGATCGCGGCGATGCGGCTCATCAGGCCGGCAGAGCGGCCGAAGTAGGCGGTCGCCACGTCCGACTTGTCGCGGGCCGCGAACTCCTCGAACGGCCCGGACATGGGATCGTCGGGTTCCAGCCACTCGCCCCAGTGGAACCCGGTGTCCCACAGGTACCGCTCGTGCGGCTGGACGGGCCCGGTGCGCGACGGGTGCCGGCCGGCCGCCGCCATCCGCTCGGTACGGTCCAGCCAGCGGACCATGTACGGCCACAGCTCCTCGAGCAGCCGGGCGTCGCCGTAAGCCCGGTAGATCTCCCAGGGCACAATGACGATCGCGTCGCCCCACCCGGCCGAGCCGTGCAGGAAGCTGATCGGGCCGTCCTGGCCCTCGGCCCGCGTCGACGGCGAGATGTTCGCGATCGTGCCGTCGTCCCACTGGTCCGCGGCGACGTCGCGCAGCCACTTGGCCGAGAAGCCGGCCACGTCGTACAGGAACGCCGCGGTCGGCACCTAGAGCTGCCAGTCGCCGGTCCAGCGGCCCGCTCACGCTGCGGGCAGTCGGTGGGGACGTCGCAGGCGTTGCCGCGGAAGCTCCACACGGCCGCCTCGTGCAGCGCGTTGACCCGCTCGTCGCTGCAGCCGAACCAGCCGGTGCGGCGCAGGCCGGTGTGCACCACGACCCCGGTCACGTCGCCGGGCGCCAGCTCGCCGGGGTGGCCCTCGATGCGGACGTACCGGAAGCCGTGTGTGGTGTGCCGGGGCTCGAAGACGTCGCCGTCCCGGCCGGCCGACACGACCCGGTCGACCATGCCCGCCGGCAGCGGCCCGGGCAGGAACCGCACCGCCGGCCGGAGATGGTCGGTGGTGACGTCGCCGCGCGCGTCAAGTGCCTCGCCGTGTACCAGCGTGAGCTCCGTGTCGGCCGGCCCGAGGTCAGCCAGCCGCGTCCACCCGTTGATGTTCTGCCCCAGGTCGGCGACGTGCCGGCCGCCGGCGAGCCGGGTGACGCTACGGGCCCCGATCTCCGCCACCCGGCGCACCGGCGGCGACGGCGACCAGACCAGCTGTTCGTAGCCGAGCTCCGCGGTCCGCACCGGCCCCCATCCCCGGCCCGGCCCGCCAGGCGGCGGTCCTCGGACTGCCCCTCGATGAGGTCGGCGGCGGTAATGAACGACGGGCGGCTCCGCCAGGACGCGCCCGTGCCGGCCACGGTGACCGTGCCGTCCGGGTGCTCGACGTGCAGCTGGGCCAGGAACGCTGTCCGGTCACCCCACTGGTCATGCGCGCGGGTCAGGCCGGTCTGGCCGCGGAACCAGCCGTCGGAGAGCAGCACGGTGAGCTCGTTCGCGCCCTCGGCGAGCAGCCCGGTGACGTCGTAGGCCTGGACCTGCAGCCGCTGGCCGTACTGGGTCGACCCGGGCGCCAGTTCCTGGTCACCGACCCGTCGCCCGCCCAGGAACGCCTCGTACAACCCGTGCCCGGTGGCGTAGAGCCGTGCGCAGGCCACCGGCTGGCCGAGGGTGATCACGCCGCGCAGCTCGTAGGCCGGGCGCCGGGTCACGGGCGGCACGTACGCCTCGGCGGGCTGGATCCAGCGTGCCGTCCAGTCGGCCGCCGCCAGCAGCCCGGCCTCGAACGCGGACGGCGCCGACCACGCCGATTCGCCGAGGTCGGTAAGCACCTGCACCTGCCAGGTCACCCGCTGCCGGGAGACCAGCGGCGCGAACGGCCACCCGACCAGCACGCTGTCCCCGCTGGCCACCCAGCCACTGTCCGCGCCGGAACCCAGCCGGATGCGGTACGCACGCTGTGCGGTAGCGCCCGCGGGCAGCCACCAGGACAGCCGCGGCCTGCGTTCCCCGAGGCCGAGCGGCTCGTCCAGGTGCTCGACGCGGAGCCGACTGGGCG
>Ga0209420_1001595_pt1 | contig 10621 bp, 10 predicted proteins | sample BlaSpr_A8_OM1_O1_FD_187972 | JGI IMG/M metagenome (GOLD analysis project Ga0209420, IMG submission 187972) | Forest soil microbial communities from Thunder Bay, Ontario, Canada - Black Spruce, Ontario site 2_A8_OM1_O1 (SPAdes) (version 2) | ecosystem: Environmental > Terrestrial > Soil > Boreal...
CCCTGGAGCTGATTCTGCTCCTGCTTTGCCTGCTGGTACTGGTAAAAATTCAGGTAAGCGGAGGCGATAAAGCCAAGGCTAAGGGTGCCCGCAATTATGACCCATAGTTTAATTGACCCCCACGCCACGCTCAGTCCCTGCTTCATCTTTGCTGATCTGATTATATCAAGCTTATGTTTGCGTACCAGCCGTTGAATATGGCGGACGTTTATGGTTTAATGCGGGCGTTCGCTGGAGGAGTATCAGGAGGTCAGGTTTTTCATTTGGGTTGGCCGCGAGGCCTGTGATCGGGTGTTGTGCCCGGCCGCTTACCCAAGTGAAATGTGCGATGGAACGGTTTGGAAGCGCCCGGCTTTTTCACCGCCGATGGTTGTCCGGCCGTTCACGATAATAAGCACACAATAACTTGGGTTAGACGTGTCGTCGATCGCTCGAACGACCTCGCACGGGGAGTGGTTGTGGAACGCGGACTGACCGCGCATTGCCCTTGAGTCCCGGCCTCAACCGGCCTGCGGCCTTGCGTTCGCGGGCCCCAATGTTCTTCCTTGAACAGACCGGCTTCTGTCCCTTGCGGACGGAGCCGGTTTTCCTTTTTTTATGCCTTTATTGCAACACGGCTTTGATGCGGCGGACGCCGGCGGACGAGGATTCTTCTTTGGTGATTTTGAAGCGCTTACCGCCTTCGGCCAGCTGGCCGGTGTGCGCAACGTGCGGGCCGCCGCAGATTTCTTTGGAATACCACTCCCCTTCCGGGTCGCCGGCAGTATAAACCTTGACCTTGTCACCATATTTGTCGCCAAAGGCGCCGAGCGCACCCTCTTTAAAGGCCTGTTTGGTGGGGATTTCGCGAAAGCCCATGGGCCAGTCTTTGGCGATGTTGTCGTTCACGATTTCTTCAACCTGCCTGATTTGCTCAGGAGTCATTTTTTCGGGATGGCTGAAATCGAAGCGCAGGCGCTCAGGGGTGATGTTACTGCCGCGCTGCACCACGTGATCACCGAGCACGAGGCGGAGGGCTTTGTACATGAGGTGCGTTGCGGTGTGGTACTTGGTGGAGATTTCGGAATGGTCGGCCAGGCCGCCTTTGAACTGGCCCACGGTGGCGGTACGGGAACGGTCCTTTTGCTCAGCCATGAGTTTGTCGAACTGTTCGCGCCAGTTGTTGGAGATTTTGATGTGCTTGGTTTCGGCTTCTTCAAGGGTTAATTCGTACGGGAAGCCAAAAGTGTCGAAAAGTTTGAAGATTTCGTAGCCGGTGAGGCCGTGTTCGGCCAGTCTGTCGAATTCGCGCACGCCGCGTTCGAGTGTGGTGCGGAATTGCTTTTCTTCGCTGACAAGGGTGTGGATGATGGTCTCTTCGCGGGCGGCCATCTCGGGGTAATCGTTTTTGTAGAGCTCGGTAATAACCGGCACGACGAGCTCGAGGAAGTCGGCGCGGAGGCCGAGGGCAAGCGCCTGGCGGATGGCACGGCGGATGAAGCGGCGCATAACGTAGCCTTGGGCTGTATTACTCGGCACTACCCCGTCGGTGGCCAGCCAGGTGGCGGCGCGCAAATGGTCGGCAATAATGCGCATGGCGAGGGGATTTTGATCGTAAGTGGTGCCGGACAGCTGCTCGAGTTCTTGGATAATAGGCCAGAGCAGGCTGATCTTGAACATGTCGCCGGAACCCTCCGCAGCAGAGCTGATCCGCTCCAGGCCGCCGCCGAAGTCGACATTGGGTTTGGGCAGTTTATCGAAGCCGCCTTTGGCACTTTTGACGTACTGCATAAAGACCGAGTTGCCGATCTCCATAAAGCGGCCGCAGTCACAGTTGGGGTGGCAGTGTTCACCCCACTTTTTGTCGTGCTTAATGTGGGTGAATTCAAAGAAAACTTCAGAATCGGGGCCGCCTGGCTCACCGGCCGGCATGTTTCCCGGTGCTCCGGCGCGACTCCACCAGTTCTTCTTGGCGTCATAAAAGAAGATCCGCTCACCCGGCTTGATGCCGCGACGATAACCTGCGGCCTCAGATCCGATGTTGACCGGCTCGCCGGCCTCAATGCCTTTGGCGGCGAATAATCTCTGCCAAATGGCAACCGATTCATCGTCTTGCGGGATGTCATATTTGGATTCGCCGGCAAAGACGGTGACATAGAGAAGTTTCGGATCGAGTCCAACGATGTTGGTGAGGAATTCCCAGAACCATGGTAATTGCTCTTGTTTGAAATAATCGCCAAGGCTCCAGTTACCGAGCATCTCAAATAGAGTGGTGTGCCGGTTGTCGCCAACTTCATCAATATCCTCAGCCCGGAACGCTGGTTGTGAATCGGCGATACGCCGGCCTTGCGGATGTTCTGCTCCAAGGAGATAGGGCAGCACCGGTTGCATACCTGAACCGGTGAAGAGCGTGGTGGGGTCTTCAGCCGGTACGAGATTGGCGCGCGGAATGATGGCGTGACCGCGGTCGGCCATGAATTTGAGATAAGCTGCGCGAATTTCCTGAGTGGTCATGCCGGACATTGTACCGAAAATAAGCCCGGCCGCCAAGAACTCAGGTCATGAAGGGAAACGGCCCGTCGCGCGTGATTGCGACAGGCCGTTTGTTCCTATGGTGGTTCATCGGGACCTCCGTAGCTATCAGGTCCCGGGTTTCCGGCCGATGCGGGGTAGATCGACCCGCATCCAGTCGAGTATGACCGCTTCCGCCGGGCGGCCGAGGGCTCGGACGAGCTGGTCGAGCCGGTCGAGGTCCACGGTCTGCCAGCGGTGGCCGACCGCGCTGATTTGCACTCGAATCCGGCGAATGTCCGGTTGACTCAAGTTGCGACGTTCAAGGTCGATCCGGCCCTGAATAGCATCTGCCACAGCGGCGCAGAATGCGACCACCTCCTGATCGCTCATATCCCCGGGTATGGCTGCCTGGATTTTTCCCCGGATATCGGCCCCGATGGTTCTGGTTGTGGGCATGCGGTCACCTTCTTCATTTGGGGTCCTTTATATTAGATAGTTCCTGGTCAAAAGTCTATGGTGCATCCTACACCACCGGTTTACTGAACCCGGCTTTACTAGCCAACAGCCGGGGGCCGCCATATACTCGCGGCAGTAACGGGTGCATGCTATGAGCCACGAGGTGAAAATTCATGAAGCGCAAACGTCGATTTTGCGAGAGTTGCTGTTTCGGCCCGCGGCCGGATTTGCCGAGCTTCAGAAGCCGACGGGACTGACCAGCGATCATTTTACGTTCCATATTAACCGGCTCGTGGAGCTGGGGCTGGTGGAGCGGATGGGACGCGGCCGCTACCGGCTAAGCACGGCCGGCAAAGAATACGCCAACCGGCTCGACACCGATAACAACACGGTGGAGCGGCAGCCGAAGTGCGCGGTGGTGCTGATTATTGAGCGCGAGCGGAAGGGGCGGCAGGAATTTTTGTTCCAGCAGCGGCTCAAGCATCCGTACTTTGGATTTTGGGGGCGGCCGACGGGCAAAATCCGCTGGGGTGAGATGATCGTGGAAACAGCGGCGCGTGAGTTGATGGAAGAGACGGGCCTGGAGGCTCGTCACACGATTCTGGGGGTATACCATGAGCACACGTTTGCGGCCGGGACCGGCGAGCTGCTGGAGGATAAAATCTTTTTTGATGTGCACTGCACCAATGTGCGCGGCGAACTGCACGAGCAATTTGAAGGTGGCCGCAATGCCTGGATGACGCTGGACGAAGTTTTAGCCAAGCCCAAACATTTTGGCAATTTTGACGTTGGCATGAGCATTTTGAACGGTAAGGCGGTGTTCGTGGAAGGACGGCACGAATACGAGCGCGGGGTGTTTTAGCTGGCTTAATTACTCTGATTATGGTTTAATACGTCGCGTTCGCATCTGTCGCAACGAAGGGAGATTGCGATGCGAAGTTCGAAAAGGTTCAAACGCCGGTGGCCGGTGGCCATCGCGGCTGCCGTTTGCATGGCTCTGGCGGCTTGCACCAGCAGCCCGGTACCCAGTGCGCGACCGAGTCCGGCCAGGACTCCGAGTGCGAGCAGCCCGACGGCCAGTCCGAGTGCTACGACTCAGCCGGTTGCTACCGCGCAGGATGGGATTGACCTCATTACCCTGACCCAGGGCTTTACCAACCTTACGCAGCAGCAGTTTGCGCTGATTGGGCGGTTTACGGTGCCGGGACAGGTGCAGGTGGTGGAGCTGAGCCTGAACGGCGAGAAACTGCCGGGCGTGAGCCTGAGCGACCTTGAGGCGTACTACCGGGCCGCGATCAAGTTTGCGGGCGGACAGCAGGCGGCGAGCGTAACGCTGAAAGGCACCGGGATCGGCCCGGAGCTAAGCCAGCTTGAGTACCGTGTGGCGCCGGCCGCCGACTATCCGGCCCATTATGTATTGGTGACGGCCGGCAAGCAGTACGTTAACTTGCTGGTCTCGCCGGTGGTTCCGAACAAAATCAAGGATGCGGTAACGGAGCCGTTGACCGGCTCGGTGCCGGGAGCGCCGCCGTCGACCCTGACGGTGATAAACAACAAAATTACGCCCACGATTAAACTCCAGCGTCTGGCCGCGGTTGAAGCCTGCCAGGCAACGGTGAGCGTGCAGATCACGAGCGGGGCGGCGGCGCTGATCCGGCGGGCGGCCCGGAGCGCGGGCGCTCAGCTAGGCGCCGGTCTGGCGACGCTCAATGAGCACCCTGTGGCGGTGGGCCAGGAGGGCGTCTGTATTTCGTTTGGCCTGGCCGTGGTGTATGCGCGGGCCGGGCGCACATGGGCGAGCTACGCCTCCGAGGTTAAGTTCCTGCTGGTGGGCCAGAACGGCCTGACCTGGTGGTGGTTGATGAGCTCACAGCAGTATGGAATGCTTGCCAAGGCTTGACCGGTTAAAGCTCGATGTCTGCGGCCGACGGGCCCGCTCCAGGTTGTTTTGGAGCGGGCCCTCTTGATGTTTGGTAAGCCTGGTGCAGCGCAGAGGGGTTTACCGGTCTGAATAATAATTGCTTCCAGGGTTTAGGGACTCACCGGCGGATGGTGTTGCCCATCCGCCGGTTTCGTCTACCGCCTTCTTCTCCCGACCGGCCCTCTGGTGTGAGCGCGACCGGGTTTCCGTGGTTGGCCCCGGGTCGGACGGTCTCTACGAGCTTGGCGGGTCTCGGCCGCCGCGCGCCGTTCCCGCTCTGCCCGATCGGCCGCAGCCGCGGTCTTGGCAGCCGTGGCGGAGCGAAGATTCACCACCTGGACTCGTGCGATCGGGAGAAACAAGGCATAGCTGATGAAGTAGCTGGCCATGTCGCCCCAGTCGCCCCGGGTCGGTAGATTCTTGGCTACTTCGATGTGCTGGAATGCCAACTCGATGAGCTCTACCCCCACGGCGAGCGCGAGCGCGGCTGTGGTTGTCACCACCCAGAGGCGCCAAGGCTCCAGCCGCTTGCTGAGCGAGGGAATTTCCCAGCTTATCCAGGCCACACACGGTACAAAGCCGAAATCTGCAAGATGCCAGCGTATAAGCTGTGGCACGACCAGCCAGAATTCAAGCGCTTTGCCGATTGGGAAGCAGAGGACCATTAGCATCATGACCTTGATCACCCAGCTCTTCTTTATGAGCAGTGGGAATTCATAGATCGTGTACCCGACGGCTACGACCGCAAGCGTCCATTTGAAGATTTCGAAAGCGGCACTACTCATGGCCACCTCCTAATAGTAGACAGTGAGCATTGAGCGATTATTTTTTATACCATATAAGCTACGAAAATGTAAGCTGTTTCAGGCAATAATTCCGCCGCCGAGGACGTGGCCATCCTGGCCGTAGATGACGGCTGATTGGCCGGGAGTAACGGCGCGCTCCGGGCGCTCGAGTTGCACGCTGTAGTGGCCCCCAGTGGTGAGCGTGAGGGCGCCGGGGATGAGCGCGGCCCGATAGCGAGTGCGGATGTGATAGGCGGCGCCAGGCTCGGGTGGTTCGTTAATCCAGTGCGGGCTGGTGAGCTCGAAGCGATCGGTGGTGAGCTCGAGATCGGCGGGATCGGTGGTGACGTAAACGGTACCGGTGGCGACATCGGTGCGGGTGACGTAATAGGGTGTGCCGCCGCCGATGCCGAGGCCGTGGCGCTGGCCGTGGGTGTAGAATTCGGCGCCGGTGTGCGTGCCGAGGGTTTCTCCAGTGACGGCCAGCACGACCGGGCCGGGAGCGGGCTCGAGGTATTGCTGCAGGAATTCGCGCAAGCCGACTTCGCCCACGAAGCAGATGCCTTGCGAATCTGGTTTTTTGGCTGTGGGCAGGCCGAATTCGGCAGCCAGGCGGCGGACCTCGGGTTTCGTGAGAGCGGCCAGCGGAAAGATGGTGCGCTTGAGCGCCGCGGGTGTAAGCCGGTAGAGGAAATAGCTTTGGTCCTTATTTTTGTCGGCGGCGGTGTAGAGCCGGTCGTTTTCGGAGCGGGCATAATGGCCGGTGGCAATGAGATCGGCGCCATCGGCCAGGGCGGTGCGCAAAAACAGGTCGAATTTGATGTGCTGATTGCAAAGTACATCGGGATTGGGAGTGCGGCCGGACTTGTATTCGGCCACCATGGCATCGACCACGTATTGTTTGTATTCGGCCTGGAAATCAAAGACTTTGAACGGAATGTCGAGCGCGGCTGCGGCAGCACGCGCGTCGGCCAGGTCCTGCTTCCAGGGACAGGCTACACCGGCCACATCGGCGGTCCAGTTCTTCATGTACACGCCCACGACGTTATAGCCCTGTGCTTTAAGCAGAGCCGCTGAGGTGGAGGAGTCGACTCCCCCGCTTAAGCCCACGTAGACGGTTTTCATAACTTGACTATTCTACTGCACTTTGTGCCCGGTGGGGGTAGTTCTCGTGATGTAAAGTAACAATTTCATATCTTATGAGGTATCTTTATGTATTATCGGGTATGAAATCGTTACTTTAGCATGTGAGGTTGCGCCCGAAGTGAGGCCTCGGGATAGCTCATCTCCCCCTTAACGGGAATTAATCGGTGAAGTCCTGCGTGACCATGAGGCCGTAAGGGCCACCGTTTTCGATGCCGACGCCGATTTTTTTAAACTGCGGATTGAGGATATTGGCGCGGTGCGGCGGGGAATTCATGAGGCCCTGGAAAGCCAATTCGAGCGTGGGGGCGAGCGCCAGGTTTTCGCCGGCCACATCGTATTTAATGCCGGCGGTGGTCATGCGCTGGAAGGGGTTGTTGCCCTCGGGGTCGATGTGCGAGAAATACCCGTGCTGGAACATTTCCTGCGAATAGGAGCGGGCCTCGAGGCGAATTTTTTGATCCATAACGAGCGGCTTTATACCCCGGCTGGCGCGGGCCTGATTGAGGAGTACGAGCATGGCGGTTTCGTCGGCCGGGTCGGGTGTGCCGGTGGTGGTGTAGCCGAGATTAATGTGTTCGGTGGACTCGGGATCGGCGGTGACGGTGAAGAAATTGAGTGATTGATTGAGGTCGCCGCCGAGGCCGCCGGCCAGCCAGGTTTGCAGGCGGCCGCTGGCCGAGAGCACCAGCTTTGACAGCGCAGCGCTCGTGACCGGCTGTTTGGTGCCGGCTGATATGGGCAGGCCACTGAACACGATTAACGCCAGCGTGATGAGGATGAGGCCGCGGACGGTGTTGAGGACGGCGCCGCCGGCTTGCTCGGCAATTGAGAGTTGGTGGCGGCGCACGAGGCGCGGCAGCAGTGTGAGCCGCATTACCAGCGCGCAGAGAATTTCCACCAACACCCACAGGAGCACAAACGCGCCAACCTCGCCCAGCGCGAGCGTGATCCCGGGCAGGGCATGCAGCCAGACGCCGACCGGGCGGTAAGCCAGCAGGGCGATGGCGGTGGCGATCACGAAACTCACCAGCTCGAGACCGATAAGTACAAAGCCGCGCCTGGTGCCAATATAGGCGGTGTAGATGAGGACGGCCACAATTATGAGATCGGCAATCATCAGTTTGATCCGGTTATCAGTTCGTAGCCGACCTTCTGAAGCTCGGAGAAAGTGAGCACGCGGGAGGCCGAAGTGGCCCACCAGTCGGAGCGGCGCCAGCCTTGATCATAGGAGGAATGGTTGATGATATCAAAATTTGCGCCCAATGCGCGGCGAAATTCGATGTAGGCCCGGCGCTGATGGTACGGGGAGGTGACCAGGATGATGGAATGATAGTTGTCGCGATGGATAATGGCGGCGACGTTGGCGGCATTTTGGGCGGTGTCGGTGGAGGTTTCATCGAGCTCGATGGCGGTGGCTGGAACTCCCGAGGCAATGGCGGCGTCGGCCATAATGCGGGCATTGGACGGGCTTGAAGGGTCGGCGGCGGCGCCGGAGAAAATCAAATGGGGCGCATAGCCGGCCTGGTAGAGGCTGACAGCGGCCGACGTGCGGGCGTTGGTTTCGCCGCCGGAGATGGCGACGATGGCATCGGCCCGGGTGAGCGGACTTTGCGGCGAGAGGTAGAAGCCCACGCCAAAAAACGCGATTGCGGCGATCACGAGCAGGAGACCGAAGACAATAATCGTCACCACAATGGTGCGTTTCATGGGTTTTATTGTAGCAGGCACGGCCCAGGCCGGGCGCGTCTGGTAAAATTCCGGTATGAAGCTGATCGATCTCACGATGAATCTGAACGCCGGGACGCCGGTGTACCCGGGAGACCCGCGCGTTGAACTTGAGACGATTACAACGGTGGTAAAGGATGGATTTCAGGATTCAGTCTTGCGCGTGGACACCCACAACGGCACCCACATTGATGCGCCGGGTCATATGCTCACCGGCGGCGCCATGTTGGACGCGTTTGGACCGGAACGATTCGTTGGCCCCGGCGTCCTCGTGGACGGTCGGCATGGTTTTGGACTTGAGGCCTTTCTGCGCGCTGAGTTGCAGCCGGGCGCCATTGTATTGCTGCGGACAGGCTTCAGTGACCATTATTTGGATGCGAACTATTACGATCAGGCGCCGGAGCTAAGTGAGGCGGTGGTGGCGTACCTTGTTGAGCGGCGGCCGAGTTTAGTCGCCGTGGATGCGGGCAGTATTGACGCTGAGCCGTTTGCCGTTCACAAAGCGTTGCTGGGCGGCAATATTTTGATTGCAGAAAATTTGACGGGATTGTCCCAATTGGGAAAGGCTGCTTTTGAAGTAATGGCGCTACCGCTGAAGTTGAACGTCGACGGGTCGCCGGCACGGATCATAGCTCGCGTAAGCGATTGACAATTGGCGGCAGCACGGCCACGAGATGATCAACGGCGGCCTGATTGGTGGCGCGGCCGAGCGTGAGGCGCAAGCTGCAATTGGCCTCGGCCGGGGTGCGGCCAATGGCCAGCAGCACGTGCGACGGCTCAAGGCTGCCGGTGGTGCAAGCCGAGCCGGTGGAGGCCTGGATGCCGGCTTGATCGAGGTAGAGCACCATGGCTTCACCCTCGGCGCCGGGGATGATGAAGCTCAAGTTATTGGGCAGACGGCGGCGGGGGTCGCCGTTAAGCCTGGCGCCGGGGATGGTTTCGAGGATGCGACGGAGCAGTTGGTCGCGCAAGGTGGCGAGGCGGCGCGATTCGGCGGGGCGGGTGGTGGTGGCGAGTTCGAGCGCTTTGGCCAGGCCAACCGCTCCGGCCACGTTTTCGGTGCCGCTGCGCCGGCCGCGCTCCTGGCCGCCGCCGTAGATGAGCGGCTCAAGCCCGGTGCCGTGGCGAATGTAGAGGATGCCGGTGCCTTTGGGCCCATACATTTTGGCGCCGCCGAGTGTGAGCAGATCAAGGCCGAGGCGCGAGACGTGGAGGTCAAGGTAACCGGCGGCCTGGGCGCCGTCGGAGTGCAGGTAGAGCGGCAAACTGAGGCCGCGTTTCGTGCGGCCGGCGCGCACGTTGGCGATAATTTTGGCGATTTCGGCCACAGGCTGGATCGTGCCGATTTCATTGTTGGCCATCATGAGACTGATAAGTACGGTCTGGTCCGTGACGGCGCGTTCAACCGCGGCCGGGTCAACAATACCGCTGGGCTTCACCGGCACGATGGTGCATGGGTGGTGCTCGTTTGCCGCCGGCCGGGTGTAGGCCAAAACGGCTTCGTGCTCGATGGCGCTCGTGATCCAGTGCGCGCCGGGATGGGCCCGCAGCACGCCCTGCAGGGCCAGGTTATCGCCCTCGGTGGTGCCGGAAGTGAACACGATCTCGGTGGGTTTGGCGCCGAGCGTGTCCGCGATGGAGGCGCGGGCGGCTTCAATGGCCTGACGGGCCTCGCGGGCGGCGCCATAGAGGCTCGACGGATTGGCATATTCCTGCAGATACGGCAACATGGCCTCGAGCGCCTCGGGTGCGAGCGGCGCCCCGGCGGCGTGATCGAAATAATAGTTTTTTTGAACGGTTGATTTCATGGTTTTAGCATACCTGCACATTTAGTGAGGTGTGAAGCACTGCTAATTAAAGGTCATTGTAACGCCCGCCAACCATTCCCGCTGGAGGACGTCACAATGTAACTTCTCGGCGCTGGAATCGGTTGGCGGGGTTGTTGGACTGCCGGGCTGAGCCTGCCTGGCATCGGCAGCAGCAATGAGTTGTGCCCGGACCCTGGCATACCCGGAGTATCGTTGCCCATTTAGTCCGGTTACTCCGAGATCTTCACACGCGGCAACGAAAATGGTGAATGTCAGATGGCCGAGTC
>Ga0209420_1001596_pt1 | contig 10618 bp, 5 predicted proteins | sample BlaSpr_A8_OM1_O1_FD_187972 | JGI IMG/M metagenome (GOLD analysis project Ga0209420, IMG submission 187972) | Forest soil microbial communities from Thunder Bay, Ontario, Canada - Black Spruce, Ontario site 2_A8_OM1_O1 (SPAdes) (version 2) | ecosystem: Environmental > Terrestrial > Soil > Boreal...
AGAGAAGCACTGTGGTCTTCATGCGTTTCGCCACGGTCTTGCCACGGAGCTTGCCGAGTCTTGCGTTCCTATTACAGTGCTTCAGCAGCAGATGAGACATGCGGATGTAAAAACAACGCTGAGGGTGTACGCTCACGCGATTCCTGAATCCCAACGAGTCGCGATGGAGCGTGTTTCACTTTCAATTGGTACGGTAAATCGAAGCTAAGTTCTTACCTATAAGCAAGGTTGGTAGGGGCGGTGGGGATCGAACTCTCAGGACATTTCACAAGTCCCGTGGTTTGAAGGCGTTGCACCCCACAGCTCTCTCCAATCGGTACGAAACGGTACGGCTTTCGTCGCTTCTTTTAGACGTGACTCTCCATCGGTGCATTCTAGCGTGCGTGATTCCTGGTGCGCAGAGAGTCGCGATGGATCGTGCTGGCTCTTAATGCGGATTATTCGAGGAAACTTTAGGTTGGTGGTGTAGTTTTCGATGTCAACTTCCGAGGAACATAAAATCCGGCGCGGGCCTATTCGGTCGGTAACATCTCTCGATTGAGAAGCGTTCCCTCATATAGGGACGAGGAGATTTGAACGCTCCTCTACAGTGGCAAGACGTTTATGGAGTTCTTCTATGGCAGCGTTCGCCCCTTTTTCTTCTATTTGATTCTTAGTAGCGAATAGGAGAGTCCAAACCGATTGGGGATCTGTATGTTGAGCGAGGCGGTCATCGATGGTTTTAACCAATGCGGGCGTGCCCCCCTCATCAAACGCTTTCAAAAGTGAACTCATCAATTGTATCTCGGATTTTCGCTCGTTTAATAGATCGTTGCTCCAATGACTCTTCCCAAATGAAGAACCATCCGAAAACTCGACAAATGTCACCTTGAAATTCGCTTCGGCTTCCCCTACTCGCATTTTTCCGTCATAGTTCCATTCCACGGGATTCCAGTCTCGGGATAAGTCGTATTTGGCGCCCGGTGTAAGCATGTTTTCATTAAAAATATAATCTATTCGATAGTCGTAATGATAACAGCCTCCGCGGTCCGACGAAATGTCCAGAGCCGCTTCAAATGCAACTACTGTCTTAGATGAGACGTTGGTCAGGCTGCCTTGCAACGAACACTTTATACTTTTCGAGTCCGCGGATATATCGATGTGGAACGAAGCCGTTCCGGCTGCTCGTAAAGGACTGTCAGCAGCACTGCGATCACTAAGTTGCGCCTTACTATCAAATGCTTGAAAAGGCGCAGCAGTTACTCTAGCCTGCGTCAAAAGAATTACGATGAACAATAGATACACTTTTGCAGTGATTCTTCTAGACTGCGACCATCTTCTCATCGAAGCACCGGCGGCACCGGCACCGGCCCGGGCTTCGGTCCAGGCACCACCCCGCCTGAGGATCCACAAAATGCGTTCGAGCCTGGTAATGCCTGACAGTCGGCACCTGCTTCGAGTAATGGACAACAAGCAAGTACTTCGCCGCTGCGCGAGACGCCATGTTGGGAGTCATAGCATTTGTCGGTTGTGCTCGTGGCATTTATCGTGCAGCTTCCATCCGAATTCGAGAAGCTACACTTTAGACTGGCTCCTAAAGAACTCGTCGAGCAGGTCGCACTCTTTAGCCTTAAAATTTGGGTCGCTGGTTTCGGGGGTGGTGGAGGCGCAGGCTCCTGTGTGCCGGTACAGCTGCCTGCAGGAGAGTCTGACGGGCAAGTGGGATATACGGGGCATCCGAAGGTCGGTGTTTCGCAACCACAACCCCAACCGCATGGCGACGGACAATCATCGAAATCTCCGCATCCAGCCACGCATCCATCCCACGGGTCGCAACCACCTTCCAAGAACAAACCCTTGGGGTCAACGTGGTCCACGGGATCGTTGCCAACATACGAGTATCGATTAAAAAGCTGTGGCTTCAAAGCGCAACCCTTTGCGGGGTCGGCACTCGAAAATCTTCCGAGCCGATTCACGTGATAACGATGGAACGCATAGTCGTTGGACGATTCTGCATCGCGATAGTAAGAGGTGAAATGACGGTCTACGGTTTTGCTGGCCATGTACCAGTCTTCACCGAAGGTGTAATGACCTTGTTGTCCTACTACGTTACCGCTCGTATCTGTCGTCATACGCACCGATAGGTGATCGTTGTGGTGATAATAAAGGGTACCGCTGTCATAAGAAGCTATCAGAGCTTTCCCGAGGTAGACATATTCCTCAGTAAGAACTCCGTTCGCGTATTCTGCAAGCAACTGATTACCAAGGTAAACGTAATTCGTGGTAACGCCGTTAAGAACCTTCTGGGCACGAAGTCCTGCTGCGCGATACGCGTACGTCGCGGTACCTGAGCCGTCAGCGGCACTCACAATTCGGTTTTCGGCATCATATACCAGTGCATTATCACCGTCGTTCGTCATGTTGCCATTTGTATCGTAGCTGTATCCCGCCGTGGTAATTTGGTTTGTGGCGGAATTCACGACGACAGAGTTCGCAAATGCTGTTCCTGCTGTAACTGTTTGTGCCGTGCGATTTCCGTAACGGTCGTAGGTCCATGAGAGGCCCCATTGTGGATAGTTCGTAGAGCCGCCGGTCAACGCAGAAGATACACGGTCTAATGAATCGTAGCTGTACGCGATGCTTCTGCCGGAATCGACTGAGTCGGTAATAGACGTAATTTCACCATTATTACCGCCGTTTTGAGCGTAACTGTATGCACTCAATCCATACAGAGTTTGACCGGATTTAACATAGCTCACACTAGAAAATTGTAATCGATCTGGAGAGAATCCTACGCTAGTCGTTATTCCGTTGCCATAGCTGAAACCACTCATCCGGAAATTCGGATCGAAGGTGATGCCGCTTGCGTACGTCGTTGAACCGTTAACAATTGAAGATGGTCGACCTACCGTGTCGTAATTTTGCTGAACTACTCGCTGCGACGGGTAAGTTAGGGACGTTATCCTGCTAGCTAGATTGTATTGGTATCCGATGGTGTACGTGGTCCCGCTGATTATCTGTTGGTCCTGTGTAACTCGACCCAACAAATCGTAGCTATAAGTTTCGGATCCCGATCCATCCGAAGTGGTCAAAAGACGACCATTGTTAAACTGTGTCGCGCTAGTGCCGTACGTATAGGTTATCGATCCGGTAGCAGGAACTCCGCTAGTTCCAACATTATAGGTGACGGTGTGAGGTCGATTAAGCGTGTCGTAGTTATAGGAAGTAATTACACCCTTCGCATCAGTTCTATTACTAACTTGATCAAAGGTATTGTATTGGTAAGTAACCGTTCCGGCCTCAGGAGTCGTTTCGCTGGTCAATCGCCCCATTCCATCGAAAACGGAGGTACGCGTTTGCACCCCTTGCGTTACGGTCAGAGGGGGTCCAAGTACTGAAAAGGTATAGGCTGTTTGTAGGGTAAGGGAATTTCCGTTGGTCGGATCAGGCTCATACACGCTTGAAGTACGGCCTAAGCCGTCTGATTGAAATTTCCGCTGATGGCCTGCCGAGTCTGTTTTTGTTGTGGAATTAAGTGAATACGAATAAATTTCGTTAGAATTATCTTGCAGGATTCTTTTCGTGTTCCGCCCGATTGCGTCATATTGTTGAGTAGTCCAATACTGAGCCGTGCTGTTGTGAGGATTAGCAGTCTGATAAAGACGGCCAACCGGGTCAAATACTCGCTGCAAAATCGAGTAGGTGGTGCTCGATGCATCGGCTATAACCGTTTTCACGCTTCGTCCGAGCCCATCTAAATAGTTCGTGGTTTCTTCGATATTACTCCCTTGAATGGGACTGCCTTTGGTGACAGTGTGCTGGGTATCGTTATAGGTATAAGTGAATTGAGCTTGGTCTGGACGGGTGATCGACAGAGGGCGTCTCATTTCATCAAATGAGTAGGAAGTTATTTGACTGTTGGAATCCGTGCTCGTTGCCAGTAAACCTGCGTAAGCGTCGTACGTGAAGCTGGTCGTGGTTTGCGGGCCTCCCGAGGCCCCATTTGTAACGGAATCAGGGTAGCTGTAATTCGTCGTCGAGGAATAAGTCCAGGTTTTCGAGTCGCAGCAGTCCACGTCGGCTTGCACCAAGTTTCCAAATACATCGTAATATGATTTTTTAGATTCAGCGCCAGAGCCCGCAGAAGCATTTGTATAGGTAGTGCTCAAAGTAGGATTGCCTCGACTCGTAAAACTGCAAGGATAATCGGTGTCATCGTGGTAGCTAACGCCGGTTGGACACGGTGAAATCGTTGTCCCATCATAGGCCGTGTCTATCCTGTATTGGATCGTTCCTGTTGAATCGGCAATAGTTTTCTTGGTAACGCGATTCATGATATTTAGAATTGTATAAGCACTCGTAGAGAGATATGTATAAGCGGTTGTTCGAAGAACTGAGCCGGGCGCACCGGTCCCGTAGTCATGCTCTTTCAGCGAAAGCAAATTACCGTAAGAATCGTAGCTAGTCTCAACTTCCGATTGAGTACTGTTGTCTTCAAGAATTGTAGTCCGAGTAGCGGGTGATCCATTAGTCGCCCACGTTGTGTTGATTGTGCGCAGTAACGTCCCGCTCGTTGAACCTTGGTAGATTTTCTCGGCTATCTCCTGGCCGCTAGAATTGAAAGTGAAAACAGACTGATTCGGAGCCGAATCATAGGCCATTTGAGGATAGGTAACAGTAGTCGTCCAATTGGAACCGCTTGGAGAACGATTAAACTGCCATACATAGGAATTCGTCCCGTCGTTGACGGTTCTAGTTAGATTGGTGTTTGTCCCGTCGGCGCAATTGATACCGTCGTTCGAACCCGTGTACTGGTATTTAACGTAGCCGCCATTTGGTAGGTTTATTTGAGAAACGCGACCAGTTACGTATCCGGAATTTCCCGGAGTAGACTCGTACGTGAAAGAATAGGAGAGCCCGTTCGCGTACGTAATAGACGAAGGAAGATAATTCGTGCCCGTAAATTCACTGACCCCTGAACAAGCGAAATTCGTCTTTATATTATAGTTGGTAAAAGCGATGTTTACGTTCTGGTATGTGCCCGTGGTAACTTGATATTGGTATTCGATACTTGAAGAAGTTGATAAATTGTGGAAATCATGTCCCGTCGTATCGTATATATTCGAAAGTCTGTTCACGGTATAGTTTCCGTTCGTGTCCTCTTTGTGGCCCAAATAGAATTCGGTCCCGTCCGGACTATACGCCACCAGTAGGCCAGAGGTCCCGTCAACAGTTGCATTCGCGTTTAGAAAGAATCCGCTGGAGTCTGTCGCGTAACCGGACAAAGTACCGGTCATTCCGCCGCCGCTGCATGCGACCGTGTAATTGACATTGAACGGATGTCGGGTGCCATCTGGTTCGACAAATGCGAAATCGGAATAAGTCGTGGGAGTATTCGGGCATTCGTTAGTACTGGTTCGGTACTCAGTTATTCCCACATAATTGGTGAAACTCCACCCCGGACTGGAAGGCCCTGGTCCGCTCGCGTCCGGCGTAGGAGCCAATTGCCAAGATTGGCCATTGGCACTGATCTCCCATATGAGTGAGTTATAGCTGGGAGAGAAGCTAAAAATACCGCCGCGATCATTTTGTGAAACCACCGGGAAAGAAATATTAGAGTTTAGATTTTGTCTGTTAGTACTGTCCGGATTTCCTCTTTCAAATGAGCCATAAAGCGGGAACCCTGTTCGCGGATCAGTTTGGCCGAAGGAAGTCGCCGCCGAAACTAGAAGCGTGAGTGCAAGTGTTAGAATCTTCATAAAACCTCCGACTAGTCGTGGAAAATGTGGCGCGGCGTTTCTGCATTCTGACTGTAGGTTCAACCTTGAAACAGCGACATGACTAGACTCGCGGTTAATCGAGGAAGGTCGTTACGGGTTATCAATCTTCGCGTTGCTTAGCTCTTTGCTCAACTTTCGGGTCCTAGGATCAAATGGAGCAATGTTTGCTATAACGAAAGGTTACGTTGCTGTCAAGCTAAATCCTCAGCGGCTACTAAATCTTAATTCTAATATTCAAGAAGGTAGGTAGCTCTGATATAACCTTTAAGCTGAAAATATGCATGACGAACTACAACGGTTTTTTCAATCGAATCCTTACTATGTGAGGCATCCATAACAACAAATTCTCCATCGACAACCGTAGCTTCGGGAAGCTCGCGTGGGGCTTCGATTATTAAGTGGAACTTTCGATTTAGAGAGTTCTTGCGGCGAGAGTAGAGTATGGTGTTCCCTTCTTGCCTTACCGCAATCTGTATCCATCGAGTTTGATTTCATAGAGCCATTGCTGGCCTTCCGGAAGCTTTGTTGTTGGAAGGCATTCCATCGGTTCGATAAACGGAGCGGCTCTTTTCGGAAGAGCGTTCAATTTCTTTATTGCAATACAGGCCATCTAACCGCGATCTCGGAGGATTGTTTTCTCTCGCTGGATCTTCGCGTGGGTGAAAACCATGGTGACAGATTGTTACCACATCGTCTGTTCGCGTTCAATTCTCATAGATTTGAATATCACTTCATTTGTCCGGGTCGTCGTTAATCAGCACTACCGACACGGCATGCCCACCGCGTCATTGGTGATCGTTGGAAGGAGAAAGAACCGACAGTTGGATCGACTTTTTTTCGTTCTCACCGATTGAGAGGGTTTGGGCCTTCTGCTCAAAAGGTTTCAAGGACTCTGGGTCTGAGTAGTCGAGATCTGCCCCCTGCAAGCTATACACGTGATAATTGCCCGGAGCCACACCCCTGATAGTAAAGTGCCCATATTGGTCCGTGGTTTTTAGTCGGTAATCCCGGGATGGTCTTGCTCCTTGACGGTCGGGGATAAGGACCACCTCCGCGCCCGAGGCAGGCAAACCGTCATCCCGCACAACCGTTCCGTCAATGGTCGCGCTATTGCTGCTGTAAACCAGCACGATTGGAGATGGAAAGGTTCCGGAACTGATCTGAAGGCCCCCGTCGAGAATGTCTTGACTATTGGCAGTGGCTGCTTTCAAGTAACAGCCGTCGCATCGGGACCATACCTCAAAGTCATAAACGCCATCAGAAAGCCCCGTCAGCAGGAACGTTCCGTCAGGTTTCATCTGCGTTCGCCCGTTGGAACCCAATTGCCTGGGATTTCTAGATTCGATGGAGATGTTAACCTCGCCGACCGGTGCAACCTTGCCCTCGATAATGACCCGTCCACGCACATCTGCCCCGCGATTGATCACAATTCGGACCGAGTCCACAGTCGCGGTCGATACCTCAACGGGTACCGATCCTTCAAGCTGGTTCTCGCCTTCCCGCCATTCTGCAAACACTATATATCTACCAGCGGGAACGTCATTGATCTCAAAGTCTCCCGTGCTCTCTTTAATCGAGCCTCTTCGAATATCCCCGTAGCTGGCGCCAGTGGGGTCATCAGGCAGAATTGCGACAGTCGTCTGGCCACTGAGACGGTCACCAGCAGCATTGAATACGCGACCGCGAACCTTGTAAGTCCGTTGTCGCAGGAGTGTAAGGTCAATGCCCGACACCTCTTCGCCCGACTTTAATTCGATGGCCGACGCCCTGGAACTCTCCAAAGCATTGGGAAAATAGGTTGGAGCATAGCCTCCCGCGGATGTAAGAGTTGAACTTTCTACCAGAGTTCCGCCTATGACTTCCCCGGAGCCCGCGCGTGGATAAGCGCGGACAAGGTACCGACCAGGCCACAAGTCAAAGAGACGATATTCACCAAGATCATTTGTCTCCGCGGTTCCGACCATATAGGTGCTCATCTTTCCATGTCGGGTGTTCTGTGCCAACAACTCCACCGTAACCTTCTCAGCAGCCTCGCCGTCTTCGTCCAATATCCGACCGCTTATTACACCGCATCGTTGAAGACGAAAAATCAGGTCCGTCAATTGTTGTGCAGGCTTCAGCGTAAGTATCGTCGATGAATTTCCCTGATCATCTTCGCCATATGATTTGCTCAGGTAGCCATTACGTTCTGCGCGCATCTTATATCGCCCTGGCAAAATATCCTCCAGAGTGAAGTGTCCCTCCGCATTCGTGACTGTCACATGCGGCGGCGCAGAATTATCATCCTCACTTCTCAGCATGACGCGTGCCTTAGGTAAAGCTTCGTTGGTGCCACTGCGGACTACGCTTCCGCCAACGGTGCAGAGTTTTTTGTTTTCGTCAGCACTCTCCGTTGGCGTGGACTGTCGCGCAAACAAGCCATGCCGTGGGACCATAAAGAAACAGGCCACCGTAATAATGGTCAGGTTACGTAATCTGTTTGGCACTTGGAACGACATAAGCGGTCATTATACGTCAAACTGAATTACTCCCGGCCCTGTCGTAACTCCTAACACTAACACGGTCGCTGAAAATCTCCCGACCAAAGAGCGGACATCATGGCTAGCGAACATAAAGCGAAGATGGTATCCTCCTGCCGTGGAAGTGAAATCATGCCGGGTGACGATCTCCGATATGGAGGGCGTTGCGCATTCTGTCGAAGTCACGGCTGCTACTCTGTATGAGGCAGTTGCTTTGGGCCTTAGAGAGCTTCAGGGAAATGAGTGGGTAGAGGGTATCGCCAGAGGACTAAACACAGTGAAGGTTTCCATAAAGAATGTGCAGGTCGAGCACACTGTCACGATTGGAGAGTTTACAAAGTGGCTTGAGCGGAGGGGTGGTACTCCTGCTGAGATGACTCGAAAAAGAAAAGTGCGAGAAATTCTGAACATGCCGAACCTAACTTAAATTCAAACCTAGAACGCGCAAATGCCTTGCCGCCCATAATCTGAAAACTATCTAGCGAGATGCCAACACCTCACAGACTCCTCGGACCTATTGCTATTCACGGCGAAGGAAACCGTGTTGTATCTATTGACTTAGGTACGTTCGTCACGCGAATTCTCCTGTCCGAGACCTATGTACTCCAGTCCATCCAACTAAACGATCTAACGCTATTGACTCAGGCATTCGATCAATCGGGCATCCTGACGCTATTTCAGACAGGTGCCCTCAAAATGTATTACGACACCTTCACGATAGGACAGACTGGTCAGGTTCGCGCTGAACAAAACTTTGTCGATAATAACAAGCGCTTACCCTTATGCTCGTACTCTTTCTCGGAGGTGCGGCTGGCCGACCAAGAGTCCCAGTTCGAGGCCGCCTATAAGACACTTAACCCGGAACTGCAAAATACGATCAAAGCAAACCGCATCATTGCGCCTGCGGATTTCAAATCCGACGTATTCGGAGGTTTCTACACCGACATTAGACGCAATCCATTGGTTCTTGAAGCAGCGGTGCGCCACGAATTACGGATAAGGGGGATTGGAAGTAAGAGGTTGAAATTAAAGATCGAGGAGACAGATCCAGAAGATTTTAGAGTTGAGAACAATCTCGTCTCTGGACGCGGGCTTTCCCCAGGGACTGCACACCAGATTATCGAGCGCGCTCTTCTAGCCTCGGCCGACTTGAACGTACGATTCGTTCAAATGAAGGCGTGCGACGCTTTGTCGGGTATCACAGAGAAAGACCTGCCAGTGCTGCAAGCTAAATTTGGTGCCGCCGTCGGCCTTATACAAAGAAGTGCCGAAGAAAAACATTTCGAGCGCGTTGCTGAGATCACGGGTCTGCAAGGGCCTGTGTTCGGACACACGAAAGTTGATGCCGAAAAACTCTTGAAGATAAGGGAGTCGGACGACTGCCGAGCGTTCAGGGACTGGCTCGCAAACACCACCTCGCTCTCGGACAAAGAAATTAAGGATCGTGTTCGTGGACTTAATGCGCAAATACGCCATGCCGTTAACAGTACGCCTGGGAAAGTTCTGCGCTTCTTGGTAAGTGCTGGCTTATCGTTGATTTCGGGAGGGGTTGCCTTGGGAGAAAGTGCCGTCGATACGTTTATCGTCGAGAGGTTAGCGCCAAGGGACGCAGTAGTTGCTTTCTTGAGCGACATCTATCCCTCAGTCTTCAAGGAAGACTAGTCTACAAAGGTCATGCATTGCATTTACTGCGGTTCTGAAGACTTGAACGAAGAACACTACCTCCCTGCGTGCTTAGGCAAGTTCAAAGATTACATTCCGCTTATCGACCGCATATGTCACAAGTGCAACGCAATCTGTGGCAAGCTCGACGAACAACTTTGCCGGAGCGGGGGTGAGGCATTCTTCCGCGTATTCCTCGGCATCAAAGGACGCAAATCTCACGCGAAGATCAATCCGTTTTATCGAGGTAGCGCGGGGGCGCCAGCCCTCGAAATGGTAGGCGTGAGCAGCATGACAGGTGAAAGCACGCCTCTGGAACTAATTAGCGATACGGAAGTTAGGGAATTGCGGTGTATCCGCCTCATCGCGAACGACGACACGGAACATCTAATACGGATTACCGACGGGATGACGCCCGAACTGTTTCGTGAAAAGTTCGACGCCCTTCAGATTGGCCAATTCAAAAAAGCGATAATCTCAGCCTCCGAGCAGGAAAGAGACTGGGTGCTGTCGCTCATTCAATCTTTCAAATTTGAATCAATCGGAAGCTGGACTAGTCCACCGGCGGGGATCAGTTATGGACCTTCAACCATAAAAATCCAAGTAACCGCACATTACTTTAGAGATATAGCGAAGATTGGTTTCCACTATTTTCTAACCAAGATGTCAGAGTACAGG